>Ga0224512_10005593_pt1 | contig 10285 bp, 7 predicted proteins | sample SF_May12_sed_USG_4_FD_169103 | JGI IMG/M metagenome (GOLD analysis project Ga0224512, IMG submission 169103) | Sediment microbial communities from San Francisco Bay, California, United States - SF_May12_sed_USGS_13 | ecosystem: Environmental > Aquatic > Marine > Sediment | place: USA: California...
CCGCAGCAGCGCACGGTAGTCCGCGGCATCCCGGACCATGCCCCATTCCCCGATACAACCGGCAAGCGCCTGCTGCATTTCGGCGAACACCGGCGGCTGCTCGCGGAACTGCTGGCCAATGACATGCACCCTGAACTCGATACCCACGGCGCGCAGCTGCAGGAGCGCCTGATACAGCAGCTCCGGCGCCTTGTCGTATTCCCAGCGATGGTTCCAGACTATGGTGAACGGGGCACCGGCTTCGGGCCCCGGCAACTGCCGGGAAAACCAGTGCGTCTCCAGTGGTACCGGCAGGATTCGGCTGCGTGCACCGATCCGCCCGGCAATACCAGGTGGCACCGCGTCCGGCATCCTGTCCAGCAGTGCCTGTACCCCGGCAAGAAACGAATCGCGGTTGCAGGCGGAATTGAATACCACCCGGTCAGCGGCCAGCGTGGTGTAGAGGTTGACCATGCGGGGCTCCAGACGCGGCGTCTCCTCGCGCCCCAGCGGGTAGGCAAACTGGTTCTCGTGGCAATACACCAGGGTCGGCACGCCCGCCAGCCCCGGCACCAGCCCCTTCAGGGTGGCCAGGTCTGTCATGGAAGTGGCAATCAGCAGATCGCAGGGCCGCGCAAGCCGGGCCTGCTCGGTAAACGCCCAGCTGAGACTGTTGCCGCGTATACGCCAGTTGAAATGACGCGGCGGCAGCGTGAGCACGTTCCAGTCCCAGTCGGGAAATGCCGCCACCAGGCCCTCGCGCCAGCGCCGGTGACTGTACGCGTCATAGGCGGACAGCAGCAGGACACGCATCAGAGCAGGGGCCGGTTCATTATTGCGAATTAATGAACCTGTCTCCTCTATCCGTGCCTGTGCCCCTTGACGAATTCCAGCATCTTCCTGGCATGGTCCCTGGGTGTAACGCCGTATTCCACATAGGCCAGTTTCCCGGCCGGGTCGATGACAAAACTCGAGCGGACGACCCCGAGTTTCCTGACGCCCTGCTTCTCTTTCTCCTGGATCACGCCGTAGCGATTGCAGACATCCTGTTCGACATCCGCCAGCAGCAGCACCCTGAGGCCGTATTTCTCGCGAAAGGCCTGGTGACTGAAGCAGTCGTCGGTACTGATACCGACTATCTGGATATCCGCGTCCTCGAATTCGTCGATGAGATCGGTAAACTCGCTGGCCTGTATGGTGCAGCCAGGCGTGTCATCCTTGGGATAGAAATACAGCACCACGTACCTGCCGGCGAATTCTGACAGGCTGCGCGGTTTCATATCGGTATCCGGCAGCTCGATGGCTGGCGCCTGATCACCTGCATTGAGCATGGTCATCCCCCCTCAAATGTATCCGGGTACATTCTCTCCCAACCCCCCCTGCTTTCCTAGCCCTCCCGGGCGCCGGCAGGCCAGCGACAGCCGGCAAACCCTCCGGCGGGCGCTGTTTGAAGCCAGGTCATCAAGTGGCCAGGCCCGGTTTTTCCCGGTTCTGATTGCCCGAAAATACCATATATATATCAAGACTCCCCCGAATTTGCCGAAAAAGGGGTAATCAGAGGTAGTTGTGCAAGACCCGCCCGACGCCAGAGTCGGGTGAGCCGGAAGTGTCAAGGGGCAAGCGAGGAATGGTATCGCATCACATTCTAATCGTTGAAGGTGTAAGAGACAGGTACAAGCAACAGGCCGCCGTACTGCGGGAGGCAGGTTATACGGTGCACTCGTTCCAGCCGGAAACCCTCGAGCAGCTGGAAGAACAGCTGGCGACCACGACAACGGATATCGTTCTCTACGGCAAGGGCGACAGGATGCCCGACCTGGAATCCGTAATTGCCCTGCTCACGCGGGATGCCGCTGAAATTCCAGTTATCGTGATCGTCGACAAAATGACGAAGCGCAGCGCAACCGCCGCTGAAAATTGCGGCGCGGCCGCCGTCATCCAGAACGGGCAGTCGAAGCAACTGCTGCGAACGGTTAACAAGGAGCTCAGGGCCGTCATGCTGCATCGCAGGGTCAGCCGCCTGGAAAACGACTTCGAGGTAATCAGGCTGCAGCACAGAATCAATGAACTGGAAAACAGCCTGAGCGAAAAGGAAATCCGCTGCATTGACCTGACGGAGGACTGCCGCAGTGCCATTGCGTATATCCACGATGGCATTCATATCTACGCCAACCGCTCATACTGCAACTTGCTTGGCCTTGATGGCGACGACGAGATCATTGGCGAACCGCTGTCTAACTGGATTGACCTGGGTCCCGATCAGGTCCTCGAGGAGTTAGGACACAATCCGCACCACAGGCGTGGCATTACAAAACTCAAGGTCAGACTGGTACAGGATGAAGCCGAGCCCACCGAAGCCGATGCTGAATTTTCCGCGATCGAATTTGACAACAAGCGCTGCACACAGATCACGGTTCGCAGCTGCGTTGAACAGGTATCAGACAATGTATTGCCGGACACGCTCAAGCACCATGACGTGATGACCGGACTTTACACTCGCCAGTATTTCATGGATGTGCTTGAGAAAAACATCACCACCAGCGTCAAATCCGGACTCTTCCAGGCGGTCACGTTTATCCTGCTTGATAACTTCAAGTCCATTCGCGAGAAGATCGGCGTTGCCGCCAGTGACACCCTGATCAGGGAGATTGCCGGCCTGGCAAGGGAGATCTACGGACACGAAAACATGATTGCCCGGTTTGGAGACTACACGTTCACCATCCTGAATAATTACGGCTACAAGGAGGGTGCCTATCAGCTCGCCGAGACCCTCCGTACCAGGATAGAAAAGCACACCATGGCCGCTGGTGATCATATCGTCAGCACGACCTGCAGCATCGGCATATGTGTCATCAACGAACACGTCAAGGATGCCCAGAATGCACATTCGCGCGCCGACCTTGCCTGCGAACTTGCCCGTACATCCGGCGGCAACCAGATCCATGTCCACAGCACCACCATTGACGCGCAAATTGATCATGAAGTCGAAAAAAGAATGGATGACATGGTCAGGAGAACAATAGAAGAGGACCGCTTTTACCTGGTCTACCAGCCGGTCATCAGTCTGAACGGCAGGTCAGACGGACACTACGAGGTACTGCTGCGCATTCTCGACGAGGATGGTCATGGCATATTGCCCGGGCAATTCCTGTCCATGGCCGAAAAGTCGCCCCTGATCAGGGATATTGACCGCCGGGTGATCCAGATGGCCTTCAAGACACTGGCTGGCATGCACAAGAAAAAGGACAGTATATCGTTCTTCATCAAGCTGTCGGGCGAGACTATCGCTGACCCGCAACTCCCCGAGTGGATCAAACTGCAGCTCATGCAGTTCGACCTGGTGGGCGATTACATTATTTTCGAAATACCGGAATCGGTTGCGGCAGGCAGACTGCAGGAAACACAGACCTTTGTAAAGGCCGTACAGGCCCTTGACTGCAAGGTGACCATCGAGCATTTCGGATACGCCAACAAGCCTGAAATCATCAAGCATCTGTCCGTGGATTTTCTGAAGATTGACGGCTCGCTGATCAACAACCTGGCCAGCAACAAGGACAATCAGAAGAAAGTAAGGTCTATCGTCGACCTTGCTCGCAGCACCAGGACACTGTCTATTGCCGAGCATGTCGATGATGCCCACTGCCTTGTCAAACTCTGGCAATACAACATCGATTTCATACAGGGCAATCTTGTACAGGAACCCAGCACGGACTTTACCCACGACTTCGAGGACGAGGCCGTACTTGCCGGGATTATGGAGTAAACAGACAACCGGCTGATGCCGGATCGATCGACCGGACAGCCGGCCAATCCCTCCCCTGCGTTACCCTCCCTTTTCCCGCGGCGGCAGATAGAGCCCAACCGGCTCGCGGGTCCACCATTGCCCGGTCGACTGTTTCACCGCCGGGCTGGTGAAGCGGTAGAGCTCCAGGCGTGCGCGCACATAGCGCGGTGGCTGCCCGGGGAACGGGTTGTGTTCCAGTAACGCCAGCACCTCCGGTGAACCTTCCAGCAGGCGCTGGATAAAATCATGGATCCAGTAGGACACCCGGGTATAGGGGGGCGCCAGCGCCGCGAACCACATCTGCCAGTCGAGGCGCGGCTGGTGCGGGATATTGAACACCGGCCGGCGCGTCAACTCACCCGGCTTGTAGCGGAATCCGTAGGCCTGCCAGGTCTCCCCGTCGCTGGAACCCTCGATGATGAGTTCCGGGCGTTCCGTGGTCATCACCGGGAACACATGGTAATTGTTGATCACATGCCACTGCACCAGCCCGCGGACCACGGCTTCATTTATGGCCGGCAATGGCTGCTTGCTCAGCGTGGACCACATCATGGTGAGCGTGGACGACACGATAGCCACCGCCAGCAGTCCCGCACTGGCCGTCGCCAGTCGTCCCGGGCCTTTGAGTGCGTGATTCGCCCCATCCCGGCCGAACCAGCCGGAACCCGGGCGCACGAGCGGCAAACGGAAGCGTTGCAGGGCGCGGTCATCGAACAGCAACAGGCAGAGTGCGATGCTGAGCAGGTTGAAGAAGTTGTGGTTACTGGTCAGCATAATCAGAACCTGGGTCAGGATGGTGGTCCAGGCCGCGAACTGGCGCGGGCGCCGCGGCAGAAACACCAGGAACGGCACCAGCAACTCCATGAAGAACACCCAGCCCACCCCGACACGCAGGATCAACTCCGGCAGCTGGTGCGCCAGCCAACTCCCGACATGCGGCAGCGGCTGGGTTTCGAAGTAGTAGTCCAGGGCGGTGAAGTTGGCCCAGGCCGGATCCCCGCTCTGCAGCTTGGCGATGCCGGACAGGAAACGCACCCGGAACAGCAGCCAGTGAAACAGCCAGATCACCAGCGGCGAGCCCCAGGGCAGGAACATGGCCAGAAATCCGGCCTCCAGCAGCATGAAGTCCCACTGGAAGTTGAAAAACACCTGGCCGGCATAGACCACCGACAGGTAGAGCACGAACAGCAGCGGCAACATCAGCCGGGTGAGGATGTTCCCGAACAGCAGCAGCGCGGCACCGATCCCGGCCAGGCTGACGAACTGCAGGGCCGTGTCGCCGGCATTCAGCCAGAACAGGCTCGGGTATAACCAGTAAGCGCGCGCACCGTACTCCGCGCTGATGGCCTGCAGATCCTGCTGTAATGGCAGGATACCCTGGCTGCCCACCAGGCCCTCCGCCTGCAGACCGAAAGAGCCAAACGCGGCCAGGTAGATCAGCGCCAGCAGGCGCAGGAACAGCCAGCTGACCAGCTGGTATCGGGGTGGATGGCGCTCCTGCCCCCACAGCAGCCGGGCAAGCCCATACGTCGCACCGGGATGGCGCGCGGCCAGGGCATGGAAATACCCGGCGACCCGGGCATACCCCGGCAGGTAACGATGGCAACGCCGGGCCACGGGCCGCCCCCTCAGGGACAACACCTGCGCCACCGCGCCGGCACCCGTGAAGTGCTGCCCCTGCGGCGTAATCAGCCGGATGGTGCGGCGACATTCCGCCACGGGGATTTCCGGGTAACGTCCCGTATGTTCCCCGCAGGCCAGGTAGTCGACGGCATCCCCGGTCAACCGCTGCCAGTAGCGCACCTGCCAGGCACGCAGCGGGCATTCAGCATCGTAGATCAGGACCGGCCTCTGCGAATGTTCCATGACACCCGGGCTGTGGGATAAATGATGACTGGACACTGTTAACTATAGCCAGCGCCCCGTAACGGCGCTAACTGGCCGCTGTAGACCGTTCGCGGGAAGCCGACCAGCCGATGCACTATGCTTAGCACAGGAGATTCGATTCGACAGTTTGCATTACTACGTCATGCGTAAACCGGCCCGCATAATCAGCTTTCTGGTCTGTACGGCCTGCCTCCTGGCGGCGGCTGCCATGGCCCGTGACGACGATCCCTTTGCGGAGGCGCGCCAGGACATGATCCGGGAGATCGAGGCCGATGTGCGCAGGACCAGCCTGCAGCTGGACACGGAGGCACTCGACCCGCGCGTCATGCAGGCCCTGGCCACAGTGCCGCGCCACGCCCTGGTACCCGGGTCACTGCAGGATGTCGCCTACGAGAACCGGCCCCTGCCCATCGGTCACGGCCAGACCATTTCGCAACCCTACATAGTGGCCATCATGACCGACCTGCTGAAGGTTACACCGGCCGACAAGGTTCTCGAGGTCGGCACCGGTTCCGGTTACCAGGCAGCGATCCTCGCCGAACTCGTTGACCGGGTGTACACCATCGAAATCATCGAGGCGCTGGGCCAGCAGGCGCGCGCCGGCCTGGAGGCACTGGGTTATGAAAACATCACCGTGCGCATCGGTGATGGCTACTATGGCTGGCAGGAACAGGCCCCCTTCGATGCCATCGTCGTCACCGCTGCGGCCAGCCATATCCCGCCGCCCCTGATCGAACAATTGAAGAATGGCGGTCGCATGATCGTCCCGGTCGGCAGCCGCTTCATGGTCCAGCAACTCGTGCTGGTCGAGAAAGACCTGCAAGGTGAAGTGGTCACCCGCCAGATCCTGCCGGTGCGTTTCGTCCCGTTGACCGGCTCGCATTAGCAAGCCCGAGATGACAGCGCCCGGGAAACTGGAGCGTCCGCCGCTGATCTCAATCAGCCTGATTTCAGCCGCTGCACTGGGCTACGAGATCCTGCTGATGCGCCTGTTCTCGATCATCCAGTGGCATCACTTCGCCTACATGATCATCAGCCTGGCACTGCTGGGCTATGGCGCCAGCGGTACCTTCATCGCGCTGGCACGGCCCTGGCTGCTGGCGCGTTTCAGCGGGGCCTACCGCATCAACCTGGCGCTGTTCGGCCTGTCCGCCGTTGCCTGCACCCTGGCGGCACAACAGCTGCCGCTAAACGTCGAGGAGATTCTCTGGGACTGGCACCAGGCCCTGTACCTGTTCGCGGTCTACCTGCTGCTTGCCCTGCCGTTCCTGTTCGCGGCCAACGCGGTGGCACTGACACTCACCCGTTACCGGCGGGCGATTGCGCACGTCTATGCCGCTGACCTGCTGGGCGCGGGGCTGGGCAGCCTCGGTATCGTTCTGCTGCTGTTCCTTGTCTTCCCCGGTACGGCGCTGAAACTGCTCGGGGCACTCGGCCTGCTGGCCAGCCTGGTGGCCGCCCGCGAACTCCACGGCCCGCACACCCGCTGGCAGGCGGGCGCCCTGCTTGCCGCCCTGCTGCTGCTCGCCCTGCCGCCTGAATGGCTGGCACCGCAGCCATCACCCTACAAGTCCCTGAGCCAGACCCTGCGCATCGGCGGCGCCCGCATCATAGAGCAGCATTCCAGTCCGCTGGGACTGGTCAGCGTGGTCGAAAGCCCGCAAGTCCCGTTGCGTCATGCGCCCGGGCTCAGCCTGCATTCAAGCGCGTCCCTGCCCGCACAACTCGGTGTGTTCACCGACGCCGACGGCATGACGGCCATCAACCACAATCCGCAGAGGCAGGCCCTGGCCTACCTGGATGACCTGACCTCGGCCCTGCCCTATTACCTGGCCGAACCGCAGCGGGTGCTGGTGCTGGGAGCCGGCGCCGGCGCGGACGTCCAGCAGGCACTCAACCACGGGGTGCCGCGGATCGATGCCGTGGAACTCAATCCACAGCTGATCGCCCTGGTCAGGGAAGAGTATGCCGAGTGGGCCGGGCAGCTCTACGACCAGCCCGCCGTCCGCATCCACGCCGGCGAGGCGCGCGGTTTTGTCCGGCGCAGCCGGGAATCCTATGACCTGGTGCAGATCGCCCTGCTGGATGCCTTCGGCGCCTCCAGCAGTGGCCTGCACGCGCTCAATGAAAGTTACCTGTACACGGTCGAGGCACTGCAGGACTACCTGGTACGCGTCGCGCCCGGTGGCTACCTGGCCATCAGCCGCTGGATCAAGCTGCCGCCGCGCGACACCCTGAAACTCATGGCCACCGCAGTGCAGGCACTGCAGGACTCCGGCATTACGGCCCCCGAAGAACGGCTGGTGCTGATCCGCGGCTGGCAGACCAGTACCCTGCTGGTGAAGAACGGCGTCTTCAGCGCGGACGAGATTGCCCGTCTGCAGGCCTTCTGCCGGACGCGGGCCTTCGATACGGCCTGGTTTCCCGGCATGCCGGCAGACCTGGCCAACCGGGTCAATGTCTTCGCCCGGCCCTGGTTCTACCAGGCAGCCGCGGCACTGACCGGCACCCGGGGGGCGGCATTCATGGAGCGCTACAAGTTCGACATCGCGCCGGCCACGGACGACCGCCCGTATTTCTTCCATTTCTTCAAGTGGGACGTACTCCCGGAGATCCTCGCCCTGCGCGGTCAGGGCGGGCTGCCGCTACTGGAGGCGGGTTACCTGGTGCTGGTGGCCACCCTGCTGCAGGCGCTGGTGCTGAGCCTTGTCTTGATACTGCTGCCGCTGCTGGCCCTGCGTGGCGACCGGGACGGACAGGCACCCACGGTCCGTCCCGCCCGGGTGGTGCTCTACTTTTTCGCCATCGGACTGGCCTTCCTGTTCGTCGAGATCGCGTTTATCCAGAAGTTCATCCTGTTCCTGCACCACCCCCTCTATGCGGTTGCGATTGTGCTGACCGCATTCCTGTTGTTCGCCGGTGGCGGCAGCGCCTGGACGGCACGCCGGAACGCACGCCCGTGGCTTGTGCGCCACGCAACCATCGGGGCGGTGTCCGGTATCGCCTTGTTCGGCCTGCTCTACCTGCTGCTGCTCGACCCGGTGTTTGCCGCCCTGATGCATCTGCCCGTGATCGTACGCATCCTGGTGGCAATAGCCCTGATTGCACCCCTGGCGTTTTTTATGGGGATGCCGTTCCCGCTCGGGCTGACCCGGGTCGCCGCGGAGCGGCCCGCCCTCGTGCCCTGGGCCTGGGGCATCAATGGCTGCGCCTCGGTACTCAGTGCGGTGCTGGCCACCCTGCTGGCAATCCAGTTCGGCTTTAGCGCGGTGATCATCGCGGCCCTGGTGTTGTACGCGCTCGCCGCCCTGGTCATGCACTGACAATGCCGCCGGCACAGGAACCCGCATGTGGGTCTACACTTTAAACAGGAGACCGGTGCCGCACACTGTGGAGGTGCACGCCATGAGCCGATACCTATCGCACACAACTCATGCAGGTGATCCGGAGATCCCGCCGGGATCTCCGCCGGAGGAACCCCAGCCCGAGCTGCCGCCCGGCATCCCCCCGCAGGGCCCGCCCGAGACCACGCCCGAACCCCCGCCGGAGGTTCCCCCCGGTCAGCCCGTGGAAATCCCGCCGGAGCAGCCACCCGAGGTATGATTGCCCAGAATATGACTTCAACCAACTGATTCATATGCAGTAACCTGATACCGCTTCCGCTGGACGAATATATCCGTATGATGGCCGCCGCAACCGACCGGCCGCTGGCCGGCGAACCACCACCCACTCACAATACAAACCGGGAGTACCGCATGGCCTCAACCGCAGATGAGCTGACAGTCACCTACGAGGAAGACGGCATCGAGACCGTCAAGGAGCTGGACAAGGAAATCCTGACCAAGGGCGCCTGGTGCACGATCATCTTCCGCTACCAGGACTGGAATCGTTCCAAGGAGGAGTACGGCCCGGACAAGTTCACCATCCGCCGCTACCAGAAACGCGCGGGCGAATACCAGCAGAAATCCAAGTTCAACATATCAAGCAAGGACCAGGCCGAGAAAATCATCGCGGCCCTGGAAAAGTGGATCAAGGATTAAAGGCTGGAAACCAACCGGGTATCAGCCACGGAATCCACGGAAGCACACGGAAATATAAAAACAGAAATAATTCAAAAAACACTTAACCTGCAAGTGACAGGCCAATACATATTTGCTGTGTTTGGGTTAATACAATTTTGGCTTTTGATGTTGATTTTTCCGTGTGCTTCCGTGGATTCCGTGGCAAATGATTTCAATTCGCATACTAAGGCCCACCTTCCGGGACAGGCGGCATGGGCATATTCAGACAGGGCGTGGTCACGATGTCCCTGACTGCGACATCGCAGTGCAGCGAAAAGGTCCTGGTGGCCATATGGGATTTTATACTACGGAAACTCTGATTAATCCGTCATTGCGACGACTGCATGGAGAAGGTGAGGCCGGGAACCGGCCGAGAGGCTGGCCTGGGCCATGCAGGAGGTAGAGTACCAACAGTAGGCACTTTAGGCGACGCAGGAGCAGTTACCGAGGAACGAAGTGACGAAGCAATCTCCAAACGTCTGATTCTAAATCCTGATATTGCCGCGCTATACTAGCAATGACGCGATTTCTTCAAATAATCAAAGCTTCCCTGAACGCCCTGCACGCTGACTTT
>Ga0224512_10005594_pt1 | contig 10285 bp, 7 predicted proteins | sample SF_May12_sed_USG_4_FD_169103 | JGI IMG/M metagenome (GOLD analysis project Ga0224512, IMG submission 169103) | Sediment microbial communities from San Francisco Bay, California, United States - SF_May12_sed_USGS_13 | ecosystem: Environmental > Aquatic > Marine > Sediment | place: USA: California...
ATCTCGGTCCGGGCGCGGGTGTCCACGGTGGCAAGGTCGTCGTTGCGGGCACTCCCGACGAAGTCATGAAAAGCTCCGCGTCGCTGACCGGACAGTATTTGTCGGGTAAACGCAGGATTCCGCTGCCTGAATCGCGGGTGGTTCCGGATCCGGAGCGTCAAATCACTATCGTCGGCGCGAGCGGAAATAACCTGAAGAACGTCGACGCTGCGATTCCCGCCGGCCTGATGACCTGCGTAACGGGCGTCTCGGGATCCGGCAAATCGACACTCGTCAACGATACCTTGTACAAGGCGGTCGCGGACCTGCTCAACCGCAGCAGCCGTAACCCAGCGCCACACAAGGATATTCTGGGACTCGATCTGATTGATCGCGTCATCGATATCAGCCAGAGCCCGATCGGTCGCACGCCCCGGTCCAACCCGGCAACCTACAGTGGGCTGTTTACACCCATTCGTGAACTGTTCGCGGGCACGCAGGAAGCGCGCTCACGCGGCTATATGCCTGGCCGCTTCAGCTTCAACGTCAAGGGCGGCCGCTGCGAACCTTGCCAGGGCGACGGCGTGATCAAGGTCGAGATGCACTTTCTCCCGGATGTATATGTGCCTTGTGATACCTGCCGCGGCAAGCGCTACAACCGGGAGACGCTCGAAATCCGTTACAAAGGCAAGAACATCCATGAAGTACTGGAGATGACCGTCGAAGATGCGGCCGGGTTTTTCCAAAATGTGCCCGCTGTGTTCAAAAAGCTCCGAACGCTGATGGACGTGGGTCTGACCTATGTCCGGCTTGGCCAGAATGCAACGACCTTGTCCGGTGGCGAAGCGCAGCGCGTCAAACTGGCCAGGGAACTGTCGAAGCGAGACACGGGAAACACGCTCTACATTCTCGACGAGCCGACAACCGGCCTGCACTTTCATGATATCGAGCAATTGCTCGGCGTCCTGCATCGCCTGCGCGATCGCGGCAACACCGTCGTCGTCATTGAACACAATCTCGACGTGATCAAGACCGCAGACTGGATCATCGACCTCGGTCCCGAAGGTGGCGACGGAGGCGGCGAAGTGATAGCCACCGGAACGCCCGAAGATATCGCAGCGAACAAACGCTCGTTTACGGGCGAATACCTCAAGCCGCTGGTTAGCGAGGCTCGGGCGAAACAACGCGCCTGACTGAAATTATCCCAATGGGCTCTTCGATAATCTGACCCCTCATATAGTCAGACTCGGTCGGCCCATTCGACGGTTGTTCGTGAATAGCCCTCACGACATCCATTCCTTTCACGACCCGACCGAATGCGGCAAATCCCTGCTTGTCCGGGTTTCGCGTCGCACCAAAATCGAGCCCTGGCTGGTCGCCCACACAAATGAAAAACTCGGTCGTCGCCGTGCCCACTGCGCCGCGCGCCATGGAGATGACGCCATCAGTGTGCAGCAGACCAGTGTCCTTTGTGGTTTCATGAACGATCGGCGGAAACGGACCTTCAACATCGAAAATACCGCCCTGAATGACGGAAATCACGGGGCTGCCCTTGTCGTTGTCAGGTGACACCGCGCGATAAAACGTACCGCCGTCGAGGTATCCGTTATCGGCGAGCCGCAAAAAGTTTTTCGCCGTTACCGGCGCCGCTTCAACGTCGACCGCAATTTCGATAGCGCCGAGGCTGGTTTTCATTAACAGATGAATGTTGCCGGGCCTGGTAACTTTCTCGGTCGGCGAACAACTCGCAATTAATAATAAAAACAACATGTTATAACGCATAAGAGCGATCATGAGGATACTGCCTCGATGTGTCTGTCGAATGCTGCTGCAAATCGTGCAGCAGCCCGATCATCCGTGCGCAGATACAAGCTCGGCTCGATCAGCTCGAGCTCCATGAGCAGAAAGACATTGCCGGCATCGCGCACGAAGTCTGCGCGAACATAGACCGGTTTCGGCTCGACCAGCGCGAGCACCTGTTGCGCCGTATCGAGCAGATCTGGTGCCGGCTGCACGCTTCGAATATCCGCGCCGTGCTCCTCCTGCACACGAAAATCACCCGGCTTTGGGATCTTCTGAATCGCGTGACTGTACTCACCGCCGAAGAAGAACAGCGAAAACTCACCCTCGGTCTGAATATTCGCGATAAACGGCTGCACGAGAAATGGTCGCTGTTGAAATAGCTGCGAAAGTCGATCCGTCAGCTCCGCCGACAGCGGATTCCGCAATACGAAGGTATCTGTCGCATTGCCGCCGATGTCCGGCTTGATAACCAGCGTGTCGGAGTCGAGCGCGTCGAACCATTGCGGAACCTGATTGACATCAAACTCATCGAACCAGATGCTCGGGACAATGGCAGCGCCCTTTTCTTCGAGGTCACGCAAATACGTCTTGGATAACGACCACTGAACCAGCGACAGTTGGTTGACGAGACTGGCCGATGAGTTGTCGATCGTTTCCAGTACCCGCATGAATTCGTCAGCGTGCTGTGGGTAGTCCCACGGCGTACAGATATATACGGCGTCGTAGTCGTTCCACTCGACTGACGGGTCACGCCACGGCACGGTTTCAGATTGCCATCCCAGGGTCGCCATGGCGTCAAAGCTGACATCGTAGTCCGTTACGAAGTCTCCTGGATCAGCCATCGTCAGATACGCACATTTCTTCGACGTCACAGCACCTCCGGCACCGTATCGGCACGCGACTATTCGTTCAGCGCTCGTAGCTGCCTGTCGTGCAAACTCCCCAGCACCAGCAACGAGACGACCGCGCCGAACAGCGCCCAGGCCATGTCGGACTGCGTGTCCCACACGTATCCCTGCGTGCCCAGGAATGAGTCGGCTGCTTCGGCGGACAACAATGCCACCCACCATTCGATCAATTCGTAAAAGGCGCTGATCGCAAGGCACAGACAAACGATAAGGAAGTTACGCCAGCCGGCAAAGTTGATGATATTCAGCCGTATCAGGATTTCCCGTGCGACGATGGCCGGAATGAAGCCCTGCGCAAAATGACCGAGCTTATCGTAGTTGTTGCGCGTCTGATCAAACGCCTCGCGTATCCACTCGCCCAGCGGCACCTCGGCGTAGGTGTAGTGGCCTCCGACCATGAGAATGGTGCAATGAATGAGGACCAGGATATACGTCAGCCGGGTGAGTGGAAAACGCTCGCGCGTGAACCACAGTATCGCCGCGGCAATCAGAGCCGGCGCCACTTCCAGCCACCAGGTGGGGTAATCGTGAGGCCCGATTCCGGACCAGACCAGGACCGCCAGAAAGATAACGATCCAGGCGGTTTGTAATGGTTGCATGCTTATGTCGCGATCCCTTTTCTGCTGCGCCAATAGCCCTGGCTCGAGAAACACTGCCAGACCCATGGCAGCCAGCGCAACAAGGCAAAGCTGAGCCACAAGGCCCAAACGAGTATCAATGCCTTGTAAATCCACATCGGCACCGACCAGGCCGTCGCGACCGGCAGGACCGAATCACTGCGATCGGCAAACCAGTTGAGCGTGTTGCCGTAAGAGCTGTTTCCGGTCACGTCCATATCCGGCGATCCGAGCAGGCCCATTGGCAAGGCGATCACGATCGACAGCAATGCAACGATCGTCGCTATCGCAATGACAAGCTGTATGCCGTCGAATTGCCACCAGGACAAGTCAGTCTGAATCTTCTGGCGCGCACCGCATAACAACAGCCAGGCAACCACAACACCGAGCACCGGCCAGCTGAAGGTACTAAAGCCCAGGCCGAGCAATAGCCAGTGGCGCGTTGTGAGTGGCGTCAACCTGATGCGTCCGAGTATCGCTGCGAACAACAGCAACACCGCAAGCTCTGACCAGTACAGGACGGCCGGGCCGAGCCGCGGGCCATTGGTCCCGAGCAGCCAGCGATTGGGCGGCAGCTGCAGGCGCAAGGAAATATTGCTGGACGGCGCACCGATGTCGATGGCGGGTGTGAGCATACGCGACACAACAGCGCCTTCGCTGCGCCAGCTGACCTCGATGTTGTGCTCGCCCGGTAAAATCGGCACGGTGAGTTCGCCGGCGTCCGCACGCAGTGGTTCGACTCGTCCGTCGATGGTCACCTGCGTGACTTCGGCATCGGCGGGAAGTTGCAACACGTGCTGCGCGCCGCTGGTGCTGCGGTAGTCCAGCGCCAGCCTGGCATTGCTCGAACGATCGCCGTGATCAACGCTGAGGTTGACCGAGTCAAACGCAAGCGTCGTGCCCTGGCTGGCTTGTGGCCGACTCGCTTCGATGGTCAGGCTTTCGCCACCGCGCGGATGGAATTCCGCCATACGTGCATCCACGCCGCCGCCGCCGGCCTCGCTCTCCGGCACGCCAGTGAAATCCGCGTGCCATATGCTGCCCACACCGACCCACCAGACTTCCTGCCACGGCTGGCCTGCCGCGGTCCGAAGCACGAGCGGAGACACGCGCGGCAGGCTGGATCGCCAACTGACAACACGCTGATTCGGGTTCATCGACACGAGAATCTTGTCATCGGAAACCGTGAAGCCCTCGCTGATGACCGATTCTCCGTCGATCAGTGGCACGTCGAGTGTCAGCGCGCCCTGCAGCGGCGCGACGCGATGCACCGTCGTCGTCACACGCCAATCGAGATCGAGTTCGACAGCTCGTTCGACGCGCACAAATGCGGGAAAGCGGCTGCTCTCCCAACGAACCGCAGCGTCTCCATCAGCATTCGTCTGCAGGCGCGTCAGTTGCAGAGATCCCGACAGCAGGCGCCGGTCCTTAATGCCCGCGATAAACCAGCCGTCGCCGGCAGCTTCGATGACGCGCGGTGGCGTGGGGAACGGGATCTCGAGGCTGTCAGCGGCGGGAATGGGACCGCTCAAACGGACGGTGTGCCTCCCTGCTGCGAGTCGCAGCCACAATGACTGATCGTTGCCGCGAAGCACCTGAGCTGCGGCCGTACCGTCGAGAAGAATCGCCCCCGGTCGCCAGCCACGGTCCGAGCCGGGCAGCGGCACGGCCACGTCCGCCAGCGCATGTACGGTCAGACTCATGCTGACATTGTCCGCACTGATGTCAACATCGGCGGCCACGAGTTCAGCGCAGCGTGGCGCACACTCCGGCGGCTGCAACAGACGGTTTTGCAGCTCGCGCAAGAGTTCGGGGTCGGGCGTCTGTGCTGCGGCGATCGGGCTGAGGCTCATCAGCAGCGTCAGCAGTCCTGCTGCCACCAATGCGCTCGCGTTTGCCGTACCTGGCGTCAGTCCACCGGGCAAGGCAAACCGCCTGTTGAATACTTCCGCGGCGAGCACCGCAGTAAACAACAGCAGGAATGCTACCTGCACGAAACGCAGCGACGACACCAGCCAGCGCGGCAGGATCACCAACCGCAGCGATTGATCGGCATCGACCGGACCGCTCCAGTCCAGCGTGTAAGAGTTCCAGCGCCATGTCGGCACTCCCGGGCCCGCCTGGACAATTGCGTTCGGCGCATACCGCGCGTAACTGATCGGCAGCTTTTGCGGGGCGACCGCGGCAACCTCTTCGAGCGCCATGGAACCACTTACCATGGATTTTCGCTCTCTGACCGCGTCGGCCTCGAATTCAACGCCGCCTGCAACACCGCTCTCGGGAGTCGCCGGGGAAAAGCCGGCAGTCCTGCCGGGTTGCGCCAGCCGCGCCACGCCGTACTGCGACTCGAGCTGCGGGTAGATCGCAATACGCAGCTGGCTCGCGACAAACGGCACAAGCGCCAGTACGAGCGCGGCCGCACTCAGAGCCTGATAGGTGCGAACTGATTGCCGCAGACGTCCTGCCGGCGCGACCCGCATCAGGGCGATCGCGACCAGCAGGTTGAGCCACAGCCATATCGGCGCATTGAGTTCATGAAAGCTCAGGACGAGTGCCAGCAACGCGATTGCCCCGGCCGCGCGACCGAACAGACGCCATGCGGCGATCGTGATGATGAGCAGGAGAAAGAAGTCAAGCAGTTGCCACTGGCTCATCCAGCTGGCTGGCGCCCGGTCAGCACCCGGCGCGGCCAGCAATTTGTGGCCGGGCGGCAAATGCAGCAACGTCGACACCGCCGCGAACCGTGCATCCCATCCCGTCACCGGCATCGGCTCACGCGTGTCCGCGCGGCCGATCGCGCCGACATCGACCAGATTGCGCCGCAGCTCGACCCCGGTCTGGCCCTCCTCCGGGCCCTCTGTGATCAGCAGATTTTCGCCACCCTCGGTCGCGCTCAGGAGCGCAAACGGCAAGGCCATGTCCAGACGCCAATCTGTGCGCATCGCGCCAGCAATCGTGTCGCTGACAATGAAACCCTGCCCGCCGAAATCCAGCCACATTTGCCGCTGCAACTGAAGTTCGTTTTCTGCCGCCACAATGCCACGACTGCGTTCCGCGATCTGCAGCGTCTGCCCCGCCGCGATGCGAAACGCCGGTAATTGCCGCCAGTTATCCGGCACCTGAACCTGCTGCGGATCAACAGGAGCAAGACCTTCGGCCGCCGTAACACGCAGACGGTCATTTGATCGGTAACTCCAGATTTCGTTGTCCGGGAGGTTCTCTTCAGCTGCGCCAAGCGTGACGGCATTCAGCACCTCGGCGCCGCGCGCCTGCAGCGTAATAGCCCAGCGGCCCGGACGAACCTGCACGCGCAACTTGCCGTCCGCCTCGAGCCGCGCGGGAAGCTGACTGTCAATGGACAACGGAATGAAGCCGTCCGGGAGAAGCGGCCCGAACAGCTCCTCACGCACACCGCCCGACACGTCAATGCGCAAACTGGTCGTGAGTCGAGTCGGGACGTTATCCTCCACGAGCCGGTACACATTCGCTTTGACGGCATCCTGCGGCTGCGTTTCACGTTGCCGCTCGCCCAGAAACACACTGTTTCCGGTCAGCTCCGGTCGGGCGATTCGCCGTCCATTGACCGTCAGTGCGACGATGCCACTGCCCAAAGGAATGCTCAGTACGCCCGGGCGTTCGTCCCATTCGAACGATCCGGCCAGCCGGTAGCTGCCCGGGCCTACGAGCAGGCTGGGAACGCCGTTGTGCAGGACGACCTCGATCGCGCGGCCATTTGCGGTCACCCGATGTGGCCAGTACAAGGCATCGCCGGGCAATGGCAACCACTGTTCATCCGCATAAACTGTCCACTGCTGCGCAAAGCGCCCGCCGTCGGCCGTCACGGCCAGGTCGAGCGCTCCGGGCCAGGCGCAAACGAAATCGTTTTCGTTCGCGGCACCACGATCGAAATAAAACGGGCAATTGCGGTACTCGCTGCCATCGAGCACCCACTCCCGCCAATCGCGCAATGGCTCGGGGACAAAAGTTTCTGCCGTCTGGCCGGATGCCGGCAACAGCAGCCATATTAGAACCAGTCTGAGTAATCTGGACATCTCTGTCTCCCCAGGTTCTTGGTATTCAGTGCACTATAGTAAACGTCACGTCACACCGAAGCGGGTTGACCGCGCGTTCAATAGTGCGGCGGCCGCTCGTCGCCGGCTGTATTCGCGGGAAGCGCGTCACCAATGGACCGGACCCTGTCAATGAGCGACTTGCACAGCTCCTCGAGCTGCATGATCTTCTGCTGCTGCCGGGTCATGACGTCATTGAGTTCACTCAACAACTGGTCCTGGTGCGCCAGCCTGGATTCGATATCAACCAGTCTTTCCTCGCTCATGGTAGCCTCTCGCTTTCTCAACCGGGTCGGAGCCCTCCCTGCCAGGAAGGCTCCGGCACCCATGATGGCCCGCCGGGGCGGGGTCCTACAATAGGCATATGTCGTTAATCCGATTCGACGAAGTGACGCTGCAGTTCGGTGAGCTGACCATACTGCGTGAAGCCGAGCTCGCAATCGAGTCCGGTGAACGCGTGTGCCTGATCGGTCGCAATGGTGCCGGCAAGTCCACGACCCTGAAGCTGATTAGCGGCGAGCTCGAGCCCGACCGTGGCGAGATCGTGCGCAGCAGCAATCTCGTCGTCAGCCAGCTTGCGCAGACTCTGCCCGAAGCCCTCGACCAGCCGGTACATGAGGTCGTCCGCTCGGGTCTCGCAGCGATCGACAAGCTGCTTGAAAAATACCGGCAACAATCAGAACTCGAACTCGACAGGCACGGCCTCAGAGAGCTCGAGGCGCTGCACGCGACGATTGATGCGCATGACGGCTGGCAGATCGAACAACGTGTCGATGCAACCATTACTGACCTCGAGCTGCCGGCGGACAAGAAGATGAATGAGCTTTCAGGCGGCTGGCGACGGCGGGTCGCACTCGCCAGTGCGCTCGTTCAAAAACCCGATCTGCTGCTACTCGATGAGCCAACCAACCATCTTGATATTGCAACCATCAAGTGGCTCGAAGACCGGATCTACTCCTACCCGGGCGCCGTCCTGTTTATCACACACGATCGCGCATTCCTGCAACGTCTGGCAACGCGGATTATCGAAATCGACCGGGGCAAGCTGACCAGCTGGCCCGGCGATTACGACAACTTCCTGTTACGCAAGGAAAAGGCGCTCGAAGATGAGCAGTCAGCGAACACGCGTTTCGACAAGAAACTCGAACAGGAAGAAGAGTGGATTCGCCAGGGTATCAAAGCGCGCCGCACACGCAATGAAGGTCGTGCCCGCGCGCTTGTCGAATTGCGCAAGCAACGCGCTCAGCGCATCAGCCCTGATGCGCAAGCACGTATTCACATCGAGGAGGCCGAGCAGTCCGGGCGCAAGGTCATCCGCGCCCGCAATGTCAGCTATCGTTACGACGATAAGCCGCTGATCGAGAATTTCTCCCTTAAGATCATGCGCGGTGACCGCATCGGCCTCATTGGCAACAACGGCGTTGGCAAGACTACGCTGTTGCGTCTGCTCCTCGGCCAACTCGAACCACAAAGCGGAACGATAAAACACGGCACCAATCTCGAAATCGGCTACTTCGATCAACTTCGCCAAACGCTGGAACTCGACAAGTCCGTCGCATACAACGTGGGAGAAGGCCGCACCTACATTCGATTGAATGGTAAGGATCGCCATGTCATCGGTTACCTGAAAGGCTTCTTGTTCGGGCCGAAACGATCAATGATGCCGGTAAGCGCCTTGTCCGGCGGGGAGCGTAACCGGGTGATCCTTGCCAAACTGTTTACGCGCGCCGCCAACCTGCTGGTGCTCGACGAGCCGACGAATGACCTCGATATCGAGACTCTCGAAGTTCTCGAGAACAAACTCTGCGAGTTCGGCGGAACGCTGATCGTCGTGAGCCACGATCGCGAGTTCCTCGACAATGTTGTTACGAGCACGATTGTTTTCGAGAAGGATGGCCGAATTCAGGAATACGTCGGCGGCTACAGCGACTGGTTACGTCAGGGCCGCGAACTCGCAGAAACCGACAACCCTTATGCTGTCGCAGCACGAAAACACGAGGCGGCCGAGCGGCGCAAGAATCGAGTGCCGACCAAGCTGAGTTACAAGGACCAGCGCGAACTGGACCAGCTGCCCGCGGAAATCGAGTCGATCGAGGCAACAATCAACGCTTTGCAGGCCGCCGTGTCAGAGCCTGGGTTCTACGCGCAAAATCATGAGGTCGTGCAAGCACAACTGCAGGAACTCCAAGACGCTGAAGCGTTACTCGAAAAACGTGTCGAGCGCTGGAGCGAACTCGAAATCCTTCGCGAAAGCTATCAGTCGCGTTAGGCACGCGACTGATAGTCCGGTCTGATTCAGAACAGTTGCACCAATAAAGCGACGACGCAAAACCAGCCTACGGCAAACGACAATGTCCGCAGCCAGGGAATCCCCGCGGTGTACACGAAGAAATGTACAAGGCGCGTCCAGAAATAAATCTTGCATGCCATGACCGTCGTTTCGTTGCTAATGCCAAGGGCATTCAGAATCAGCACCAGCGACGCAAAAACCACGAGGTTTTCAACCGCGTTGTAATGTGCGGCCTTTGCGCGTGCCGCCCATGGCGCGATTGGTTTCGGGTCGGCGGGATAGCCAACAGCATCGATCAGACCACGTACCATTATGGTGTTGAGAATGTACGGCACCCAAAGCACTGCTGTCAGTGCAATCACCCATGTCAAACTCGTTAATTCAGCACTCATGCATATCTCCTTTTTGTTATATCGGTGCTACGACTGGCCGTGTCAGGTAGTCGCAAACATCTGCATGTGGGACTCCTTCAGGGTAGTCGTGCACTGCAAACCCCATCGACCTGTAACACGCATAAGCCGCGATATTTCCGCGATACACGAAAAGCGAATACTCGTCACAATCATACATCGAAGCACTGACCGACATCAGCAGTTCGACAAGGCGCTTACCAACACC
>Ga0224512_10005595_pt1 | contig 10285 bp, 10 predicted proteins | sample SF_May12_sed_USG_4_FD_169103 | JGI IMG/M metagenome (GOLD analysis project Ga0224512, IMG submission 169103) | Sediment microbial communities from San Francisco Bay, California, United States - SF_May12_sed_USGS_13 | ecosystem: Environmental > Aquatic > Marine > Sediment | place: USA...
GACGCGCCGGGTTCGAAAGTCGATGCCCGCAAGGAGGTCGCTCGGTTCGTGAAGTCGATCGCCCGCATCCGGTTCAACGCCCTCCGGGGGGTGTACGCCAATGCCTGATGTCACGACCATTGCCGTAGTCACGGCCCTGTCACCGAGCCCCACGACCCTCTCGGAGTACGGGCTCCACCTCCTCACGTCGCTCGGGCGCAAACCCGGTGTGCGCATCGTGGCGCTCGTCGAAGACGATCCTTCGGTGGCGTACCCGCATATCCCCGGGGTCGAGCTGCTCCCCGCCTGGCGATTCAATGACCCCAGAAACCCTTTCCGCATCGCCCGTGCCGCTCGGCGGATCGGCGCCGAGGCCGTCCTCTTCAACGCCCACTTCACGAGCTTCGGCTCGAGCAAGGCAACGGCAGCCGTTGGGCTGATGTCTCCGCTCATCACTCGGCTTGCCGGCATCCCGTCGGTGACACTCATGCACAACCTGGTGGAGACCGTCGATCTCGGGGCAGCCGGTTTCGGTGCCGGCGAGCTCGTGGAGCGGGTCATGCGCGGTATCGGATCCGTCGTTACCTGGCTCGTCCTGCGGAGCAATGTGGTCGCCACCACGATGCCGCGATACGTGGAGATCCTGCGGCGGAAGTACCGGGCCGACAATGTCGTCCTCACCCCCCACGGTTCCTTCGACGTTCCCGGTCCGCCCCGGCCGCCGTCCGCCCGGAATCGAGTCCTGGCGTTCGGGAAGTTCGGGACTTACAAGCGGGTCGAGCCACTCATCGAAGCCTTCCGCCTGTTGAACCGGCCTGATCTCGAGCTCGTCGTCGCGGGGACGGACAGCCCGAACACCCCCGGTTATCTGGCCGACGTTGCGGAGCGCCTCGGGGGCTCTGATGTGAAGTTCACGGGGTATGTCCCGGAGACGGCCGTCGAGGCAACCTTCCGTGACGCCACCGTCACGGTGTTCCCCTACACGGCGACAACGGGGAGCTCCGGCCCCCTCCATCAGGCCGGGTCGTTCGGCTGCCCCCCCGTGCTGCCCAGAGTCGGTGACCTCGAGGATCTGATCCACGAAGAGGGCTACACCGGGGCTTTCTTCGAGCCGGGGAACGCGCCCGATCTCGCCCGGGCCATCGCCGAACTGCTCGACGATTCCGACCGCTGCGAGGCGATCGCCCTTCAGAACTACCGGGCTGCCTGCGGCCTGTCGCTCGACGAGGTGGCCGACTGGCACCTCATCCACATCGGACGTTTGGTCCACGGGGACGCGCGAGCCTTCCTCGCGACCGAACCCAAGGAGGTCTTGACATGAACCAGGAAACCGGCACCCGTCCGTGGGGTGAATATCGAGTCATCGACGGAGGCGACCGATTCCAGGTCAAGCGCATCACCGTCCATCCCGGCGGGCAGCTCTCCCTGCAGCGGCACCGCCATCGTGCCGAACACTGGACGGTGGTCTCCGGAACTGCCGATGTCACTCTCGGCGACGAGACGTGTCGCGTTCACGAGAACGAGGCGATATTCGTGCCGATCGGAGCCAATCATCGCCTCGCCAACTTCGGCCACGTGCCGCTGGTGTTGATCGAAGTCCAGGTCGGCAGTTACGTGGGCGAGGACGACATCGAGCGCATCGACGATGTGTACGGCCGGAGCTGAGGTGCGCACCGGCCAGTTGCCACTGTTCCTTTATAAAGAACCTGTAGAGTTGCGGCTCATGCTGTCCACAGCCGAACTGGTGGCCCGCATCCGCGAGCGCACGGGCGACACGCAAGAGGCACTGGCTCAGCGTCTCGGGGTGTCCTTCCCCACGATCAACTCATGGGAGCGGGGTCGGAGTCGGCCCCGTCCCGCCCATCGACGACAACTGGAGGCCCTCGCGCGCGATTTGGGCATTCGCCACGAGTTCAAAGTGCTCGTAATCGACGATGACCCGGCCACGGCAGAGATAGTGGCTGCGGCGGCGGTTGGCGTCGACCCCGGAATCGAGGTCGATCGCGCGCTCGACGGATGGGAGGGTCTCGTGAAGTGCGGGTCGCTCCAACCCGAGTTGATCTTCCTCGACATCATGATGCCCGGGATCGACGGCCTCGAAGTGGCGAGACGCCTCCCGAGCATCGAAGGGCTCACGGATACGACCGTGCTCTTCGTCACCTCGGCGCAAACGGCCTCGGTGCTGGAGCGGGCTCACGCGATCGGGTATCAGGTGTTGCCGAAGCCGCTGGAGATCGACGATCTGGAGTCTGCCATCCGGCAGATCAGGGAAAGACCGCCGACTGCTGCCCAGTGAGCCGGCCCATCGCAAACGACGGACCGTCGTGACCCAGTCAAGCTCCGGCGGGACTCGGCCGATGTCATGGAGAAGCCCCCAACCACGCCAGGAGGACCGATGGGTCGCGACCTCGTGAACACCGGTCTCGACAAGCTCATCGCACACCTGCCCGTCGCCGTGTACCGGACCACGCCGGACGGGCGGATCGTGGTGGGGAACCAGGCCCTCGCCGCCCTGCTCGGCGCCTCGTCGCCGGAAGAGCTCGCCGAAGTCGATGTTGCTTCGCTCTACGTCGACGCCTCTCGTCGGGACGACGTCGTCGCCCGTTTCTCGGCAGGGACACCCGTTGCCCCCGAGGACATCGAGCTGATGACGCTCGACGGACGTCGGATCTGGGCACGCGCCAGCTCTCGCGCGGTCGTCGACGAGGTGAGCGGCGGGATCTTGTTCATCGAAGGCGTCCTCCAGGACGTCACCGCCAACCGCGAGACCCGCATGGAGCTGATCCGCACGAACGAGCTCCTGGACACCCTCACCAAGATGCAGAACGCTTACATCACGGGCGTCGATGCCGGCCCTCTCTTCGACGAGCTGCTCGAAGACTTGCTTGCCTACACCGAAAGCGAGTACGGCTTCATCGCCCAGCTGCTCCACAGCGAGGACGGGTCGTCGTTTCTCCGCACGTATGCGATGTCGAACATCGCCTGGAACGAGGCCACCCGGCGCATGTTTGCCGAGCACGGTCCCCGCGGGATGGAGTTCCACAACCTCGGCACCCTGTTCGGTTGGGCGGTGACCGAGGGAGAGGCCGTGATCGCCAACGATCCCGCCGGCGATCCTCGAGGCAGTGGGCGACCGGAAGGTCACCCGCCCCTCAACTGCTTCCTCGGACTCCCGGTGGCCAAGGGCGATCAGATACTGGGACTCATCGCGCTGGCCAACAGGCCACGCGGATATGAGGAATCGATGGTCGCTCGCCTGCAGCCGCTCGTGGCCACGGTGGGAAGCATGATCGAAGCCATCCGCAGCGACGAGGCGCGTCGTGCCGCCGAGCAGCGAGAGCGAGGCCGCAAGCTCCTGTACGGCGCAGTGGTCGAGCACGCGGCCGAGGCGGTCATCGCATTCCGCGAGGATGGGATCATCGAGGCCTTCAATCCGGCGGCGGAGCGGATGACGGGGTACTCCGAAGCGGAGATGGTCGGCGCCAACATCAGGCGGTTGATCCCGACCGGCCGCGTGTCGGAGTATCTGGAAGCGGCCGAACGCGCCATCAATGACAAGTCCACAATCGAGATGGTCGTCATCGATCGCCATGGGGCAGCGATCCCAATCGAGCTGTCGTTCGGCCGGGCCGATCTCGGGGACCGGCCGGTGACCACCGCCATCGTTCGCGACATCGCCGAGCGCAAGGCGATCGAGGATGCGCTCCGGCAGGCCAAGGATGCCGCAGAGCGAATGTCGCGGACCAAGGACGAGTTCCTGGCCGGGATGAGCCACGAGCTGCGCACGCCACTCAACGCCGTCATCGGCTTGTCGACCGTGCTGGGAAGGGAGATCCACGGTCAGCTCGGTGAGAAGCAACATGAATACATTCATCAGATCGAGCAGAGCGGTCGTCACCTGCTCGATCTGATCAACGACATCCTCGATCTCGCCAAGATCGAGGCCGACCAGATGGCTGCCGAACTCGAGGTTTTCGACCCGCGAGCGGTCATCACAGCGGCGGTGGGCGTGGTGCGGGAGTCGGCGCTCCAAAAGCAACTTCGCGTTGGAGTCGAACTGCCGCCCACCTCTACGCGGGTGCTCGGCGACCCGCTGCGCACGAAACAGATTTTGCTCAACCTGCTGTCGAATGCCGTGAAGTTCACCGACGCCGGCGGCGCGATTGGTCTGGAGGCTGAAGTCGACGAGGACCGCATCCGCATCACCGTATGGGACACCGGGATCGGAATCCCGTCCGACCGGCGGGATGAAATCTTCCGCCCCTTTGCCCAACTCGACTCGTCGCTGGCGCGCTCCCGGCAGGGAACCGGCCTTGGTCTGGCATTGAGTGCCAGGTTCGCTGCGATCCAGGATGGTGAACTGACGGTCGCCAGCGATGTTGGCCGGGGTTCGAGATTCACGCTCTCTCTGCCGCTGGCCCGCGACACTGTGGAAGGGCAAGGCAACGCCCGCGCCCTCGCAGAGCCCGCAGGCGCACCACCGCCGCGGGGATTGCGAGTGCTGCTCGTTGAGGACAACGACGTCAACCGTCTGATGGTTCGTGACTACCTCGAGGCGCATGGGATCCAGGTCGAGGTGGCCGTGGACGGCGACGAGGCGGTTACCAAGACCCGCAGCTGGGGCCCCGACGTGGTGTTGATGGATGTGCAACTGCCGCGTCGTGACGGGTTGTCTGCAACGAGGGAACTGAAAGCCGACCGAGAGACGGCGTCGATTCCCATCATCGCGCTGACCGCGCTGGCAATGAAGGGTGATGCTGAGCGCTGTCTCGAAGCCGGGTGCGACGACTATCTCTCGAAACCCTGCGATCCGGCCGACGTCCTCGCCGCGGTCACGCGGGTCACAAGCGAACGCGCCGCCTGACCACGTTGCGTTGCGCCTCCGCCTCCGGGTGACGCCAGCCGACCCAGTCAGCCTCCGCTGTCAGCAATGGCGATGTCGGCAGCCACCCGGGCGTTGTTGAGGACGAGCTGAACGTTGGCGTCGAGGCTGGCACCTCATTGTGGCGGGAACGGCCCGACCTGGCGGTGTTCAACCTGAACTTTTCCAGCTTCGGGTCCTCCCGGGTGGCGGCCGCCCTCGGCCTCATGCTTCCCCTGTTTGACGCGATTGGCCGGGATCCGAACCGTGACGGTGCTGCAAGAAATCGTCGAGACCATCGACCTGGCGGGGGCCGGTTTTCGCTACGGTCGGATCCGCGAGCGGTTCATGCGGGCGGTGTCGGGTCTCGGTGCGATTGGACTCTCGCTCTCGTGTCCCTCGTTTGGGCGCGGCATGATTGTGTCCATGAGATCGAGAGCCGCGGCTTGGACCCTGGCCGGCCTCGCGGCCCTGGCGGTCGTCGTGCTGGTTGTGGCATCGGGCGGCGGGGGAGACGAGGCCGGTGATGGCTCGCCTCCGGATGGACCGGTGGCGGCGGAGACCTCCGTGACCGAAGCTCCGCCGCCGCACTCCGAGCCCACCACGGTACCTCTGCCTCCGAGCACGACTACGACCATCACACCGCCCTCGACGACCACCACGATGCCGACGACGACAACGGCGCCGGCGACTACCACCACGACCACCACCACCGCACCGCCGGGCTCGTCGCCGCCCGACTACACGCCGATACCCAAACCCGGTGCCGGGCCCGAGAACGTCGCACCCGGGGGGGCGCTCACCAAACACCTGGCGGCCGACATCGCCACCGCCTTCGGCCTCGACACCGCCGAGGTGGAGGCCGCCATTGCCGCCGTTGCACTGCCGCCGGAGGCCGGCGGCTACGCGGAGGGATGGCTGGCACCCGGCTCCTACCAGCCGGCCGACGACGCCGGTGCAGCGGACATCGTGCAGGCGATGGTGGATCGCCGGGTGGCCCAACTCGAGGAGCGCCAGTTTCCCCGGGACCAATGGCACCGGGTTCTGACCGCCGCCTCGGTGATCGAGAAGGAGACGTACAACCAGAACGAGAAGCCCCGGGTGGCGCGGGTGCTCACCAACCGGCTCGCCGGCGGCGGGCCGCTGCAGATGGACTCGATCATCCTCTACCCGGTGCCCGAGGACCGGATCTTCACCACCGGAGAGGAACGGGCGTCGGACCAGCCCTACAACTCCTACAAGCACAACGGCCTGCCACCCACTCCGATCTGTTCCCCCGACGAGGCATCTCTCGACGCCTTCCTGGCACCGCCCCCCGGCAACTGGTGGTTCTACGTGACCATCGACTTGCATTCGGGCGAAACCCGTTTTGCCGTCAGCTACCAAGAGCACCGGGCCAACGTCGAGCTGCTTCGAGCCTGGCTCAGGGACCATCCCACCCGGTAGCCGGCCGACGTGGGTCGGCTACCGGACGACGAGAGTGAGTCGACACGGCCGGACGTCGGCGGTCTCCCTCCACGATGCTCGGCGACCCCGACCTCCGGGACCGCTTGCCCGGGTAGTCCGATGGCACTGCCCGGGAGTCGGCTCGCGCCGATGCCCGAGAACCGGTCGATGAGCCCGAAGCTGTGGGCCTGAGTCGGGATGATCGCCCACCCACCGGGTGCCCGGATCAGCTCGGGAGAGCGGCCTTCTGTTTGAGGAGTGCCGAGATCCGCTGACGAGTGACACCGAAGAGCCCGGCGATCGCCTCGATTGTCAAGCCTTCGGCGCGAAGTGCCAGAGCCTCGGCTGCCCGGAACTCGGAGCCGGCGGTTTCCAGCGTGGCCATGTTGGAGGACAACAGTTCGACCATCCGGGGGGCCTTCTCCTGGGTCACGAGATCGACGATGTTCTCCCCGGCGCGGAGTCGCCGGCCGAGCACGCGGGCTCGTCGCTGCAATGCGCGGCTCCGGTCGGCGTTGGCCTGGGCGGATGCCTCGACCTCGCTGAGGGCGGCGAGCAGGCGCTCGATTGGGTCATCGGGTGTGGTCATGGACACAGTCAATCACTAGGTCGATTCTTTGTCAATAGCTATAGCCGCAATAGCTATTGACAACAAGAGTGAGGGGCCGTACACTCCGCCAAGCAGCTGCGCGTGCGGCTGCCGAGAAGGAGATGAAATGGTCATAGGAGGACTGGAAGCGATCGTGGGGCTGGCGATGCTGGCCACGCTCGGGCTTCTGGTGCTGGCGCTCGTCGATCTCGTGAAACGTCCAGTCGACGTGTGGGAAGAGAGCGGTCAGAGCCAACTCGTATGGGCCCTGGTTGTGATCTTCGTCGGGTTTGTCGGGCCGGTGCTGTACTTGCTCGTCGCCCGTCCGGCCCTGGAAGCGGCTGCGGTCCGACGAGGCCTGTTCGATGTCGGCTCGTAGCCGGGCCTTGGGAGTCTGGTGAATCCGATGCACCAAGGGGCGGCCGGTTTGCCGCGCACCGCTGCGGTGTTCGGCTTCGTCGGCGTTCTCGCCCTGGTGGCGGGTGCGTGCGGCTCCTCGTCGACCGGCGCGACGGACCCATCCCCGTTCCCCACCAGCACCCGGCCGGCGGCGTCCACCAGTGCACCCGCCGCGACGACCAGTTCTTCAGCGGCCGTGATCGAACCTCTGGATGAGACCTGTCTGGACGGTGCCATCGGCACCCAGGCAACGGTCGTCGGGGTGGTCGACTATGTCCGCGTCCGGGAGGAGCCGACGACGGCGTCGGCGGAAGCCGGCCGCCTCGGGGCGGGTTCGAGGGTGATGGTGTTCAAGGATCAGCTCACCTTCGATGGTTCCGAGTACTGGTGGGTGCCCGTGCGGCTTGCTGCTGTCGGTACTTGCGGGAACGTGGCGGCTGAATTCCTGTCGGACGAATCAGGCCGACTCGATCAGCAAATGCCCGGCATCTCTTTTCGGCCCCCGCGTACCGGCACCTGGACCTTCACCGACCGGACTTCCCAGCGCGACCCGATCGAAGGAAGGCTTGATGGTTCGTTCTTCACCACGTTCTCGCTGACCGTGGCCGACGGCACGTTGATCGATGAGCTTCTCTCCGCCCAACTGGCTGAGTTCGACGAGTTCGAATACGACTATCCGGCCGAATGGCACCGCACCGTCGTCGTCCCCGGGGCTGATCGGGCGGTGCGGCTCGTCACCGTCGCCAGCCCGAGCGGCGACCTCGGCATCAACCGGCTGCTCATCGAAGTGGGTGACTCAACGGTCGAAGCGACGACGTCGGTGTACATCGAAGACCTCGAGACAGCCCCGCTTGATGAGCTGGATGCGTTCCTCGAGTCGGTCGCCTTCGACCAAGCAGTCTTCCGCGGCTTCCTCGATGTCCGCTCGTAGCAAGGGGATTGGGATGGCCGTGAATCGGATGAACCAGAAAGGACTATGCATGCCGGTCAATTCCGAGAGGCGTCGGCGGTACGTCGCCGCCGCGGTCCTCGTCCTCGTGGCGGGGGCGTGCGGGTCGTCGTCGACCGTCGACCGAGAGAGCCTCGGCCTCATGATCGAAGCCGACATCCAGGCAGGATCCCGGTTCGAGGTCTCCGTTCCGATGCAGCCGGACACCGCGATTGAGGTGGTGTCGGCCCCGGCGGGAGTCACGGCCTCGATCTCCGAGGCCGCCGACGGTGGGGCGCTGCTGCTGTCGGTGGCGGTCGATGCCGATACGCCCCGGGGCGCCTACAACCTCGGGCTGCTGGCCACCCAAGACGGGGAGGAACACCTGATCGGATGGCCGTTCGACGTGGTCGACGCGGGCAGTACCGCCACCACGCAGCCGGGATCGGTGGTTGGCCTGCTCACGCTCGACACTCCCCAGGTGGATGAGCTGTTCCCCAGTCCGTCCATCCTGAGCGGGGCGGCCCCCACCCCGACGGTCGATTATCGGTTGACGGCGGGCGGCTGGGTGCTGGCGGAAGGCACCATCGATGTGATCGACGGAGAGTTTTCGGCTGTGGTGGAGTTCACCAACTCGTGCTGTGTCGACATGACGCTCGAGGTGTTCAACGACGGCGGGCTGTCCCTCACTATTCCGGTGGCTTACCCGGAGGCCGGATGAGCCGCGCGGCCCGCATCGAGTGGCCCCCGCGGTCCGTCCCGTCACTCGTTCGCAGGGGTCGTCGACGCAGGCCGAGGTGAGTGGCGTGATCGGGCTCCGTAGTCAATTCGGCCCGTCGCTCGTCCTGGTCCTGGTGGTGACGATGCTCGCCGTGCCGGCCGCCGTGATGGCGGCTCGTCGGGCCTCTGCCACAGGTGGCTCTCCGCTGCGGGCCGCCGCCCGGGTGCTGGCGGCCGGGGCAGTGACGGCCACCATCGTCGCCACCGCCCTGCCACGGCGGCTCGGGATCGAAACCGACGGTGATCTCGTGCTCAGGCTGGGAGCGGGCGGGCTGCGGAGCTGGCGCGTCCTGTTCGACGACCCAACATCGCTGGCTTCGGTTGAATTGGTGTCCAATGTCCTGCTGTATGGCGCCGTCGGTTTCACCATGACGCTCGGTTGGTTCGGGCAGCGGCGATTCGTGCTCCCGACCTGCCTGACACTGTCGGTGCTGATTGAGGCCGTCCAGTGGGGTCTGCTCGGCCGGGTGGCGGCGCTCGACGACGTCGTTCTCAACGGGGCGGGTGCCCTCATCGGTTACCTGGTGGCGGTCGTTGTTGCCCGTTCCAGACTGGGCTATTTCGAAAACGCCGTCATTACCAACAAGGTCGCGGGATGACGCTACCGCTAGTGGGAGAGTCACGGATCGGGTGATATCAGGGCACAGCGGCCCACCCGGAAGGTTCGGGCCATAGTTCCTCGTGGGTGCCGAGAACCCGTTGGGGCCGAAGTCGATGGGGAATTGGCTACCGGTCGCGGTCCCGGTACGTCCAGACCTCTTGTTGCCAGCCGACGAAGCGGCGGTTCTCGTCGTAGAAGTCGCCGCCGACGATGATCGCCTCTCCACGCTGCGGATCGAATCCGCTGTCCAGATTGAAGCGATACCCTGGGTTGGGAGCAACGCGATGAAGCGTCCACGTGTCGCTCTCCAGGGTGTAGGACCAGAGCTCTTCGCCGCCGAGCACCATCCAGGGCAGCGCCGGCCAGGAGGAGGCGTCGGCGGCACCGCCGAACAGGAACATCGCGTCGGCAGTCGGGTCGTACCAGACCGCCGCCCCAACTCGTGCCGGCGGCGACGTCGACGGGCGCATCTCAGTCCACGTGCTGGTGTTGGCGTCGAACACCCATGTATCGGCGTACGGCTCGCCACTCTGGCCCGTGTCCCCGCCATACAGGATGATGCGATCGGACTGTGCGTCGTACACCATCAACGGGAATCGGCGCGGCGGCGGCGACACCGGTGGGGAAACTTCGGTCCAGGCCATGGTGGCCGCGTCGAAGATCCAGGTCTCGTCGAGGCCGACGTGTTTGCCGTCATCGGTG
>Ga0224512_10005596_pt1 | contig 10282 bp, 10 predicted proteins | sample SF_May12_sed_USG_4_FD_169103 | JGI IMG/M metagenome (GOLD analysis project Ga0224512, IMG submission 169103) | Sediment microbial communities from San Francisco Bay, California, United States - SF_May12_sed_USGS_13 | ecosystem: Environmental > Aquatic > Marine > Sediment | place: USA...
GCGAGGACGTTGCCGAGGCCCAAGGCGTGTTCAAGGCGACCGTCGGGCTCGAGGAGGAGTTCGGAGACAGAGTCAGGGACACACCGATCTCGGAGATGGGGTTCCTCGGTGCTGCAGTCGGCGCCGCAGCGACCGGGCTCCGACCGGTGATCGAGATCATGTTCATCGAGTTCTTGGGAGTCGCCCTCGACCAACTCGTGACCGAGGCGGCCTTCTACCGTTACCTGTCGGCAGGAAAGGTCAGCGTTCCACTCGTCGTCCGGGCATCGGTGGGTGCCGGCCTCGGCTTCGGAGCCCAGCACTCACAGACGCTCGAGCGGTGGTTGATCGGGACGCCGGGAATCAAGGTCGCCATGCCATCGAGCTCGAGGGCCGCCTATGGGCTGATCCGGGCGGCGATCAGGGATCCTGACCCCGTGGTCGTCTTGGAGCCGAGGGCGCTCTACGGAGAACGCGAGGACTTCGAGCCCTCGCACGCGCACATCCTGCCCTTGGGACAAGCAGAGCTCAGGAGCGAGGGCGAGGACGTCACGATCATCACCATCGGGAACACAGTGGCAACCGGCCTCGCCGCCGCCCGAGGCGGCCGATGGTCTGCAGACGTGATCGACCTTCTCACCCTCCAACCTTGGGACAGGAGCCTGGTGTTTCGGTCGGTTGCGAAAACCGGCAGGCTCGTCGTGGTGGAGGAGAGCCCGTGGTCTGGCGGCTGGGGCGCGGACATCGTGGCAGCTGTCACCGGCGAGCTCTTCGATCGCCTCGAGGCCCCGCCGGTGCGAGTGACCACGCCCGACATCCCTGTCCCGTTCGCCAAGGAGCTCGAGCACCGCTACCTGCCGTCACCGAACGAAGTGGTGAGACAAGTCGATGAGCTAATGCGAGCCGGCCGTTCCCCTGGCCCCTGGTGGTCGAGGAGAGAGGCAACGCCATGACCATGGAACAGACCGTGCAGGAGCGTCGTTCTGCGCTCGAGGACCGGGTCGCTCGTCTCGAGCGGATGATCGAGATACGTCGAACCGAGGAGAGCATCCAGGGGATGTTCGCCGCAGGACTCGTCAATGGGAGTACACACACCTGCCAGGGGCAGGAAGCCGTCTCGGTGTCGCTGGCGACGGCGGCGGGCCCCGACGACGCCGTCACATGCACCTATCGAGGACATGGCCACGCACTGGCGCTCGGGATGACGCCGGAACAGGTCATGGGCGAGGTGTTGGGGAGAACCGTCGGATCGATCGGTGGCGTGGGAGGCTCCATGCACCTGTCCGACCCCGACATCGGGCTACTGCCGACCTTCGCGATCGTCGGAGCGGGAATCCCCGTTGCCGTCGGCGCCGCCATGGGACGCCGGGCCTCAGGAACCGACGGGATCGGCATTGCGGTCTTCGGCGACGGGGCCACAAACATCGGCGCATTCCACGAATCGCTGAACCTCGCGCGAGTGTGGGACGTCCCGGTGGTGTTCGTCTGCGAAAACAACCTCTACGGCGAGTACAGCCGGATCGATCGTACGACGCCGTTCGAAGACCTGTATCGACGGGGAGCCGCATACGACATCCCTTCCCGGGCCGTCGACGGACAGGACGCGGACAGCCTCGTCGATGAGATGAGAAGAGAGTTCGAAGCGGCCCGGTCCGGTCCAGGCCCTCGTTTCCTCGAGGTCAAGACCTATCGGTTCGTGGGCCACTCCCGCTCAGACACTGCACCGTATCGGCCGCCTGGCGAACTCGATGAATGGCTCGAGCGCGACCCCATCAGGGTTCTCGGCGACCGGCTCGAGGCCGAAGGGCGCCTCGGCTCGGAGGAGCGGCGGTCCATGGAAGAGGCAGTGGCTGGACGGATCGAGAGGGCGACCGAGGCAGTCAAGGCCGCGCCGACACCGGATGTGACCGCTATGTTCGCTCACATCACTGCGGAGGGGAGCGATTGATGCCATCACGAACGATCACCGTGCCCGACATGGGCAATTCCGTCGATGCGGTCGTGATCGTCGAATGGCACGTCGAAGCCGGGCACCGGATCGATGCTGGGGCCGCCCTCGTCACCGTCGAGGTCGAAAAGGTCGACGCCCAGATCCCGTCGCCGGTTCCTGGCGTCGTGACGGAGATCCTGGCCGGGCCGGGAACAGAACTGGGCGTGGGTGATCCCATGTGCGTGATCGATTCATGAGGCGGGATGTCCGGGGATCGGTGGCGTTCCCGCTGCAGCGAGTCGCTACATGAACGATGTCGTGATCGTGACCGGCGCCGCCAGCGGGATCGGGCGGGCGGTCGCCGAAGTGGTCCTGGCCAGATCCGCAACAGTAGGCGTGCTCCTGATCGACCAGAACGCCGACGGCGTGCATGAAGCGGCGGCGACTCTCGGTGACCGGGCCACCGCCCTCGCCTGTGATGTCACCGACCAGAAGGCCGTCTCCGCGACGGTGTCGTCGGCGATCGACGGGGATCGGTTGATCGGCCTCGTCAACGCGGCGGGCAACCACCGGGCAAAACCAAGCCTCGAACTGAGCCCCGATGACTGGCATTCCGTGCTCGATGTTCACCTCGATGGGACACTGTATCCGTCGCAGGCGGCTGCCCGCCTCATGATCGCGACGGGTGGCGGCTCGATAGTGAATTTCTCGTCTGTCGCTGCGTCGTTCGGATGGCCCAATCGACTCGCCTATTCGGTGGCGAAGGCGGCGATCGGAGCTCTCACCAGGACGCTCGCCGTGGAATGGGCCGAGTATGCGATCCGGGTCAACGCCGTGGCGCCGGGCTACGTCAACACGCCGATGATCCGACGAGCTGCGGAGGAAGGTGTGATCGATGCAGAGGCAATCGCCGAGCGACATGCGGTCAAGCGGTTCGCCGAGCCCTCCGAAATCGCCGAGGTCGTCGAGTTTCTGTTGTCCGAACGCGCTTCGTTCATGACTGGTGAGGTCGTCACCGTCGACGGCGGGTTCTCGGCGAAGAGATAGGAGCGAAAGATGAACGAGTTCGTAGTGGAAAACCTCCAGGCACTGGCACACGGCGCACTCGCCGTGCTCGAGTCCGGAGTGGGCACCGACGAGTTCCCGTTGATCGAGGGTCGGGTGCTTGCCGTGCAGGCATCTCCCGAACTCGGTTCGTCCGATGACATGGCGTGGGGGATCTCCGCACTGCCGAGCGGCTATTCGGTACCCGAGCACACCCATCGAGCCGAGGAATTCGCCATGATCGTGCGCGGCTCCGGCACCATCACGATCGACGACCGGGAGATCCCAGTGAGTGAGGGATCCGTGGTGGTGACACCCCCGCACCGGCCCCACCTGACGACCGCCGGCCAGGATGGACCGATGGTGGTCTATTGGGTCTACGGGCCCGCCGGCTCCGAGAATCGGTGGCTGTCTCGATGAGTCGAAGCGCCCGATGGCAACGAGAGGACAGGTTATGAAGAGGGTTCCATCAGAGCGAGTGTGGTCTCACGTCGGATACTCCCGAGCGGTGAGGGTAGGCGATCTCATCGAAGTCGCCGGCACGACCGCTTCGGGTCCGGGCGGAGCGATCATCGCCCCCGGGGACATGTACGGGCAGGCGAAGTACTGCATCGACGTGGTCAGCAAGGCGATCGAGGAACTGGGTGGGTCGGTCGAGGACGTCGTCAGGACCAGGGTGTTCATCACCGACATCTCCCTGTGGGAGGAGGCTGGGCGAGCCCACGGCGAGGTCTTTGGTGAGATCCGGCCGGCGTCGGCCTTCGTCGGCGTCAACGAGTTGCTGCATCCGGATCTGATGATCGAGATCGAGGCGACGGCGATCGTCAGGGAGCGGTGAGCGCCTGACTCGATCGCGCGCTGGGATCGCCGCCGACGATCTCACTCCTCCCAGGGATCATCGAGGTCGGCATCCCAAGGCCAGAGCGGTCGCGTGATCCGGACGTAAGGCAGCGCGGTGAGATCGCTCCCCGCCGGGCCCGGTACATCGATGTCGATACAGGTCGCGATGCGTTCGTAGTACTCGCGATAGGCTCCAGCCGACTTCGGTTGCACGATCTTGGCGAGCGTCGGGTCGAGGCCGACGCTCCGGTAGGCCTCGTAGTCGACCATCCGGGGACGATGCGTCGTGACCATCACCGAGATGGGTCCGATCTCGAGCACCGCTGTCGGACCAATCTCCATCCAGCGAATGCCCCCGTAGTGATTGAGGTAGTGACCATCGGAGAGCGTCTTGACGCGTCCGGTGACTTCGACCGGTTCATAGAACGCCGGGTTGTGCCGGCCACCGAGGGTCGTCGTGATCTCCGCTCCGATCCCGCTCTCGATACATGCGGTGACGGCTTCCGGATCCCGGACCATCAGAATGCATCTGGAGGTGAGATCGTCGCGGTCGAGCAATGCCCTGAGCAGGAGATTGCCGTCGCCGAGTCCGCCGGCGGTCGTGCTGTCGGCTCCCTCGGAGAGCGCGAAGAGCCCCTCTGAAGCGAGCGCGAGATCTATGGCCTCGTTGACATCGACCTTGTTCACGAGGTAGTCCTCACGGAGATCCCAGGCCGCGCGAGCGATGGAGTCGGCGATCTGGCGACCGATCTCGGGCTCGTCGTCCGTCACGATGACGATGGACCAGCCCAATCCCTCGACGTCGAGCCACGGCTGGGTGCAGAAGGCGGTGGCGGCGAGCACTCGAGGATCCTCCTCGGCCGCGTGCAGCCGCTCGATGACCTCCCGGTTGGGGTGCAGCCGATCGTCGTGGGTCTCCGAGGAGGTCATCATCCGGATCTTCCGGTGCGACACCACGGGCTCCACCTCCCGTCGCATGGTCCGCACGAGGATCTCCATCGCGGCGCGTCCCGTTCGTCGTAGATCGACATGAGGGCAGGTCTGGTACCCGACGATGACGTCGGCCGCCTCGGCCATACGGTCGGTCATGTGCGTGTGAAGGTCGAATGTCGCCGCCACCGGAAGATCGGGGCCGACGATGCTTCGGACCCTCGACAGAATCTCTCCCTCGGCGTCGTCGAGGCTCTCGGTCAACATGGCGCCGTGGAGTCCGAGCATGATCCCATCGATCTCACCGACGTGTCGACGAACACCGTCGCACAGTCTGCCAACGAGATCCTCGAAGGCCTCATCGGAGACCGGTGGGCCGGACCCTGCGTGCGCGTCGAACAACGGGACGAGTTCGACGTTCGCGGTTTCGGCGACGTCGAGGTAGCCATCGAGCTCCCGGTTACCGACCCGGACGAGCACATCGGAGCCCTCCGGGATACCGTTCCGCTCGAAATCGGAGAGCGTGGTCACACCCGGCACGAAGCTGTGACTCTCCTGCCTGAGGAGTGCTACGAGGACGCGTTCCATGGTTCTCCTGATCGAGTATGGCGAGCATAACCAGAGGACGTCACTGTTATCACAAACATCAGGCCTTCGATGGCCCGCATCACCGATGCGAGATCGCGACAGCCCCGCCCAAGCGTCGAGGGTCGGCGCCCCCTCGAAACCGACCGTTCGCATCCATCATGGCCATCTGAACGCTGGCGAACGCCGGGTCGTAGTTGTGCAGAGAGTGGACGACCTCCATGTCTCTCAGCCGCATCGCCTCGACCGTGCGGCGGGGGACGCGCAGCTCTGCATAGACAGGGGTGCCCTCGCTGTGGAGACGGGGAGCCGAGACCGCCTCGACAGGCGACATCCCGAAGTCGACGACGTTGCTGATCGCCTGGGCAACCGCAGAGCTGATCGACCATCCGCCCGGTGCGCCGACGGTCATCCACGGCCGCCCGCCCTTCAGAATCACCGTCGGCGACACTGCGCTCGCCCTCGCTTTGCCGGGTTCGTAGGAGTTGGGTCGTTCGGGAATCGGGTCCATCAGGCTGACGCAGTCGTTCCAGGTGAAGCCCGTACCGGGGACCACCACTCCCGAGCACGTCGTGAGCGTGTGGGTGATGGATGCGCAGTTGCCGGCTTCATCCATGACAGACAGGTGTGTCGTGAAGCCCGGCATGTTGAGCGCCCGGCGATCCGGGAGTTCACCGCTCCGAATCCGATCGGCGATGCGGGCCGCATGGTCGTCCGACATCAACTCCTCGGTCGGCACGGCTCGGAAGTTGGGATCTGCAAGGTGATTGCCGCGGGTGACCCCGACCCAGGAGAGTGCTGCGCCGACGAGGAAGGCATGGTCAGGACCGTTGTGCTCGAGGGACGCCACGTCGAACTGCCGGAGGATGTTCAGGATCTGCAGGGTCAAGAGCCCACCACCTGGGACGGCGGCCGACGCCACCTCGACGTCCCTATAGACGGTGCGGAGCGGAGGCTCGATGACCGGCTCGTAGGAGGCGAGGTCCGTTCGTGTCACGAAGGCCCCGTTCGCCTCGAAGTCAGCGACGATCACATCGGCCAGCCCGCCTCGATAGAAGTCATGGGCACCGAACTCGACGATCCGCTCCAGCGTCCGTGCCTGATCGGGATTGGCATACGACTCACCGGTGCGCTTGATCTCTCCCTGCTCGTTGTGGAAGAGGGCACGCGCAGCAGGCGTCGAGGCGTACTTGTCTCTGGGGTGGGGCATGCCGGGGAGACTCGGCTGATGCCCGCGGCTCGTGACGTACTCGGGCATCGGGAATCCACCTCGACTCATCTCGATACTCGGGCCGAGCAGATCCGCCATGGGGCGGGTGGCGTGCCGGCGATGAATCGCATCGAATCCGGCGACGCTGCCGGGCGTCATGATCGACCGGTAGCCGATCATGTTGCGTCGGTCCGCGAACAGCGCGAATCGCCAGATGTCGGTGAACCCCTCGACGTCATCGACCCACATGTCGGGTGTCATCCCCGAACCGACGGTGGGCCAGAAGCCGATGTGCTCGAACGCATCGACTCGAGCGTCGTACAGCGTGGCGGCGCCCCAACCTCCCAACCCACACATGAACGGATCGGTGACCATTTGCATGTAGCCCGCCGCAACGGCTGCATCGAAGGCGTTGCCTCCGGAGTCCAAGACATCTGCCCCCACTTCCACCGCTGCCGGTTGTGGGGCCACGACGATCCCCCTCAAGGTCGTGCCTCTCGCATCATGGAGACCACTCCACCGTCTCCCAGCGTTCCATCATCGATCGTGGGGTCAACTCGAGCCCGAGACCCGGCTGGGACGAGACCCTGAGCGCTCCATCCTCGATCGTCTCTCCCGGATCGACGACCTTCGAGCGATCGATCGGCTCACCGTATGCATATTCGTTGTGGACGAGATCGTCGGACAGCATCGCCAGGTGACCGGAGACGATCGTCGACACCGGCCCGGTTGGATCATGGAGTGTGAGCTGCACGCCGTGGACCTCCTCCAGCATCGATCTGAACCGCAACACTCCCCCGACATACTTCGGATCCAAGAGCAGGTAGTCGAGCACTCCTTGATCCAGTACTGCTGCCACGTCCTTGGTGTCGGTGAGACGCTCGCCTCCTGCGATCGGCAGACTGGTGGAACTTCGGAGCCACTCGAGTGCAGCCGGCGATTGGACATCCACTGCATCCTCGATCCATCCGACTTCGAACTCCTCGAACGCGTCGAACGCCCGCTCGAGTTGCGGGCGCGAGAGCCGGTGGTGGACGTCGACATACACGGTGACCGAGCTTCCGACCGCCTCCCGGACCGCTGCCAGGTGGGCGAGGCCGGTGTCGAGCAGCGTCTCCCCCGGAAGCACCGGGCCATCGAAGGGGGCGAGCTTGATCCGCTCGAAGCCATCTTCCACTGCGGCCCGGGCGATGCGGGCGAACTCGACGGGGGTCCTGTCGAGCGGGGCGCGATTGATGTTCGCGTACAGGGGCACTCTTCGATGCCGAGTCGCACCCAGCCATGCCCTCAGCGGGAGGGTCTCCGCCCGTGCAGAAGCGTCGGCCATCGCCGTCGTGAGGGCGCCGAGCACGAGCCTCCTGGAGAATGCGCCTTCGGTTCCGGGGAGGACGGGAACGTCTCCGTCCAGGCGAGCATCGAGGCGACCTACATCGTCACCGAATCGAAGGGCGCCGATCGTCTCGATGCTCGACCCCAGGATCGTCCTGGCGAGATCCGGGTCGGCAACATCTGAGCACTCCCCGAGTCCGGTGATCCCATCGCTCGTGGTCAGCTCCACGATCAGCCAGGTCGTTCGGTGACTCACCTCTATTCGATGCAGCCGGACGGAACGGATGAGCTGCACAGCGGATCACTTGCGCCGGAGGACCCGGCCGGGCCTGTCTGCAGAGACGACACCGTCTTGGACCATCACCGTCCCTCCAACGACAACGACATCGATCCCGGTCGGAGCCGATGCGACTTCTCCGAATTCGGCGTTGTCGATGACCGTGTTTGGATCGAACACGACCAGATCCGCGATCGCGCCTTCGCGCACCACACCTCTGTCGGTCATTCCGAGCCGGCGCGCCGGCTCGCCGGTCATCTTGCGGACGGCGTCGACCAGACCGATCACATTCCTCTCGCGCACGTACCGGCCGAGCACGCGCGGGAAGGTACCGAAGCTTCGAGGATGCGGACGGGCAATCGGCTGATCGATCGGAATCGCGTTCCCGTCGGAACCGACAATCGACAGCGGATGAGCGAGGAAGGTTTCCATGTCCTCCTCTGTCCGGTAGAAGAGCACCACCTGGAGCTCGTTGCCGTACTTCTCGCAGAGTTGAATGGTGAGTTCACGAGGCTCTGTCCCGGTCGCTGCGGACAGATCTGCGAGAGTCGATGTCACTGCGTACCCATCCGGGGTGTGGCTGATCATGAACCTGTCCCACAACCACGGAATCCCGCCAAACCATCCGGCCGACATCTCCTCGACGGCGCGGGCCCGTTGCTCAGGATCGGCCATGCGAGAACGAAGAGCATCGGTGCCGCCGGCCTGAACCCAGGGAGGTAGGTACTGCGTGAGAGATGACGACGAGGCGTCATACGGGTAGACGTCGAAGAAGATGTCTATGCCGTCCTCCCGAGCGTCATCGAGAAGCGCTACGAGCTGACTGCCGGTGCCCCAGCGACTCGGATTGTTGATCGCCATGTGGCTGAACTCGACCGTCACGCCGGTCTCCCGCCCCAGATCGATGGCCTCTCCGACAGACCCCCTCTCGGCGTCTGCGCTCGATCGTGAATGGGTGGCGTACAGAGCACCTCTCGAAGCGAGCACGCGAGCGAGCGCTGCGACCTCCTCGAAGCTTCCGTACGCGCTGGGCACGTGAGTCAGTCCCGTACTCATGCCGAAGGCGCCCTGATCCAGAGCCTGCGACAGGTCTCGTTCCATCCTCGACAGTTCGTCGGCAGTCGGAGCCCTCTGCTCTACGCCCATCGCCGCAACCCGGAGCGTCCCGTGTCCGGCAAGGGGCGCGACGTTGATACCGAGACCGGTTTCCTCGAGCGCCGCCGCGTATCCGTCCAGGTCCACCCACCACGGCACCACCGGTGCAGTGGCTCTGGCGAGATGGTCCGCGTGCAGTTCGAGTCGGTCCGGCTCGATGGGGAAGGCCGCGAACGAGCAGTTCCCGACGACCTCGGTCGTCACTCCCTGCCGAAGCTTGCTCTCCCCCAATCCGTCCTCGATGAACGTCAGATCGGAGTGCGTGTGGATGTCGATGAAGCCCGGACTGAGCACTGCGCCTTTGGCGTCGATGCTGAGATCCGCCTGGACTTCGGCTGGGATCGCCCCGATCGCCGTGATGTGCTCCCCTGCGATGCCGACATCTCCAGGGCGAGGTGGTGCACCGGTTCCGTCGATCAACGTGGCATTGCGGATGATCAGATCGAACATGTGTCCTCGGAGTCTTTCGTATCGTGGACGGATCGTAGCGTAGGTGAACTAGGGTGCCCGGGAGCCGGACGTCTTCGGCGTGATCAACCCCCGACGACAGGAGCAGGAATGCCAAATTGGGAACCGATCGATTCGGGCATCTCGTCCCATCTGCCGTTCTCCCCTGCGGTCGAGGCAGGCGGCTTCGTCTTCGTCAGCGGTCAGGCCTCGGTTGACGAGACCGGCACGATCATTCCCGGGACGTTCGAAGAGGAGATGCGCAGATCGATCGAGAACGTGATCACGGTCCTGTCGGATGCCGGCCTCGGCCTCGAGGATGTCGTGAGGGTGACCAGCTACGTACGAGACCCGGAGGACGGGCCCCGATACAACGAGATCTACCGGGACTACTTCTCGGATCCACTCCCCGCCCGAACGACCCTCTCCAATTGCCTGTCTCCCGCTCTTCGATTCGAGATCGACGTCATCGCCATGCGGCCCTGATCGACGACGGCCGATCACACCATCTCTCGGTGGGTTGCCTGGACGAGACCACGGATGTATCCATACGCAT
>Ga0224512_10005597_pt1 | contig 10281 bp, 7 predicted proteins | sample SF_May12_sed_USG_4_FD_169103 | JGI IMG/M metagenome (GOLD analysis project Ga0224512, IMG submission 169103) | Sediment microbial communities from San Francisco Bay, California, United States - SF_May12_sed_USGS_13 | ecosystem: Environmental > Aquatic > Marine > Sediment | place: USA: California...
CGAGTTGCCGAAGCACAACAATTTGATCATCTTGAGAAGTCTCTCCAAAATCGGCCTGGCCGCTCTGCGGGTAGGGTATGCAGTCGCGGACCCCATCATCATTGATCAGATCGACAAAGTACGGCTTCCTTACAATTCCAACACACTTTCCCAGAAATTGACGGAGCGATTGCTGAACCACTTTGCACCCGTGCAAAATCAGTTGAACGCGCTCTTGAAGGAAAGGGACTCGCTGATCCGGGAACTCTCCAAATTCAAACCCCTCACAGTTTTTCCATCCGACGCCAACTTTGTACTCTTCCGGGTGGAGCAGGACGCTGGTACCCTGTTCAAGCAGTTGATGGAAAACGGCATATTGATCCGCGATTTGAGTAATCACCCCCGCCTCAAGAACTGCCTGCGCGTCACCATCGGAACACCCGAAGAAAACAAGGCGTTTTTAGAGAAAATGTCACATATAATCAAATAATTATGGATATTTCGGCCATTTTCTGATCTCCTATTGGTATGGTAGACAAACCGACAAAAACATTTCGCCAGAGGCTCCTATCCCGGCTGATTTTATTCTTTGCAGTGATGGGTGTCACGGGGATCATCTTTATCGTCCTCCTGTATAATTATGGCAATACCCCCGCCAGCTCCAGCCCTGTGGAGCAGATAGTCGAGATCAAACCCGGAATGAGCCTCAGACAAGTCTCTAGTTTGCTCGCGAACAAGAAACTACTGGATGAGCCCAGCGCATTCGTCCTGTACACCTATCTTCAGGGAAAGCAAAACCGCATTAAGACAGGTGAATACCGATTTTCCCCATCCACTCCTCCATGGAAAATTCTGGAATCCCTGACCAACGGTACCGCCATTCTGCATACAGTCACCATTCCAGAGGGCTACCGAATCACAGAGATTGCCGAATTATTCGAGCAAAAGGGGTTGGTCGACAAGGAAGCATTCATCGCGGAAACAAGGAACCAAGAGCTACTGGACGCACTTCAGATTAATTCGGGCGGCACTCTGGAGGGCTATTTATACCCTGACACCTATAAGTTTTCTAAAGCGGTAGGAGCGAAAAAGATCGTTCAGACGATGGTGGATACCTTTAAGAATCGTGTCCAAAAACCCGAACTGATGCAACAGGCAAAATCCGGAAAGCTGACGTTTCACGAAATCGTCACTCTCGCCTCCCTCATTGAGAAAGAAACCGGGCTTGGAACGGAAAGAAAGCTGATCTCTTCGGTTTTCCACAATCGCCTCGTAAAGAAAATGCGTTTGCAGACAGATCCGACTGTCATCTACGCAATGGTTAATTTCGACGGCAATATCCGCAAAAAGGATCTCTCTATCGATTCACCCTACAACACCTACAAGCATTTCGGACTTCCCCCCGGCCCGATTGCCAGCCCAGGCTTGGACTCTATTCGGGCGGCGATGGAACCGGATCATTCGGATTATCTCTATTTCGTTTCCCGAAAAAATGGGAGCCATCAGTTTTCCACCAATTACAAAGACCATGTCCGGGCCATTCAAAAATACCAGTTAAGCCATCGCACTCAAGGATAACAAATAGTCTATATTTTTAGCATAGTTATAAATAGCTATTTAAAGTAGTAAATCACCTGACTGAGCTCCTCAATTCAGCTCCCCTTCCCTATCACAAGTGGACATAAAATTGCTATCGACGCTTGTTTTTTTCGCGTACTTTGACGATAAGGAAACAATAAACCCCTATCTCATGACTCATGAAATTTAAAATCATACTCCCACTTCTATTACTGTTGGCCTGGCATTTGCCGGCAAACGCGGATTTCCTGAGAATCGATGAATACAAAGCCGCCCTCAAGGTCGACCCGAGGGATCATATTGCGCATTATGGTTTAGGACGGGCTTACCGGCAAATGGGGTTATACGAAGACGCCATTCGCGAATTCAATGAAGTTCTCACACTGGAGCCGTTGTTCCCTGCCGCATATTTTGAAACCGGCGAGAGCCATAAAGCTTTAAAGCATTTCCAAAAAGCCGCTGATGCCTATCTGGAGGCGATCCGGATGGACCCTCATTATCCCGAAGCTCAATACGGGTTGGGCGATACCTATCGGATTATGGGACGGTATCCGTTGGCCATTGATCATTTGAATGAAGCCATCCGCCTCAATCCGAATCTCAGTGAGCCTCATTTCGCTTTGGGAAAAACCCATGCCGCGCAGGGAAGTCACAAACGTGCCATTGAGGAGTACAACAAAGCGCTCAATTTGAACCCCCTGCAACCCGAGTGGCTGTATGCTCTGGGCTGGAGTTATGAAGTCAAAAAGCAATACCGGCGGGCCATGGACGAATACCGTCAGGCACTGGATTTGGACGCTAATTTTTATCGAGCCTATTCCGGTATCGGGCGGATTTACTTCAAGCAGGGAAAACCGCGCAAGGCCCTGCCTCTCCTTCAGGATGCTCTGCTGGTTTACCCAAAAGATGATGCCGCGCTGGACTATCTGGGGCGTGTCTACTTCTCCCTGGGCCAGCCCAAAAAAGCCCTTCATCATTTGGAGCAATTGATCCGGGTTCGCCCGAAAAGCGCCGAGGCTCATTTCCAGTTGGGTGAAGCCTATCGATCCCGTAACAACTATTCCAAAGCCAGTCAATATTATCTGGAAGCTATTCGATTGGACGACCGCCATAAACGCGCGCACTTCAGGCTGGCAAAATCATTTGAGAAACTGAACGATCTGGAGCAAGCGGCGCGTGAATACGGTCGCGTCATAGAAATCGACCCCAAACATTCACGCGCCTATTTCCGATTGGGACATATCCATATCAACCTGAAACAGTACGATCAGGCCGTAAAAGCTTACGAATCAGTGCTTCGCAATCAACCTTCAAACAAGGATGCCCAGGAGCAACTGGCCATCTCTTACGTTCACATCGGGAATTACAAAGGTGCGATTCAGGGTTTTCAGAAAATATTAAAGCACAAATCCAAATCGGCGAATCTCTGGTTCCAGTTGGGAAAAGCTTATTATTTCGATAACAGCTTTAGGGAAGCGATTTCCGCGCTCAACGAGTCCTTACGCCGGGATCCCAAAAATGCCTGGGCTTATTTCTATACGGGTGAGTCTTATTTAAAATTAGGGAATCACAAAAACGCAGTTACCCCCTACCGCAAAGCACTGGCTCTGAATCCCGAACTCAAGGAAGCGGAACTGAGCCTGGGAGTGGCCTATACCCAACTCCATCAGCCAAAATATGCCCTGTTTTATCTGAAAAAAGTTATCGAGCGGGACAGTAAAAACTCTGAACTGTATTTGCTGATGGCGGAAAACTACTTAAGACTCGGGAGACACAAGGAAGCCATCGCCCCTTACAAAAAAGCGTTGGAGGCGGACCCGAACAACCAAAAAATATGGCTCCACCTGGGGACGATTTATCTGAAAATGAAACGGTACGAGGATGCCATACAGACCTATCATAAAGTTTTACAGTTGTCCCCCGACAACCCCCTCATTTATTACGAGATGGGAAAAGTGAATACCACTGTGGGACGCTACGAAACAGCCCTCAACTCCTATGTCAAAGCCATAGAACTTCGGCCCAATTACCTGAAAGCGCGTTACCGGTTGGGCATGCTGTTGGAATTGATGGGGAGACACAAAGAAGCGATCAAAATATTTAAATCAGCCCTTAAAATTCCGCATAAAGGAGATCGCATCTACCTCAGCCTGGCCCGGGCTTTGACTGAAGAGAAACGGTTTTACGAAGCGGTGGACATCTTGAACAAATCCATTGATCGGGATCCCAAAAATCCGGAGTCCCACTATATTTTGGGGTGGGCCTATCAGGGGTTAGGCCGCATGCCTATGGCGGTGCAATCGTTTCAGGAAACCCTGCGCCTCAACCCCGGTCACTCGGGAGCGCAATTTAAATTAAATCTCGCCCAGAGTGGAGCTCAGGGATCTCCTGTTCCAGTTTCCACAACCCCCTCGGTCCCCGTACCCATTCTGGAAGATTGATTTCCCCCTATCACCCGGCTCAGCTAACCCGCTGATTTTTTTCAACCTCGCGTTGTTTTGCAACGGGTTCAGGCAAGTCCTCCGCAGCCATTTTAATACACCTAAAGAGCTATAACTCCTCGAAAATCTAACGGCCTTAAACTCCTTCAAAAATTGGCGATTAAATCGATCTCCCCACAAAATCGAGGTATAGATTGCATTCATTTCCCAGCCCTATATTTAAGTTGACAGTCGCCGGACCCCCCCTATATACTTCGGATTTCGTTTTGGATTTGATATAGTTCAACCGGCGAATATCCTTGTAAAATTGGGAGTCTCAGCAAGCTCCTGATACTTGACAAACCCTATATTGGAATCTCTTCATGGATACTCCAGATAACGGAAATACAGCAGAAGAAACCGTAACCGAAGCCACTCCGGAAGAAAAAAAGATCTGCATGGAGACGGTTGACCGGATATTGGGCAGTTTTCCCAGCCGGTCCCGACGGTATTTGATTCCCATGCTGACCAAAATCCAGAATGAGTTCCGCTTTCTTCCCGAGGACGTCATCAAGATGGTGATGAAGGAATTGAAAGTCACTCGCGCGGAAATTTATGGAGTGATCTCTTTTTATCATCAGTTCCGTATCACCGAGCCGGGAAAATATATTTACAAACTGTGTTATGGCACCGCCTGTTTCGTAAAAGGGGCACCTATCATTGCCGAAAAATTGAAGGAAAAATTTAATATGGGTCAGGGAGAAACCGATGCGACCAAGTTGTTCACCCTGGAGTTTGCTTCCTGTCTGGGAAACTGTGGTGCGGCGCCCATGGCCATCATCGGGGAAGATACTTACGGCACCATCGACCCTGAAAAAACAATCGAAATCGCCAATAACTATACCCTTTAATTGCAAATAAAACTGTAGGAGCCCATAGCTGTTATGAGCACCGTTGTCAAAAAAGCGATCAATTTTACTCTGAATGGAGAACCCGTCACCGCTCCCGAAGGAACGGTGATTCTGGATGCCGCTAAACGTAAAGGCGTCTTTATAACCAATCTGTGTTCCAGCCCAAAACTGAAACCGTTTGCCGCCTGTCGGACCTGCATGGTGGAAACCGTGGTCGATGGTAAAAAAGAGCTGGTGTATTCCTGCACCCATCCGATCTCCGAGGGGATGGAAGTAAAAACCGATACCGAGGAAACTGACCGCTACAACAAAGCCTGCCTGGAAATGTTGTTGGTCGAACACCCTCTGGACTGTCCGATTTGCGATAAATCAGGGGTATGCCCCCTACAAGACAATACTGATGCTCTAAGCCTGTACAACGGCCGTTTCGAAATTCAGCGACGCAACGAACCGAGCATCAAAACCAATCCCATCATCGAATTTTATCTCAACCGATGCATCATGTGCGGTATGTGTGTGCGTATCTGCGACGAAACCCAAGGGGTGCAGGCGCTCGATTACCACAAACGCGGATATAAAATCAAAATCGGTACCGCCAACGAGGAACCGCTGGATTGCGAATTCTGTGGACAATGCGTTACCATCTGCCCCACCGGCGCTTTGATGGACCAAACCTCCGAGGCTCGAGGCCTCGCAGCCATGTTCACCGAAACCGAAACCACCTGCACTTTTTGTTCGTGGGGCTGTACGATCAAACTGGAAACCAAAAAGGGAAAATTGATCCGCATCGAAGGCGATGAAACTTTCGACGTTGGAATCAACGAGGGCAACCTGTGTGCCAAGGGACGATTCGGGCACGGTATAGTGCAAAACGAAAACCGCATCCAAACTCCTCTGATGAACGTCGGCGGAGAATTCAAGGAGATCGGTTGGGACGAAGCCATACAAACCATCTCGGAACGTATCACCGCTACCGTCAACCGGAGCGGCCCCGGAAGCCTTGCGGCTGTCGGCGGAGAAACTCTGACCAACGAAGAAAATTATCTGCTCCAAAAATTATTCCGAGGCGTCATTGGATCAAACCAAGTCACCAACTTGAATCATTTGCGGGCACCCTACGTTAATTCATTCCAGCAGAAATGTTTTGACGGCGGGATCGTCTCCAAACCCATTACGGAATTGGCAGAAGCTGATGTCGTGCTGATGTTCAACACGGATATTCCTTCCGAATATCCCGTTGCGGGCAACTCCATCCGCAAAGGAGCCATTTACACGGGCACGGATATTTTGATCGCGAACCCCAGAAACGTGGAGTTCAGGCACGAATCCCGGGTGGAAGTGCGGATGACCTACAAACCGGAATCCGATGCTGCAGTAGCGAACCGGATCAGCCAAATCCTCATAGAAAAAAATCTCATTGATACGGCTAAAGCTAAAGCAGCCCTACCCAATTTCGATGCTCTCGTGCAATTCCTGGCAAAATATACAAGCCAGTACGCTGAGGAAACCACTGGTGTTAGTGATGCGACCCTGATTCAGGCGGCTGAACGATTGGGGCGAAATGCCGACCGGTTTATTCTGATCGGTAACGATATTATCGAGACCGGTCAGGGCGAAGCCATTCTCAGCGCATTGCTGAACCTTAGTTTACTGCTCCATCATGGCGGTGAAGGAAGTGTCAATATCTACCCGCCGAGAGAACATTGCAACTCGCAGGGCGTCAATGATATGGGGATGGTTCCCGAAACACTTCCCGGATACCAGCCTACCAATTTGAACCAGAAAAATCTGGTAGCCGATCTCTGGAAAAACTGTTCTCAAGGCGCCGTTAAAATGCTGTTCATCGCCGGAGAAGACCCGTGCCATTCCAGCAAGGTAGCCTCCATTGTGAAGGACGGTCTGCAGACGGTTCCCTTTCTGGTTGTTCAGGATATGTATATGACGGAAACGGCGAGCATGGCGGATATTATTCTACCCACCTGCTCCTATGCCGAAAAGGAAGGCACGTTCACAAATATGTCCCGCCATGTACAACGAGTGGCACCGGCTGTCCTTCCTGAAGGGCAATCGCGTCCCGACTTCGAGATCTTCGGCGATTTGGCGCAAGCACTGGGTAAACCATTTACCCATTCCTCCATACGGGAAGTTCAAAAAGAAATCGAACAAGAAGCTCTCAGCTATAAGGGAACATTCCCCGGTAAAAAATCAGCGCAATGGATTCCGATAGAGTCTGGAAGCCAACCTGAGTTTTCCATTATTGAAGAAGAAGCCTCCGAGAGCCCTTCGCAGGGCTATCCGATGAAGTTGATTACCAACAACCATATGTTCCACATCGGAAGTTATTCGCATTACTCCAAAGCACTGGTCGATATCGGCCCCAACTGCGTGGCAGAAATCAGCTATGACGATTCACAGGCAATGGGAATCAGCTCCGGCGATACGATCCGGATTCAATCGGAAACGGATTTTCTGGATGTACCGGTAACGGTAACCGACCGCACCCCACCGGGCATCGTGTATGTGCCTAAAAACTGGGTGGACGTACCGGTCAATAAATTGAGAAACGGACACCGGGGACTCATTCCCGTCCGCATTAACAAACAGGATTAACAGCTATCTTTTACTGAAGATAGAACACGAGTCTAATCATGTCTGACCTGAAAGAAAATTTACATACCGAGCATATGGTCCTCAATATGGGCCCCTCTCACCCCGCGACGCATGGAACTGTCAAATTCCTTTTGACTCTGGATGGCGAAACAGTGGTGGACTGCGTCATTGACGTGGGCTATCTGCACCGTGGTTTCGAAAAAATGTGCGAGAGCGTCACCTACACCAATGTGTTCCCTTATACAGATCGACTCAATTACTGCTCCGCCATCATGAACAATATCGGATACGCATTGGCCGTTGAGAAACTGCTGGGAATCGAATGCACCGACCGGTGTCAGTATATCCGCGTGGTGATGAATGAATTGTCCCGCATCGCCGATCATTACACTAATATTGCCGCGGCCGCTTTGGAGCTGGGAGCTCTCACAGCATTCATCTACTTTGTGGAAACCCGCGAAATTATCTGGGACTTTCTGGAAATGGTTTGCGGAGCACGACTCACCTCCAACTACGTCCGGATTGGCGGCCTGATGTGCGACCTGCCACCCGATTTCGATGAAAAACTGCAAGCCGTATATCCGAAGCTGGACAGCCTGTTCGATGACGTCGACAAACTGTTGACCAAAAATAGAATCTTTCTCGACCGCATGCGGGATACCGGAACCATCTCTAAGGAAAGTGCGATTTCTTTCGGATTCACTGGCCCCTGCCTTCGAGCCTGCGGAGTTGACTACGATGTCCGAAAAGCCCAACCCTATATGCATTATGACCGCTTCGATTTCGATATCCCTCTGGGTACGGTTGGCGATAACTTCGACCGGTATCTGGTACGCATGGAAGAAATTAAACAAAGCTTCAAAATCATCAAGCAGGCCATGAGAGAAATGCCCGACGGCCCCATCAATGTCGACAATCCCTACATGCGCCAACCCTCCAAGCAGGACGTTTACTCCAAAATGGAGGAAATGATCGCCCATTTTAAGATGACCATCGAAGGCCTGAAACCTCCGGTCGGCGAAGTGTACATGCCCACCGAAGCGGCCAACGGCGAGCTGGGTTTCTATATCGTCAGCGATGGTAGCGGCCGACCCTACAAATGCCGGGTTCGACCTCCCTGCTTCACCATGACCGCCGGAGTAGAAGAAATCGTCCGGGGCGCCATGCTGGCAGACATCATACCGACCTTCGACATGATCAACATGATCGGTGGAGAGTGCGATCGCTAGCACTTCCAGCGCGTGTCTCTTTAAATTCTTCTATTCCAAATTGGTTTTCGGGGAAATTCCTTCCCATAGTCTTTGCAATCCCTGAACCTCTCACTCCATGGCCCGTTTTCTAAAACCCTTGTTTCTGGTCCTCGGCTTAGCCCTGTTCATTTGGGCGATGCGTTCGGTGGATGTAACCGAGGTAAGCAGTCTGCTTCGGCGTATGGGGATTGGGTTTGCTCTGGTGATCCTGACCTACGGACTGGTGGCCTGGTTCGATGCGATCTCCTGGAAGTACGCCTTCAAATCGGAAGAAGCTGAAACGATCCACCCTATCGCCCTGTGGCGTATCCGAACCATCGGTGAAACGTTCAACGCCATCACTCCACTGGGTAGCATTGGCGGTGAGCCGATTAAGGCTCATTTGCTGAAGGAAAAATACGGCCTGACCTACAAACAAGGGGCGGCGTCCCAAGTAGTGGCGCGAACCACTTTGACGGTCTCGCTGATCCTGTTCATGATTCCCGGCATCGTGTTCCTGCTCATGGGTAATGGAATTTCTGAGACTTTCAAGATTTCCAGCCTGACAGGAATGATCACTTTTTCCATCCTTATATTTTTGTTCCTGCTCTTTCAGATCACCGGCACCCTGAGCCGGATTATTCACGGGTTCAATCGGCTGTTTCCCCGACAACCTCCACGACCTTCGCTGGAGCATTTGGTCGCCCTGTGCGGCATGATGTCCGGCTATTATCGTCAACACCGCGGCTTATTTCTAAAATCGGTAGCTTTTGCTTTTCTTGGATGGGTGGCAGGCGTGTTGGAACTTTATCTCACTTTATACTTTCTGGGGATTTCGGTAGATTTTAAGGAGTTATGGATCATCGAATCTCTACTTCAATTGATCCGGGCGGGAAGCTTTTTTATTCCGCTGAGCCTGGGCGCTCAAGAAGGTGGATTGATTCTTATCTTTACTTCGCTGGGAATGGCCGGCCCTCTGGGTCTGGCAGTATCCTTTGTGCGGAGAATTCGCGAGCTGGTTTGGATCGCTTTGGGGCTCTTGCTGGGTTGGGGAACGCCTTTCAAACCCTCCAAAGTGCTACCGAAGGATTCCTGAAAAAATTCCGATCAGATAACATCGCGGCGCACGCCACGATCCCGCCTACTTCCCCAAGGATTGCGTTTCACCGATTCGGTGAACACATCGTTTTGCTGAACCAGACCGTCGTGTGGTGTTCGAATGGTGCCAACGCGTTTTTCCTTTAATTCCTTGATGGCGTCCTCGATCATTTTTTCTTCTTCGCTCTTCACGCGTTCACCCTTCGCTTTGGGTTTGCCCTGAGCGGTTTTGGCCTGAGCCGTCTGGGTTTGCGCGGCGGGTTGTTGTGTTGCAGGCTTGGGAGCTGGCTGAGTTGCAGACGGACTGGGAGAAGCGGCCTTCGGATGGGATCCTCCCAACTGTGCGGTTACTTCCTCTTCAGTCGTGCGCGGGGCATTCTCAGGATTGGGAAGCTCGGCGGTATCTCCACCTTCCGCTTGTGCCACCTGATCTCCTGCTTCATCTTCCTGGGCTTC
>Ga0224512_10005598_pt1 | contig 10281 bp, 11 predicted proteins | sample SF_May12_sed_USG_4_FD_169103 | JGI IMG/M metagenome (GOLD analysis project Ga0224512, IMG submission 169103) | Sediment microbial communities from San Francisco Bay, California, United States - SF_May12_sed_USGS_13 | ecosystem: Environmental > Aquatic > Marine > Sediment | place: USA...
ACGAAGGACTGCAATACACAGGTACTGCTCCATCTATATCATCATTAGCAGTAGAAGAAAAGTGAACTATCATTCCATCTGGATTTGATGTTTGGCGTGTAACATCGCCTTTTACTACTATCTTTGGTGGAGTTTTGTCTACCGGGTTTCCTCCCTCAGGACATCCATCTGAATCTTGATATCCATTAAAGTCCTCAGCTTGGTTTGGGCATTGATCAGCTGTTCCTACAATCCCGTCATTATCTGGATCATCTTGAGGTGAAACAACATTTAATGAAACACTATTTGACTTTATTTTTGTGTTAAGTACGGTATCATCAAATATTACATATACAGAATTAGGCGGGGTTTTGTCTATGGGTATTGCAAACCATAATTTGGTTAGATCTTTTGGAGAACCTAATGCACAAAATCCATAAATTCTTTTATCAGTAGATGCATCGTATATGTCAACATGAGTTCTAGAAACACAGCTTGTTCTACCAGCAACGGCCTCAAAAAGTTCGGGAGGATAACTATTCCAATTAGTAATTGATAGATAGTATCTTAGGAATTGATTATCGGATGGATCCATATTTGTGAATGACAATATGGGATTTTGGGCGACGCCGAATGGAGCCATGCCAACTTCAGCTGCATAAGCAGACAAAGTATAGGTAGAAAACATTACAGAAAACAAAGCCAGTGATATACAAATAATATTCTTCAATGATTTAGGTTGTAGAACATATATAAAAATTATTTTGTAAGAGAATTTCTTAGATTAACATTTGTACATTGGATTTTTCTACCATATTATTCATATATTTTGGATTCATCTTTTGAAGGAAAAGATGTTAACAGGAAGCAATAAGACTCTTCCACACATCATAACTTCAATTTTCAAAAATACAATTTCTTCCATTTTTGAATCCTCAAAAGGGATTGAACAAGGAATTGCTTGTCTACTGGACACAAACCCATATGGTTTTGTGCAGTCTATACTTTTTGACAATATCTAATTCATTTACAGAATCATCTTTTTTAGTACTGATAACTACCCACAGTTTTCGCTCATTAACTACATCAGAAATAAGGGGCATTTTGTACAATCATCATCACACATACATCTATAATTAATTTTTAGAAAAGAATTTGTAAAAAAGATATGATAATCATTTCTTAAAACGATCCAGTGCATAAAGAATATCTAGATTAAACTGGAATTTATCGAGTTTTTGAGATATGTCTCTTATCTGTCTTGTTAATTTTTTGTTTGCTCTAGAAATATTTCTTTGAGTGATGATCATATGTTATCAAAAATAAAATGATGCTGTAAAATACAACAATCTCATCCATGTTTTATCATGCCTTGATATTTTTCATTTGATGATGAGACGGATGATGTGTTTGTTGTACAGTAGAAGGTCGAATTCGGTACTTTAACCAAATTTACGACAGCCGATCGCACAGAGAAAAATGTGGGTTTAATGTAGTAGGTTCCAGTACTAAAGAATCAAATCGGCCATAGAGGACATCACCAGAATAAGACAATGAAAACTAGACTTTTGATAATTGTTGGAATTATACTCCCCCTTGTTGGTCCTACAGGAATTTCACTTGCAGAAGAGTCTTCTACCCTATGTGATGCTGGCCCTTCTCCCGGAGATGATTTTGTGTTCTTTGATTGCAGCTGGGTTGAAGTCCCATCTCATTGGAAATATGAAGACGGACTCTGGCAAGAGGATCCTTCCATTATGAAATTAGATTATCCGTCTATGCCGATTTGTCCTGGAATGAATGTTTGCACATGTTCTGGAAAATTTTTCTATTACAATTCAACTGATAAGCAGTGTTACAAATCACCATACATTCCAATATCTAATCAAAATGCTTGTAAAGAATACGCTGATCTTGATTTTGCAGGATGGCGTTTTAATGAACATTCATGTGACTGGATTTCTCTTTCTGATCCATACCGTGATGATGAATCATTACGATTAGCATCTGGAAAAATAGATGTTGGAGGATTGGGTATAAATCCTGTCTTTGATAAGATTGTCATAATTACTGGGATTCTAATTGGTTCTGGGCTATTGGTTGGTTTACTAGCATATTGGAGAAGAAGAAAATGAAGATTAGAGAATTAATTATTATTTTAATTATTTTTGGATATGTTCTGGTAAACTTTTCTTTTCTTACAGTACAATATGGTAATCAGCATGAGGAAAATAAAGACAAACCAATACAGATGGTTGAGCTGTTTGGTAATGGCAGTTCAAGGAGCTTTGAGATAGAAAATCCATCGCCAGATCCGAATATCTTTACAAGTATTTCTGCGGCATGGATGAGGCTTGCATTTGCATTACCCTTTGCCATTGCAGGACTTGGAATGGTAGGTGCTCCGATAGGCATGCTTCAAACACACTTGTTTGTACCTCCTGAAGGATTTTGTGTATTGATTTTTTGGATAATAGCAATGATTACAATTCCGATTAACTATCTGTTTACAAAAGACATTCCATTGTGGCGAAGAATCCCATACATCTATTTTTTAGCTGCAATTATCTCTGGAACTCCACTGTTATTGAACGAAAATTTTGGAGGGTAAAAGAAAATGAAAACTAGGCTTTTGATAATTATTGGAATGTTCTCTGCAGGATTATGTCTTTCAACTCCCTCTATATTTGCTGCCGAATCCTTTTCTGGAACATCAAGCTTTGAGAATGTTCCTTCGGAGATTTCTCGCCACTTTCCAACCACATTTGATATAAAACTACAGTATACTGAAGGTCCTTGGGGACTTGATGACGTGGTTCCAATAATTGAGATTTCTCCTGAAAATGCGGTATCGCATGTAATTTTTGATTTTGAACCAATATCTGTGTATAAAAATTCCATTGGAAGGATTCCTGTTACGATAACTGTAGATCCTGCAATAGAGTACGAGAAAATTTTTCTCAGCGTATCTTTTAAAGGACATAATTCACAGGCAGGCTTACTCAAAAGCGGATGGACTGATTCGTTGATATTGTCTCTTGGACCAAGAGATGAAATTTCTTATCAGGTAGATTATGAAAAAATTCCATGGGGTGAGATTGAGGTAAACAATGATGCTGCAATATTTACCAAAAACATGATTCCACGCTCTATGGTACAGGCAGGGGAGCAATTCTTTGTAATACAAAAGGTAGATTTTAGCGATGATAACTTTGCAAAAAACTCTACATTTAGTGCAGTTGTAGGATATGCCTTTGAGAAAGGAGACAGGATGATTCGCTTTCTCAAGGGTGAAAACGTAGCTGATGCTGATCATCAAAAATTTGATCAAGACACACGAAAAGAAAGGAACGAATTTTATCAGAATAGTGAGTTTGCCAAATCCTATGAGTTCAAAGTAAATTCTGAAAAACCATTCCTCGTAAAATCTTCCTTTTTACTCCCAGATTCTGGATTTTACACTCATCAATTCTACAAAAAACTAAAGAACTCACCTGCAGTATCTAGTTCTAACATTGGGGGTACGATTGTTGTTGATAAATTCAGCAAGGCAGTAGGTGAGAACAACATTTGCAAAAATGATACCTTGAGAAATTTGATAAAATATGATTATTCCAAAGTAGTATGTGTTGATAGACAAACTGCTTTGAAATTAATTGAACGAGGATGGGGGTTGTAAACATAAATAACAAACTAAATGGGGATATCAATCAAATACTAAATGATTACAAGAGTGTAAACCATATGCTAAAAGGAAATATTTCAATTCTTAAAACTTTACAATTTGATCAAATCCCTGAATTATCCAGAGCGTTTTGTCTTGGTGTGGTTTTTGCTGAAATACTTACTCATCTTAATGCTCATTCTTATCCTGAGCAGCCAGATGAGAAATCAATGCAAGAAGCACACAATATGTTTCTAGCATTTGTAAGAGGGGAATATGAAAACTAGACTTTTGATAATTTTTACATTTGCCTTGATTCCATTTGTTTTCCCCAATGTGGATGCTAGTTGTGATAAACAAGTAGGACATGCGGATGAATCATGCACTCCTGCTGAACTGCTAGAAATCTGTGATACCCTGTGGAGTCCAAGATATGATGGAAGTACAACACCAGGTAATATTTTTTGCAGAGTAGTTTATGATTTGGATTTAAATGAAGATGACATTAGAAAGCTGGGAATTCATCTGGATTGGGAAAACTATGCAATAGAATCATCTAAAGATTTCATAGATGGCTGGGGGTTTTATGAAGATCATGCAATTCCAGATACTTTGCAAATTTACCCTTCGATCAGTATGGTAGATTCTTTACCTCCGGATATGAAAGTCCAAATATCTTTTGATTATGTTGACGAATCCGAAATTAAAAGATTTGATGAATCTATTAACATATACATGAAATATAATGGTGAAATAATTCCACTACCTGAAAACACTTGGGTGATAATGCCACCTGAGTCTGAACCCTCACTCACTACTAATCAGTTAGATGAACTGTGCCGAAATGATCAAGCACTTTGTCAGCCTAGAATCATAATACACGGCCCAAATGTTTTGACACCTAAAAATAATTTAGAAGATGTGTTTTTGGCATTTATTGTTGGCAGTATTGGTGTATCTTTTATTCTTGGAATTATCTATTGGAGAAAAAGAAACTGAAAACTAGACTATTGATAATATCCCTGATCGGGATTTTTGTATTCTCTGCAACCCCTACATCTTTTGCACAGTATGGTGGTCCAAATATTCCATCTACAATGACAAGCGAATCCCATCCCCAGTTATCTCCATTATGGCAACAAAAATTTGGAACTGAATGGAATGAAATACTCTGTAATCCTGGACTCAGTCTAGTTCAAAAATATGATGGTTCCCCGGCATGTGTAAAGCCCGAAACAAAACAGAAACTAATTGAGCGAGGATGGGCAAAAAATGGTTCGGAAATTAATTATGCATCATCATACATGGGTAGAATCACTCCCACAGTAGAGGATTTCAAAAAAATATTTTCTGAGCCGTATGATATTGATGAAATATTTTCAAAGTTTGGTGAACCTCATGATGATATCGGAAGCGGAATTCACATCTACGTGTACGAGTTAAATGATCTTACGGAGATTTGGATTGGATACGTTGATGACATTTGGTATGTGAAACATGTTGATGCAGATGGAAATGTATTGGAGGATTTGTTTGTTAAAAATGAAAACTAGACTTTTGATAATTATTGCTACGATTGGAATAATAGTTTCAGGTTCCACTATTTACATTTATGATCAAATGTATGATTGCCTGAATCATCCCATATGGATGAAACACCCTCGCAACTATGGAATTGATGATTGTCTACAAATGTACTATTACCAAACACTGCCTGATTATACTCAGGCAAGAGAGAATTATGCAAAAGAACAGGCTCATAGGGAAAAAATGATTGAACTTTTCTCAGATACTCCAGAAGTTGTTGCATTTTATACAAAACATGATGATGCCAACGTTTCAGTTAGAGATGATCATGTATCCTATTTTGCAGGAAAAGAAAGTGGTTTTCAATCCAGAATGAACTTGTATTATACCATTGACAACGAACTTACACATATGATATTTTACTGTTTTAATGAGAAAAGTGTACAGTATGAAGTTGCACAAGAAGACATCACACATTATCTGGAAAACAAAGATTGCACGTCAAACAATTCTACAGAAAACCAAAGCAAAATAGTTTCAAAATGGGATTTTAGAAAAGAGCCATCTTATGTAATAATTCCATTAGGTTCAATTCTTGAAGGTAATCCATATCTGATTCCAGAAGTGATTACAGTTGTGTTGGGCATAAACAACACGGTAACATGGATTAACCAAGATGATACAGCACATGGAATTGCAAGTGACAAGGGAGGCGATGATTCTTGGGGCAGTACTGGTGTACTCCATCCAGGAGATTCATTTTCTGTGACATTTTACAGTCCAGGAATATACGAATACCACGGGCAACCGCATCCTTGGGAGACAGGCAAAGTAATAGTCTTGGAGAAATAAGAAAATGAAAGGAACTGATGCATTCAAAGAAAAGTTTAATCATTAACCAGGAACTTAGAACTTAAAATGAGCAGAAAATTAAGATCTACAAGACAACAGTCAATATTCAAATGCACATATTGTGATTTCACATTCAAAAAGAATTCAAATTTTGTATTGCTTGTAGCATAGAAATCCCAAGTGTTTGATTTGGCTCTTTTTTAACCATATTTTACATGTCCTCACATTAATAAAAAAATAACATGGATTTAGCGTGAGATCTCTAATTGGGAAACACATTTTTCCTCACCTGATGCAAACACTGATGATTCATATGGATCTGCAAAAATAATGGCAGATGACACTCCAAGAACAAGAATTACTAAAAGTGTGAGCGTAAATATTTTCAATGCTGAAATCATGTCAAAAATAATCATTGATATGCATTACTACTCTTTCAAATTGAAATACAACAAACAGTTATAGAAACAATTGCCAATAACATCCGTTCTGAGCTAAAATTAATTTTCTCTGAAATGAAAATTCTGGCAAATTCAGACGAATTACAAAAGGATCTGGGCAATGCAGAATCCAGCAAATTAATACAAGATACTATCACAATATGGCAAAGAATATGTTATCATGAACATACACATAACAGATAAAACCAATTACAGTTTGCATTATTTTGTGAAATCTAAAATTATGATAATTACCCTTTCTTTTGTATTTGCCTTTATTCCTATATCTTATGCAGAGGAAACAAAGACAATGTTTGTAGGACCAGAACTGGTGGATTGTGTGGGAGTGGGACCGCAAAAATGCATGATGGTCAAAGAGTCTGCAGATTCAGACTGGATGAACTTTTATAATAAAATACAAGGATTTGAATTCGTACCAGGATATGAATACAAACTCAGAGTAAATGTATCTGAAGTCAAAAATCCTCCTGCTGATGCATCTTCCTTAAAATATGATTTAGTAGAGGTAGTTTCAAAAAACCAGATTGTCAAAAATACCCGACATATTCCATATGAAGGACTATGTGCTCCAGGATTTGTCTCACTTGGTCAAATATGTGTGCTAAATGACAGATGTGGTCCAGGCGCATATCCTGGAAAAGTATGTGAAATGGATGGCAAAACTCAACCATACCTAAAACCATTACATCAAGGCAATGCAGGAATTGCAGCAAGTGATGTGATATGCGCAGAGCCATTACAGTTAATCTTCAAACATGACATTTCTCCTGCTTGTGTAAATCCAGAATCTGTATCCCAACTTGAGAACAGAGGCTGGAGTGCAACTGCTCCTATAATTGCATGTACCTTAGAATATGCTCCAGTATGTGGAGTCAATGAAAAGACGTATGGAAACATGTGCCTGTTAAATGCAGAACATGTTGCAGTGAAACATCAAGGAGAATGCAGAGCAGAGATAATTCCAACTGAATCAGAGTTTGCTACAAAATACGAAACAATACAGAACAGTGTTTCTTCCATATCTGCAGACATTTACAATGGAATGTACAATGGAGTCTATTCTCTAGATGAGGCACTATCAATACTTGAAACTGGCAAAAAAAATCTAACTGAATTATTACAACAGTACAATGCTCTTCCATCAGAACAAAAGACAGACAGACAGATTGCAATGAAGTTTTCTACTTTGGGAAAAATGGGATTTGCAAGCATTGATTCTCAAATAAACAGGATAAACAACCAGATTGCAAATCCACCAATAGAAAAAACACCTGAACAGATTCGTGCAGATACAGAAAAGTCATTTTCTGTGAAATTCAATGCCATAAAAAATGTGATAAACGGATATGAGGAAAACTTTGAGAATGAGCAGTATGTGGGTGTGATGCTTCCAGAAAGTATGAGGAAAAGTATCTTTGAATCGCAACTCAAAGTGTTTGAACTGTATGATGATCTAGAGAATAAAAAAAACTTGATTTCTAAAGAATTACTTCAAGAGATAGAAAAGGAAATTCCATTGCTAGATGAATCCGTACAAAACATGTGGAGGATAATCAATAGCCATCTGGATATTTCTGGAGCAGTATCTTCAGATACTCTACGCTACACATGGCAAACACCCGCCATTGATTCAGAGAAAGGATACAACGTAGAAGAGATTGCAGATGGAGTATATTGGCTGATTGGAAGTGGTTACCAGACAATGTTTCTAACTACAGGACAAGGGGTAATTGTAATTGATGCGCCACAACCAATAGGCGAAAAATACATTGCTGCAATAAATGAGGTTACTGATGAGCCAATCACCCACATGATATACTCACATCACCATCAAGACCATACCGGTGCTGCAGGACAGATATTTTCCTCAGACATACAATACATTTCACATAAGCAGACTGCAGATGTATTGATGCAGGAAAATGATCCAAACAGACCAGTTCCAACCATTACATTTGATGATGACATGTACACATTATCTGTTGGAGACAAAACATTGGAACTGCATTTTGTTGGAAATTACCATTCAAACGGTGATCTGATAATTATCATCCCCGAAAATAAGATTGTAATGCTAGTTGATCTTCTAAGACCTGGAATCACGCCATTCAGGGCATTTGCAGTAACACCTGACATGGATCAGTATCTGCAAACTCATGACATTTTGATTAATGACTTTGACTTTGATGTATTGGTTTCAGGACATACCGGAATTTTAGCTACAAAAGACCATGTTAAGCAAAACAAACAGTTTGCACTAGATGTAATGAATAATGTTAAACAAGCAATAAGCACTCTAGTTGGTTCTGATAAAGTAGTTGAGAAATGTGTAGAGTTGACTACTGCACAATGGACAGGAAAACTCAACAATCTAGACGAGTTCATGACAGAGCACTGTCAGGCGATGAATGATTATGTCATGGCACAGTAATACAAAAATTATGATTGTAAAAATTGATCATGGAAAAGGACGGCCATACTGACAAACAGATAAGAGCGATTCTCTCCTCTTCAAAGACAGTTGCAGTGGTTGGGATTTCGACAAATCCCGAAAAGTCTGCTCACTATGTTCCAAAATACCTGCAATCAAAAGGATATGACATAGTTCCAATTAATCCAAATGCAGAGCAGATACTAGGGAAACGGTGTTTGAAGAGCATTGAGGATGTTGAAGACGCCATTGACATAGTCCAGATCTTCAGGCCCTCTGATCAGGTTCTTCCCTTTGTTAAAATCGCAATATCAAAAAACCCAAAGGTGATATGGCTTCAAAAAGGAATACACAATTTGCAAGCAGAAGAGCTTGCACTAGAGAAGGGCATTGACGTGGTGTTTAACAGATGCATGCTTGAAGAGCATCAGCGTCTCTTCGGATGAGGCCCTTAAGATTTGTTTTCATCACCATTAAGATAAATAACATTCAAGATTAACCCTAATCATGGCAAAGACATTTAGCTGTTCACATGTCCATTCAGAATGCTCATGGGGTGCTACTGAAAATACAGAAGAGGATCTAATGAAAAAGATTGCAGAGCATGCAAAGTTGCACGGACATGACACCATTACTCCAGACCTTGATAAAAAAATAAAGTCTCTGATAAAAGAGGCATAAACATTTCTTTTTTGATATTTGTCCTTATTCTATAATTAGAAATTGATTTTAGATCTTAAGACCAGTAACGATTAGTTATCTGGTGACAGATTCTGTGTGTCTATTCAGTTTTTAGAGAAATAGTATTTAGATCATTCTGAGGAATCATACTATTCTCTTTTAAACAGACTCTACAAAATTTGTATGTGAACAATACCAGTCAAAAGAAAAGTTTTACAAAAATAGACAGGTTTTTGCAGGAAATGATAAGGGAATCAAAGTTTTGGAATTTGGATGAAAATCTCAGATGACATCAGAACAACTTAAGTCCAATTCCAGATAGAATAGTAAATGGTACTAGAAGTTTGTAATTTTTTTGGTTTCATCAAAGTCCATAGAAAAAGCTGAACTAATTTGTGCTTGATCGTATGAGTGGATAAAACATGAAATTTGCCCAAACTCTAGTTTGTAAGATAATGCTGATCTCAGAACATGTGATGATGATTACATTCTCTTGACAATACCATCATCTCTTCTCTTTGATGATCTTGTCTTGAGCATGTATTTGCAGCAAGGACATCTATTATTATTAATATTCATAAATATTTCACAATAAGAGCAATACTTTTGTCCAGAACCATATCGAGTAGATCCTAAACTGGGTTTTTTGATCTTAAAGGTTTGACAGATGTTTGTGCATTTCATCT
>Ga0224512_10005599_pt1 | contig 10277 bp, 7 predicted proteins | sample SF_May12_sed_USG_4_FD_169103 | JGI IMG/M metagenome (GOLD analysis project Ga0224512, IMG submission 169103) | Sediment microbial communities from San Francisco Bay, California, United States - SF_May12_sed_USGS_13 | ecosystem: Environmental > Aquatic > Marine > Sediment | place: USA: California...
ATTCCAGCCGATGAAGTCCCACCAGCAGTTCTTCGCCGAACTCAAGCGGCGTCACGTGTTCAAGGTGGCGGCGATCTACGGGGCCGTGGCGTTCGGTGTCCTGCAGGTGGCCGAACCACTGGGCACTGCCCTGGGCCTGACTGACGCCTTCCTGTCTCTCGTCGTGGGACTTCTGCTGCTCGGATTCCCCGTCGCCCTCGTTCTGGCGTGGGCCTTCGAGGTCACCCCTGGAGGCGTGCAAAAGGCGGAGCCGGCTGCGCCCGGAGAGATCGAGGCGATCATCGCCCAGCCGGCGTCGAAGCGCTGGCCGGCGGGTCTGCTCGCCCTGGCGGGGGCCGGTCTCCTGTTGGGGGGCTGGTGGATAGGGCTGCAGACGGCAGCGGATCCCGGTGCCGCACCTGGGCCCGCTGGTTCCGAGGCGCGCCTCGCCTTCGCGGATCTCGCAGACGACGCCCGCCCCTCGATTGCCGTGCTCCCGTTCGCCGACATGAGTTCGACCCAGGACCAGGGGCACTTCAGCGACGGGATGACGGACGAGATCATCAACGTACTTGCCAGGACCGGCCAATTCGGAGTGAGGGGACGTACGTCGGCGTTCGCGTACAAAGGGGACAACCGGGACCTCCGGGAGATCGGAGCTGAGCTGAACGTCGCCTACCTGATCGAGGGCAGCGTGCGCAAGGACGGCGACCAGCTCCGCATCACGGCTCAGCTGATCGACGCCGACGACGACTCGCATCTCTGGAGTGAGAGCTATACACGGTCGGCGGTCAACATCTTCGATATCCAGATCGAGATCGCGGAGGCGATCGCCGCCGCCCTGAAGGTCCCGCTTGGCCTGGATGATCACCGCGATCTCGTCACACCGACCGCCGACGTGGAGGCCTACGACCTGTACCTGGCCGGTCGAGCCAGGCTTCGGGAGCGCGGCCCGGGTCTCGTAGAGGCCGCGGGACTGTTCGAGGCTGCGATTGCCAGGGATTCCGCGTGGGCACCCGCGTGGGCCGGCCTGGCGGACGCGACGGAGCTCCGAGTCTGGTCCGTCCTTGGCGGCGTGGACCTGCCGTTTGACGAGACGCTGGCCAAGGCCGAGCGGGTAGCCCGTCGAGCCCTCGAGCTGCAGCCGCAAAATTCGACAGCTCTGATCGTGCTCGGCAACATCCACCGAGACAGGTATGAATGGGCTGACGCGGAGGCTTTCTATCGTCGGGCGCTCGCGGTGGACCCCGACAACCCGGAGGCCCACCAGCAATACGGGGAGTTGCTCCACAAGCTGGGACGCCTGCAGGAAGCCGTACGATCCATGGACAGGGCGGCCGCTCTCGACCCGGCGCCCGTGCGCCTTGCTCAGCTCATGTACATCCTCGGGCGGGACGGCCGCTGGGACGAAAGTTTCGCGGTGCTACGCTGGGCCGGGACCCAGGGCATAGACATGACCTTCGGTGGTCTGTTCGCCGACCCCGATGAGGGCTCGCGAAACACTCGGGCCTGGGACGAGGGCCGCTACGAAGACATGACTGGCACGTTGTCCGGCCCTGGCTACGGCCTGACCGACTCCATCGCCTGGGCGGCCGCGATCCCGGCCCTTCGAGCGGGCCGTTTCGACCTGCTGCCCGACTCCCTGGAGGGCGAGGACTGGGGCTACGCCAACCTCGTCCGGTTCGGGGAACTGGAGCGCGCCGTGGAGGATTTCCTCGAGAAGCGGCAGGCCGGTCAGGCCAGTACCGCCGCCGCGGTCCGCCTCACCCCGGAAGAGGTCTGGTGGCCGGCGCTCGACCCGATCCGATCAGACCCGAGAATCCAGTCCTACATGCAGTCGATCGGGCTGGGGGGCCGCACCGTTCAGCGCACCCCGGTGGATGAGCGGGTCCGCCCGGCGATACTGAGACAGGCCGCTGCGGCCGCGGCTGAGTCGACGGCTGAGCCGGCGCCATGAAGTCCTACCAGCAGTTCTTCGCCGAGTTCAAACGCCGGAAGGGACTCGTCTGGGATGCCCGTGTCGGGGCGCCGGAGTTTGATTCCTTGCGCTCGGGTCCGCGCATGAGGGCCTACATGGAACGAATCGGCCAAGCTGATGCCGTGCCTCGGAGGACGCCGTTTTCGGAGCGAACTTGCCCGATGATCCTGGGCCGGACGCCCTGACGCATCTCAAGCGGGGTTACGTGGCGCTCGCCTTCACGGTGCTCGTGTCCAGCGACTGTACGATGGGTTACGAAGAGCTCCCGGTCGCCTCCCGCACATACCAGGCACCACGAACCTCAGCCCCCCCCACCATCGACGGCCGCCTCGACGACCCGGCCTGGGCCGACGCGCCACCAACCGAGACGTTCATCGACATCCGTGGGTCGGACCACCCCACACCAGCGTGGTCGACGCACGCCAGGATCCTCTGGGACGACACCCACCTGTACATCGGCGCCTGGCTCGAAGAGCCCCATCTGTGGGGCACGCTGACCGACCGGGACGCGATCATCTACCACGACCACGACTTCGAGGTGTTCCTCGACCCGGACGGCAACGGTGAGGCCTACTTCGAAATCGAGATCAACGTGCTCGGCACGGAGTTCGACCTGTTCCTGGATCGCGCGTACAACAAGGGCGGCCAGGCAGATATCGAATGGAACATTGATGGCCTCCGCACAGCCGTGTTCGCCGACGGGACCATCAACGATAACTCCGACACCGATCGCGGCTGGGGCGTCGAGATGGCCATTCCCTGGTCGGGTCTCGTCTCGCCCGATGGGGCAGTCGTGACGACGCCCCCATCGATTGGCGACACCTGGCGCGTGAACTTCTCGCGGGTCCAGTGGCCCCTGCATCACCTCGAAGCGGGCGGGTACGAACGTGCGGCGGAGGTGTCGTTCGAGGTGCACGAGGAAGACAACTGGGTGTGGTCGCCGCAGGGGGAGATCAACATGCACATCCCGCAGCGGTGGGGCTTCGTTCACTTCGTGGAGGGAGACACGCCATGAGGCGCCGGGACTTCCTGAGAACCACGGGCGGTGCCATCGCTCTTGGCGGACTTTACGGATGTGCGGCCCCTCGAGGCACGCTGCACCGGGAGTTCAGCCTGTGGACCTGGGTTCACGGCGATCGGGACTACGACGACGCGGAGTGGCGACGCCGGTTCGCCCGGCTGAAGAATGCCGGCTTCGGGGCCGTGCTCGTGGGGGGCGGCGACATCGGGCTCGTCTCGGATGCGGCGCACGCCGAGGGCCTGGAATTCCACCGCTGGTTCTGGACGATGAACCGGAACGGCGACACGTGGGCCCAGGAAAACCACCCGGAGTGGTTCACCGTCAGCCGAAACGGGGACTCCTCGCTCGACATGCCTCCGTACGTCGGGTACTACCGATGGGTGTGCCCGAGCCGTGAGCCGGTGCGGCAGTACCTGAGAAAGCTCGTGGACGAACTCGCCCTCGATCCGCGCGTCGACGGCGTCCACCTCGACTACGTGCGCCACTGCGACGTAATCCTGCCGCGCGGTCTGTGGGAGAAGTACGACCTGGTGCAGGACGTCGAGCACCCGGAGTTCGACTTCTGCTACTGCGAGGTGTGTCGGGCGGACTTCGAGGCGCTCACGGGTCGGGATCCGTTCACGATGTCAGATCCCACCGCGGACGAAGAGTGGCGCCGGTTTCGCTGGGACTCCGTGACCGGTGCGGTGCGCGAGTTGGCCAGCGCGGTCCATGCCCACGACAAGCCGATCACGGCGGCCGTCTTCCCGACGCCCGACATCGCTCGGACTCTGGTGCGGCAGTCGTGGGACGAATGGCCCATCGATCGCTTCTTCCCGATGCTCTACAACGGGTTCTACCTCGAGGGTATCCCGTGGATAGGCGCAAGAGTCGAGGAGGGCGTCGCGGCCCTGCGGGGAAGCGATCGAGCGTTGACCGCGGGTCTCTATCTGCCCGACCTCTCACCCGAGGACCTGGGCCGTGCAGTGGCGACCGCTCGAGATGCGGGGGCCTCGGGCGTCTCGTTCTTCGAGTCTGAAGGGCTCACGGATGCCCATATGGAAACACTGGCGGCGGTCCTGGCCTGATCGGTCGAGCTCCGGGGAGGTCACTTTCGTTTCGGCCATGTGATGCGTCTGCCCACTTTTCCTTTGGACCAGCGCAGCGCGACGCACGCCCCAACAGCCGTCGTGGCAGCCATGACGTTGAACAAGATATCCACCGGATCGAACACGCGGCTCGGGACGAAGAACTGGATTCCCTCGTCGACGATCCCGACGGTCGCCGCAGCCAGGACGGCCAGCAGCGCCGGCCTGGGAACGTGGCGACCCTGGGTTGCCCTCTCAGACAGCGCCTGGTGGATGAATATCGCCACCACGCCGTACTCGATGAGGTGGGTGCGCTCGGCGAGCGTCAGCCGGAGGAAGAACATCAGATAGACGGCCGCGACGCCCAGGGCGACGCCGATCTCTGCGCCACGCGGCCTGAGCGTCAGCCCTTCCGAAACCACGACTGCCGCGACCAGGAACATCGCCAGCAGGAAGAAGACGGCTCGCTGGTCATCGCTGGACAGCGCTTCCGCGAGCCGGGCTGTCAGACCCATGGTCGCGTAGATGGTCACGACGAACGTCAGCGTCCAGATCCACAGGTGGCGTTCGCGACGCGACACGAAGAGTGACATGGGCAAAGGATAACCCCTTCGTCCGTTTCGGGCCGTGCAGGTCCACCGGCGACCTCGCTTCCCTTCATCCGCCCCTTCAACGATGTTGCGGCCCATGACGCATCTCTTCAGCCCCGTCCGGCCATAACGTGCTGATCGAAGCCGCGGTCGCCGCGCCGGGTGAGCTTCCGTTCCTGCGGGAAATGATCGCGCTGTTCGCCGCCAGCGCCGTACTGGCGTGGGTATGCCAGCGCCTGAGGATCGTGCCGATCGTCGGTTTTCTTGTGGCGGGCGTGCTGATCGGTCCTTTCGGCCTGGGGCTGGTGCGGGATCAGGCCCTCGTGAACGCGACGGCGGAAATTGGGGTCATCCTGCTCCTGTTCACGATCGGCGTCGAGTTCAGTCTCGAGAAGCTGGCGAGTATTCGCCGCTTCATCATCCTGGGCGGGGGACTCCAGGTTGCCGCCACGATCGCGCTGGTGAGCCTCGTGCTGTTCGCATTTGGGGTGAGCTGGAAGGCCGGCGTGTATACGGGCTGCCTCGTGGCGCTGTCCAGCACCGCGATCGTTCTCAAGCTGCTGTCGGACAGCGGAAGAACCGACAGCCCGGCCGGGAGGATTTCTCTCGGTATCCTGATTCTGCAGGACCTGTCGATCGTGCTCATGGTCCTGCTGATCCCAATTCTCGGGGAGGGAGAGGCCTCCGCCGGTCCGATCGCCCTGGCCCTGTTGGAAGCCGTTGCGATCATCGCGCTGGTCCTCGTGCTCGGAAGTCGGATCGTCCCCCGGGCGCTGGACTGGATCGCGCGCGAGCGGAGCCAGGAACTGTTTCTGCTTGCGGTCGTGACGATCTGCTTCGGGATCGCCTGGATCCTGGCGCTCGGAGGCGTGAGCCTCGCGCTGGGTGCCTTCCTGGCAGGCCTCGTCGTCAGCGGAAGTCGGTTCCGGGAGCACGCGCTGGGCGACATCCTTCCGCTACGCACGCTGTTCACGGCCGTGTTCTTCGCGTCCGTCGGAATGCTGCTCGACCTCCGCTTCGTCATGGAGCGTCCGTTGCTGATCCTGGGCGCGGCGGTGGCCGTGGCCGTCCTCAAGCTCGGCGTGACCGCGCTCGCCGTGATAGCCCTGCGCTATCCGGTTCGCCTTGCGCTAACGGTCGGGATCGGGCTGGCACAGATCGGTGAGTTCTCGCTCGTCCTGGAGCAGGCGGGCAGGACAGCGGGACTCTCGCCCGTCGGCCTGGGGGATCCCGGTCAGCAGCTGTTTCTCGCCGTGGCGGTTCTCCTGATGGCTGTCACGCCCCTTTTCGTGGGGTCGGGGTCACTGCTCGCCGCCAGCGCCGGCGCTCCGACCGGCGAACCTCATTCGCCTTGGACAGCCGGGGACGACGCCAGGGACCTGGTCCTCATCGCAGGCTACGGTATGGCGGGCCGCGCTCTGGCCCAGGCGTGTGCCGACGCGGGAGTTCCGTATCGAGTCGTCGACCTCAACCCGGTCTCGGTGGACGAAGGCCAGGCGAACGGGGTTCCGATCAAGCTGGGGGATATCGGCCGGCGGCCGGTGCTCGAGAGCGCCGGCCTGGCGCGTGCCCGCTGCGTTGTCCTGACTGTCAACGACCGGGTCGCCGCCACGCGGGCGGCCCAGACGGCGAAGCTGTTGCGGCCCGACGTGCGAGTGATCGTCCGCGTCCGTTATTCGACGGATGAGGCCGCCATGCGAAGGGCGGGCGCCGACGAAGTCGTGGTCGAGGAGCACGAGGCCACCGAGCGGCTCAAGCTGCTGGTCTGTACCTGACCCTCATCAGAACCCCAGCCTCGGCAACACCTCGATGGCCGCCGCAAAATCCAACAGGAGCAGGACCACACCAGCCACCGCGTGGTACCGAGGATCACCGCGATGAGGAACAGCACGACCGCGTACATCACCAGGAAGAAGTAGACCCAGATGGTCCATTCTCCCCAGATTACGTCCAGCCGGAATTGCCACCACCAGAACAGCACCAGCCACAGGAACACATGTGCCAGCCAGCTGCGGGATGGGTGTGGTTCTGGCCTACGTCAGGCCAGCTCGCTCGATCATCCCCCGCAGCTCGGCGACATAGATGGCTCGCGGTGCCAGCCAGTCGACGGAAGGCGCGTAGTTTGGATCAAGGACGCACCGCACCAGTCGCGGCAGAAGGTAACTGGCTCGGATGTAGGTGGGTCTCCTCGCGGACAGGTAGACCAGCGCCTGACGGGCGTACGCCCGGTGGTAGCTGGAACCACCGCCGGGCAGCGAGCTATGCGTCTCGAAAGGAAAGTGCGCGTACTGGGGATACCCGCGCTTGATCGTAGCCGTATGAAGATCCTCACCGGGCTGCATGATCACTTCGGGCGCCAGGCCGGTGAGCAGGTCGAACAGGTCTTCGTCCAGGTAAGGTGTCCACACGCGGGTTCTGCGAAATATGCCGAAGATCACCGGACCGAGGTAGCGACGCGTCCGGTTCCAGAACCAGAACGAAAGCAACGGATTCGGAGCAGCGGTATGCTTGGCCAGCTCCTCGACGAGACGATCCAGCGCTGGTTCTCGGGCAAATGTCTGGTGAGCGTCATCTGTCAGCATGTTGCGGATCAACACGTCCTGCTGATCGAACATGGAGGCAGCGATCTCGGCCAGTCGCCCGGCCCGATATGCAACCAGGTCGGCAGGTACCTGGCGGAGGTTAGGTCGTGAGAGCATGTCACCGGCGACGCCGTCGTACGAGCAGCCGGGCTGACTCGCGAGGAACTCCGCAACCGGCAGGAACCACGCATGGCTCATCGGCGTGGAGTAGCTCGTGAGTCGGTTCTTATCTACTTCGGCGGCCAATCGGGCTCGGGGCTGCGTGAGGATCTCATGATGAATCCCGAGACTCTCGGCGATCGTCGAGGCGATACTCAGGTCGGTGCCGCTGTGCCTCGCGAAATCTCGCACTGTGACAACACGATCGGGGTGATGGCCGGCCTCGAGTAGAGCAAACAGGATGTGGCGAGAGTCGCGCCCGCCGCTGAGTGGGACGCTACACGGTCCTTCCGGGGGCAGGCGCTGGATAGCTCTTCGAAACCCTTCTACGTACGCGCTTACTGCCTGTTCACGGTTCAGCCCGTTGGGGGTATTGATTACAGGTCCGCCGACCAGGCGCAGTCCGGACCGCTCCCAGTGTGCCCTGACGCCCGGAGGTACAGTGCGGATGAACTTGAACGGAGTGTCGTCGCCAAGTGGATGGTCCAGACGCAGCATGACGGCAATCGCCCGGTGGTCCAGATCGGCGGGAGCGCCCGCCCGCAGGGCTCCTTCGATCGACGTCGAGAGAATGACCCTGGTCGGCTCGCTCAGGTAGAAAATCGGCACCATGCCGTAGCGGTCATTCCGCACGGCAAGCCGTTCGCCGTCCCAGTCCCACTCGGCGTACAGTGATCGCGGATCACCCATGCGGCAGGACAGATCACCGGACGCATGCCACCCGTCTCCTCTGCGACGTATGCAGATCGTGTGGTCACGCGGCGACTGCATGGACGGACTCCTGAATAACCCTCGGGACGGCGGGTCTGAGTTGATCCATGTTTCCACATTTCTGAGCCACGGGGCAAGTGGGTGGGACTGGTACTTCTGGAGGACAGGTTCAAACGATAGCATTGTGGCTACTCGAATCGCGAACATACCTGGATAGATTGTCATGCCCGAACAGGTTCTGCTGACCGGCATCAGCGGCTTTATCGCGAAGCACGTGGCCCTGGAGCTGCTCAACGCCGGCTATGGCGTTTGCGGAACGATCCGCACGCCTTCCCGAGCCGACGAGGTGCGCGAGGCAGTGGAACAGGCCGGTGGGGATACGACCCTCTTGAGCTTCGTGGAGGCAGATCTCAGCTCGGATGATGGTTGGGTGAAGGCGGCGCAGGGCTGCACCTACGTACAGCACGTCGCCTCACCGTTTCCAATGGTCCAACCGCGCGACCGGGAAGCGCTCGTGCCGGAAGCGCGCCAGGGAGCTCTCCGCGTCCTGGAAGCAGCCCGAGCGGCAGGCGCCCACCGGATCGTACTCACCTCGTCGATGGTCGCGATGATGTATCGGGCCGATCGACCTGAGCGAATGGTGGTTACGGAGAGCGACTGGACGGATCCTGAGTGGGACCGGCTTTCCGCGTACATCGTATCCAAGACTCGAGCGGAGAGATCCGCCTGGGAGTGGGCGACGGAGCATGGGTGGAAAGAGAAGCTGACCGTGATCAACCCGGGCCTCGTCCTCGGGCCGTCGCTCGACGACAGAACCGGAACCTCGCTGGACATCATCAAGCTGCTGCTGGAGGGAGCCTATCCGGCTATTCCGCGCGTGTCGTTTCCGGTCGTCGATGTGCGCGACCTGGCTAGATTGCACGTGCAGGCCATGCTCGTGCCCGAGGCGGGAGGGAGGCGCCTGATCGGGGCAGGGGAGGCCCTGTCCCTGGCCGAGATGGGTCGCATCCTGCGCTCCGAGTTCCCGGATCGCGCGAGCAGAGTCCCGAAGCGCACGTTGCCCGACTTCGTGGTGCGGCTGATCTCGAACTTCGATAGGTCCCTAAAGGGAATCACGCCGGACCTCGGGGTGGTTCCGGTAACCGAGAGTGCGTACGTGACGGAACTGACGGGTGTTACCTACCGACCGGCAGCCGAGGCGGTGCGGGCGGCCGCCCGGACCATCCTTGCGCACTCCGCCGCATGAGTTCGCGAGATGACCGGATGAGAGCCCAATCGACCGATTCCGTCGGGCGGCGGCTGTCGTTTCTCGATCGCTATTTGACCGTGTGGATTTTCGCGGCCATGGCACTGGGTGTCGGCATCGGCTTCGCGTGGCCGTCGGGGATCGCCGCCGTCAACGACGCTACGCAGGTGGGCACCACGTCGATCCCGATCGCGATCGGTCTGATCCTGATGATGTACCCGCCGCTCGCCAAGGTACGTTACGAAGAACTGGGTGACGTCTTCCGAAACGGTAAGGTGCTCGGTCTGTCTCTGGTCCAGAACTGGGTCATCGGTCCGACCCTGATGTTCGTGCTGGCGATTCTGTTTCTGCGTGATTATCCGGAACTCATGGTGGGCCTGATCCTGATCGGCCTGGCGCGCTGCATCGCGATGGTGATCGTGTGGAATGACCTGGCAGAAGGCGATCCGGAGTACGCTGCCGGACTGGTGGCGTTCAATTCGATCTTCCAGGTTCTGTTCTTCAGCGTCTACGCCTATGTGTTCATCACCGTTCTGCCGGGCTGGCTGGGTCTCGAGGGAATGGAGGTGGACATCACGATGGGCGAGATCGCCAGGAGCGTGTTCATCTACCTGGGCGTGCCGTTCATCGGCGGATTCCTAACCCGACTCGTTCTCGTTCGGATGCGCGGCGTGTCCTGGTATCACGAGCGCTTCGTCCCCAGGATCAGTCCCATCACTCTGATCGCGCTGCTGTTCACGATCGTCGTGATGTTCTCCATTCAAGGCCGGGCGATCATCGGGCAGCCGATCGGCGTGCTGCGCGTCGCCGTGCCCCTGCTGATCTATTTCGTGATCATGTTCACGATCACGTTCTTCATGAGCAGGCGAGTCGGCGCCGATTACCCCCAGACGGTCACGCTGTCGTTCACGGCGGCCTCCAACAACTTCGAACTCGCGATCGCG
>Ga0224512_10005600_pt1 | contig 10274 bp, 6 predicted proteins | sample SF_May12_sed_USG_4_FD_169103 | JGI IMG/M metagenome (GOLD analysis project Ga0224512, IMG submission 169103) | Sediment microbial communities from San Francisco Bay, California, United States - SF_May12_sed_USGS_13 | ecosystem: Environmental > Aquatic > Marine > Sediment | place: USA: California...
TTTTCGTTCGCGAGTACGCCATTCAGGCCACACCAGGCAGGAATGAGGTTCCGCAGATGTTCAGACATCGATTACTCTCGGTGCGCGCGTTTGATGCCGCTGGGATGATGCTCGATGCCGACGTCGTCGCAGGTGAAAGCCTCGAATCATTGATTGTGCGCCTGCTGGCCAACGAATCTGCCGATTATCTCCATGTGCACAACGCCAGGCCCGGTTGTTACGCTGCCCGAGTCGCGCGTTGCTAGGCGCTCAGCCCGCGGTCTATCTCAGCAGGCGCTTCAACCACCCGGTCGCGGTCGGTTCAGGAAGCTCAATATCGTGCTCAGCCAGGAGTTCCCGGTCACCTTCGAGATACTCTGACAGGTCTTGCGCCAATTCGCCCAGGTGCGACTTGTAGTTTATCCATCGCATTTTCGAGGTCTTGTAAATTGGCATCCGCGTCTGCGCAATACTCGCCGTGCGGACCACGTTTTTCTGGCGGAAGAAATCGAGGACGATGTCGTCCCATTCGAGGCCGCAGGCGTCGAGCATTCGGCGTGCATGATGTTCAGGATCTTCAACCAGCCGTTCGTATTGCACGTCGAGTATTTTTCCCTCAGGCAGTACCTGATGCCAGTAATCCATGGCATCTCGATAGATTGAATACACCTTGCCAATTGACCGAAAATCGTTCGACCAGGGGAGGTCGGAAAAATTCTGGAAGTAGCAGGACAGGCAAATGTCCAGCGGATGCCGGATCGCGTGAATAATCGTGGCGTTCGGAAAGATGCTCTTGATGAGCCCGACAAAGTAGAAGTTACTCGGCATCTTGTCCACGATGCGTCGCGCCTCGGGACGGCCCTGCCGCAAGACATTGAGATAGCCATTCGCGTATCCCTCGATCTTCGAGGCCGTTAACTCGGACCGTGCGCGAGCGGCCGCCCGACGCCGATCTTCAACCGGAAATATTTCCCTGCCGAGCCGCGGCATTTCGGGTAGTTCACCGGCGCCGGCTCCTTGTGGATGGCTCGCGATGATCCTCTCCATCAAGGTGGTGCCCGATCGTGGCATACCGACGATAAAGACGGGTTGGGGCGAGTCATTGCCCATCGATGCGAAGGATCGTACCGAAGCAGCGGTAAACGCCTTCTTCATGTCCTTTAGCAAGTTCACTTCGATACCAACGTCATAGTCGATCTTGCGCAGCAGATTGGCCTGTTCATAATGCGAAAAGGCCTCATCGTAGCGGCCACAGTCGTCATTCATTTTGCCGAGCGCAAAATGCAGGCTATAACGTTGCTTCGCGGGCATGCCTCGCCTGAGTAGCTTCTCGGTCTTGTTGATGAAAGCCAGATCCGCGCTTGAGAACTTCTTGATGCGCGCCAGCAGATCGTAGGCGAGGCCAAAATCCTTGTGCTGTCGAATCGTGTTCTCCAAATGACGAACCGCTTCGTCCATTCGACCGGTTTCGCTGAGGACATTGCACAGCGCAAGGTGTGTGCCGGGTTCAGAGGCATCCAATTTGACGGCTTTTTGCGCGTGCACAAGCGCTTCGTCGTGCCGGTTCAGTTCTCTCAATGTCGAAGCCAGATTGCTGCGCACGTTCGCGTCGCTCGGTTTCAGTTTGCACGCCCGTTGCAGATAGTCGGCGGCCTGTTCATAGTCGGCCCGCCGCATGTAATAGACCCCCAGACCATGCAGTACATCGGGCATGTCCGGTTTGAGCGCCATAGCCTGTTGCAGCGCGTCGAGAGCGTTGTCGAGTTCGTGAGCGTTGAGATAGGCGATTCCCAACGTAGCTAAATAGCTCGGCATTTCCGGGGCTTCGTCGGTAGCGATCTTGTAATGGCTGATCGCCTGATCGATATCGCCGATCTCTTCGCAAAGACACCCCAGCTGATGCTGAACAGAGGCGCGGGATCCGGCGCGTCGCTTCACGTCGTGGTAAATCAGCAGGGCATCCGGACGGCGCCCCTTCTTGAGTTCTTGCGATGCCTGTCGGATATCCGCGAGCAGCGCTTCAGATTCGGAATCATGCACCGTTAATAGACTCGTTTAGCCCGGCGAGCGGTGACGGCTACGGATTCCGCAGCAGTATAATTTCTGCGATTTTATTGACAACATCCAACTCGTAGCCCAGTTCTTCCAATCTCTCATTGAACTTCTTTTGCAGGCGCGCTTTGCCGTAAATACCAAGCGCATTGGCTTTGCTGAAGCGCTGCAATTGCAGAATGACGTCGGTGAATTTCTGCTCGACCTTGCGATTTTGCTTTTTGGCTAATTTCCCGGTACCGAAAACAAATTGCTTCGCAACCTCAGGTCGCACGTAGCTGAACAGATCATCGGCGACGGCCCGTGCCAGCGCGTCAACGTCCTTGTTGTTCTTCCAGAATAGAAGACCCATATTCACTGAATCCCAATGAGATTATTTTGGAGCCGGCCGTAGTATAGCGTTGTCGAGCGGCAATTTCGGCAATCATCGGATGCTCGATCAACCAGCCTCACGCGGCGCGACCGCGAACCATGCGGAAGAACCAGGCGATGAAAAATGCGAAGGCCGCCGCGCCTGCGAGTATCGCGACCAGCTCATTACCGAGCCACTCGGTGCCGATGCCATCCGGGCGGCGGCTCTTGGCGACGGCTACCAGCGCGATGCCGACGCCCAGCAGCCCTTCGCCACCGACAAAGCCGCTGCCAAGCAGCACGCCACGCTCGCGACGGTCTGCAGCGGTCGTATCGTCTTTCGCGTTGCGCTCCATCCACAGTCGAATCAGACCGCCGACAAAGATAGGTGTCATTGTGGAAACCGGCAGATACACACCAACCGCGAACGGCAGGGATGGAAGACGTGCGATTTCGCACGCCAGCGCGATACCGACGCCGATCCCGACCAGGCCCCAGGGAAGGTTCTGATCAAGTACGCCGTCGATGACCAGCTTCATCAATGTCGCCTGCGGCGCGGGCAATTCGGTGCTGCCGAAGCCAAAGCCCTTGCCCAGCGCCAGCACGGTCAGACACACAAACGTCGCGGAAGTCAGCACGCCGATCAGTTCTGCCGTCTGTTGCCTGCGCGGTGTGGCGCCCAGCAAAAAGCCTGTTTTCAGATCCTGCGACGTGTCACCGGAGATAGAAGCGGCAATTGCGACGACGCAGCCGACAGTCAACGCGGCTGCTTTCCCGAGCGTATCATTCCAGCCGAACGCCAGAAAGATCGAAGCGGTACCGAGCAACGCAGCAATGGTCATGCCGCTGGTTGGATTACTGGTGACACCAACCAGGCCGACGATGCGCGAGGCGACAGTGACAAAGAAGAATGCAAAGACCACGACGCAGACGGCTGCGACGGCGCGAATTCCAATGCCGCCGACGGCGCCGAATACCTGCGGAACGACCATGAGCACCAGCGCGATGGCTACCACACCGATACCGACCACGCGCAACGGCAAGTCGCTATCGGTGCGCTGCACGACCGCAGCGGCGTCTCCGACCCGCTCCCCGATCTGTTTCGCGCCGATACGAAAACTGCTGACCATCACCGGGATACTGCGTATCAGTGTGACGATGCCGGCCGTCGCCACGGCACCGGCGCCGATATAGCGCACGTATCGCGTCCATATCTGGCTGGGCGACATGTCACGAATGATCTGCAGTGTTTCCGGAAATAACGGCACGCTGCGTGCATCGCCCCAATACGCGATGGCAGGGATGATCACCAGCCAGGACAGCAGGCCACCGCCGACCATTACCGCCGCGATGCGCGGACCGAGGATATAGCCGACACCGAACAGTGCGGCCGACAAATCCATGCCGAGTTCACCTTTTTTCAACCACGGTATCCTGGAGTGGATATCGCCCGGAATGACGCGTATCCAGGAGGTGAGAAATTTGAAAAGTGCTCCCCCGGCGAGACCGTAAAACACGAAACGCGCACGACCGCCGCCGATTTCGTTGGCGACCAGCACCTCCGCACACGCCGTACCCTCGGGGTAGGGCAACTTGCCGTGCTCGCGTTCGATCAGAAAACGCCGCAGCGGGATCATGAACAGGATGCCCAGCAGTCCGCCACACATTGCCAGCAGCGTCATCTGCAGCAACTCCGGTGGCATGCCCCACATGAACAGCGCCGGTAACGTAAAAATCACGCCGCTGGCCAGCGAACTCGACGCCGAGCCCGTCGTCTGCGAAATATTCGTTTCGAGGATCGTGCCGTGAATACCAATACCGGACAGTGCGCGGAAGACGGCGACCGTCATGACGGCCACGGGGATCGAGGTGCTGATGGTCAGGCCCGCGCGCAGCCCCAGGTAGGCATTGGCGGCGCCGAAAACGATGCCGAACAGTATGCCCAAACCAACGCCCTTGATCGTGAATTCGGCTGGTGATTCGTTGGCTGGCACGAAGGGGTCATAAGAATCGCCTTCGGCAATGGGTACGTAGGCCTTCTGGCTCAATCCGTCTTTGCGCATTGTTTTTGTTTCGTGACTGGATCAGCGCCTGATTCTACTCAAAATAGTCGCGCCTCGGTAAATCTACGAATGCTATTCGGGCCATTGTTGCGCTAAACAGGCGTTATCAATCCATACAGAACAGGCGTCTACGGAGTTAGCGATGACCCGCCGTAATCCGATTGAAGACCTCGCGCTGCTGCGCCATGAGTTCGGTGAGCACGGTGGCGTCAACATGTCCATCGAAGCCAGCTCGACTTTCACGGTCATGGACCCGCACACAATGCCTGAGATGTTCCAGGGACGGAAAGGTCCTGAAAATGCAGGCTGCTACCTCTATGGCCGGCATTTCAATCCTACCGTTTATAACCTCAGCCGCCAGCTCGCTGCGCTCGAAGGTACCGAGTCCGCGTATTGCACGGCAAGCGGTATGGGCGCGATTTCGGCAACCCTGATGGCGCTTTGCGGGCACGGCGATCATATTGTCTCGTCGAACACGGTCTACGGAGGCAGTTATGCGCTGATGCATTATTTTTTGCCGGCAACTGCGGGAGTCACTACCTGCTTCGTCAATATCAGCGACCTCGACGCGGTCCGCGCCGCGATAACGGATGATACCCGGGTCCTCTATGTGGAAAGTGTGGCCAATCCGACACTGCGCGTGGCTGACATCCCGCGCCTGGCCGAAATTGCGGACGATGCAGGCATTACTCTCGTGGTCGATAATACCTTCAGCCCGCTGATCCTGAGCCCTGCCGCGCTGGGTGCCGACGTTGTCGTGCACAGCATGACGAAATTCATCAGCGGCATGTCGGACATCATTGCGGGCGCCGTTTGTGGCAGCCACGCGTTCATCGAACAACTCATGGATCTGCACAGCGGCCCGCTGATGTTGCTCGGGCCGACGATGGACCCGAAAACAGCCGCGGAACTCAGTCTCAGGATTCCGCATTTGCCGCTGCGCATGGTCGCGCACGGTGAGCGTGCGCTGGCGCTGGCCGAGCGGCTCGAAGCGGTTGGCGTCGATGTCTGCTACCCGGGGCTTGCCGGTCATCCGGATCGCGCGCTGCTCGACCGCCTGCGTTGTCCCGACTATGGCTATGGCGGCGTGCTGACGATCGACCTGGGTGAAGAAGAGCGTGCGGACAAACTGATGGCGCTATTGCAGAACAAATACTGCTTTGGCTTCATGGCCGTCAGCCTGGGTTATTTCGACACACTGATGTCCTGCTCCGGCGCGAGCACCTCGAGTGAAATGAGCGACGGGGACAAGGCTGCAGCGGGTATCGGCCCGGGTCTCGTGCGGATGTCGATCGGCTACACGGGCACGCTCGAACAGCGCTGGGGGCAACTCGAAGCGGCATTGCGGGATATCGGCTGTTTCGCTGCGTACTCAAGAGCCGGCTGAGCAAACGGCGACTCTTCGAATAGCGGAAATAGAAGCGTCGATAAGCGAATCTACGTAGCGCCCCCGCGCTCGCCAAGTGACATCATCTGACTCAGGAGATTGATTTCCTTAGCGAGGCACGCCATGGATATGCCAACCAGACTTGAAGAAAGCGTGGATCTTTTTGTAAACGCCAACCGACAGTTCGAGCAGGCTCTCACCTGGATCGACGGCATAAAAGTCGGGATCATCGACTACCTGATCAATCCGAAACGCACGATGCACGTTCGCTTTCCGGTGAACATGGACGACGAGTCGATACGGACCTTTCACGGCTTTCGGGTGCTGCACAATCGGGTGAGGGGGCCGGGCAAGGGGGGTATCCGGTATCACCCGAACGTGACTGAGGCCGAGGTCGCAGCACTGGCAGCCTTCATGACGTGGAAGACCGCGGTTGTCGATATACCCTTCGGTGGCGGCAAAGGCGGTGTCGTCTGCAATCCCAAAGAACTGAGTCGCGGCGAGCTGCGGCGAGTTACGCGACGATTTGTGGCGGAACTTGGCGACGCGATAGGCCCGCATACCGACATCCCGGCACCGGACGTTTATACGGACGCGCAGACCATGGCGTGGATTTACGACACGTTCGACCTGATGCATCCGGGGCAGAATAACCTTGCCGTTGTCACCGGCAAACCGCTTGAAATCGGTGGTTCGGTGGGGCGCGAAGAGGCGACTGCGAGAGGCAGTTTGTATGCGACGGAGCAGCTTCTGAAGCGCGGCGTCGTGCCCGGCCTGGAGACGCTCGACGGAGCCCGTGTGGCGGTGCAGGGATACGGCAATGTCGGTGCGACGGCAGCCCGCCTGTTTCAGGAAGCTGGTGCCCGTATCGTCGCGGTCAGCGACTCACGCGGAGGCATCTGCGATGACAGCGGTCTCGATGCCGAGCAGGTTCTGGCGCACAAGAACGAATGCGGCAGCGTCGTCGGACTGCCGACGTCCACTGACATCAGCAATGCGGACCTTCTGGCCCATGACTGTGACATCCTCATTCCCGCCGCGCTCGAGTGCCAGATTCGAGAGGACAACGCGGCAAATGTGAAAGCCAGGCTGATTGTGGAAGCTGCCAACGGTCCATTGACCGCCGTGGCCGACAAGATCGCACAAGAGAAGAACATCGTGGTGTTACCGGACATCGTTGCCAACAGCGGGGGTGTTGTCGTCAGTTATTTCGAGTGGGTACAGAACCTCGAAAACCAGCAATGGGATATCGACAAGGTCGATCGAAAACTGAGAAATAAGATGCTCCGCGCAATTGACGATACAGTTGACCGTTGGATCGCGCTCTGCAAACGGCATAAAGACGGCTTTAATGGAAACCGTGTTGGTCCGACGCTGCGTGATGCGGCGCTGGTTACCGCGATCGAGAGAATTGCGACCGTCGTTTTGCAGCGCGATATCTGGCCCTGATGGTCTCCGGGGAGCTGCATGGATACCGATAGGGACGGGCTGCTACTGCAGGTGCAGCTCGAAGAAACGCAATATTTTTGAATATCCGTGCTTGCCCGTTGAGGGCACTCTCAGCAAGGCATGCTTGCTGCCCGGATAGGTCATCATGTCGAATTCGCGCTGCTGCTCCTGGAGCGCATCGAACAGCTTGGTGCTGTTACTGAACAACACATTGTCATCGGCCATGCCGTGGATAATGAGCAATGGCCCTGCCAGGTCTTGGACGTACGGGAATACGCTGCTGGCGGCATAGCCGTCGGCGTTGTCTTGTGGTGTGCCAAGGTAACGTTCGGTGTAATGAGTGTCGTACAGAGCCCAGTCGGTAACCGGTGCGCCCGAAACGCCGGCGGCAAATACCTCCGGTGCCTGCATCATGCACATCAGTGCCATATAACCACCGTAGCTCCAGCCGAAGACGCCGATCCGGTCAGCATCGACGTAGTCCAGCGATTTCAGGAAATTTGCACCAACGACCTGGTCGATAACTTCGATCTGTCCCATCTGACGGTAAAGTGGTGCATCAAATCGCGTGCCGCGGAATCCGGTGCCTCGATTGTCCAGTGAAAAAACAATGAAGCCGTTATTGACCAGCACTTCCTCGAAGCCGGCGCTCCATTTGTTCGTCACCCGCTGGCCCTGCGGACCGCCGTAGACACTGACGATGACCGCGTAGCGCTTGCTGGCATCGAAGTCGCCCGGCTTCTTGATCCGGTAGTAAAGCGTTTGCCCGTCCTCCGCCTCGAGTGTGCCAAACTCGGTAGTGGGCTGCGTGGCGAGATAAGGATGGTAAGGGTGTGATTCGCTCAGTGCATTTTCCTCTATAAAGGCGATTCGAGAACCATCCTTGCGGTGCACTGCAACTTGCGGTGGCGTGGTCGCGTTTTCAAAACTGTCGACGTAAAATTCACCGTTCGCGGCAAACGTCGCCTTATGCCAGCCTGCGGCGTTGCTGAGCCGCTTCGGCGCCGCCGAGCCATCGAGCTTTACAGCATAGATATTACGCTCGATCGGGCTGTCCAGTGTCGCCGTTATGTACAAGGTGCCGGCATCCTCGTCGACGTGCAGCAGGGCGCTGCGTGTGCGTGCGCCGTCCACGACATCCCACTCACCCGCGGTCAGTGGATGGATCAATTCGCCTTCGTTGCCGTAAAGATACAAGTGCATGTGCCCGCTGCGCTCGGACAACCATATAAACCGCTTGGTCGACTCGAGAAAATGCAGCTCGTTATGCAGGTTTATCCACGTAGTGCTTGACTCGGTCAGCAGAACGCGCGATTTGCCATTACCGGCGTCTACCTTGAGCAGGTCGAGCCTTTTTTGATCGCGCGACTGACGCTGCACCGCCAGGAAATCGCCAGTCGGAAACCAGTCGACACGTGGCACGTAGATATCGGCATCGTCGCCCAGGTCCATCCAGCGAATTTCCCCGCCGTCCAGTTCGACAACGCCAACCTGAATCAGCGCGTTCGGCGTACCCGTCGCTGGATAGCGCTGCTCATAAACCTTGAAGTCCTCGGCATACACCTCGAAACGCTTGCTGACTTGCACAGGCGACTCGTCAACACGCGTGAAGGCGATCGCCGAGTCGTCCGGTGACCACCAATAGCCCGTGTAGCGATCCATTTCCTCCTGTGCGATGAACTCGGCCATGCCGTTCTTGATCAATCCACCGCCGTCACTCGTAAGCTGCCGTTCCTCGTCGCGGTCGAGGTCGATGACAAACAGGTTTTGCTCACGGACAAACGACACATACTTGCCGGTTGCACTGAATTTGGGGTCCGTTTCGCCGGCATCGCTTGCAGTCAGTTGCCGGATCTTGCCCGCTGCGATTTCGTAGAGGAACAAATCGCCGCTCAATGGAAACAGGAGAGCTTTGCCGTCAGGCGAAAACTGGTAGGACACGATTCCGCGCTGCCCGACAATGCGCAGGCGTTCTCGCCGCGCCAACTCCTGCTCTGACAAATCCTCGGCTCCGCCCGTCAGTGCCGTGGAATCGACGAGCAGGCGCATATCATCGTCCTCGATGCTGTATTCCCACAGGTCCATCTGCAGGGGATCGCTGTCTTTGCCTCTGAGAAACGACACGCGGACGGAATCCGGCGAAATCCTGACGCTTTTCGGCGCCGGTCCGTTGAGGTTCGGTGCGGCATACAGTCGCTCGATATCCAGTATGGTGGTATCCACGTCAGCGACGGCATAGCTGCCAAGCATGCAGCCGATGATCAATGTACTCAGGGGCCGTATTTGAGACATGTCGTTTCCTCAGACTTCAATTGAGAAGGGCCGCTCTTTTTACGCACAACGCGGCGTCTTCCTGGCGGTCGAGCAGCAGGTCTCTGATCGAGGTCCTGCTGTTCTTGTGCGCGGCAACTGCGCGGCTCAGGCGTGCGACGCTCGCTTCCGTGCAGTTCGTCGGTATGAGGTACGCCGCAAAGCCGAGCGCGCGAGCGTAGTAGCCAGGATCCGCGTCCTTCTCATTCTCGAGAATTTGCGCGAGTATTTCATCAGCGAGCAATTCGTGCAGCGCCTCCTGACCGGCAGGAAACATTGCGCCCATCGCTATGCGTTGCAGCGCATACGGATTCTCAGACTCTTTATTCAGAACGTCGGCGATGATCCTGCGTTTGACGTCGATATCGGGCCTTGCCGCCTCGACGCGCAACGCCCAGCGTCTGCCGTCATCAGAGGGATCCCGCGCTTGTTCGATCGCGAGCAGATGGTCGACCTTATCGTGCCCTTCGGCGCTTAGCGTTCGCAGCATCGTCCAGCGCCTGTCCTGATCAATTTCGCGATTCTCGATGCCGGTCTTTCCTTCCAGGATGTGGACATACATGTCGAGCGCAGCATTACTCGATGCGAACGCCAGGTATCGGTCCAGGTACATGGTCTGCAAGTCTCCGCGCGTGCGTTCCACGTTTTTCCAGGTAATGGTTTCCGCTTTTGGACGATACACC
>Ga0224512_10005601_pt1 | contig 10272 bp, 9 predicted proteins | sample SF_May12_sed_USG_4_FD_169103 | JGI IMG/M metagenome (GOLD analysis project Ga0224512, IMG submission 169103) | Sediment microbial communities from San Francisco Bay, California, United States - SF_May12_sed_USGS_13 | ecosystem: Environmental > Aquatic > Marine > Sediment | place: USA: California...
GAACCCGACCGGTGGTGATATGAACGCCATGTTGAGGTTGATCGCCATCATCACGGCGAACCACACGAGAAGTGGCCCGGCGATTCCGAGTGCCTCGGCTGCAGGCACGAAGAGCGGCATCACGATGAAGGAGATCTCGAGGAACTCGAGGTTGATGCCGAGCAGGAACACGATGATGTTGGCTGCGATCACGAACCCCCAGAATCCTCCCGGGATGGCCGTGAGCCAGTCGGTGATCAGCGCCTGGCCGCCGAGACGGTCGAACACCAGGGCGAAGAACGTCGACGCAAACAGGATCTGGAGAACCAGTCCGGTGATGTTCGTTGTCGAGCGAGCGGCGTCCATGATCAACTGCCACGAGAAGTTCCTGTAGGCGATTGCGAGGATGACAGCGCCGAATGCCCCCACCGCTCCTGCCTCCGATGCTGTCGTGACTCCGAAGAAGATCGATCCCAACACTCCGAAGATGAGCACGATCGGAGGCACCACGGCGAAAAACGCCTGACGCGCCAGCGCCCAGCCATGGACGTTCCGCTCCTCCTTCGGGATGGCCGGGGCAGTACCCGGTCGCACATAGGCGATCGCCACCGCGTAGACCGCGAAGATCACGGCGAGCATCACCCCGGGGACGAGAGCGCCTGCGAACAGGTCTCCGACGCTGAGCGGGAGGAACTGAGCGAGCACGATCAGGACGAGGCTCGGCGGGATCAGCTGCGCAAGCGTGCCAGACGCGACGATGACGCCGGTGGCGAGCTTGTGGTCGTAGTTGTATCGCACCATGACCGGCAGGGACAGGAGTCCCATGACGATGACGGTGGCTGCGACGACCCCGGTGGCCGCGGCGAGCAGCGTTCCCACGATGACCACGGCCACGGCCATGCCGCCCCTCAGTGGCCCCATCATCATCCCGACTGTGGTGAGCAGGCGTTCGGCGAGTCCCGACTTCTCGAAGACCGCTCCCATGAAGACGAAGAACGGGATGGCGAGGAACGTGAAGTTGGACACCGAGTCGGCGAACCACTTCGAGAACAGGCCGTTGATGGCCGCGAACTGGATGTCTCCGGTGAGGATTCCGATGAAGAAGAAGACGACGCCCGTTCCTGCGAACGAGAACGCCACCGGGTAGCCGCTGAGAATCGCAACCAGGAAGACCACGAACATGATGATCGCCAGCCATTCACCGATCATCTCTGGGCCCCCTCATTCGACGCGGATCGGGGCGTCGGCTTCTGCGAGCTCGATGTCGATCCCTCGCAGCACGGCGATCGTCTTGATGACTTCGGCAACCGCCTGGATCGAGAGGATGATCATGCCGACCAGGATCATCGTCTTGATGGGGTAACGCGGCAGCCCGTCCGCGTCGGGTGACTGTTCGAGGATGCTCCAGGAGAACGAGACCCCCTGCCACGAGATCCACAGCCCGAGTGCGCAGAACGGGATCAGCGAGATGGAGTGCCCGATGAGGTCGATCCATGCCTTGGTCCGCTTCGGCTGGTGGGCGAACCAGAAGTCGACCCGCACGTTGATACCGTTCTTGAGGACGTACCCGAACCCCAACAGGAAGATCATCGAATAGAGGTACCACTGGGCCTCGATGACCACGTTGCTGGTGAGTTTGTTGCCGGTGGTGGCGCCGACGTAGCGGAGCACGGTGTTGATCAACCCGACGACGATGGTGAGGAGCACAAAGAACTGAGCGATGTAGCCGAAGAACTCGCTCACACGGTCCGCAAAGCGCTGGTAGGCGAGGGCTGCCGACATCAGCGGCCCCAACTCCTGCTCTGCGACAGCGGCGGTCTCAGACACGCCGCTCACACTACCGGCGGAGGTCTGTACGGGGCCAGGAAACTCGTACTCTTGGCCGAATGCACGTGGTGTGGGACTGGAACGGGACGCTCTTGGACGATCTCCCCGTCGTACTCGCCTCGGTGAATGCCGGGGTGGCGCCCTATCGGTCGGAACCCGTGACGCTCGACGACTACCGGACGCACTACACGCGTCCGGTCAAACGGTTCTACGACTCCCTGCTGGGGCGGGAGATCACGAATGACGAATGGCTCGACCTCGATCATCGCTTCCACGAGGCGTACCGAGCCCAGATGCAAGGGGCATCGCTCGCTCCCGGCGCCCGGGAGGCGCTGGAACGGACGGCCGGCATCGGTGTGCGTCAATCGCTGCTTTCGATGTATCCCCACGACGATCTGATACCACTGGTTGCCGCCGCCGGAATCGACCATCACTTCGTTCGTATCGACGGACTCCAGGGTCCACCGGGCGATCGCAAGGCGTCGTACCTCGAGAGCCATCTCGGTGCGATGTCCGCCGATCCCGACGACACGCTCGTGATCGGTGACACACCGGACGACGCCTACGCAGCCGCCGCGATCGGCGCCGACTGCGTGCTCGTCGACAACGGAAGCCACCATCGACCCTCTTTGGAAGCAACCGGCTTCCGGGTCGCCTCCGGCCTGATCGAGGCGGTCGCCCCCTACTTCGCCTCCTGAACACCTGGGCCGGCGTCCCGTCTTGCACCCGGTTCCCGAATCTTGGGGGCGGCCGCCGACAGGCTGCCGAATCAGCCGTATTCGATCGAGGAGAACTCGTTGAGCTTGTCGAGGTTGTGGAAGGCGTCCATGTAGCGGACCGAGCCGGTCTTGGCCCGCATCATCACTGAATGGGTGATCGCCCCTTTGCCGGTGAACGTCACGCCGCGGAGGAACTCTCCACCCGTGATGCCCGTGGCGGCGAAGGACACGCTCTCGCCACCCACCAGATCCCTGGTTCCAAGGACCTGGTCGAGATCGAAGCCCTCTTCGGCGGCCCTGGCCCGATCCTCGTCGTGCCTCGCCCACAACCTCCCCTGGATCTCGCCGCCCATGCAGCGCATCGCCGCTGCGGCGAGCACGCCTTCGGGTGTGCCTCCGATCCCCAGGAGCATGTCGATCCCGCTGTCGTCGCGGGCGGTGGCGATGGCGCCGGAGACGTCTCCGTCGCGGATCAGCCGGATTCGTGCCCCGGCCGCTCGCACGGCGTCGATGTACTCCTGGTTGCGAGGCCGGTCGAGGATCATCACGGTCAGGTCGTTCACGTCGGATCCTTTGGCCTTTGCGACCCGGGCCAGGTTGCGCTCGACCGGTGCGTCCAGATCGATCGTGCCCTTGGCGACGGGACCGACCGCGATCTTGTCCATGTAGACCATCGAGCCGGGGAAGAACATCGTGCCGCGCTCGGCGACGGCGATCACGGCCAGCGCTCCCGGCATACCTGCAGCGGTGAGGGTCGTGCCGTCCACGGGATCTACGGCGACGTCGACCGGTCGGCCGTCTCCATTGCCGACGAATTCGCCGTTGGCCAACATCGGCGCCTCGTCCTTCTCGCCTTCACCGATGACGACGACACCATCGAGCGAGAGGGTGCCGAGGTGGGCGCGCATGCCGTCGACGGCCGCCTGATCTGCGGCATCCTTGTCACCTCTGCCCTGCCACCGAGCCGCGGCCATGGCCGCCGTTTCGGTGACGCGTGCGAGGTCGAGTCCGAGGTTCCTGTCAGGTATCTCAGCCATCGACCCTCACGATCAGGGCGTCGCCCTGCCCCCCTCCGCCGCAGAGCGCAGCAGCACCGATGCCGCCGCCTCTCGCACGAAGCGCGTGGATGAGGGTGACGATGAGCCGTGCTCCGGTACATCCGATCGGATGTCCCAGTGCGACCGCGCCGCCGTTGACGTTCACCTTTTCGGCCGGGATGTCGAGCATCTTCGCCGACCACAATGCCACTGCCGCGAACGCCTCGTTGATTTCGACCAGGTCCAGATCGGAAGTCTCGAGACCGGCTCGTTTGAGCGCGACCCGGAGTGCCTCTGCGGGGCGCTCGTGCAGGGTGGCGTCGATTCCGCCGATCTGCCCGTAGGAGACGATCTCGGCGAGGATCGGCGACCCGTTCGCTTCGGCGGCCTGACGGTCGGCCACCATCACTGCAGCCCCACCGTCGGAGATCTGTGAAGCGTTGCCCGCGGTGATGGTTCCGTCGGAGACGAAGGCCGGTCTCAGCCTTCCGAGCGACTCCGCCGTGGTTCCGGGGCGAATGCCCTCGTCGGTGTCGATCATCACCGGATCACCCTTGCGCTGGGGAACGGGGACTCCGACGATCTCGTCGGCGAACCGCCCGGACTCGGAGGCTGCGAGAGCCCGCTCGTGGCTCATCGTCGACCATTCGTCCTGTTCGATCCGTGAGATGCCCAGCCGGGCGTTCTTGTGGTCCGACGACTCTCCCATGGTGCAGTGGTCGAATGCGCAGAACAGCCCGTCGTGGGTCATGACGTCGACCATCGTGGCGTCACCCATCCGGGCGCCCCACCGCAGCTCGTGGATGACGTGCGGGGCGTTCGACATCGACTCCATTCCGCCTGCCATCACGAAGTTGGCCTCGTCGAGACGGATCGCCCTTGTAGCCATTCCGATGGCTGCCATCCCGGACAGGCAGACCTTGTTGACGGTGATGCTCGGTACGGTCATCGGCAGGCCGCCACGGACCGCCGCCTGTCGTGCGGTGATCTGACCCTCGCCGGCCTGGAGCACCTGCCCGAAGATCACTTCGTCCACGGCCCCGGGGTCGACACCGGACCGTTCGGTGGCCGCAGCGATCGCCGCTCCTCCCAGGTCGACCGCCCGCAACGGGCTCAGTCCATCTCCGTACTTCCCGATCGCGGTGCGAGCCGCACCGACGATGACAGCGTTGTCAGACATGGCTCTGACACTACCTGCGTTCCACGTTTCACGTTCCACGCCGCTCCGCGCACCAGCGGGCACGCAGAACGCGGAGGCAGCACTCGTCGCAGGCCGCAACACGTGTCACGCTGTATCCCGTACGCAGTGTGCCCGAAAGGGGTTCTTGTCCGGAGGAGCATTGCCGCAAGCGCTGGTTTCACACGGGAGAACGGTGGGGACGCCGACTGACAAGAACGCCGGTCGTGGCCGCAACACGCGAGCGGTAGCCCTCCAGCGCAGCAGCGGAAGCGCATCCTGTTCTTGTCAGTCCCCGAGTGCGACCGTTCGCCGAACCCTTGGCGCCAACCAGTGGTGTCGCTGCCACAAGAACGCAATCACCCGTAGCGGGCGCGCAGCCCGCGGCCTCGCACCTCATCGAGCACGCGACCCGCGCTTCAACGGTTTGCGCGTTTGTCGGTTGGCGCTCGGCCATGCTGCACTTCGAGCATGACCCGCCTTCAAACGCCAACGCTCGCCGACGCTGTCGACTGGACTGCCGAGTATCTCGGGCATCTGGCCTTCGACGAGGTCGCCAAGTCGGGACGGTTCACGGGCGGCCAGCGGGCCGCCGACGAGGCGCTCGCCGGTTTCGATGTCACCGGCTACGCATCGAAGCGCAACGAGGTGTGGCCCGAGTCCCGGCGAGGCGCGTCCGCTCTCAGCCCATACATTCGCCACGGGCTGCTGCAATTGCCGCGGGTGTGGGATGCGGTCGCGGGCGGTCCGTCCCGAGACGTGAAGAAGTACCGCGACGAGTTGAATTGGCAAGAGTACGCCCGCCACCTCTACGCCCGGCTCGGGACGAACACGCGCAACTGGATCAGATACTCGGTCGAACCGACCGAGACGTGGGATCACGAACCGTGGTGGCGGCAGATGGCATGTGTAGACCTGGTCGTCTCCGAACTCGAGAACGACGGCTGGCTCGTCAACCAGACCCGGATGTGGATGGCGTCGCAATGGGTCAACCGGGCAGGAGCCGACTGGCGTGACGGTGAGGATCGGTTCTTCAGGCACCTGCTCGACGGATCGCGGGCGGCGAACCGGCTCGGATGGCTCTGGACGACGGGCGGGGGTATCGGCAAGCCATATGGGTTCAGTCGCTGGCAGGTGGAGAAGCGCGCCGAGGGCGTCTGCGACGGCTGTCAGCTCAACAGCGACTGCCCGATCGATTACTGGCCGAGCGACCCCGAGATCGAACGTGTCCCGGAGGCATCCGGGCTGCGCAGCGACCCCGACCCGGCTGCAACCGGGGGTCCGCTGGACGTCGATCGCCGCTCCGAGCCCGAGGTCGTCTGGCTGACCGCCGAGTCGCTGGGCGACGACGATCCGGCGCTTTCGGCCAACCTGGACCTCCCGGCAGTATTCGTGTTCGACGAACCGCTGCTCGGCCGGCTCCAGCTGTCGGGCAAACGTCTGGTGTTCCTCGCCGAGACCCTCGCCGACCTCGCCGCCCGGCGTGACGTCGAGGTGCAGCTCGGCTCCCCGGGGAGCGTTCTGGCCGATCGGGCACCGGCCGTCACGTTCGCTCCGGTCCCCGGATTCCGGCGGATCGGCTGGCGGCTCGAGATCGCGGAGCTGCACCCGTTTCCCTGGTTGCGTCGCCCTAGAGGGGGATCGGTGGCATCCTTCTCGCAATGGCTACGAAGTTGATCTCCGCCGCAGGCATCGGATTCCGTGCCTTCGGCTTCCCCGTCACCATCAATTGGTTTCACTTCCTCTTGCCGGCGCTGTGGCTCAGCGGGATCGATTTCGCCAACCTGCGGCCCGGCGTCTCGGCCGCCGGGATCGTGGTTGCCTACGCCGGCGCGATCGTCATCGGGGTCCTCGGCCACGAGCTCGGGCATGCGTTCGCCGCCCGATCGATCGGAGCCGAGGCCAAGATCGACCTGATCGTGTTCGGTGGATTGACGACGTGGTCGACGGGCAAGCCGATCACCGCTCCCCAGAAGCTGCGAGTCTCGCTGGCGGGGCCGATCGTCGGCATCCTGCTCGGAGGTGTCTCGTGGTTGATCCTCCAGTCGCTCCCCGGGTTCCGGATCGAAGTTCTCGTGTTCCTGGAGCTCCTCACCCAGGTGGCGCTGGTCTGGGGCATCTTCAACCTGGTGCCGTTCCCAGGATTCGACGGTGGTCACAGCCTCGACGCCGCGCTGGAGATCTTCGCGCCGTCCCGGGCCGCCAGGCTCGGCGCGATCATCAAGGGCGTCGCTGCGGTCCTCGGTGTTGTCGTCGTGTGGTGGTTCTTCGGCGTCTTCTCGGCCTTGATCCTGGTGTTCTTCGTCTTCCGGGGAGGGACGTCACCGCTCCAGGAATACCGCCGGAGCTTCGACACCGAGCACGAGAGAGCTCTCGATGAGGCGGTCCAGCTCGCTCGGGCCGGTCGACTCGACGAAGCCGTCTCCCGGCTCGATTCCATGTCGGGCACGCCGCGATCGAGTGATCTCCAGGCCAGCACCGACAACCTGCGGACCACGCTTCTGTTCTGGACGGGTCGCTGGGACGAGCTCGCTCGGCTGCCGGAGGGGGCCATCGACGACAAGACGAGAGGGATCGCCCTGATGCGGACCGGACGGCTCACACCCGCCGAGGTGGTGTTCCGGTCGGCTCCTCCGGGCGGCGTCAGGGACGCGTTGCTCGCCGAAGTGTTGGTCCGTCAGCAGGTCGATCCCGCAAACGACGACGACATCGATCCGGCTTCTGCCGACGCGATGGTCGAGCGTGCCCGCCAGCTCGCATCAGCCGAGCCGGACGTCGCCTCACGGCTCGCAGGCGTTGCGATCGATTCACCTTCGTTGTCCGGAGCGAATCGGTTGGTCGCGTTGATCATCGCCGGGCGAGTCGAGGATGCCCGCGTCGTCGCCAGGGACGTCGGCCCCGACGCCGTGTGGTTCGTCGAGTCGGTTCGAGCCGCACTCGCGGGCGAGGATCTCGAACCGCACCTGGGAAAACGCCGCTCAGCAGAGTTGCTGGGGTCGGCTCAGATCCTTCTCCATCAGCTCGGCCGCTACGAGGCGTCGATCGCCATCGGTCGGCGTGCCCTCGAGGAGGGCGGAGACATGTCTGTGATCGGGTTCAACGTCGCCTGCTCGGCGGTGCAACTCGGTGATACCGCCACCGGGCTGGCCTTCATCGAAGCACTGGTCGGTGGTGGCCTCGACGTGACCAGGATCGTGTCCGACGACGATCTGTCACCGCTGCGGGGCACCGACGATTTTGCGGCGGCGCTGGGCGAGGTGGCTCGGTAGGCTCCGACGGGTCATGAAGCTCCTCAATCTCGATCATGTGGGGATCGCCGTCGAGGATCTCGATGCGGCGATCGACCGCTACCGGAATCGCTATGGGGTCGAGCCGCTCCACCGCGAGTTTGCCGAATCCCAGGGTGTCGAGGAGGCGATGATCCCGGTCGGAGGATCGTTCGTGCAGCTGTTGCAGCCGTTGAGTGCCGACTCTCCGGTGGGACGGTTTCTCGCCAAGCGGGGCGAAGGACTCCATCACGTCGCCTTCGCCGTACCCGACATCAGAGCTGCCTTGAGTCATCTCGAAGCCGAGGGGGCCCGGCTGATCGATCGTGAGCCGCGGGTCGGAGGCAGAGGCGCCCAGATCGCCTTTGTCCATCCGGCCGACCTCGGGGGTACGCTCATCGAACTCGTCGAATTGAGCGACACGTGACGAACATCGAGATCACCGGTAGTGCCGACGAGTACCAGGCTGCAGCGATCGTCGCCGTCATTCAGCACGTCGAGTCGGAGTCGGCGACCCCGCGGCGCCCGGTGAACCCGAACGCGCAGCCTGCCTGGCTCCGTGCCGGCCGGTACCAGCCGCTCGGTCGATTTCAGCCTCCGGTCGTCCCGGACCCCGGGTTGAACTGGGAAACCGCTTGACGCCAACGTCGCGTCCCCGAGCCATCGCGTACGCTGGCCGTTCGCGTGAGGAAGGACGACCGTGACCGTTGAGATTCCCGAGGCGCCGACGGGCCCGTTCGGCACCGTCTTTGGCGATTCGTTCAGCGTGGCGAAGTGGGCCGATGGAGCGTGGGGAGCCCCGGCGCTCGGCCCCATCGAGCCGTTCTCGTTTCATCCTGCGACCCACGTTCTCCACTACGGCAGCGCCTGCTTCGAGGGGCTCAAGGCGCACCGGGGCCAAGACAATGTGGTTCGCATCTTCCGGCTTCACCGACATGTCGAACGCATGCAGGCTTCGGCCCGAGTGCTACGGCTTCCCGTCCCAGATGCAGACATGCTCGCCGGCATGATCACCGACGTCGTCGCCGACAACCTCCACCGCGTACCTGCGGCCCCCGGCTCGCTGTATCTGCGTCCCACGCTTATCGGTACCGAACCCAACATCGGGGCGGCAGCTGCGCCCTCGAAGACTGCACTGCTCTACGTTCTCCCGAGTCCTGTGGGCGACTACTTCAAAGGCGGGATCCGGCCGCTGAAGGTCAAGGTCGAGACGGTGCAGCCCAGGAGCACCCCCGCCTTCGGATCGGTCAAGACCGGGGCGAACTACGCCATGGCGCTCGGGATCACGCTGGACGCCAAGGAGGAGCTGGGCATCGATCAGGTGCTGTTCGCCCCGCACGGCGATGTCCAGGAGACCGGAGCGTCGAACTTCCTGCTCCTGCGAGACAAGCACATCCTGACGAAGGCACTGGACTCGTCGTTTCTGCACGGTGTGACCCGCGACTCGCTCCTTCAGCTGGCTCGCGAGGCAGGCTTTCGGGTCGAGGAGCGCGACTTCACGGTCGACGAGATGATCGAGTGGGCCGAGGACGGGGAGGCCGCCCTCTCCGGGACTGCGGCCGTTCTGGGAGGTGTCGGGGCGATGATCGTCGACGGCGAGGAGATCCCGTTCGGCTCGGGCGAGGTCGGGGCCACGACGCTGGAGCTCCGCCGGGCACTCACAGACGTGCAGCTCGGCCGCACACCCGACACCCACGGCTGGACCACCGCCGTCGGCTGATCCGTTCTTGTGACGGAAACGGCGATACTTCATGCATTCCCGTCACAAGAAGGCACGGGCGCGGCGTGTCAGGCGGTCGACGACGTCTGACACCTCGTCGATGGCGAAGAGCCGGGCGAGACCGACGTAGCCGATTCCTCCCAATGTCGCCGCAACCAGGCCGGCGGCTGCGTCGGGCGCGAGATCGTCGAGAGCGACGAGCGTCAGGACGGCGATCAACCCGGCGATGACAGCTGCCGTCGTCACCTTGGCGATGAACAGCCCGAAGCCCACAGCCTCGTGGCCGGGACCTTCACTGAGCCACGCAACGGTGATGGCGATGGCATAGAGCACCACCCCGATCGTCGACCCGGCGGCGATGCCCTCGCCGCCGTACCGATCGGTGAGCAGAAACAGGATCGGAATCACGACCGCCGTTGTGACCGTCCCGATCACCACGGGCAGCCACATTCGCCGCTGGGCGTAGAAGGCGCGGGTCGTGATCTGGTGCATCACCCAGAACGGGATCGACAGCGAGAAGAACAACAGGAAGGTGGCGACGATCTCG
>Ga0224512_10005602_pt1 | contig 10271 bp, 6 predicted proteins | sample SF_May12_sed_USG_4_FD_169103 | JGI IMG/M metagenome (GOLD analysis project Ga0224512, IMG submission 169103) | Sediment microbial communities from San Francisco Bay, California, United States - SF_May12_sed_USGS_13 | ecosystem: Environmental > Aquatic > Marine > Sediment | place: USA: California...
ATCCATTGACGGGGCAAGAACAAGGGGGCACCGTAGTGCGAGTATCAGCGTGGTGAGAAAATTATCGGCCAGACCTTGAGCGATTTTCGCAATGGTGTTTGCCGAGGCGGGAGCGACAAGCAACACATCCGCCCACTGTGCGAGATCGATATGCTCTGTCCAGCTCTCCGCTTTCTGCTCCTCCGCATCGGGAAACATCTCAATCACCACCCGATGGCGCGACACGGTCGCAAGGGTCAGCGGCGTAACAAATTCCCTCGCCGCAGGTGTCATCACGACACGCACATCCGCGCCGGCTTTCGTGAAGAGCCGTACCAGCCATGGCGCTTTGTACGCCGCGATCCCTCCGGTAACACCAAGGAGAATGTGTTTCCCTGCAAGCATGGCCGGGCAGGAAGGTTATTCTTCGTCTTCTTCGTCGTCGGCAGTGACAACCGGAGCGATCTCTTCCCGCTCCTTGTAACGCCACTCCGTCTCCCCCCTGAACAGTTCATCCAATGCTATCTCGGTCGGCTTGGGTCTCTTCTCGAATTCAAGACTCACCTTCAGCTGATCAGGATTGATGTCAGTCTCTTCGGATTCGATCTCAGTCCTGGTCGTGAACATCTCCACGCGCTGGTTGAACTCGATCTTTATCTCCTCGTTGATCTGCCGGGCCCGTTTCGATGTCACCACGATGGCTTCATGAACACTGTTTGCAATACTGCTGAACTGCTCAAGATCCATCGGTTTGATTGTCATTGCGCGAACTCCTCTCGGATTGTTCATGGTGCAGATGATGCTGGATAATCTGTTCTACTTCGTCGACGGCCTTGTCGAGAGCGTCGTTCACGACGATCCGGTCGAACGCTTTTCGCTGTTCGAGTTCCATCGGAACCCGGTCGAGCCGGCGCTGCAATGCCGCCGTGTCTTCTGTTTTCCTTCGGGAAAGCCGCTGCTTCAACACCTCCATGTCCGGCGGCAGAATGAAGATCAGCAGCGCAGCCGGATACTGACGCTTGATGGCAAGCGCACCCTTCACATCGATGTCAAACAGGAGATGTTCACCGTTCAGCATCGCCCTGTCGATCTCGGCCTTCGGGGTACCGTAGCGGTTACCGAACAACTCTTCCCACTCCACAAACGCGCCCCCTTCAACACCGCGTGTGAACTGATCGGGACTGAGGAAAAAGTAGTCCCTCCCTTCCACCTCGCCGGCACGCTGTGCCCTTGTCGTTGCGGAGACTGAGAAGCTGAGAACAGGAACGCGTTTCAGAATCTCCCCCGCGATCGTGGTTTTGCCGGCACCGCTCGGAGCCGAGATCACGATCAGTTTTCCCGGAGCCATCGTTATTCGATATTCTGAAGTTGCTCTCGGATTCTCTCGAGCTCTTCCTTCAGGCGGACGACACGATGGGCAATCTCCACAGAGCTTGATTTCGAACCGATGGTGTTCGCCTCGCGGTTCATCTCCTGCACAAGGAAGTTAAGCTTCCGGCCGGCCGCTTCCTCTTCCAGTGCGGCAAGGAAGAATTTGTTATGGCTGTGGAATCGCACGCACTCCTCGGTGACGTCGAGACGATCAGCAAGGAGTGCAAGCTCCAATTCGAGGCGTCCTTCGTCGACCGACTCCCCGTTCATCAACACATCGACACGCTCGCGGAGACGCACGCGCTCCTGCGGTACCTGTTCGCGCGTCAGCGCCTCAATCTCGGTCAGCGTTTGCTCCAGCATCGCGAGTCTCGCCTCGAAGTCTTTCTTCAGCTCCGCGCCCTCGTTTGCCCGCATCTGCACGAAGAGGCCCAGCGCCTGTTGAAGCGCATCACGGAAGACTTCCCATTCAGTCTCGTCCGCCCGTTCCACTTCCTCACCTTCCAGCACTTCGGAGAAGCGCAGGAGATGATCCAGCCTTATGGGTTCCCGGATCTTCGCTGCCTTCTTCAACTGGCCAAGAAGTTTAAGGTAGGATTTTGCCGCGGAGGCATTAATGCGCAAGCCCAGCTCACCACCATTTTCGCGTTCGATGGCAGCCAGGATATTGACTTTCCCCCGTGTGACGGTCTTGCGAACTATCTCCTTGATATCGTTTTCCCGGAGGCTCAGGGAGCGGGGAACGCGGGCGACCACCTCCAGGAACCGGCTGTTTACCCCACGAAGCTCGACTGTGGCGGTGACCCCACGAGCCTGTGCTGCGCCCCGTCCATAGCCGGTCATGCTGGCGATCAAATCATCCTCACAGAATTTCCATTTCAGGGCACTAAAGTACGAAAAAGGGGCGCCTGTTGCAATTGAAAGTTTCAAACACGTTCCGCACATACTACTCAACAAGTTATCCACACACTTTTTGGATTTCCATAGCGCAATCCATGTTTTTTGAATATATTGTTGATAACTTCATGCTAAGTAATTATCACACACTGCACTACACGGCTTCCACTCTTGCTTCCGCGCTTCCCGGAAGGACCATCGGCGGTATCTTCACCCAGGAGAAGGACGAGGCCGTAATGACATTCTCCGGGCTGGAAGAGAGCCTCATTCTCTCGTGTCGCCCGGGATGGAACATCCTCTACCTGAAGCCTGCCTTTTCGCGCGCCAGGGCCAACTCTGCCGATGTGCTTCGTCCTGCATGGAGCCAGAGGATCGTTTCAGTGTCCATGCAGGGATCAGACCGGCTGATACGTTTCGGGCTCGAGTCCGGGTTCTCGTTGTATGCCCGGTTCTACGGCGCGAAAGCAAATCTGCTATGTGTAGATGAGTCGGGAGGAGTGATCGACGCCTTCAAGCATGCAAAGGAGTTGGTGGGATCACGCTTCACAGAACCTGTTGACCGAACGCCGGTGTACAACGTTTCCAGGGTAACGGAGAGCCTGCGTGACATGCAAGGGACCGTGTCAACTGCTCTGAAGACACTCTTCCCCACGTTGGGGTCAACGGCGGTCCGTGAAATACTCTTCAGGGCGGGGATTTCCTTAACCTGCGCTGCATCCGGGCTAGATTCACGCGGCCTCAGGTCCCTTGGCGATGCGCTTGCTTCAGTCGCAATTGATCTTGACCATCCGCGGGCTCGCATCTACAACAGGCCCGGCCAGGAAGATGAACCGGCACCGCTGATACTCTCCATTATCCCGCTCCATCACTTGGGGCCACTCCCTGACCGCGCTTTTGACGATATCAACGAGGCGATCCGTCATTTCATTGCCGGAAGAAGGAAGGCCGAGGGTGTCGAACGGACCCGGGAACGTATTACCCGCTCCATTAGCACGCGGGTCGAGCGAGCGGAGCGAACACTCGTTGCGATTCGTGATGACCTGGCAAAGAGCAACCGTGAAGAAGAGTACCGACGTGCCGGGTCTCTCATCCTTGCACATGTGCAGGACCTGCCGAAAGGAAGCACGTCCGCAGCTCTCCATGACGCACCAGGAACGCCGGAAGTCAAACTTGTTGCTGCCTTGACTCCTGCCCAAAATGCCCAGCGGTACTTCGACAAGGCGAAACGTGCGCGACTGATGCGCGGACAGGCACAGGGGCGAATCAGCGGACTGGAGGAGATCGTGGTGACCGGAACTGCCCTCCTTGCGACGCTGGAAAACATTCATACACGAGATGCTCTGCAAACATTCATGAACGATTCATCCCGGGAACTCGAAGCTTTTGGCCTCTCTTCAAAAGGGAAGGAGCGAGAACAGCCGCCCTTTCGCATTTTCACCGTGGACGGTGGATTCCAGGTTCTGGCAGGAAAAAGCAGTGCGAACAATGACCTCCTGACGATGAAATATGCTAAGCCCAATGACCTCTGGTTTCATGCACGCGGCTCAAGTGGTTCCCATGTGGTCCTCAAAGTCGGGACAGGTGCGGGAGAGCCGTCGAAAAAGGCGAAGGAACAAGCGGCGTCGATTGCTGCATACTACAGCAAAATGAGGAACGCGAAGACGGTCCCGGTGGTCATGACCGAGCGGAAATACGTTCGCAAGCCGAAGGGTGCTCCTCCCGGGACGGTAACTCTCGAACGCGAACGCGTCATGTTCGCGAACCCATCGCTTCCACAGGAGCGGTAGCGGTTTGCTATCCACCTGGAATGGCGGTATATTGACGTATCTTCACGGATCTGCACCAAATGTTGTTCCTCCTTTATCATCTCACTGTCACGATATGAAATTCCTGATCGTTGGGGCCGGTGGCGTAGGCGGATACTTCGGAGGCAAACTTGCCCTCAACGGGCAGGATGTCTGGTTTATCGCCCGCGGCAATCATCTCAAGGCAATGCGGTCCTCCGGGCTGCACATCCATTCCTCGGAAGGGAGGTTCACTGTTCCTCCGGGAAAAATGACGGATCGCATTGCTGAAGCAGGGCCCGCAGATGTCGTACTCTTTTGCGTGAAAGCCTATGACACCGACGCCACGGCGCGTCTCATGATCCCGGTGGTGAAACCCGAGACCATCGTCATAAGCCTTCAGAACGGTATTGACAACGAAGCCACGCTCCGCCAGGTCCTGCCACGGGGAATCGTTTACGGAGGTGTTTCCTTTATTTATTCGACGATCACCGCGTATGGTGTCGTCACGGAGACCGGGGGACCGAAGAAGATCACGTTCGGACCGATGCCCGGAACCGACGTACGCACCGAAGACCGGGGCCGTCTGATTCAGACATGCATGCGTGAAGCCGGCATCAATGCCGAGTTCTCCGACGATATCGTGACAGCGATGTGGGAGAAATTCATCTTCATTACGGCGGTCGCGGGCCTTACCGCCCTGACCAGACTCACCCTTGGCGAGATCCTGGCGGTACATGAAACGCGCTCCATGCTCGTAGAGGCAATGCGTGAAGTTGAGGCCATTGCGAAGCGGAAAGGTGCGCATATCGCACCGGGACATGTCAATTCCGTGATGCAGCGCCTCCGCTCCTACGACAACAATACCCGGTCTTCACTCTACTACGACCTGACACATCACAGGCCGATGGAGATCGATGCGCTCTCCGGAGCGGTTCTCCGCTACGGGTCTGAGCTCGGCATTCCGACACCGATGAACGCGGTCTTGTATGCCGCACTGCTCCCGCACCACCTGAACCACATGTCGCGACGGGCGTGACGGGATCCGGGGCCCATCATGATCTTTCCAGGCCTCTCCTGTTCGATTGATTCCAATTTTCCATGAACAGACCCTACCGCATCATCGCCGGTGTCGCCGCCGTTCCCGTCTTCGGATTCTGTGCCTTCCTGTTCCTCTCACTCCTGTTTCCTCTTCCTCCATTGAAGCCGTACTCAACGGTCGTGGTTGATCGTCACGGTGAGTTCATCCATGCATTCCTCGCCCCGGACGACATCTGGCGTATCAGAACTTCACCGGATGAGATACCGCAAAAGCTGAAACGTGTTCTCCTCGAAAAAGAGGACAGGTATTTCTACTACCATCCCGGGGTGAACCCGATCTCGGTTGTTCGTGCAGCATGGCGGAACCTCGTTGCAGGAAAACCGGTCTCGGGGGCATCGACGATCTCCATGCAGGTCGCGCGCATGCTCGAGCCGAAAGAGCGGACGTTCGCCAACAAGTTGATCGAGACGTTCCGGGCACTTCAACTCGAGTTCCACTACCCGAAAGATGCGATCCTCGAGATGTATCTTTCTATCGTTCCGCTGGGCGGAAACATCGAGGGTCTGGAGTCCGCCGCACTCCTCTACTACCAGACCCCGCTCGAGCGCCTGAACATCGCACATCTGATCGACCTGATCCTCATCCCCAATGACCCCAACAGACTCCGACCGGACCGGAATGGAACGGCCCTCCTCCACGAGCGTATTCGCAGAGGCATGCACTGGGTCCGGACCGGATTGCTCACTGCCTCCGATTCACTCGTCATCGTTTCCACACCCGGTGCAGTACAACGAACGCCGCTTCCACGGCGCGCTCCCCATTTCTCTCTCCGTGTCAGAGACTTCTATCCCGGGGAAGACGAAATACGAAGCTCTCTTGACCTGAGTGTCCAGAAGACTGTTGAGCTCCTGCTGACGAATCACATGCGCATATGGAAGCCGCTGGGAGTGCATAACGGTGCGGTTGTGGTCATCGATAACAGGCGGAATGAAATCGTGGGATACGCGGGCTCGGAGAACTTTGAAGACACACAGGCACAGGGCCAGGTGGATGCGGTGAAGGCGCTCCGCTCGCCGGGCTCGACGCTGAAGCCCTTCCTGTGTGCGCTTGCAATGGATCGCGGAATCCTCACACCGAAGACGCGGCTTCTGGACACCCCGTATGACGCGGAGGGTTTCCTTGCGGAGAACTACGACGGAAGATACTCCGGATTGGTGACCACCGATGACGCGCTGCGCCGCTCCCTGAACGTCCCGATGATCCGTTTGCTTCACCAGGTCGGGCTTACCCCCTTTCTCGATCAGCTGAGCACTGCAGGAGTATTTTCACTTACGGCGCAGCGTGACCGTCTGGGAATCAGTCTTATCCTCGGCGGATGCGGCGTGACGCTTGAAGAGATGACCACCGCGTATTCCGTGTTCGCCCGATCGGGGTGGTACAGCAGGCCTTCGTACCGCGTGGACCGTGCCGGCCGCGATTCCAGTACGGTGTTTTCTCCCGCGACCACCTACATGATCACGCACATCCTTTCGGGGATCAACCGTCCGGACCTCCCCAACAATTTCGAGTCTTCCATGAATCTCCCGCTCGTTGCATTCAAGACCGGCACGAGCTACGGCAGAAGGGACGCATGGTCGATCGGGTTTTCCGCAGAGTACACGGTCGGAGTGTGGATCGGGAACGTGACGAACCGCGGAAGCCCGGATCTCGTCGGCAGCTCCTCCGCAGCACCGTTGTTAATCGATGTGTTCAACTCCATTTCTTCTCGTCACGAGAAATCCATCATGCCAATGCCGAAAGACATCGGGGTGCGGTCCGTCTGCGCCCTGAGTGGCCAGCCCGCCACCCCGCGATGCCCGGGGACGATCGATGACTACTATTCCCGCAGACACTCCCTTTCTGCACCCTGCCAGGTCCACCGGGAGTTTCTCCTCTCTGTCGACGGCAGCCAAAGCTATTGTGCAACATGCGTCGGAAACCAGCAATACACCATTGCATCCATTGTAGATTATCCCCGAGAGCTCCGAACGTACTGGGACAACATCGGCATTTCGTACACAACCCCTCCTCTTCATAACCCGCAGTGCACCAGCATACGGGGTGCGGACGGACCGACAATCGTGAGTCCGTCCCCGGACATGACCTACTTCCTTCTTGCACAGGACCAGCAGATGGTTCTCAGTGCGAGTTCGCCGGTCGACGTCACGGAGCACATGTGGTACGTGGACGAGCGGTACGTCGGACGGTACCGTGCCGGGGAGAAGGTGTTCATACGGCTTGATCACGGCAGCCATGTGATTTCCTGCCTCGATGACAGGGGCAGGATCAGTATGGTCACCATCGACGTGAAACGTGTCCTCTGAACGGAGCATTCACTGCACGGCGCGTTCATCAACAACTATCCGGAGTGACTCATGATGAAGAAGCCATCTGTAGCCATCGTGTCATGTGCGCTTGCACTTCTGCTCTCGGAATGCAGGATGACCGCCGACACAGGCAGTATAGGTCTCTCTTCCCCTCTTCCGGAGGGGGTGGTATCGCGCACATCTGTTCTCGCTGTCTCTTTCTCGCGCGCTGTGGTTGCCGCCGATTCTGTCAACATCTGGACGGCCACCCCGTTCATCGAATTCACACCGTCCATTCCGGGCAAGTTTGTCTGGCAGGACACTGCGAGCCTCGTGTTCAGCCCGGACGCACCCCTCCCCGGGGATACCCGTTTTCATGGAAAACTGAATACTGCGTTGCTCACCTCACTTTCCGGCGCGTCTTCGTTCGACGGGAACGCTGAGTTCACGTTTGCCACGGAATTGTTCTCTCTCACCAAGGCGGAGTTTTTCTATGACCGGTTGGAGTCAACCAGAACTCTCGGCATCAAAGCGAATCTCGAATTCACATACGCGGTCAATCCCGAGGACGTGAAACGCGCCATCCGCGTCACGATCGACGGGACAGCTGTACCGCCTCCACGCGTGATGACCACGGAAAACAGCAAGGTGATCGCAATCGAGATCGGTGACGTCAGCCAGACGGAGAAGGAACGAGATATCGCCGTGTCTTTTGGAGACGAGGTCGTCTCTCCCGAGACGCAAACCCGCCTCAAGATGGAGAAGCCCTTCGTTTTCGCGCTGCCAGGGATGGAAGAATTGAAGATCTACGGGCACGAGTTTGGATACGAGGGTACAAACAGCTGGATACGCTTCAGGACCTCCCAGGAGGTGGATCTCTCCTCCGCCCGTGAATTTCTTTCGATTGATCCCGTCCGGACCTACACGCTTGAAGGAAACCGGCAGTCATTCACCCTTCGGGGCACGCTGGAGCCCGGAACGGCATTCCATGTGATCGTCAAGAAGGGAATGAACAGTGTTCTGGGGGGAAAGACGCAGAACGAGTACCCAACCGACGTTATCTTCGGCAATATCAAGCCCTCCTTCCGGTTTGCATCCGAATCAGGTGTGTACATGATGCTCGGAGGGCAGAAGGCAATTGAGATCAAGACCGTGAACCTGTCCGCCCTGCATGTTCGCGTGAGCCAGATCTTCCAAAACAACCTCCTGTTCTTTCTCGATCAGGGAAGGTACTACGACTATTACTGGGACGACGAGGCTGGCGCATCCACGACGCGAAAGTACCGGTACATTACCGGAAATTACGGACGTCAACTCTCATTCGACACGTTAGCTGTCGCCAGTGCAACAAACCAGGAGGTTTCGACGTGGTTTGACCTTTCACCGTATCTCAGCAATGGTTACAAAGGTTTTTTCGTTGTCGAGATCGCAAATCCCGCCGAGTCGTGGCGTTCAACATCCAAACTGATCTCCGTCTCCAACCTCGGTCTCATGGTAAAACAGAGCAGCGATGAGCTGGCGGTGTTCGCGGTTGGTCTGGAGACCACGCAGCCGCTGGCCGACGCACTCATCACCCTGGTCTCCACCAACAATCAGGTGATCGCTGCACAAAAAACAGACCGCGACGGTGTGGTACGATTTGACGCTTTCCGTGACCTCCGGAAAAACTTCACACTCAAGCTGGTTACCGCAGAGCTCGAGAATGATTTCAACTTCATCCATCTTCCGGATTACCGCGTGGAGACTTCGCGTTTCGATGTGTCGGGCAAGCGCGATGCAGCGCACTCCTTTGACGCGTTTCTGTACGGGGACAGGAATATCTATCGGCCTGGCGAGCTCGTACACCTCTCCGGCATTGTGCGCAACCTGACGCAGCCGCTCCCCGTCCAGATGCCTGTCCGGCTGAAGATCTACAACCCCCGTGGAACCGTCGTGATGGAACAGCAACTGACGTTAAATGAGGAGGGATCATTCGAAACACAGTATCAAACCCTCGCCACCTCACAGACAGGTCAGTACCGGTTCGAACTGTGGACGGGGAATAACCTCTTCCTGCAGTCGTACAAGGTGAGTGTTGAGGATTTTGTTCCGGACAGGCTCAAAGTCAACCTTACCGCATCGCGGGAGGAGGCCCGGCCCGGTGACAGAATTCTCTACGACCTGCAGGCGTTCAACTTCTTCGGACCGCCGGCGGCCGGACGCAACTGGGAATTCGAGGCGTCCTTTGAAATCATTCCGTTTCAGTCGAAGGCATTTCCGAAATTCCGTTTTGCAGACGACGGCGCAACGAACTACACCGCGAGTCCGGAGATCCTCTCGGGAAAAACCAACGAAGACGGGAAGGCACGCGTCGAGTTCGCCCTGCCGCAGAATCTTACCTCCACCGGGCTTCTCCGGGCCCGTGGTCGTGTCGCCGTGTTCGACGAGTCGGGAAGACCGGTGTATCAGATCGCACAAACGACAGTTTTCCCGAAGCAATATTTTGTCGGCGTACTGCGCCGTCCGGAATACTACGTCAGTCCGAACACAGCACAGAAAATGCAGATCATTGCCGTCGACGAACGCGACACTCCCATCTCCGGCTTTCGGGCGAAGGTGGATCTGATCCGCTACGAGTGGCACTCGGTCCTCCGTCAGCACCGCAATTCCAATACGCTCCGGTATGTATCGGAACGACGGGAGATCCCTGTGAAAAGCGATGTGGTTACGGTGAACGCGACACCGACTGAGTACAGCTATACCGCTCCACGCTCCGGGGAGTACGTGATTCGCGTCTCCAGGGATGGAGAGACCGGATACAACCAGTTTTCGTTCTACGCATACGATTGGGCGACGTCGGATGTAACGTCGTTT
>Ga0224512_10005603_pt1 | contig 10271 bp, 8 predicted proteins | sample SF_May12_sed_USG_4_FD_169103 | JGI IMG/M metagenome (GOLD analysis project Ga0224512, IMG submission 169103) | Sediment microbial communities from San Francisco Bay, California, United States - SF_May12_sed_USGS_13 | ecosystem: Environmental > Aquatic > Marine > Sediment | place: USA: California...
ACGGAGCGGGGGCGTTTCTCGATATCTCGACCGGGACATTCTTTGCTCGCCGCTGGGAGCGATACGAGGAGGCGCTGCAAGATCTACGGGTTCTTCTCCCGAAGGAGATCCTCGTTTTCGGTGATGGCGTTCCGGAGCAGATCGAGTCCTGGGTCGAGAGGCACGAGATCTGTCGCACACCGGTAGTGCCTGAGACATGGTTCGATCCGGCGAAGGCCCGAGCCGTGCTCGAGCGCCATTTCGGGACGACGACGCTCAAGGGATTCGGTCTCGGGCCCGGGGATCGCCTGCCGGTCGTGGCTGCTGCGCTGGCGCTCTCCTATGCGCGAGAAACGCAGCGCAGTGACTTGTCTCACCTGCACGGTTTTTCGCTGCGACAGAGCGGAGATCGGCTCGTCCTCGACGCAACGACCTTGGCCAACCTTGAGGTCTTTCGAGCTCTCCGTAGCGGCAGTCATGGCGGGACGCTGTTGAGCGTCGTGGATCGTACGCTGACCCCTCCCGGTGGCAGGCTCCTCCGGGAGTGGCTTCAGCGCCCGCTGCGAACGGTAAAGGAGATCGACGCACGGCACGATGGAGTGGCTGAGTTGCTGGCGGACGAGTCCCGCAGGCGGCGCATCCGCGAACGGCTGGCGTCGATTGGCGATCCCGCGCGGCTGGTGAGCAGAGCGGTGCTCGGATCACTCGCGCCGCGCGAGGCCGCCGCTCTGCGCGGTGCCTTGCAGGTCATTCCGGAGCTCTTTGCGGAGCTCGTCGGTGGGCGATCTGAGGTGCTGGCGCAGATCGCCGGGGTTGATCCCCTGACCGAGCTCGCGGCCGAGCTCGAGAGAGTGCTGACGGAGGCGCCGCCGGCGAGCGTGCAACACGGGGGCGTCATAGCGGCGGGTGTCGATGCCGAGCTGGATCGTGTTCGGTCTTTGGCCCGAGACAGCAAGAAGCACCTGGCGGCGATGGAAGCCGCGGAGCGTGAGGCGACCGGCATCGGATCGCTGAAGATCCGCTACAACAAGGTGTTCGGATACTTCCTCGAAGTCACCAAGGCGAATCAGGACTCGGTTCCCGAGCACTACATCCGGAAGCAAACCCTGGTCAATGCCGAGCGCTACATCACTCCCGAGCTCAAGGAGCTGGAAGAGCAGATCCTCTCTGCCGAGGAATGTCAGCTCGCGCTCGAGGCGCAGTTCTTCGAGTCTCTCCGAAAGCAGATCGTCGCCGACGGAGATCGTCTTGTCACTTTGACCAGGGCAGTCGCCGCCCTCGATGTGCTTGCTAATCTGGCAGAGATCGCAGCGCGCAATGACTACCGGCGCCCGGTTGTGTGTGCCGCTGGTGAAGCCATCGAGATCGAAGGCGGTCGCCATCCGGTTGTCGAGCGCATGGGAGAGGAGTTCGTTCCCAACGACACGCGACTCGACGCCGACACGGGGGACATCATTGTTTTGACTGGGCCTAACATGGGTGGAAAATCGACCTATCTGCGTCAGGTTTCATTGATCGTCCTGCTGGCACAGGCCGGGAGTTTCGTCCCCGCGCGGGCCGCCCGGATTGGTGTCGTCGATCGCATTTTCACGCGCGTTGGAGCAAGCGACGACCTTTCCCGCGGTGAGTCGACGTTCATGGTTGAGATGATCGAGACTGCCAACATCCTGCACCACGCCAGCGCAGAGAGCCTGGTGATCCTGGACGAGTTGGGACGCGGCACCGCGACTTTCGATGGGCTTTCACTGGCCTGGGCAACGGTTGAGTACTTGCATGAAAAGGTGGGCGCCAAGACCCTGTTCGCAACTCACTACCACGAGCTGACAGAGCTCGCGTCTCTGCTGCCAAGAGTCGTCAACCGAACCATGGCTGTCAAAGAGTGGGAGAACCGAATCGTGTTTCTCCGCCGGGTGGTTCCCGGGAGTGCCGATAAGTCGTATGGCATTCACGTGGCTCGGCTTGCGGGCCTGCCGATGGAGGTCATCGAACGGGCGGCAGTGATTCTCGGAAACCTCGAGTCTCAGAATCACGATGTCACCGGCACGCCGAAGATCGCACGCGGCGGCCCAAGCGTTGGAGACTCCAAGCAGATGACGCTGTTTGCGCCAAACGAGGAGGTTGTAATCTCGGTGCTGAGGGAGCTCGACCTGGAACGGCTCACGCCTCTGGCGGCGCTGAACGTCTTGCAGACGCTCAAGTCGAGATTGACGGAGTAGCTCGCGCTTCCGTTACGTGTCTGGCGGCGGTCAGAAGGGGATGTCGTCGTCGTCCGGGCCGCTGTCTTGTTCCGGTTCGCTCGGGAAGGGAGCCCCGCCGCCTGCCGATCCGGAATCGAAATCCGACGCCGACCGACTGCCCAGCATCTGGAAGTTGTCGCAGACGATCTCCGTGCGGTAGCGTTTCTCACCGCTCTGCTTGTCGTCCCACGATCGTGTTTGCAGCCGACCCTCCACAAAGATTTGGCGGCCCTTCGAAAGGTACTGCCCGGCGATCTCGGCTTGTCGTCCCCAGCAGACGATGTTGTGCCACTCGGTCTGCTCCTGACGGTTCCCGTCCCGATCCTTCCACTTGCGGTTGGTGGCCAAACTGAACGAAGCAACAGTTTGTCCCGATGGCGTCGAGCGAACTTCCGGGTCACGACCCAGATTGCCGATGAGCATTACTTTGTTCAGCATAAGAATCTCCTCTTTTGGGCGGGCCGTTAAGCTATCACACGGATGTTCATGCGTTACTCCTCTGCGTCGATCATCAAAGGAGACGGAAAAGATGCGCCTGATCTTGCAACGAGTGAGGCGAGCCGCGGTTCGTGTCGAGAGCAGTGAAGTGGGACGGATCGGTCCTGGCGTCGTTCTCCTTGTTGGTGTTTTCAAAGGCGATGACGAGGCGTCGGCCATACGTGCCGCCGATCGATTGACGACTCTTCGTATTTTCAGCGATTCTGCCGGCAAGATGAATGTGTCGGCTCGAGACGCTGGCGCATCGTTTCTCGTGGTGTCGCAATTCACTCTTGCGGCCACACTCGATCGCGGTCGTCGACCGTCTTTCGATGCAGCGGCACCGGCACCCGTTGCAGAGCCGATTGTCGAGTTGCTCGCGCAGGCACTCGAGGAGCAGGGCTTTCCTGTGGCCCGGGGCAGGTTCGGTGCATTGATGCAAGTCGAACTGGTGAACGACGGCCCGGTCACTTTCGTTCTCGACGTCTGAGCAGAGGCGGTGAGGCGAGGCGTCAGCCGACAACCCAGAGCGTCGAGATGGGCACCGGCATGAACGACAGTACGAAGATGACCCCGGCGACGATGGCGAGACGCATGCGTCGAGGGTCCAGCGATTGTGTGGGCTCGAGTACCGGCGGGTGGCGCAGTCCCAGGATGGCGATGACCACGCACCAGATCAACCAGCCGGGCCATAGGAGCCCACAGAGGGCGAGGCTGATCCAAAGCGGCCAGGCGACACGGCGCTGCAGACGACCGAGGCTGGCGTAGAGAATGTGTCCGCCGTCGAGTTGACCCAGGGGCAGGAGGTTGAGTGCCGTCGCCAGCAGGCCGACCCAGGCGGCAAGCGCGACAGGGTGCAGATTGAGGATCTCGCCCGCACCGATTTCGCCGTGCATGGCGGCGGCGACGATCTTCATAAGGAGCGACTCGCCCGGAAGGAAGAGTAGGGCGTTACCGATCGACGGTGGGTCGGCGGCTGGGAGTATCGTGACCGACGACCGGGAGACGCCGAACAGCAGAAACGGAAGCAGGGCGACGAATCCGGCGAGTGGACCACTCACGCCAACATCGAATAGCTGTCTCTTGTCTTGGATCGGCGAACGGATGCGAATGAAAGCTCCGAGCGTTCCGAGGGCGAATGGCGCCGGCAGGAAGTAGGGCGGATTACTGCGCAATCCGTAGCGTCGGCACACCAGATAGTGCCCGAGCTCGTGACAGAGCAGGATCAGCAGCAGTGGAATCGAGAATGCGAGTCCGTTTCCAAGGTAGCCGGCATCGCTCCAGACGACTCGGACCGTGTGCGGTGAAAGCCACAGCGCCAGGTCCGTCGACCGCTGTGTCTGCGCCGCCACCCACCAGACCGAGCCGAGCGTCGTGGTGGAGAAGAAAGTCAGAAGGAACAGAGTAGTGGCAAGCACCCATTGCCCAGCGGAGGCCCGGGCGGGCGAACGGCGTCCCGCAGGAGCGATCGACAAGTGGCTCGTTTCTGCCTGCCTACCGCGCGGCACCTCGTTCGGGCTCACCTCGCGTACCGCGCGCGTCGAAAGAGAGAGGAGATCGAACGAGGGACGGAGATCAGAGGTCCCGGAGCTCCTTGCCGGGCTTGAATCGCACCGTCTTGCCTGGCGAGATGGTGACTTCGACGCCGGTCTTCGGATTGCGACCGATACCACGCTTTCGATCGCGAACCTGGAAGACTCCGAAGCCGCGAAGCTCGATTCGCTTGCCGGCTCCGAGAGCGTTCTTCATCGCGGCGAAAATAGTGTCGACGGCGAGCGCTGCCTTGACTCTCGATACCTCGGAGGTCTCGGCAACGCGATTGACGAGGTCGACTTTGATCATCCGTTCTCCGAAGCGGGGCGAGTGTAGCAGCGCATATTTGGGAGTGTCAACGCGGTAGAGCAGCCCTATACCGAGCGCAGCTTGCGTCGCAAGATGCAGCGTTCGAACGCAATCGCCGCTTTTTCCGCGCACCGCTGCGCCAGTGATTGATCGACGTCCGACAGACCGAGCGAAGCGCGGTCTCCGTAGGCAACGCAGACGAGACGGCCGCGAACGAACATAGGAAGTAGGAGGCATTCGTAGTCGAGCGAACCGCCCCAGCAGCGAGCCAGGGCTTGGTGACTGGGGTGACTGTCCAGGTGTCCCACGTAAAGTTTGTTATCGCTTTCGAGGCGGCGAAAGACCGGCGCCTGTTGCAGGCCCACTGAATAGCTCTCGAACCACTCATGGTCGACGTCGGGGCCGATGGCCTGCCAGCCGGAGATCTCTTGCCGCGAGCCGGAGACGCGAAACAAGAGGACTCGGACGAACTGGCTCGCCAGGAGATTCAGTAGAGCCTCTCCGACGTCGCGGGACGTTTCGGCACGGATAAGGCTGGACGTGAAGATCTCTTCCGCTTTCCATTCGTCCGACGTGTCGGGTTCGTGTCGTGGGGCCGGCGTTGGCAGTGCCTCTCGACGGACCGATAGTGACGCCCGCTCCGCCGGCGTGAGTGAGATTTGCTGCGGCGTGGCCCGGAACTGTGGTCGGACGACGGGCCGAACGATGGCAGGCTCAATGTCCGAGTCGACGCTGGCTCCGCGAACACCGTACTGTCGCCCGCTCTCGGTCCGCGGCTTGGGCGACGCTCGCGGGTTCGACAATTGCAGCGCAAGGCTCGAAAATCGTGGGGTCAGATCGCAACCGTAGTATTTCGACAACGCCTCGACGAGGCGCAGCTCCGTCGCGACATAGAAGCGCACGTTCTTGCCTGCGACAAACGAGATCTCGTCCTCGAGCGTGAGGTCGCCCACGTCGAGCATGGCGATATCGGCGCGATTGCCGGACATTCGAAAGGGCACCGCGCGGTTCTTGACCGCCGTTTTGGTGGGAAGCACCGCCAGCGCTTCGGGAGAGATCGTCGTCAACTCGGCCGCTCCGGCGGTCGGTGCGCCCAGCTGTTCGGAAAGGACTTGCAGCAGAAGCTGCTCGGTGATGACACCGAGTTCGAGAAGACACGTGCCGAGCCTGCCGCCGAGCTGTTGCTGACGCTCGATCGCACTCTGCAATTGACGCTCGCTGATCCAGTTTCTGGCGATCAGAAGTTGCCCGAGAGTACTCACAGCGGCTTCTTATCTAGTTTGCTAAATGACTCATAGAAAGAGAGTTATTCTGACCATGGAGAATTATAGGTAGGCTGCGAGGGGTTGTAAAGACAGATGGTTCCTTTAGTATTCCCAGTGTCATGCGCGTCGTCACCCCGATCTTCCTTGTCCTCTTGCTGCTTTCTTCCGGCGCACTGGCCGAAGAATCCGCAGCTGAAGCGAGCCGCAGAGAAGCGAGTTTCCTCTTCGCCGTGGCGCAGCTCTACCGCTTCGAGGGAGCCTACACCGACGCGCTGGGCGCCTTTTCGTCTGCCGTCCAGGCCGACCCCGAGGAGCCTTTTCTGCGGTTGGAGTTCGCGGAGTTTCTTCTTCAACTGGGACGGTTGAGCGAGGCCGCCGAGCACGCGTCGGCGGCTCGCAGCGTGGTTCCCGATAATCGCGACGCTCTCCGTCTGGTCGGGCGCATTCAACTGCGGCTGGGAGAGCGCTCTGAGGACGCCTTGGAGAGCGCTCGTGAGGCGTTCGAGGAGCTGCGTCGACTGGACCCGACGGATGTCGAAGTTCGAGTTACGCTCGGTCGCCTCTATCTCGGTCGATCGCGTGCAGCGGAGGCCGTCTCGGTGTTGCGGGAAGCGAGGGACCTTCGCCCGGACGACCGGCTCATTGTCTCGCTTCTGGTCGAAGCCATCGAATCAGCCGGCGATGACCCGGCGGTCATCGACGAGCTACGGGCGTTGGTTGCTCGAGATCCCGGCTTTCTCCAGCCTCGACTCGTGTTGGCCCAGGTACTGGGCCGCAATGGAGACATGGCTGCGGCGGTGGGGCTTCTCCTCGAAGCGCCACAGGAAGCATTTGGCAACGTCGAGTTCCTGCGCCAGCTGTCTCTTGCACACTACCGCGTCGGCGAACTCGAGCTATCTCTCGACGTCGGGGAGAAGTGGTTGCAGAAAAGGCCGCAGGACCCGATGGGTCGCTATCTCCGTGCCCTGACGTTGGCGGGTCTGGGCCGGGATGCGGAATCGGAAGATGAACTCGAAGCTCTTCTAGCGGAGAACCCCGACCGTGAAGACTTCGTGCTGGCTCTGGCAGAAGTCATCGAGCGTCAGGGCCGAAGGGACGAGGCGGCGGATCTCATGCAACGATTCGCAGCTCGCTTGGAGAGTCGCCAGGATGTGGAAGGGAGTCGGAGAATCACCGCGATGCTGGTCGATCTCCATGCGCGAGGGGGTGAGTGGGAGGAGATAATTCGCCTGACGGATCGAATGCTGACGGGACAGAGCCCAGTCGACCAGGACGAGTTTCGGTTGCTGCGGAGCCAGGCACTCAAGGAGCTCGGAAGGGGTGAAGAGGCGCTGGCCGAGTTGGATCGGCTGCGAAACGTCCCGGGATTGGAGGAGCGCGTGGCAGCGCGTCGTGCTGAGATTCTGTTTCGGCTGGGAAGAATCGACGAGGCTGAGCGCTCGTTGGCGAGTCTGAGCGAGGCGGTGACGGTGGAAGAGCTCATGCTGGCAGCCGAAGTGCTGCATGGCGTCGGTGCCTTTTCGCGGGCCATTCCGGTTCTCAGGCGAGCGAAGGAGATCGAGCCACAGAATCTCGAGGTCATGTTCTGGCTGGGCGCTTCGCTCGAGCGCAGCGGTGACCGGCGCGGCGCGGAGAGCGAGTTTCGACACGTGCTGGCGGTCGACGCTGACTTTGCCCCGGCGCTGAACTACCTCGGCTATATGTGGGCAGAAGACGGAGAGAATCTCGACGAGGCGCTGGATCTCGTTCGTCGCGCAGTCGAACTCGAGCCCAACAACGGTGCGTACCTGGATTCCCTCGGCTGGGCGTTCTTCCAGAGCGGTCGCTTCAGCGAGGCGCGGGGTCACCTGGAGCGGGCGGCCCAACTGGTCGGCGACGATGCGGTCGTCCTCGAGCATCTGGGGGATCTTTATCTCGCGGTAGGAGATTCGCCGCAGGCGGACGCGGTCTACCGCCGGGCTCTCGAGCTGGGTGGCGACAATGCTGAGGCCATACGCAAGAAGCTTGACGAACTCGGCCAGCAGTGATCCGGAGCATCATCATCGTTGCGATGCTGTCTGCGCTGGCAGTCGGCTGCTCTTCGCACAGCTCACCGACGTCTCTATCGCCGAGTCGTCTCTCCGTCGCCACTGGTCTGATGGAGGCTGATTACCCGACGCAGCGGCTTTTCAGGGTACGATTCGATGGACCCACCGGGCGAGGCAGTTTCAAGATGATTCTGCGGCTCGCGGGGCCGGAGCGCTATCAGCTCACTGCCGCCGATGCTCTCGGTCGATCGCTCTGGGCAGCTGACTACGAGGCGACCAGGTTTCACTTTATCGACTTCCGGCGAGCACTCGAATGCCACTCCGGCAAGGCGTTTCCGCTTTCCGACGTGCCGTTGCGATCTCTTCCGATAACTGCTCTGCCGGCCGTCCTGTTGGGTCGACTTCCTGGCCAGCTGGTGGCGACTGGCAGTCGAGGCGAAACGAAGAGCTACGTGGATTCCGAGGGGCGGCGCTGGACGGTCGAAGAGGCTGCGGAGGGCGGTGTGGCGAGCTGGACGTTGTGGCTCGGCGGGAAACCAGTTCTCTGGTTCCGGCAGCTCGAACAGGAGAGCGTGCTGTCGCATCCCGAGGGCTCGCAGTTCCGCTGGCGTCAGGTGGTTGTCGAGGCGAGCGAGACTGCTCTCGAGACCATCACCCCGCCGCCGGGAGTCCAGAACGTCGATTGCGAGCTACTGAGCTATTTGCGGTGAAGACCGGGAGCGTGCTCCGTAGCAGGATTCCCGGACATCCGGCCGCGTGGTTGACAGCACCTCGTGCGGCGCTTAGCATTAACGGCTCCGATCGGCGAGCTATATGATCGATCGGCTCGGCTGCGGGCTGCAATTGTTCCGTCGGTCGAGTGGTGGTACGTGAGTGACCGGCGGGGGAGAGTTATTTGGAGAGGTCCTGGTCGGAGAATGGAGAGCGGCATGGAGATCACCGAAGTCAAAGTCTTTCCGATTCAGGAAGAAAAACTGAAAGCGTTCGTTTCAGTCGTTCTGGACGAGTGCTTCATGGTCAATGACATCAAAGTGATCAGCGGTCGCGACGGTTACTTCATCAGTATGCCCAGCCGGCGGAAGAAGAACGGCAAGTTCAAGGATGTTGCGCATCCCCTGAACAACGAGACGCGAAAAACGATGGAGAACCGGATTCTCGGGGAGTACCGGCGAGTCGTCGAAGGGGCCGAGGATTCGGAGTCGGAGGCCGACGGTGCGCCTCAGCCGGTCGCCGAGGAGACTCGGGTGGCGGAGGCGCCGCTCGCGGCGCCGGAGAATGCCAGCGACCGCTCTTTGGACGAGGTAGCCGAAGCGCACCTCAAGGACTCATTCTGGGGAACCTGAATCCCTGGGAACTCGGTCGGCAGAGAGGCTGACCGAGAGACTTCCGACAGTGGGGCGTCGCCAAGTGGTAAGGCACCAGACTTTGGATCTGGCATTCGGAGGTTCGAATCCTCCCGCCCCAGCCAGATCTTTTGAATGGAGTGCTACCGTAAAGACCGTATTGCGAAGGTCGACGGCGTCCGCCCGCACAGCTTGAGGCTGCAAAATGTATGGTGATCTGAAGATCTTCACAGGTCGCTCCCACCGTCAGTTGTCAGAGCGCATCTGCGAGTCACTTCGACTCGATCTGGGCAAGGTCGAGCTCAACAACTTCGCCGACGGCGAGATCTTCTGCCAAATCGAGGATAACGTCCGCGGTTGCGATGTCTTCGTCATCCAGCCCGGCTCCTTCCCGGTCAATGAGAACCTGATGGAGCTGTTGATCCTGATTGACGCCTGTCGCCGCGCCTCGGCTTTCCGCATCACTGCCGTTCTTCCGTACTACCCTTACGCGCGTCAGGACAAGAAAGACATGCCGAGAGTCGCCATCAGCTCCAAGCTGGTGGCTAATCTGATCACGGTCGCGGGGGCGGATCGTATTCTGACGATGGATTTGCACGCGGCGCAGATTCAAGGTTTCTTTGATTTGCCAGTTGATCACCTGTTCGCTGCCCCGGTCGTTCTCGAAGCCATTCGGAAGATGGACATCCCTGATTTGACGATCGTCTCGCCTGACGCCGGTGGTGTTGAACGGGCGCGCGCCATCGCAAAACGCCTCCATGCCGAGTTGGCGATCGCTGACAAGCGACGTGTGGCGGCGAATGAGGCCGATGTGCTTCACATCATCGGCAACGTCGAAGGGCGCAATGTGCTGATCCTCGATGACATCATCGATACAGCCGGGACCCTGTCCAAGAACGTCGCGGCGTTGAAGACGAAGGGTGCACAGAGAATACTAGCGGCCGGCGTGCATGCTGTTCTTTCTGATCCGGCGATCGAGCGAATCATGGAATCGCCGCTCGAGGCCGTACTCGTGACCGACACGACGCCGCTCGATGACAAGCTCCGACGGTGCGCGAAACTTCAACCCCTGACGGTGGCGCAGCTTCTTGCTGAGGCCAT
>Ga0224512_10005604_pt1 | contig 10266 bp, 4 predicted proteins | sample SF_May12_sed_USG_4_FD_169103 | JGI IMG/M metagenome (GOLD analysis project Ga0224512, IMG submission 169103) | Sediment microbial communities from San Francisco Bay, California, United States - SF_May12_sed_USGS_13 | ecosystem: Environmental > Aquatic > Marine > Sediment | place: USA: California...
CGGCTACGTTCGTGGCGCAGAGCGCCGGAACGGTCACGGTCTGGATGAGTCCGCTCAGCAGCAACTCCACGGATCCGAACCTCGCCAACAATCGGCACACCGACGAGGTGACGGTGAACGCCGGCGGGTTGACGATCGCCTTCGGTGACGTGCTCGAAGACGTGACCACCACGCCCGGTGACACGACGTGGTATTCGTTCCAGGGCGTGCCGGGCGAATTCGCACGGGTGCAGGTGTGGATCACACAGGATTTGGGACACTCGATCCAGCTCGTCATCGAGAATCCGCTCGGCGGCGAGATTTTCCCGGACGGCATCCCACGCGGCAAGGCCACGGACAACTCGAGCGCGTACCACGTGTTCCAGATGGGGGACATGGACGACAACATCTGGCGCATCGGGTTGAAGACGTTCGGCACCGGCCCGTACCGACTCGGCCTGGGGACCGGCGCCGGCCGGATGGACCTGTCCTACTCGACCGAAGGCACCGGCGTCGCGTACGGGCCGAACTCGAGTGCTGCCGATCCCTTCTTCGACTGGGATTGGGTCGGCGACGAAATCACCGTCGTGGGTGAAGAGGAGATGGTGCGCTTCGACGGCAACGGTGATCTGATCGGCTCGTTTGGAGTCGGGGGTGTGGTGGACCTCAGCGTGCTGGGAGCGGGGCGGTGGGGTCAGGCGGTCGGTGTCCAGCCCGACGGCAAGATCGTGGTCGCTGCCCGACAGACCATCAGCCCCTACCCGTGGATCATCGCTCGCTTCGACGCGACGGGAGCTCTCGATCCGACGTTCGGCACGGGTGGAATCACCGAGGTCCTCATGGGCGTCGATTTCAACTCGAAGCCTCTTGGAATCGGATTCCAGCAGAACGGTGCGGATCTCGACATCGTGATCGGAGGCGACGCGGGCGACCCGCCGGAGCGGGTCGGCATCGTGCGCCTCAAGCCCGACGGCAGCGTGGACACCGGCTTCGGGGTCGGGGGCACGGTCATGGAGGCCCGGTTCATGACGCCGAGGAAGATGGCCCTGCAGTCCGACGGGAGCATACTCATCCACGGCTGGGACGACCTTCTGCGCTACTCACCGGATGGGGTGCTGGACACGTCGTTCGGTGTGAACGGGATCGTCGACTACGCCATTCCGGGCAACGCCTTCGGAATCGATGTGCTCCCCGATGACCGGCTGATCGTCACGGGGGCGGACATCGGGCGCACGTTCGTCATGCGGCTGACAGCGGACGGCGCCCGTGACGCCACCTTCGCCGGCGGCGGGTACCAGACGTACGACTTCGGCTTCAACAACGAGCGGTTCCAGGCGGCGACACCCGACGGGACGGGTGGGCTGATCGCCGTGGGATACCAGAGGGTGGCCGGTGGCGACTATGAGTGGCTGGTGTCGCGCATGTCGTTCGACGGGGTCCTGGACCGGGACTTCGCCATCGCTGGATACCTCACCGAGATCCGGGTCGACAATCCTCTGGCCGTTGCGATCGACAGCGCCGGGCGGATCGTGGTCGGAGGTCAAGCCGAAGGCACACTGCGCGGCATCGAGTTGACCAGACACATACCAAACTGACGACGAGGTGCACCTCGCGAGGAACGGCCGGGGGCCCCCCAGCGGGCTCCCGGCCGGCTCGCGCCTCCCAGGGCGACCCTGTGCGCTCCAGCTGAGCTTTCTCACCGCCGCGAACAACTTGCGGATCTGGCGCGCTCAAACGGATGTTGACCCCAGTCTGACGCTCACTGGAGGACAGCGCCCGTGTCCGACCCCATCCCCCGCCTGAACGCCGCACTCGAAGGTCGCTACGAGATCGAGCGCGAGATCGGTGAGGGCGGGATGGCGACGGTCTACCTCGCCGATGACCTGAAGCACGAGCGCAAGGTCGCGCTCAAAGTGCTCAAGCCTGAGCTCGCAGCCGTCGTAGGTGCCGAGCGGTTCCTGGCCGAGATCAAGACGACGGCCAACCTCCAGCACCCGCACATCCTGCCGCTCTACGACTCGGGCGAAGCGGACTCGCTGCTCTTCTACGTGATGCCCTACGTGGACGGGGAGTCACTCAGAGAACGTCTGGACCGCGAGCACCAGCTACCCGTCGATGACGCGGTGCGCATCGCGACGAACATGGCCGAGGCGCTCGACTATGCGCACCGCCAGGGGGTGATCCATCGCGACATCAAGCCCGCGAACGTGCTGCTGCAAGACGGTAAGCCGGTCATCAGTGACTTCGGAATCGCATTGGCTGTGAGCGCGGGGGGCGGTTCGCGCCTGACCGAAACGGGTCTCTCGCTCGGCACACCGCACTACATGAGCCCGGAGCAGGCGACAGGCGACCAGAATGTCGGACCCGCGACGGACATATACGCCCTGGGGTGTGTGCTGTACGAGATGCTCGTGGGCGAGCCTCCGTTCACGGGGAGCACGCCGCAGGCGGTCTTGGGGAAGATCATTGCGGCAGACACGCCGTCTGCGAGGGCACAACGCTCCTCCGTACCCAAGAACGTCGACGCGGCTGTCCGGCGCTCCCTTGAAAGAGTGCCAGCGGACCGGTTCGCAGTCGCAGGCGCATTGACTGGGGCGTTGGACGATGGGGCTTTCCGATGGGGTGAAGGCGCGAAAGTACGTCGCCCGGCTTCGTGGATGCTGGGGACCGCGACCGCTGTGGTCGCTACGGCGATCGTGACCGTCCTCGTAACCAGAACAGCGTTGCCCCCGACCACCCTGGAGGACCAACGACCCGAGTCGGCACTTTCGTTCTTCCTGCCGGAGGACCAGCTACTCAGCCCTGGCAATCCGGCCGCGATGGCGCTGTCCCCGGATGGTACCCGGCTCGTTTACGTCGGCGAGCGGGCCGGGGTCCGCCAGCTGTACGTGCGTGAACTGGAGCGTTTCGGCGTCCGCCCACTGGATGGCACGGAGGGAGCGCGAGCACCCTTCTTTTCACCTGATGGTCGGTCAGTAGGATTCCACGCCAATGGGGCGTTACATCGCGTCGCACTCGACGGAGGAATTCCCGCACGACTCACGGAGGTCACCGAAGCACCGGTCGGCGCCAGCTGGGGTGAGGACGGGACGATCGTCTTCGCGCTGGATGGAGCCAGCGTCTGGCGCACCACGGAGTCTGGTTCACGGGCGGTGGAAATCCCCCTCGTACTAGACACGGCCTACCTTCGGGATCACCCGGACCTCCCCACACCGCGTTCCATCGCCGACACTCGGTGGCCTGATCATCTGCCGGGTGAGGAACGGGCGCTTGTGGTCACGAGCTACAGTCCGTCTACCATGGGTGTCATCGACTTAGCGACCGGCAGCTTCCGCCCCATCGGGAGGGGCGACCGCCCCACCTACTTGCCAACGGGCACCATCGTGTTCTACTCGGGTCCCGAGACGGTGAGCCACGTGGCCTTCGATGCGCAGGCCCTGAAGATCACTGGTCCGGCGATCCCTCTGATCGATAACGCTCTTCGACCGGCAGGAAGCGAGGGGCGATTCGTCGTCTCGGAGTCGGGTACTGTAGCCTACGCCAGAGGCGGGTTCGATCGGCAACTCGTCTTCGTAGATCGCAATGGCCGCGAAGAACCGCTCGACGTTGAGCCTCGCGGCTATCGATTCCCGAGGGTGTCGCCCGATGGGAGATCCCTCGCGGTGACGGTGGACCCTCAGCCACCACAGATTTGGGTCATCGACCTGGGGCGACTCACTTCACAACCGGTTACGACGTCCGGCTACAACCTGGTGCCGGTGTGGTCTCCTAACGGCGACCGGTTGGCGTTCGGAACCCAACCGGGAATCGCCTGGGTACCATGGCCGGGTGGGGGAGAGCCGAATCAGGTCCGTGCCGCTCCCGGTGGGGTACTAGACTGGCCCCGGTCCGACCGCATCTTCGCCGCCGTCCCCCCCGGCGCTGACATCGTCCTCGTCGACGTCGAGAATCGGACGGAGTCGGCTTGGCTCGCGACACCAGCGAATGAGCGGTACCCTCGGCTTCTACCTGGAAGCGAGTGGGTCGTCTACACGTCCGATGTCACCGGCACATCTGAGGTCTATGTCCGGTCCTACGGAGGAAATGAAGGGCCGGAGCGCGTGTCGACGGAGGGAGGGACCGAACCGCGATGGTCGGCCGATGGCACAGAGATCTTCTACCGATCTGGGGATGCCATCATGGCCGTGTCGGTGAGGCCGACAGCCACCTTCGATGTTACGGGGACCCCGGTGCGCCTCTTCGCGGAAACGTACGACTTCACCAACGACCAGAACTGGGACGTATTGCCTGACGGTCGCTTCGTCATGATCCGGAGCAACCCCAATATCGGGAGGGAAATACGGTTCCTGGCCAACTGGCTGGATGAAGACGGCTCGCCGCGTTGAAGAGCGCTGTCACGCCGAGCAGCCAATCCGAGGCTACCGTTGGCCCGTTGACTCCTCGCCTCACTTTGCCCCTCCCCGCCCGATGCCTCGGAGATTGAGCATGAAAGCGATCACGCCCATCCTTGCCACCCTCGTCTTCGTCGGGGCGCCCGCTGATGCCCAGCAGCGAGACTATCCTGGGACGTTCCCCGGTGGATATCCCTCCATGCCGACCATCGGCGGATCCGGGAAGATGTACATGGAGGGATACTTCCCTCCCCCAGTGACAGCCTCACCGACGTACCCGGCTTGGTCACCGGATGGCGGGTCGATCGCGTTCGCCTACCAGGGGCGCATTTGGGCCGTGCCGGTCGAGGGCGGCGTGGCGCGTCAGCTCACGTCGGGCCCGGGTTATCACTCCCAGCCGAGCTGGTCACCCGACGGCCGATCGATCGCCTTCGCGTCCGACGTCGACCTCAACATCGACATCTACTTGCTCGACCTCGAGAGCGGTGACGAGCGTCGGCTAACTGAGCATCCGCACCTCGACCTGCGGCCACGCTTCTCGCCGGACGGCTCGCGCGTCCTCTTCACGACCGGGCGCGACGGCAGCTTCGACCTGTGGGCGTACGAACTCGGACGTGGCGCGGCCGAAGCGGTCATCGCCGATCCACAGACGCAGGACATGGCGGGCGACTGGGTCGGGGACACGGGTGACATCGTCTTCGTGTCGAAGCGCGGCGAGGCGGCGTTGGGGTCTGGTTCGCTCTGGCGATGGAATGCTGCCACAGGAGAATCGACGCTGCTCATCCGGACGGAAACGAACTACCAGGCATCTCCGGTCGTAGCCCCGCACGGCGGGTCGGTCGCGTGGGTCACCGATGCATCCGGTACCAACGACATCTTCCAGATTCCGACTGCTCGGGCCCGGGATTCCCAGGATCGATCGAGCCCCGGCATCCAAGAGGTCCGGCTGACCCACTCGTCGGAAGCCGACGAGTACTTCCCGTCCTGGTCGCCCGACGGGGAGCGGCTCGTCTACTCCCGGAACGGTCTGCGGCCCGGTGCGGCCAGAACCACCGACCAGGGCATGGGTTTCGAGCTGTACACTGTCGGTCGAGGTGGTGGCGAACCGCAGCGTATAAGGATCGAGGATTACGCATGGTCCGAGCCGGTCGGCCAGGTCCAGGTCCGGGTCACCGACGCCGACGGCGGTCTGCTCCCCTCCCGCATCTACCTCACTGCCCCGGATGGGCGGAGCTACTTCCCGCGCGGGAGCTTTCCGCGCGTGCTGAGCGCCGAGGACGGCGACTCATACTACTTCCACACCGACGGCAGCTTCGCGGTCACGCTTCCGGTGGGCTCGACGGAGATCGAGGTGTGGCGTGGCTTCGAGTACGTACCGGAGACGGAGCAGGTCGACGTGCGGGCCGGTGAGTGGACGACGGTCGACGTTCAGCTCGAGCGCTGGATCGACATGGCCGCTGAGGGATGGTACTCCGGCGACAACCACATCCACCCCAACTACGGCGGTCACGAGCGCGTCACTCCACTCGATCTCGCCAACAAGGCGATGGCCGAGGACCTGAACGTCGCCAACGGTCTGATCGCGAACTACTGGGCAAACAGCCGGGTGGAGGATCTCGAGCACTTCCTCGGACATGAGCATCCGCTCGGCGACGAGCGGACGATCGTGTATTACGGCGAGGAGTATCGGCCCAACTACTTCGCGCACATGGCGCTCCTCAACCTCGTGTCGCTCGTCACGCCGTTCTACGTGGGATACGAGGGTACGGCGTTCCGCGAGCTGTACCCGACGAACGCGGCGGTGCTGGAGCACGTGCACGAGCAAGGTGGCATCGGCGGCTACGTGCACCCGTTCGGGCTCAGCCACCGCGAGCCGGATCCAACGCAGACCGGCGGCGCGCGCGAGCTTCCTGTCGATGCGATTCTGGGCCTCGCCGACTTCGTCGACGTCGTCTGCTTGTGGAGCGACGAGCTCGGGACTTCCGAGATCTGGTACCGGCTGCTCAACACGGGTTCGCGAATCGCGGCTACCGGCGGCACCGATGCCATGAGCGACATCTGGCGACACCCAGCGGTCGGTACGACTCGGTCTTACGTCTACACCGGAAACGAGACGCTCGTCTACGACGAGTGGGCCGACGCGATGGCGGCCGGGCGCGCGTTCGTGACGAGCGGCCCGATCATGACGCTCGACGTCGAGGGAAGCGGCATGGGCGAGGAGCTCGCCGTCTCGAGCGGTCAGACGGTCACCGTCGCCGTCACGACGCGGTCACTCTTCGAGATGCACGGCCTGGAGATCGTGCACAACGGCGAGATCATCCGAAGGTTCGACGCGACCGGAGACGGTACGTCGTTCGAGGTCGAGGTCGAGGTGCCGATCGACGGAAGCGGATGGATCGCGGCGCGCGTGCTCGGCCCGCCTCAGCATGGGGCGATGGACAGCTACCTCTTCGCGCACACCAACCCCGTGTTTGTGATCGCCGACGGTCAGCCGATCCGGTCTCGCGAGGACGCGGCGTTCTTCGTCGGCTGGATCGAGGAGACGCTCGAGGACATGAGGGGCATGGATCGGTGGGACGACCCTGCGCACCGGGCCGAGGTGTTCGCGACGTTCGAGGAGGCGCTGAGGTTGTATCGGGAGCAGGCGGAGGGCCGAGAGTAGTCCTGCCGGGCTTCGCGAGGGAAACCGCAAGCGGCTCAGCAAATCCTGAAAGCCCGACCTTCGATGTCGGAGAGCCTCGGCCCGTCTTCACGGGGGACGTTCAGGGCTTCGAGGCGCATCCGGACGGGCGTCGGATTCTGGTGAGCGAGTACGTGAGCTCGATCATGGCGGTGATGGGAGGTGAGGTCAGGCCGGAGTCCTTCGTGGTCGTGCTCAACTGGTTCGACGAGGTGAGGACGCAACTGGAGGCTGCCGGGGTGGGGCGCTGAGGTGACTCGCCGGCCACCAGGCCAGGGGTGGGCTTCGTGCTTGGACTCGATGCGGCTCAGAACCCTCCTGGCGCAATGACAGACTTCCAATCGCGCAGCACGCTCAGGTGCTGGCCTCCACCGTACTCCGCTTCGAGCAGCAATCGGCCGTCCGGGTGAGTCCAGATGTTGCGTACCGCACCATCGAAGGGCACGAGCTCGGGGACCGACGCGGCGAGCCCTCCGTCGAAGGAAAGCGACACCTGCCACGCTTGGCCCCTGCGCGTCACGAAGTAGACTTCGTCTCCGTTCGGCCCCCAACGGGGCCGCGCCCCTCCATCGGTCGAGACGCGTATCTCTTCCGAGTCCGTATAGGCTCGAATGAAGACTTGGGACTCATCGCTCCCCAGCCGCGAGTCATAGGCCAGCCACCGCCCGTCGGGTGACAAGGAGGCGCTGCCGACTCCGGGTAGAATCGTCCGGAGATTTCCCGTTCCTCCGCTGTCGAGGGCCCTGAGCTCGCGCGAGCCGTCCCCGAGAATCTCGATGAACAGCACCTCGCCGTCCGCGCCCCACCCTACCGGCACGAGAGTGGAACTGCCGCTGGGGCGAATCAACACCGCGGAATCTCCCGGGTCGATGCCGACCATGCTCAGCCCCGCCCCGCCCCTGTAAAGCACTACGCGGCCGTCCTCCGACCACTGCGGGCTCCTGGCTCGATCACCCGCCCCCTGGATCCGCCGCGGGAGACCGCCGTCCGCGTCGACGACCCATAGACCCCAGCCACCCGAGGCGATGCGGGCCCCATCCCGAGACAGGACCCGCTCCCACCCCTCCGGTATCGAGGGCTCGGCGAGAGGTGCACCGGGGCCACCCGAGCCGTCCACCCAGACGAGGGCCCTGTTCTCGGGCGGGGGGGAGGCGAAAACGAGCGTGTGGGGTCCGACCGCGAGCTGCACGCGGCCTCCGGGCTCGGAGATCTGGTCCACGAGGGGGGTCGCGGCCCCCACGAGCTCCCTGGACCCGGGATCGAACCTCTGGGCGAGCAGCGGCCCCTCGTAGGCATAGGAGAAGAGCCAGCCGTCCCGATAGAGGGGGTTCCCCGACGCCTCGATCAACAACTCGTACTCCGCCGTGCGCAGGTCTCCCACGAAGATCCCGGGCGCGTCCGGTCGCACGCTGGCCGCGAGGAATCCTCTTCCGTCGGGAAGCGGCTCCACCACCCCATTGAAGAAGTCTACCTCGTCCATCGGGACCACGAGCTTCGGCTGGCCTCCTCCCGCGGGAGCGGTCATGATCCCGCCGTCTCCAAGGAAGATGATTGTGCCATCCGGGGTCCAAGATGGCATGCCGACTCCCGCGGAGGCTTCAACCACGGTTACGACCGGCCCCCCGTCGGCGGATACCACGCGAATCTCCGTGTTGTCGACACGGTACGCGATGCGATCTCCGGTGGGTGACCAGGCTGGAGACGCGGCCCGTTCCGTCCCCTCGAGCGGGCTCTGCCGACCATTGAGCAGCGTGCGAATCCAGATGCGCCCCCCGTCCAGACGGGCCTGGCTCACGAAGGCGAGTCGGGTTCCGTCGGGAGAGAGGTCGAATCCGTCCGCGGGGCCTGAGTCGTTCGGAAACAGCAGGGATGCCGTCATCGGGGCCGGAGGGATCGGAGCCGGCACGGGCCTCAGCCAGCCCCACGCGGCGACCAGTCCCAGCAGCACCGCCACGCCGACGGAGACGCGACTCCACGGACCGACACGAGCCGCTGTTCCGGCCGCATCCGGACCTCCCGGGTCGCCGTGCCTGAACCCCGGATCGTCCAATGCCTTGGCAAAGTCCTGCACACCCGTGAACCGATCGGCAGGTAGCTTCTCCAGGGCTTTCCTGATTGCCGCGTCCACGTTCGCGGGGATCGAGGCACGAGTCGCAGCCGCGGCGGGCGCGTCACCCATCAGGATCTTGGCCAGGACGGCCTGGGCAGAACTGCCCACATAAGGCGGCTCACCGACCAGCATCTCGTACAGCACACACCCCAACGAATAGACGTCGCTCGCCGGGGTCGGCTCCCGGTCCGCCGACGCCTGCTCGGGACTCATGTAATACGGAGTCCCCATCGACAGCCCCGTCTCCGTCAGTCGGCCTCCACCTGCGACACCGACCGCCAGAGCGATCCCGAAGTCCGAGATCACGGGCTTGCCGTCCTGCAGCAGCACGTTCGCGGGCTTGATGTCTCGATGGATCACACCTCGGCGGTGCGCGTAGTCGAGCGCCTCGGCCATGTTCGTCGCGATACGGACCGCGTCATCTACGGGAAGCTGGTGATCGCGATCGAGACGTTCCCTCAATGACTCGCCTTCCACGTAAGGCATCACGTAGAAAAGCATCGAATCCGCTTCGCCAGAGTCGTACAGCGGCAGGATGTGCGGATGCTGGAGGTTGGCGGTCGTCTCGATTTCCGTGAGGAAGCGCTCCGCGCCTACGACCGCCGCCAACTCCGGCTTCAGCACCTTGAGCGCTACGTTGCGGTTGTGCTTGAGGTCCTTGGCCAGGAAGACCGTGGCCATGCCCCCCGCACCGATCTCGCGCTCCACCGCGTAGCGGGCTTCGAGTGCGGTGTTCAGACGTGCGATCGCTTCGGACACGTGGGATGTTCTCCGCTGAGGGTCAGGCCGAGGCCAACATCCGTTTGGTGTCGCAACGTTCGCAAGCTGCTCTCATCCCCAAAGCCGTTTCGGGCACCGATTCCCGCTCTTCTCCCCGCTGTTTCAGCCGTCAAGTCTTCCCAGGCCCACCATTGAGGTGAGCCAGGAAACACACGCGCGCCGGGCCCGTCCTTGCTGCCCTTTCCCGGCTGCTCCTAGCTTCCCGCCCATGACGAACCTCTCCAAGCTGGCCCTCCTGGCCGCCGTGACCGCCCTCGCCTCCTGCTCCGCTGAAAGGGACGGTGATCCGGCCTTCCAGGAGCGCCGCCCGAACGTGGTCTTCGTGC
>Ga0224512_10005605_pt1 | contig 10266 bp, 7 predicted proteins | sample SF_May12_sed_USG_4_FD_169103 | JGI IMG/M metagenome (GOLD analysis project Ga0224512, IMG submission 169103) | Sediment microbial communities from San Francisco Bay, California, United States - SF_May12_sed_USGS_13 | ecosystem: Environmental > Aquatic > Marine > Sediment | place: USA: California...
ATGGGTTTGGTCGCGGCGCAATCGGCCCGCTGTTAGGAGCGAGGAGGAAGGACATGCCAGGCATATTCGACGACGAGCGACGCGGCAGCGGGCCGATTGCGCCCGATCCCAGTGGGAATCCCCGGGGGACGGGGCTAATTTCCGCCGGGGCCGCGTCGCGGACGGCTCATGGGGCCCCACCCCACCGCGCCGCCCGCTCCTAACCCTGGCGGAAATTCGCTCCCGCCAAACGCATCGATAATTCCGTTCCAGACCCTTAGATGCGATTCCATGATTTCAGTCACAATGGCCTTCACGGGGAGAGATTTGTTAACCATGTTTAAATCGCCCGGCCTTAAGCATGATCCCTTGGCGAGCCCAGGCGCTCGCCTCGAATTGTCGTCAGGATCCCCGGTATGACCCGCGCCGCAAATTGCCAGCCGCAGCGGAGCCTTTTGGGCAAGGGCTCCAAGAGGGGATCCAAAAGGGTCCTGGGTCTCGGTCTGGTCTTGGGCCTCGCGGGCGCGTTCCTCGCCGTTGCGCCGGCCGCCGGACAGAGCCTGGAGGAATCCCTGGCCACGGCCTACACGACCAATCCCTCGCTGCTGGCCGCGCGGGCGCGGCTCAAGGCGGTGAACGAGGGGGTGCCGCAGGAGCTGTCGAATTGGCGGCCGCGGGTCACGGTCAATGCCTCGGCGGGCAAGCAGCGCACGGAATCGGAGGGTACCTTCGGCTCCGGGACGCAGAACACCACGCCGCTGACCGCTGAGCTCGGCGTGACGCAGTCGCTCTATCGCGGCGGACGCACGGTGGCCGGCACGAAGCGCGCCGAAGCCGCTGTCTTGGCCGAGCGGCAGGTGCTCACCTCGGTCGAGCAGGACGTGCTGTTGAACGCCGCCACGGCCTATATGGACGTTTGGCGCGACCAGTCGGTGCTCCAGCTCAACGTCAGCAACGAGCGGGTCTTGCAGCGTCAGCTGGAGGCGTCGCGGGACCGTTTCGAGGTCGGCGAGATCACCCGGACCGACGTGGCCCAGTCGGAGGCTCGCCTGGCGCGCGCCACCGCCGAGCGGATCGCGGCCGAGGGCGACCTGACCGCGAGCCGGGCGGTGTTCCAAGAAGTGGTCGGACTCTACCCCCGGCTGCTCGAAGAGCCGCCCGCGCTGGAGGGCCTGCCGGCCAGCCAGGACGAGGTGATCGCAGCGGCGGCCGCCGCGCAGCCCGATCTGGTCTCCGCGAAGTTCACCGAGCAAGCGGCGCGCCATCAGGTGCGGGTCAGCCTCGGCGAGCTGTTTCCCGAGGTCTCCCTGAACGGCGAGATCGGCTACGATGAGGAAACCTCGACCGAGGATAGCAACACCGAAAGTTACCGGATCCTGGCGCAGGTCACGGTGCCGCTCTACCAGCAGGGCCTGGTCTCCAGCCGGGTGCGCGAGGACAAGCAGATCGCCAACCAGCGCCGGATCGAGATCGACCAGGCGGGCCGCGCGGCCGAGCAGAACGCCATTTCGGCCTGGGAGGACCTTCAGACCGCCCGCGCCCAGATCGTGTCGTTCCAATCCCAGGTCGACTCGACCCGCATCGCCCTGGAGGGGGTGCGACAGGAGAACGAGGTCGGGGCCCGCACGATCCTCGACATCCTGGATGCCGAGCAGGAATTTCTGGACGCCCAAGTCAGCCTGGTGCGGGCCCGGCGCGACGTGTCCGTCGCCGGCTATGCGGTGCTTGCCGCCATGGGCCGCCTGATCGCCGGCAACCTGGGGCTGCCGGTCGCCGTCTACGATCCGGTCAAGGACTACAAAGCGGTGCGCGACAAGTGGTTCGGCCTTTCGATTCCGGAGGACTGAGCCGCGGGTTGAATTTTCCGGCCGCGCAGGCGTGCGGCCGCGACGCAAAAGTAGTGTGAAACTTTTTGAGCCTTGGAGTCTTGTAATTATGAGTGATCCCAACGGTCAGGGGGAACCGACGATGGAGGAAATCCTCGCCTCCATCCGCAAGATCATCTCCGAAGACGACGAGAACGAAGAAGGTTCGGAAGCTCCGGAAGCTACGGCCTCCGATGATGGCGAAACGAAAGACGGCGACGGCGCCGAGGACGATGTCCTCGAGTTGACCGAACGCGTGGAAGAAGAGGAAGACAGCGTGGCTGAAACCAATACCGAAACCGAGGCAGAAGACCAGATCGACGCCATCCTGGCGGAGTCCGCTGCGGATGCCGAGCCGGACGCCGCAGCCGGCAAGAAGAAAGAGGGGTTGGTTTCCGACAAGACCAAGTCGGGCGTCTCCTCGGCCATGGCGCAGTTCGCCGGGGCGCTGTCCAAGGAGAAGGGGCAGAGCGGCCCCGTGGTCGGCGGCGGGCCGACGCTCGATGCGCTCGTGCTGGCTGCCCTCGAGCCGGTCCTGAAAACTTGGCTGGACGAGAATTTGGAGCCCCTGGTAGAACGCCTCGTCAAGGAAGAGCTGAAGCGGCTGGCCCGCCGGGCCGAAGACGAGCTCTAGCCTCCCGCCGGGCGGCCCCGCCGCGCGGTTGATGTTGAACCCATTGCCGCGGCGCTCGGCGGATCGCCCTGGAAGAGGATAGGCCAGCGATGCTGGAAAAGACCTATCGGCCCGCGGAGGTCGAGGCGAAGCACTATGCCGCCTGGGAGGCGGCCGAGGCCTTCGCGGCCGATCCCACGTCGGCCGCCCGGCCCTATACCATCATGATGCCGCCGCCCAACGTGACCGGCAGCCTGCACATCGGCCACGCGCTGACCTTCACCATCCAGGATCTGCTGATCCGCTATTACCGGATGAAGGGCCGCGACGTGCTCTGGCAGCCGGGCACCGACCACGCCGGCATCGCCACCCAGATGGTGGTCGAGCGCCGGCTCGAGGCCGAGGGCCTGAAGCGCCGCGAGCTGGGCCGCGAGGCCTTCCTGGAGAAGGTCTGGGAGTGGCGCGCGCACTCCGGCGGCACGATCCTGAAACAGCTGCGCCACCTGGGCGCCTCGGCGGACTGGGCGCGCGAGCGCTTCACCATGGACGAGGGGCTTTCCGCGGCGGTGCGCAAGGTCTTCGTCGACCTGCACAAGCAGGGCCTGATCTACCGCGACAAGCGCCTGGTCAACTGGGACCCCAAGCTGCACACCGCGATCTCGGACCTCGAGGTCCAGCAGGTCGAGACCAAGGGCAAGCTCTGGCACTTCAAGTACCCGATCGAGGGCGAGCCGGGCCGCTTCATCGTGGTCGCCACCACCCGGCCCGAGACCATGCTCGGCGATACGGGCGTTGCCGTGCACCCCGAGGACGAGCGCTATCGGGATCTGGTCGGCCGGCATGCCGTCCTGCCCCTGGTCGGCCGGCGGCTCTTGATCGTGGCCGACGAGCACGCCGATCCGGAAACCGGCAGCGGCGCGGTCAAGATCACGCCGGCGCACGACTTCAACGACTTCGAGGTCGGCCGGCGCCACGACCTGGAGCTGGTCAACATCTTCGACCGGGACGCCCAGCTCAACGACAACGTGCCGGAAAGGTACCGCGGCCTCGACCGCTTCGCGGCGCGCAAGCTTGTGGTCGCCGACATGGAGGCCGAGGGCCTGGTCGAGCGGATCGAGGACCATCTCCATGCGGTGCCCCACGGCGATCGGGGCGGCGTGCCGATCGAGCCCTGGCTGACCGACCAGTGGTACGTCGACGCGGCGACCCTGGCCAGGCCGGCCATCGAGGCGGTCGAGCAGGGCCGCACGGTCTTCGTGCCCAAGCAGTGGGAGAACACCTACTTCGAGTGGATGCGCAACATCCAGCCCTGGTGCATCTCGCGCCAGCTCTGGTGGGGCCATCAGATCCCGGCCTGGTACGGCCCCGACGGCGCGATCTTCGTCGAGCTGACGGAGGACGAGGCCGCGGGGGCGGCACGGAAGCACTACGGCAAGGCGGTCGAGCTGACCCGCGACCCCGACGTGCTCGACACCTGGTTCTCCTCGGCGCTCTGGCCCTTTTCGACCCTCGGCTGGCCGGAAGCGACGCCGGAGGTGAAGCGCTACTATCCCGGCGACGTGCTGGTCACGGGCTTCGACATCATCTTCTTCTGGGTCGCCCGCATGATGATGATGGGCATCCATTTCATGGGCGATGTGCCGTTCCGCACGGTCTACATCCACGGCCTGGTGCGCGACCAGCACGGCCAGAAGATGTCCAAGGCCAAGGGCAACGTGGTCGATCCGCTGGAGTTGATCGAGTCCTACGGCTCGGACGCCCTGCGCTTCACCCTGGCGGCGCTGACCGCGCCGGCGGGGCGCGACATCAAGCTGGCCGAGCCGACCATCGAGGGCTACCGCAACTTCGGCACCAAGCTGTGGAACGCAACGCGCTATGCCCTGATGAACGGCGCGGCGCTCGATCCCGCCTTCGATCCGGCGGCCTGCAAGGCCCCGGTCAACCGCTGGATCGTCGGCAAGCTGGCCGAGGCCGGGCGCGAGATCGACGCGGCCTTCGAGGCCTACCGCTTCAACGACGTCGCCAGCCTGATCTATCAGTTCGCCTGGGGCCGGTTCTGCGACTGGTACCTGGAGTTCACAAAGCCGATCCTGGCCGGGGACGACGAAGCCGCGATCGCCGAGACCCGCGCGACCACGGCCTGGGTGCTGGGGCGCCTGCTGCACCTGCTGCACCCCCTGATGCCCTTCCTCACCGAGGAGCTCTGGGAGCAGGTGCGCGGCAATCGCGACGGCCAGCTGATCACGGCCGAATGGCCCAGCTTCGACGCGGCGCTGGTCGACCCCGAGGCGGCGGCCGAGCTCGACTGGACGATCCGCCTGATCGGCGAGCTGCGTGCCGTTCGCGCCGAGATGAACGTGCCGGCGGCGTCCAAGCTCACCCTGCTGATGAAGGACGCGGGGCCCGAGACCAGGCGCCGCCTGGCGGCGCAGGGCGAGATCATCCAGCGCCTGGCCCGGCTCGAGCGCATCGACCCGGACTGCGCCGAGGTACCGTCCGGCGCGGTTCAGGTGGTGATCGACGAGGCCACGGCGGTCCTGCCGCTCGCCGGCGTGATCGACCTGGACGAGGAAAAGGCGCGCCTTGCCCGCGAGCAGGTCAAGCTCGAGGCCGAGATCGCCAAGCTCGACAAGAAGCTCGCCAACGAGCAGTTCCTCGCCAAGGCCCCGGAGGAAGTGGTCGAGGAGCAGAGAACGCGGCGCGCGGAGTTCGCGGAAAAGCGCGAGCGCCTTGGGGCCGCACTGGAACGGCTCGGCGGGGTGTGACCCGTCGTGCCCGTTGAGGGCATTGCCGGCGAGCGGGCGGCCCCGGTTTTCCGGCCCGGGGCGCGGGGAATTCCCGCCGGCGCTATTGCCCCGGTGCCGCGCGGCACGTGCGCCGGGTGCGGGCCGGTCGGGGGCGCCGCTTTACGTTTGGTTTACCAACGGTTGCCTAGGGTGGCCGAATCGGGCATCACCGGCAATGTCCGATCCGAATCGATTCGGTACTCTTCCGAGGTCAAACACGAAGGAAAAGCCATGACTGTGACGAAGACCCAGCTTGCCGACGCCTACTCCGCGGTCCTGACCAAGGAGCTCGGCGAGGCGTGGGGTTGCGAATTCAGCCGCAGGGATGCGAGCAGGTTCCTCGATCTCCTGTGGCCGGTCGTCTCCGAGCTCGCCCTCAAGGACACCAAGAAGAAGACGCCGGGCAGCGTGCCGCTCGGCCATCTCGGCCGCCTCAAGATGCGCTTCAAGGCGGCCACCAAGGCGCGCAAGGGCACCAACCCCTTCACCGGCGAGCCGACCACCTTCAAGGCCAAGCCCGCGACCCTGCAGCCGCGCTTCACCGCCGGCAAGGCGCTCAAGGACGAGGCCAGCAAGTACTTCAGGACGAAGATGAAGTAAGCCGCCTCGAACGCCAGGCGCGGCAAGACGACCGGGGCAAGGCGACCGGGCGGCCACGGCCGCCGATCCAGCCCCGGCTCCGGCCGGGGTTGTTCCCTTGCGAATCTCTCTCCTCGATCGGCCCTTGCCGGGGCCGATGTCGGGAATCGGACCTTGTGCGGCGAACCTTTGTCGCCGGTCGTGCCGCACGTCCCTATCAACGGGGAAAGGTGACCCAACTGAGACGTTGCCGAAGACCGTTAGCTTTGCCGCACGCCGGCGCGTCCAACACCTTCGGCCACACACGTAGGCGTTCACGTGGCCAACCTTGACCGAGCTCCCGGGCGTGCCGTTCGAGGAGACCACGGCGCTCCGCCGGTCGGATCTGGCAGCGGAGTTGGATTTCCTCGCCCTGCCGCTGACCGATGAGACCGTTCCGGCGATCCGGGGGTGATCACCGAAAAGGAACATCTGGCCTACCCCTCGGGCATCATTCACGTGCAGATCGCCGTCGAGGCTACTCAGTCCTGGTCGTCATCAAGAGATCGCCAAGGACCTCGTTATCCGCGATAACTGCGTGTTCGGTGAGCATCGTGGCGCCGATGTAGAACCTTTCGACGCTTTCCTCCTGGATTCGTTGGCAGTATGCCGGGACCCATCGCAACAGATGTTCGGCCAGAAACCGTCGCTGAAGGTTTCGTTTGCGGGCTGCCGCGTCGTGATCTGCGCGCTCCCACGCCGAGTTCTCGTCGTGGCAGAGCAGGGCCATGAACTTGAGCTCGGCGCCGATGTGGTCCTGGGGTCCGAGGTCTTCGTCGATGACCCCGAAACCAGCGTCCGCGTACCGCGCCATGACGGCCGCCGTCACCTCGCCCATGAGCTGCGATCCGCGGTACAAGGATTCATAGGGCGGCGGCGGGCCGTAGTCGGCGCTCAGCCCGCGAAAGAGACGCGTGTATTCGACCGTGAGGCGCTCCGCGAGCCGGCCGGCGTCGGGTTCGTCCAGCGCGCTGCGGAGATGGTTCAAACCTTCGCCAGCGGAGTCCGTGCCGGCCGCCTTCAGGGTCGCAACTCGCCCGGCAAGATCGGCGAAGAAACGGGCGTCGGGCCGGGTGGTGTAGAAGGTGCTCAGGAACCAGTAGACTTGGCTGCGTTCCCGGGCGACCTCCGCCAACCGTCCGACGTCACTCACTTGGTCGCCCGGCCAGTGTACAGCGTCGTCCCTATGCCGCCGGACTTGTGGCAACCCAAGCATGAGCTCTGGTCGACTTTGCCGGGCGACCCACTCGTATCAGCCTCGTATTTTCGCAGCAGGATGAAATCCGGTTGATACTCGGTTCCGCCGTGACAGGTTTCGCAGGTCAGCCCCAGGACGTTCGTATGGATAGTGTGAAAGCGACCCGTGCCGAAGCCCATCGAGTATTCGGTGCCGACATCGGCCTTGCCCTCCTTGATGTCCTTCGCAACTCCAGACAGATCCAGGGAGTCAGCCGCATAAGCCGGCATGACGACAGCTGCGACCATGAGGAAAATGAACATTCTGATCATCAGAAATCACCCCCTTCAAGGACGTAGTAAACTTGTGGTCGCGTTCCGAACTCTTTCTTGATCTGGGTAGCCTTCTTGGCCCCGATGCGCTTCGCAACCGCGCTGTCGGGATCGTCGATATCGCCGAAGATCCGTGCCTGCACAGGACAGACCACGTCGCAACTGGGGGTATACTCGGGATCCTTGCCGATGCGGTCGGCCTTGCCGGCTTCCATCGCCGCCTCCAGCTTGTGCCAGCACATGGTGCACTTCTCCACCACCTTCGCCTTCTTCTGGTGGGTCGGGTGACGGTCGGCATAATCAACCTGCTCGTAAGGCGTAGTCGCCGCATCTGGGTATAGTTGCTTCAGGCTCTGGTTGAACTGGGGGACGCCATAGGGACAAGCCGCCACGCAGTACTTGCACCCGATGCACCTTTCATAGTCGATGAGGACGACCCCGAACTCATTCTTGGTGATCGCGTGCACCCCGATCGCGTCGCAGACCTCCATGCAGGGCGGCTCCTCGCAGTGCATGCAGTTCACCGGTATGAACGCGAGCTGGGTGTTCGGGTAGGTCCCGACCTCGTGCTCGAGGACCACGTTCCATGGCGCATCCGGTGTGAAGTAGTTCTCGGTGTAGCAGGCGGCCACGCAGGCGCGACAGCCCATGCACCGTTCCGTGTCGATCAGACGGACATACCTGGTCATGCTGCGTACCCCTCTATGCCTTGTAGACCTTGCATTTGGTGTCGTTGAAGCTGTTCATGCCCGAAACCACGTCGGGATGGAGCTCCAGCACCGAATTGATCCAGATGCCCTTGCGCGCCGAGGCCGGCATCCCGCCGCTCCACTGACCGTAGTGGTAGGAGACGGCCACGGTGTCCGGTCGGATTCCCTGGCTGAGCCGGGCCATGCCCTGGACCTTGCCGACGCGGGTCTCGACGACCACCTGGCCGCGGTCCTCGATGCCCAGGCTTTTCGCTGTCGCTTGGTTGATGGCCACCCAGTTCTCGTCGGTGTCGCCGAGTGCGTTGAGGATCGGGTTCAGGGCCGTGTTGCCGCCCTGGTTGCGGTACATCAGCTTGTGGGTGATCAGGTAGAGCGGATAATCTGTCGCCTCCACGTGCGGCGCTGGGAAGGCATGCTCCTTCAGGGGCAGCGGTGACAGCGCGATCTTGTAGGCCGCGAGGTCGATGTTCTTGATGCCGTTCTTCTCGACGGCCTTCCTGACGTTGGCGTAGCTGCCGACCAGCTGCTCGGCATAGAAGTACATCTTCGGCTTGTCGGGCCCCTTGAACTCTTTCTCGACGCCCTTGAGGTAGGTGTCCTCGGCCTTGAGTTTCTTGCCGACGAAACCGTGCTCGAGGGCGTAGGCGAATGGTTTCGTGCCCTTGGTCTTCTCCAGCCAGATGAGCTCGACCGCCTCGCGCGCGGTGTAGTCGCGACCCGGCTCCATCTTGTACTGATCGAGCCCCCATGCCTTGTTGACGTTCTCGATATACTCGTCCCGGATGCCGACCCGCTTGGCCAGCTCCCAGAGGATCGAGTAGGCATCGTGGGGCAGGTTGTAGACGTTGGCCACCGGCTGGCGGATGGCGCTGTGCGTCGTTGCCGGCGTGTAGCGCGTCGGCGAGAAGTGCCACGATTCCAGGTACGTCAAGTCGGGCAGGACGATGTCCGCCATCCATGCCGCCTCGCTCATCACGATGTCGATGACGACGTTGAATGTCGGCTTCATCCCGTCGACCTGCTTCAAGCCTTCGGATGCCGAGAACGGCCGGTTGGTGGCATAGAAGATCTGCATTTCCGGAGTGTACTCAAGCCCATAGGCCTTGGGATCGAGCAGCGTGAGCGCCACCTGTTGCGCCACGTTGTGAGTGGCATGGGGGAAGTACACGCTGGTCTGCAGGTCGACCCGGGTGGGCGGATACTCGGCCTTCGACGGCTTCAGGTACTTGGGCGACTTGTTCACGCTGTGCAGGTTGAGTCCGCCCACCGCATCGATGCAGCCGACCAACATCTGCAGGATCAGGCCGGTGCGCCAGTTCTGCACACCGAACTGCTTGGCGGCCAGGCCGCGGAAGGTATAGATGGCGACCGGCCGGTGGCGCAGAACGTGGCCATCCAGGGTGATGGTGGCACCGATCGTCGCCGCCTCGCCGAATTCCGTCGCCAGCCGCTCGACGGTTGCTGCCGGGACGTCCGCGACCGTCTCCACATAGGCGGGCGTGATGTCCTTGAGGCTCTCGGCAAACAGCTCGAACGCCGTCGTGTAAGGCTTGCCGTTCACCGTGTAGGTGCCCCGAAGAGTCGGCATGACGCCCTCGGTGTAGGGCTTGGCGCTCTTGCTCACGCTGTCGTACACCAGCGGCTTGCCGTCGTCGGTGCTGAGCACGTTGCCGTCTTCGCCGACCAGATCGGGCGCATTGGTGTAGGTGGTGAGGAAGGTCTCGTCGATCAGGCCCTTGTCGATGAGGACCTTGGCCATACCCAGCATGAGCACCGCGTCCTTGCCCGGACGGACGGGAATCCATTCGTCGGCCTTGGCGGCGCAGTGGGACAGCCTCGGTTCAACGACGACGATCTTGAGGCCCCGCTCTTTGGCGTCCGCCGTGCTGTGGTCCAGCCAGCGGCCCCACTGACCCCCCTCGAGGTAGTTGCCGCCGAAGTTCAGCAGCATCTTGCAGTGGCTCACGTCGGGCAGGATCCCGTGGTAGCCCCAGGTTAGCTCGTCGGCGACGTGGCGGGCTGCCTCGCACACCGTCGTGCGATGCACCAGGTTCGGAGTACCGAAGGCCTTGGCGAACGCCTTCGGGAACTGATCGCCGATCAGGTACTTGCCGTGACCGTGTTGCCAGATCAGCTTGCGCGGATCCTCTTTCTTGATCTTGTTGAGTCGCGCGGCGATGGTGTCG
>Ga0224512_10005607_pt1 | contig 10265 bp, 3 predicted proteins | sample SF_May12_sed_USG_4_FD_169103 | JGI IMG/M metagenome (GOLD analysis project Ga0224512, IMG submission 169103) | Sediment microbial communities from San Francisco Bay, California, United States - SF_May12_sed_USGS_13 | ecosystem: Environmental > Aquatic > Marine > Sediment | place: USA: California...
CGACGGGCTGTCCATAAACCGCTTGATGGCCTCCGTCACGTCGATCCGCACCGAGCGGTTGTTGCCGACCTCCACCGGGCGGCGCATCGTGGACCGCGGCACGACCTTCGAGTCATCCGCTTCTCCGGTCAACTGCTCGGAGAGCATGTGGACCTCGAGCGTCGGTGCGTTGATCGTGAAGTCGTTGACAGTCTTCGCGGCCACGTCAACCGCAATTTCGAGGTAGGCGCCGACGAGCCTTTTCCCGCGTAAGGCCTCCGGTATCTCCACGCTCACCACGTAGTAGTCGCCCAGCGCCTCATTCGACGGCGCCACCGCCGTCACGTCGTTGGCCGTAAGCGCCACCGTGATCCGCTCCGCCGCGGCCGAACCGGCCAGTATCAGTCCAATAGCGGACGCAAACGCCAATATGAGTCTGAGATTCTTCATGATCATTCCTCCGCGTGGATAGCTACTTCAGCAAAACCATCTTCCTGGTCTTGACGAACCCTGGAGCCTTCATGCGAACGAAGTAGATCCCCGAGCTCACCTCGGTCCCCCGATTGTCCGTTCCTTTCCAGACCGGGGCATAGTAGCCGGGCGCCCTCACCTCGCTCACGACGGTGCGCACCAGCTGCCCGGCGACGTTGTAGATGGCCAGGGTGACCATGCCACCCGGGGGCGGCACCTGGTAGCGGATGGTCGTCGTCGGATTGAAGGGATTGGGGTGGTTCTGCGCCAGATCGTAGACCTTCGGCAGATCCGGGAGAGAAGGCCCCTCGCCCTGACGCCCCGAGACCTGCTGCCCGTCGCAGATCGCCGGGCATACGATCACGTCCCCGTACAACTTGTTTGACTTGGGCTGACAATCGCAATCGGGGGGGTTGTGTGGATGGACTTTCCAGTTGTTGTTTGCCGCCACGATCGTCACAAACGGGGACATATTGACCACGTGCTGCACGGTGCTGTTGTAGATGATGTTTCCCCCGTCCGAGTTACGGGCTCCCCAGCCGAGGTCGGGTTCGGAGTTGTTCAGTGCCGACACCCCAAGGTAGTTGTCTTTGATCGTGTTCCCCTCGATCTTCGGATCGCTCGACTCGTCGCACGCGATGGCCGTGAGGTTGTTCCTGATCTTGCTGTCCGTGATCGTGATGTTCGCCGCGTCCACACAGTAGATGCCCGTGCCGTTGTAACCGATCGTATCCTGATTGACCGTGACGTACGCCACGGACGCCGCGTGGACGGCGATGTCGTTCTCCACGAGCGTGCACGTATCGATGTCCGCGCGCGTGTACAACGAGTCCTCGAAGTGGACGTATATGCCCGTGTCGCAGTTCCCAACCAAGGTGGTGTCGGCGTACAAGTGCGCGCCCGTGTACGCCTTGACCCCGTAGAAGTCCACGTTCTCGATCTCGCATCTACTCAGCCGCAGAGAAGTCCCGTCGTGCACATCCACGCCGGCGAACCCGATATCCCGAATGATCGTGTTCCGGATGTAGACGCTGTCGGCGCCCTCCACGCTGACGCCGAAGTAGTCGCAATCCTCGATCAGGCTGTTCTTGATTGTGATGTCTGTGTTCGCCGAGATCCCGGCCACGGCGTTGCGCACCTCGGCGTGGTCGAACTCGGCGCCAGCCCCGGTTGTGTCGTGAACGTGGATGTCCCACCAGGCGTCGGTCTCCGCGCTGGGGCCAGACGCGTCAAATGCGGAGAACACGACCGGATCGGATTCCGTGCCCGCGATCGACGCCGTCCCGCGCACCCGCATCTCGACCCTAGCGGTATCCACACCCGTCTCGGCAAGGTCACTAGTCCACACCTTGACGTTCGTGCCCGGATTCACCTCGAGCGTGGCATCAAAGGGAACCTCGTAGTCGCCCATCACGAATACGTCCCCGCTCCACGAAATCGTCTGCTGCGCCTCGGGCGTGTAGACGCCGTAGTCGTATTCGTAGACGAAATACTCAATGTTGTTCGAGGGGGCAGTCACGGAATCTTTGTAAACGGATGCTGTCGTCTCGACGAGCGTCAACGCGACGACGAGGGATTTGACGCTGCGACCGAAGTCTCCGATCACGACCGTTCCCCGCGTGCTATCTGGATCGATGGGCAGCGGCTCAATGAAGACCACGTCCTCCGGATGGAACTGCAGGGTGTCCTCGGTCGTCGAGTATGCGATGACCCAGGCTTTGACTTCATTGTTCGTCGGCGGTGTTGCCTCCTCACCTCGCAGCGAGAAGTGCAGCTCGTGCTCATCACCGTCCTGGAAGTACCCATCCGCCTTGAAGATGATGTAGTCCGTGCCATAGGTCGCGACGTCGATGTAGTCCCTCGAACCGTCGGCGTCTTCATAGATGTCGGCCACGGTCTGTTGAGTGTTCTCATCGCTCTCGTCCAATACGTACGTGGGCGGCAGCACCCGCACGTTCCAACCGAGTCCGTGACCAGCGAGCGAATCGGGCGACACGTCGGGGCAATCAACTGGCCGCATGGCTGTCTTGCCCGAGCCGGTAGCTGATAGGTCCTTGAAGAAGCCATGATGCTTCATCGGGTTGAAATCGCTGTCATACCCGAATCGCTTGTCTGCGGCGTAGGTCTCATGGTCAGCAAACTTCGCCACGGTGAAATACTGAAACAGATTCCGGAGCCGCGCGTCACCATCGTCTCCCGGAATCCAATCATAGTAGGAGTTGTCCAGCACCTCGGCCAGAGTATTCATCGACACTTCGGACTCCCCCTCGACTTCGAATCGTATCCACTCGTAGACGGCATCGTCGGTCGGATCGGCCTGCGATCCGATTGTATAGTCATACAAGTACCCCATCCATGTCTCCTGGACATTGTACTTGGCATCGACATCGCACACTTCTCCGGAGTAGATGCCCGAGTCATACGGCATGTCGTCATAGGCGTTGATCTCCTGTGGAAACGCCCATTCGCCCCGCATGTATTCCGCAAGCGTCGATAAGGTCTCGTTGATGTTCGTGTAGTCGAGCATTGGCCATTGAGCATCATTCGCGTCGTAGCACACATGCTGGAACTCGTGCGCAAACCCGACATCGGCCACGCGTTGCGGCGTTCGCCATTGCATCGGAAGGAACAGCAGACGGCCCCACGCGAACGCCCAGCCCTCGCAGAAATTGGGGTTGTCCGGCGGGCAGGTGAAGTCGGGCTGGTAATACAAGTAAATGACGAAGTCTGTGTAGGTGGCAGTCCCACCCCCCAGATGGAAACTCACACCCGCGTATGTCGGGTCCAGGTCGCTGTAGCAGAAGTAATCCCATATAGCCGGAAACGTGTCGTCGGTGTTCGTTGAGTCGTCGTCCATGACCGCGAGAATGAAGTCTGCAACCTCGGCGCTGTCCCACGCCGTCGTCACCGACTCGCTTACATAAAGACGGAACACGTTGTCGAACGCAGCCGACACGTCTGAAGGATCGAAAAGGTCGAACAATTGGAAGGACGCGGCCACCTGCGCTGAATCCGGTGGTGTCCAGCCTTCTGGCGGCTCTTCGATCGCTTGAACAGTGCCAGCGCTAAGAATGCAGAGTAACAAAGCCACAAGGCATGCCCAGGCAGATGTTGCCACTATGCAAGAACGCATGGCAGTCTCCTTTCGTCAGAGAGCGTTCTGCAATCAGAGATTCGTGTGGATCGGACTGGGCGAGGGTATGTCAGTCGTAGAGCGCCTTGATGCGGCCCCAGGTGGTCTGCTGAAGCGGTACCGCGTCGATCAAGACGTTCGTGCCGTCCAGTTGCACGTAGTACTCAATCAGCACGTCACGGCTGAATTCACGCAGCGCGAACTTCGCGTAGAATCCATCTGATGCCTTCACGATGTATGCCTGACCGACGACGGGCACGGCATCCTGATCATAGAGCGCGTCGTCCTCAGGTGCGGCTGTAATCTCTTCCAGGGTGCTGTCGGCAGTCATGATGAAAGAGCCATTCCATCCGGTCCAGAATCGATAACCAAGGGGAGGGTCGACGACGTAAATGAGACCCAAATCAGCGGCTGGGGATCCAAACTCCACTAGCTGCAGTTCGCTGAAGTCGAGGCCCCCTTCACGTAGGTCAACGGTTCCGTGGGCCAATTCAGCCCGCGAGTGCGTTGTCCAGCCGAGAAGAAGGAACAGACCAAGAAGAATGACACGCGCTCCCCGAAACGAACGTGCAGCAAGGATAGCGCGGGTGTCTGATTTGGCAGATGATGTTCGGCAGACGTGCGTTCGGTCGAGGATGCGGATGGATGGCGAAGCGACGGTGCGACGGTGCCTGGAGAGGCTTGCCAGAAGACACTCCCACCCTATCATCATACTCACCCAATCCCGTGGCAGCCGGGCTGCCACGCGGACAATCCACTTCGCCCGGACCGACAGCTGTTTGTAAGTCTAGGATGGGGCGGTAGCAGTTGTCAAGAGTCAAATATCTGAATTTCGCCAGTTGTCGAAAAGTAGACACCACAAGTCAAGTTCGTTTGACACCTCCTGTGTCAAATCTGTTTGACACTTCAACTGAAGTGGTTGTCGGTCACGGCGTTGTCACGCGCGGTGACGGGGGCCGGGATTTCGACACCCTATCCAGACGGAGTCCTGCGCAACAGGTCACAAACGAGAATCCAGAGGCCCGCGAGAAAACTAGACACGCACAGCATAAAGAAGACATCGCCAGCGATTCCGAGGAAAGCGACTAGGCGGGAGCGTCCTGGGTCGATTCTCTGGGCCTCTTTGATGACGCGCACGACCTCTCTGGGATCCGTTCCCATGGCCATTTCGGCGCGCCCCTCCAGCGCCGCAAACTCGCTTTCTTTCCTGACCAAACGAGGAGCTTCCCTGCGCAACAGAAACCGCGTCGCGAGCCGGCTTAGAAGTCCTGCGCTAATCGCAATCGGAAAGAGTGCGAAGCCGAACCGACTCAACGGCCCGAGGCTGTCGATGCCACGATTTACCAACAAGGCAATTGCGGCAGCTGCCATCCCCACGACCCAAACAAGGACGGAATCCTCGTAGCTGTTCGCCCGCGCAACCGCCTCTCGAGCCGTCACGCGGAGCTCACGAAGTTCCGTGATTGGATTCTTCATCTCGCTACCGGGCCGCGACGCCTTCCTTCACGTAGCGCGTGATGGCTTTGTACTGCGCTTCGCCGTCCAGGCCGGCTTCGTGGAGGACCATCTGCGCTTGTCCGCTGCCGAGGAAGTGGCCCTTCATGAAGGGGTGGAGGGTCATGGCGCGGCCGCGCTCGGAGCGGATCCAGCGGTACATGGTGGGCAGGGTGAAGCCGGTGATGCCCATGGCGGTTTCGGCGTGTGCGGCGGGGAAGATGCGCTCGCGTTCGGATGCGGGCAGCATGTCGAAGAGCTCGGCGCTGGCGACGTAGTACACGTTCAAGTCCATGCCGGCCTCTTCGAGCAGCGGCAGTGTTTCTTGCACGAACGCGTAGGCGACTTCGCTGCCCTGGAGCACGACGGTGCCGTCTCCGTCACCGTTGGACTTGCGGAGCGCATAGACGCCGGTCGCCGCGGCGGTCGGGGGCGAGAGGCCGAGGCCCTCGCGGTCGAGCACGGTTTCGTTGGGGCGGGTGACGAAGGGCGCGATCACGGCGGGGCGTTTTGCGAGTGCCGACGTCAGCAGGACGAAGATCTCCTGGGGATCCCACGGGGTCAGCGTCATGAACGTGCCCGCGGGGAAGTTCTCCTGGAGGAGCTGCAACGCCTGGGGGTCGGCGTGCGTGGGCCCGTCCTCGCCGGTCTTCACGCCGGCGTGCGCGCAGACGAGCAGGAACGGTTTGTAGGGCTCGTCTTTGACGATGGCGCGCCGCGCCTGCGCGCCGATGCAGTGCAGGCGGGCGGAGATGTGGCCGAGCGCGGCGATGAAGGCGCCGTACGAAGAGCCGGCGCCGATGTGCCGGCCGTAGCTGGCGAGGCCGGAGAAGATGCCGCTCATCGCGTCCTCGCAGATGCCGCCAATGGAGAGAATGCGCGCGCCGGGGTTGGTGCGCGCGTTGTAGTAGCCCTCGGGGAAACCGGCGGCGGTCTTGTTGATGCTCGTGGAGCCCAAGAGATCCGCCGCGGCGACGAGGATCGCCCCGCCGCTCTGCTTGTTGTAGTAATTGAGCGCGCGCCCCAGCTCGGCGCGGAGCGTCGTGACCTCGCCGGGCTCGAGGCGCAGGTCGTCGGGAATCGCCCGCTCGGTGGCGGCGGCGGTCTGGTAGATCGTCTCCACGTCGGGCGCGCCGTCGCGCGGCTTGCGGTCGCGCTTCTCGAGGCGCTCGCGGGCGTGCGTTAGGCGATGCGCCAGCTCGTCGACCATGCCCGTGCTCTGCTCTACGGCGCTGCGCACGATGGCCAGTGCGTCCCAGTAGCACTCCTCGAGGATGTCCTCCTGCTGGCCGCTCTCGCAGCGCTGGCAGTCGTCCTCGCACATGGGCATCGGCTGGCCGGTCATCTCGAAGAGCGGTTCCACTGCTTCGTAGAATCCCGCCGAGCAGAGCTTGTGACCGGCGCCGTGGGAGGCGCGGCCCTCGATGCCGTACTTCCATCCCTTGGTCGTCTCGTAGACGATCGCGGTGGGCTGACCGTTGTCGAGCGCGAGTGCGGCGCGCTGCGCGGCGACGATCTGCTGGAAGTCGCGGCCGGCGGGCACGCGGATCACGTTCCAGTCGTGCAGGTAGGCGAACTCCATGGGGTCCCACTGCACGTAGTCGCCGGGCGCGTCGCCGGTGCGGCAGACGTGGTTGGAGTCGATGGAGGCCTGGTTCCAGTCGATGTGCATGATGGCGTTGCCCAGCGAAGCCGTCCCCGCAGCCGCCATCGCTTCCCCGACGCGGCCGGGGGTCATGCCGCCCTCGCCCTCGACGATGTGCACGCGCGGCGGGTCGCCGGCGAAGTAGTCCATCGCACCGTAGGCGAGGCCCAGCGACGAGGCCACGCCGACGCCGGAAGCGCCCGTCGAGAGCCGGATGAAAGGCGTTGCCGGGGTGGGGTGGCCGTCGAGCGGCTTGGCGTGATGCTGCTTGAAGAGCGCGGCGGTGGACGCGGGATTGCGCCGGAACCCGAGGAGGTCCTCCAGGCGCAGCTGCAGGCGCACGTCGCCGGGCACGAGCTTGGGCTCGCCCAGGCGCGCGACCTCGTTGCGCAACGCCCACAGCGCGTAGAGACCGAGGGCCTTGTGTCCCGCGGCGTAGGAGACCAGGTCGGCGTCGGCGCGGTCTGGGTTCGAGAAGTCGTAGTCCATCGCTTCGAAGAGGATGGCGGTGACGAAGCGCCCGGAGGAGACCGACCCCCCGGGGTGTCCCGACATGGGGACGTAGTTGTACATGGCGGCGCAGAGCGAGCGGTAGATGAGGTCGAAGGTCTCGAAGTGGACGATCTGCTCGTCGCTCAGCGGTTTCTCGCGCGAGCCGCGCAGCGACTCGGCGATGTCGAGGTAAACCCCGCGCCGGGGCCCGAAGTTGAGTGCCATGACATTGCTCCTTCGCTGGTAATTGAGAGCGCTCCGCCCTATTAAACACGATTTGCCAAGAAATCGCAACGGCTCGGCCGGGGCGCACCCAGGGCTCGGGCGAAGGCGACTGGAATGATGCGATTCGGTTGCGTCCCGGCGGGCGGCGTCCGGGGCTCGTTCAGGCGCGCCGGAGCAGGAGTGCCGCTTCCACTCCGGGCCCGTCGGCAACGTTGGCCACGAGGAGATCGCCGCCCATCTCCCGGGCCAGTGTGCGCGAGATCGCCAGCCCCAGACCCGTGCCGGTGGTCTTGGTGGAGAAGTAGGGTTCGAAGAGACGCCCCGCCGCTTCCGCGCTCAGCCCCGGGCCGACGTCGCGGAAGCGGATGCGCACGAGCCGCTCCTGCCCCCGCTTTGCCTCGTCGCAGGATATGCGCAGCTCGCCGCCTCCCGTCATGGCGTCCAGCGCGTTCTCGATGAGGTTGGCGCAGATCTTCCGCACCGCCTCGGGGTCGACGTAGACGGCGGCGTCGCGGTGGTGGTTCTCGTACACGACGCGCACGTTCGCAGCGTTCTTCTCGTAGGGCGCGACGATACTGCGCAGGATCGGATCGAGCCCGTGCGGCGCCACCGACAGCTGCTGCATGCGCCCGTAGCTCGAGAACTCGCTCGCGATGCGCTTGAGCACGTCCACCTGGTGGATGATCGTCGCCGTGCCCTCGCGGAAGATGCGGTCGAACTGCTCGGGCTTCTGCTCGTAGGCCCGCTGCATGAACTGCGTCGAGATGCGGATCGGCGTGAGCGGATTCTTGATCTCGTGCGCGATCTGCCTTGCCATCTCCACCCACGCGGCCAGCTTCTTGGACTGGATCAGCTCGGTCAGGTCCTCGAACACGAAGACCGCGCCCAGGTAGCGGCCCTCGTGCTCGAGCCGCGTGAGCATGTACTTCACCGTGGCGGCCCGGCCCTCGCGCACGAGCGTCAGCTCGCCGGCCGTGAAGGCGTCGCTCTGCCCCCGGGCCGCGGCCAGCAGGGCCAGAATGTCGCCCGCCTCGTCGGTCACCTCCGCGAGGCGCTTGCCCACCCATTCGCTCCCGCCCACGCCGAGGATGCGCGCTGCGGCGGCGTTCACGGTGCGCACCCGGTCGTCCTCGTCCGTGCTGATCACGCCGGTGCCGACGCTCTGCAGGATGATCTCCAGGTAGCGGCGGCGCTCTTCGAGCGCGCGCTGCGAGTCGGCGACGCGTTCGGTCATCTCGTTGAACGCGTTCACCACCGTCCCGATCTCGTCGCTTCGCTCCGAGGGAAGGCGCACCGTGAAGTCGCCCTGGCTGATGCGGCGCGTCCCCACCAACAGACCGCGCAGCGGCTCGAATATCCCGCGCGCGAGGATCAGTCCCAGCCCGATGGTCGCGGTGAAGAGCAGCGCGAAGATACCCAGGAGAACCGACTGCGCCTTCTGCACCTCCACGCCGTACGATTCCGGCCGGAACAAGAGGGGCACGCTCATGGCCGCGTGGACCGAGCCCAGCGCGTCGACCGCCTCGCCGCCGGCTGGGGCGGAGCGGTCGGTCCAGCTCACGATGGGCAGGTACGCCACCTGATACTCGTATCGGCCCGCCCGCTCGGTGGCCAGCGTATAGCCCGAGCGCAGCATGGACACGCCCAGGAAGGCGCGCGCGTTCATGATCGCGCTGATGAAGCCGCCCGCGAGGAGTCCCTCCCGGCTCGACGCCACCAGCTCGCCGCCGTCGTACACGTTGACGTCCGCTCCCACCTGCTCCGCGACCTCGCCCAGCAGGTCGGAGTCGATCCGGCGCGCGTAGTAGACGTAGTACATGCCCGGCGGCGGGGACTCCGCGTCGCCGCCCGCGCTCAGCGGAGCGCTCACCACGCCGATGTAGGGCACGCCCTTTTCCCGCGTGAGGAAGACCTCGTCGGTGGATGCGCCCTCGAGCACGCCGGCCACGACGACGCCCTCCGGCGCCGGCGGCGCGGCAGCGTCGGCGAAGAGCATGGCCACGCGCCCCGGACCCACCGCGTGGATCGCGTCGCCGTCCGGTCGCGGCGCGAAGAGCGCGCCCGCCTCCGCGTGCTCCAGGAAGAACTGCATCTCGGCGTGCAAGAGATTGACGACGGCCTTGCGCGCGCTGAACGCCTTGTAGAGCGCCTCCTGCCGGTTCTCCTCGACGAACCGCTCCTTGATGAAGTTCACGGAGAACAGCCCCAGCATTATCGCCGGCACGAGCGACACTAGGAGGAAAGAAGCCAGCAGCTTCTGCTGGAAGCCCAGTTTCCTTCCCGGCGTCAGCGTGGGGAGCATTTCCTTCAGGTACGGTATCGACCCCAGGGCCATGATCGCGACGATGACGCCTAAGGTGAAGACCAGGTAGAGCGAGAACAGCGTCGCCCAGCGCAGCGTGTGGCGAAGCGGCGAGGGCACCATGAAGCCGGCCAGCAGGTAGCGCCCCTCTTCCCCGTCCTCGTGCAGCACCACGCGAAAGCTCCGGTCCGGGGTGCTGAACAGGGGCCACTTCTCCGTGAGCGCGCGTGCGAACACGTCGCCGGGCACGCGCGCGCCGACCGGGAGGAACTCCGACGAGGACTCGTAGACGCGGTCGCCGTCGAGGCGCGCCAGGAGCAGCGCTTCGGGCTCCTCCACGCGCGGCGGCACGCTGCCCGGCTGCACGTTGCGCAGAAGCTCGGGCGTGCGCGGTCCCGTCCGCGCCGCCAGCTCGAGCCCCTCGAAGAAGAACGGCAGATCCACGATGACGCGGCCGATCAGCCGCTGCGAACCGAACTCGTCGCCCAATGGGGATTCGCGCACGTTGAGCACGCCGCGATAAA
>Ga0224512_10005608_pt1 | contig 10264 bp, 11 predicted proteins | sample SF_May12_sed_USG_4_FD_169103 | JGI IMG/M metagenome (GOLD analysis project Ga0224512, IMG submission 169103) | Sediment microbial communities from San Francisco Bay, California, United States - SF_May12_sed_USGS_13 | ecosystem: Environmental > Aquatic > Marine > Sediment | place: USA...
GGCCGTCGGCGGGCCCGAAGACCTCGTGATGCGGTCGGCTCGTGCTCGCGCCCAGGCAACCGGCGCCTCCGTCGACGACATCCTCAGCGCCTGGGCAGGCGGCCAGGCCGCTCCGGCCGCACCTGCACCGGCGGCACCAGAAGCGTCAGCCGAAGAGGCCAGGCCCGAACCAGCCGTCGCCGACCCCGTCATCCCGCCATCCGAGGCTCCCGCCCCCTCCCCGGTGCCCGCTCCCCCGTCGGCCCAGGCCGCCGCGCAACCCGGCCGCACGGTCACTGCCGTTGCCCCGGTCGTTGCCGGGCCCCCGAAGGATGCCGCTCCACTGCTCACCGGTCGGGTCGACCACCCGTTGCGAACATTTGCCGCTCTCGTTGCGCTCTTCGTGTTCGGGGCCTTGTTGGCGGTTGCGCTCCCGGCTTCGGACGCACGGTCCATCGCGGCCGGCCAGGTACCGGGCACCACCCCGATCCTCACTGCCCTCGGCGAGCAAGGCCACGCCGTCTACGTCCGGGAGGGCTGCGTGTACTGCCATACACAACAGGTGCGCACCGTCGTCACCGATGTCGGACTGGGGACGGTCACCGAACCGGGTACGAGTCCGGCCATCGGTCCTTCGACGCTGGGCACCCAGCGGATCGGACCCGACCTGGCTCATGTCGGCTCCCGCGCTCCGACCGACAATCCGGCATATCTGCGCGAGTTGCTCGAGGATCCGCGGGGCATCAATCCTGATTCGCTGATGCCTGCCTACCGGTACCTGTCTTCTGATGACGTCGATGCCCTGGTCCAGTACCTCGTGGAATCGAAGTGATGTCATGAGCGATTTTCTCGCCGCGGCTGCAGCCGCCGTAGGAGGCCCCGAAGACCTCGTGATGCGGTCCGCTCGTGCGCGCGCCGAGGCAACCGGCGCCTCCGTCGACGACATCCTCAGCGCCTGGGCAGGCGGCCAGGCCGCCCCGGCCGCATCCGCGCCGCCAACCCCTCCGGCCGAAGAAGCTGCCGTCGAGCCGGAGCCCGCCGCCGCTGAACCGGCAACCCCGGCAGCTGCCGCCGCTCCGGCCGATGTGCCGGCGGCGTCTCCCCGGCCGCAAGCGACGATCCGGACGATTCCGGCCGCCCCGGTGCCCGAGACGGTCACGGAGGCCGAAGCCCTCGACTGGGACCAGGTCACCGCCGTCAAGACGGCCGGGTTGCGGGAGCGGACGAGGTCCGTGATTCCGTTGTGGCTGGTCGCCTTGTTCTCGGTCATCCCGTTGTTTGCCGTCGGCTACATCACCGTCAACAACAACGGTCCAACCTGTGGTGATGCCGGCCAACTGGCCGTCAATTTCCGGAACGAACTCGTCAACTGCGATCTCAGTGCCTACGAAGGCGCCGGTGGGCCTGGCGGCGGCGGAGCGGCCAACTTCGTCGCAGCGGGTCGCGATGTCTACCTGAACGTCGCCCAGTGCGCCGGATGCCACGGCGCCGATGGTGGGGGCGGCGCAGCCGGTCCACAGCTCAGCGCCGGTGCGGTGGTTCGAACGTTCTCTTCGTGCACCGATCACATCCAATGGGTCCAGCTCGGTACGGCGGGATGGGCAACGGAAGTGGGTCCGACATACGGCGACCTCGCCAAGCCGACCGGTGGCTTCGGGGCGCAGATGCCCGGCTTCTCGACTTTGACCGACGACCAACTTCGCTCAGTCGTAGCGTTCGAGCGCATCATCCACGGGCTGGCACCGGCAGACGAGGTCCTCGTCGATTGCGGACTCGTCGAGGCGCCGACCGGAGACACCACGCCCGACACGACGCCCGAGGCCGAGGCGCTCGCCCCCTGATCCTCCTCCGCACTCGCGCACACAAACGGGGCCCCGAAGGGCCCCGTTTGGTAGAGACTTCCTCGATCACCACTGGGGCGGGCTGGGAGGCTTCCGATACACCTTTGGGTACTGAACGTGCCCAAGGTTGTACTGTGGCTCTCTCGGTTGTCTCAACAGCAACAACCTCTATGAGGCTGCTGCCTGGTTCTAGTATCGACGATTCGGCACGAAATCTTTAATACCTTTTGTTGGGAACCTCTTTGGCATCGTCACCCACTCCGATCTCCTTCCTTTCCGACTTCGGACTCAACGACGAGTTTGTCGGGGTTGTCCACGGCGTCATCGCCCGCCTGGCGCCCGAGGTCAGGGTCATCGACATCACCCATGGCATCGAGCAGGGAGCGGTCCGCTCCGGTGCGCTGTCGCTGCTCAGAGCCGTCCAGTATCTTCCCGACGGGGTCGTCCTGGCCGTCGTCGACCCCGGGGTGGGGACGGCACGCCGGGCGATTGCCCTCGAAACGGTACGCGGCTACTTCGTCGGCCCGGACAACGGTTTGCTGTCCCCGGCGGTCGCCATGGTCGGGGGAGCCACCCGATGTCACGCCCTCGAGAACTCCGAGTTCATGATTCCGTCGGCGGGCGCCACCTTCGACGGTCGGGACCGTTTTGCGCCGGCCGCCGCCATGTTGGCGTCCGGTCAGGCCGCCCTCGAGGATCTCGGACCCGAGGTCGATCCGGCTGCCCTCACCCCGATGCTGCTGCCCCTACCCGAGATCGAAGCCGGCGCCGTCGTCGGCGCCACCTGGTGGATCGATCACTTCGGCAACGTCCAGACCAATGTCGGGCCGGACGACCTGGCGTCCATAGGTCTGGGCCTGGGCGATCAGATAGCAGTGACGATCGGTTCGACCGCCCACGAACTCCGATTGGTGGCTGCGTACGGCGACGTCCCGACCGGCAACCCGATGCTGATCGTCGACTCTCAGGGGTTGGTTGCGCTGTCGGTCCGTGACGGCCGGGCCGACCAGGCCCTACAACTCGCCATCGGCCGTCCGGTGACGTTCCAGTCGGCTCAGGCGGAGAGCAGCTGAACGAAGAAGACGATCCCGGCCAGAGCCAGCGCGGCGAGCAACGCGAGGATGACGAAGGTGGTGGCCGGTCGCATGAAGCAGTCACTCTACGCCACGTGCCGGCCCATGTCGGCGCCCGCTCCAGATGACCTGCCGAGGCGGTGGGTCGGGCTGGGGTGGGGTCTAGCATGCCAACCATGAGCGAAAACGAACACCTCGTCGAGGATCTTGTGGCGCGACGCGGCGTGATCATGCTCATGGGGGCTCCTGACACGGGCAAGACAACCCTGGCCCGCCAGATACTCGCTGCGGCGGTGGATGCCGGGCTCACGACGGCCTATGTGGACGCCGACGTCGGCCAATCGACGGTCGGCCCGCCCGGCTGCGCCGGCTTGGCCTGGGTCCGCTCCCCGTCCGACCTCGCCACCCTCGATTCGGGCGACGAGCTGCGATTCGTCGGCTCGACGAATCCATCGCGGCTCGTGCTCCAGATGGTGCTGGCGACTGCCACCCTGGTTGAAGTCGCAAGGAACAGCGCCGATCTCGTTGTCATCGATACGACCGGGACGGTCTCTGGTGTCACCGGCCAGACCCTGAAATATCACAAAGTCGAGTTGTGCCGTCCTGACGTCGTGGTAGGCATCCAGCGCGGCAGCGAGCTCGAACCCGTGATCGGGATGCTCAAGAGGTTCTTTTCCACCGAAGTCATCGATGTGACAGTCGACTCCGACCTGGTCCCCGTTTCGGCCGACCTGCGAACCCAACGGCGAGTCGACCAATTGGCCGCTGCTCTTGCCCCGCCGTTGGAGTCCTGGCGGGTTCGACCGACCGTGTTCGCCCCGACGCTGCCCGCCGGACTCGATCTCGCCCGACTCGACGACATGCTGGTCGGCGTGCAGGACGGCCAGGGACGATGCCTCGGTCTGGGGGTACTCACCTACGACGACGGGGTTCTTCGCGTGCTGACCAACAAGGGTGAAGGTATGAAAGGCCTCCGGCTCGGCTCGTTACGCGTCGATCTGTCGACCTACCGCACGAGCCCGGTCAATCTCCGGGAAGTGATGTTCGGCCTCGAGTCCTGACGATCAAGCTCTGAGGCGAGGCGGTCGATAAGACCTCCATGCACAACCGGGTGCTCATCGCCCTACTCGTCACACTTTCGATCAGTTGGATCGCCCGCCCGGTCGCCGCCGACCCTGTGGCAGACGGTACATTTGTCGAACTGATGAATACCGAACGGTCAGTCGCCGGCTTGTCCCCGCTGGAACCGTACATCGACCTCGTCGACGATGCCCGCATCCAGACAATGGCGATGATGGCGGCAGGCGACATCTACCACTCGTCCAACCTGGCCGCCGTGACCACGGGATGGGAAGCGCTCGGCGAGAACGTCGGATACGGCCCCACGGTCGCCAAGCTGCATCGTGCCTTCATGGCTTCTCCGCACCATCGGGACAATATCCTCGGTGACTACGACCGGGTAGGCGTCTATTCGGACGTGGACGCAAGCGGGCGGATGTACGTCACCGTCATCTTCATGCGCACCCAACCCGGCTTCGAGGTGCCCGACCTGAAAGGTGCAGAGCGGTGGCCGGTCGCCGCCATGGCCGGCTCGGCCGGCTTCGGCGTCGGCGTCCATTGAGACGCGCAAGAGCCCAAGGAACCTCGGCGGCCGGCCCCGCACTTCCCCGAACGGGAGGCCATCGATGCACCTTGGGCTTTGCAGGTTCGAACATACGAAGCGTCGGGGTATGCGTCAAGGTATACGTTTCAACCCGGATCACCTCTTCTACTGGGGCTATGTAGGCCTATCTGAGAGTCCCGTATGCACGATTTTCCCGATTCGGGGAGCTTTTCCACAGAATCCACAGCTTTCCACAGGGGGTTGTGCACAACCGCTGTTGACAAGTTTCCGGCGAGCTATTTTTCGCGCTCCCATCCGGCCCGCAGCAGCGGACGGAAGGCTCGTTCGACCTGGTCGTAGATCTCTGCAACGAGGAGGCTCAACTCCGGCGCAGAGAAGTGGCCGATTGCGATCCGGCCTTTCAGCACGATCGCACCCTCCTGGTCGAGGCCGAACCTCACCCGCCAGGTCGATGGGTTTCTGACGAGGCACTGGCGGTACACCTCGGTGTGGCCCTTCGGCGGGGCTGGAAGGAGATACGCCTCGGCCTGCACGGACCTCTCACCCACGTCAAACCAGATGGTCGTGAAGTCCCGGGTGTGTTGCTTCATACGGACTGCCCACCGACCCTCGACCGCCTCGATGGCGACAATGTCGCTCTCGGGATCGGCGATCTGCGCTTCGATCTCGGTGACGAGCCTCCGTTCGGCGTCAGCGCGTGATGCCGGCATACAACTCGAGGAGACGACCGGCCGTGACATCCCAGGAGAACTGCTCGGCGAACGCCACGGCGCCATCTGCCAGTCTCGAAGCGAACTCTGCGTCCGTGAGAATCCTCAGCAGCGCATCGCGGTAGTCGAGCGGATCCCAGCCCTCAACGAGCACTCCGGACTTGCCGTCGGACACCGCGTACAACAAACCGCCGGCCCGGGCGGCAACGACCGGAATTCCGCAGGCTTGCGCTTCTGCGGCAACCAACCCGAAGGACTCCGAACGGGAGGGAAACACCACGACCGACGACGCCCTGTAATAGCTGACAAGCTCGGGGTGCGGGACGGGTCCAGGAAAGCGCACACGACTCGCCAGGCCCAAATCGGTGACTCGTTTACGGACCGCATCGACCTCGTCCTGGCCGTTGGGGCCGGACGGACCACCGATGACGACCATCTCTGCGTCTGGCATGGCTGCGGCGACACCGGCGAAGGCCTCGACGGCCACATCGACCCCCTTGAGCGCCTGGATCCGTCCTACGAAGAGAACGACCGGAGCATCGGGGTCCAGGCCCAGGCCCTGGCGCGCCTCGAACCGATTGCCGGGCGAGAACAACTCGTGGTTGAGGCCGGGCGGCGATACGCAGAGGCGGGTCGGATCAGCTCCGTAGTGCTCGAGGAGGTCTTCTCCTTCGAAAGGGGTAGAGGCAATCACACAGTCCGAACCAGCGATCACTTCGTGTTCGGCTGCGATCCTGACGAGACGCGACGGTGGCTCTCCCGGTCGCCGGGTTGCGTCTTTGACACGTCCCAGGGTGTGGAAGGAGTTGGCGAGGGGAATCCGCAGGATCCGCTTCACCAGGAGACCCGCCCAACCCGAGAGCCAGTAGTGGGAGTGCACGAGGTCATACGTTCGCTGGCGAGCTGCCGCCCAGTCGATCACGGACTCGGCGAACTCGAACACAGAGTCGGTGAGTTGGGCCACCGGCACCGGCATCATCGGGCCTGCCGCGATGTGGATCACCTGGTATCCGTCGGCCACCTGGACGACGGGCGGAAGAGCCGGATCGGTGGCTCTCGTGAAGACGTCCACCTCGATGCCCCGGCCGGCCATCGTGCGGGCGAGTTCGTCGATATACACGTTCATCCCACCGGCGTCGCCGCTGCCCGGCTGAGCAAGCGGAGACGTATGGAGCGACAAATAGGCGACACGGGAGATCATGTCCGTCCCTCGATCTCGAAGAGAGGCCTGGCGACCGCACCGAGCCGGTACTTATAGTGCTCGTCGCCTTTGAGGAAGTCGAACACTCGCTTGCCCCGTTCGATGCTGAGCTCGATGAGCCTGCCGAGCAGCACCACGCCGGGCGATGCGTCGGAGAGCTCGGGGTTGTAGGCAGAGTTGTAGAGGTAGTAGCCGTCGTCGTCCATGTAGCCGAATCCTGCCGCAGTGACGTGCCCATCGTCGGCTACCAGAGCGTCGATACCCCATCCCGGCAAGCAGGCGAGGTCGGCGAACATCGACTCCATTTCTTCGGTCATGAAGCCGCCCTTGTCGCCGTGCGCCAATCGGTGAAGCCGCACGAAGTCATCGAACACGGGTCCGGTGCCGACGTGATGCACGAACCGCGCCTCGCCCAGGGCCGCCTCATAGCGACGCCGTTTCCTCCGGAGCTCGTGCCGCTCTTTCTTTCCGATCAGAGCCAGGTAGTCGTCAAATGTGTCGGGAAGGTGAAGCACGGCAGCAACGGCGTGCTGGGCGACTTCGGCTTTGACGCCCGCCAAGTCCAGGCCCGCCGCAATCGTCTCGGCCGCCTCGGCCGGCAACGAATCGAAGGAGAAAGAAGCACCCGCCCCCAACGACCGCACTGCCCCGGCGACGAGTTCAGGGATACCCGTTCCGAGCGGGCTGCGGTAGTCCACGAGATCGCCTGATCCGGCCAGCATCCAGCTTCCTCCCACGCAAGCCATGCCCACGAGACCGGAGGTGTCGTGCGCGATCATGAGCTCGTCGGCCGGGTCTGCGGTGTGGTTCCAAACAGTGGAAAGAAACTCCCCGTGCGGGAACGGGCCGACCCTGTCCGCCACGGGAGGCAGAGCGAATGCTGGTCGGTCAAAGGGTGTCACGACAACTCCACCATCGGTTCTACTGCCCCTTGCACTTCTCCTCCGCCGAATACGGCCTCGGGCTCAGCAAGGTGGCGACGTTGGGAACCCACGAGGAGGCCCAGCTGTTCCATGGTTCCGACGATTCCTGCTCTCAACCCGCGGGCCGAGCCATCCCAGCACTTGACGCCGATCCCGCCCCGATTGCGGAGGGCAACCCCGATGGAACCTTCGGCACCGACTTTGGCCGCTGCGTCGAGCCAGGTCCCGATCTCCTGATCGATACGGGGGTTCTCGGAAGCGAGCGCCGGGTATCGGTGCATCGCCCACCAGATCTGCTCGAAACGCCCTTCCGAGCCGAGCCGGGCGAAGGCCCGGGCCAGTCCGACTGCGGACACCTCGAACACGGGAGCTCCGCAGCCATCGACTCCGACCCGACCGGGGACGTCGCCGGTCACCTCGACGACTAACTGCGCCACGGCTTCCTGAAGCGGATGATCGGGGTCGAGGTAGTTGTCTAGCGGCCACCCCGACGCAACGCAGGCCCGCAACATCGCAGCGTGCTTGCCCGAGCAATTGTGCAGGATCGGCGAAGGCTCCGTGGTGCCGTTCGCCACCAACCTGACTTCCTCGCCTTGTCCGATCGGCCACGCCGGCGGCGTCTGCAAATACGACTCGTCCAGGCCGACCGCATCGAGCATCGACCGCACGTAGGCGATATGCACCGGGAACCCGCCGTGGCTTGCACAGGCAACGGACAGCGCTTCGCGGTCGAGGCGGGCGCCTGCCATTTGGGACACCAGGGCCTGGAAAGGCTTCAAGGCACTCCGACCGTAAAACCGCCGGGTGATGTCACCGCTCTGCGCCACGACCTCGCCATGGACATCCACCACGGCCACCGCGCCGTGGTGCTCGGCTTCAACCCGTCCGTTGCGGACGACGCGCCCCAGCAGGGTCAATCTTCGTCGTCGATTTCGTCTACGACCGACTGACGGTACCGACGGGTGATCTCCTCTTGCACCGTGTCGAACACCCTTTGGACGGCTCGCCGTTGGTCAGAGACAGACGTTTCGGTTTCCGTAAGGATCTCCTGGATCTCTTCGAGTTCGGAAACCTCCATGTCGGAAATCCGGGTCAGGAAGTCATCCTGGAGCACGACATCGACCGGGCGGCTGCCCTGGCCGGCCAGATCCGCATCGAATTCGCCCCTCACCCTTCCCGACTGGCCGCCGGCGGTCTCTCCTGCGCCCAGGATCTGAGGCAGCGCTTCGATGAGAGACCGGGTCTCTTCACCGGACCTCCGCGCCAGCTCGAAATTGAGCAGATCCATGCGACCGTGCAGTAGCCGCCGGTAGTAGGAGAGCTCGGATTCGACGTCGGCGGCCACCTGCCGGCGGTCGCGAAGCTCGCCCAGCTCCAACGACTGAAGGTTGTCGATGAAGTCATCGTCGAGAATGATGTCGAGTCGGCGTCGCTGTTGGGTCACGGTTCTCCTATCCACAGTTTCTTGCCAGCGTCGGATAGGGGTTCACCCATCCGCCACCGGCGTCCCTGATCCCGAAATGCAGGTGGGACGGCGTCGTTGCCGCGTTTCCGGTATTCCCGGTGTAGCCCACGACGTCACCGGTGGTGACACGTTGGCCTTCGATCAAACCGCCCGCATAGGCGCTCAAGTGGGCGTAATAGTACCGAACTCCGTAGTCAGAGTTGAGCCAGATGCCGATACCTCCCAGACCACCGTTGAGGAGCTGCACCGTCCCGTCGGCCACGGCCAGCTGTGGATGGCCGGACGGAGCGAAAACATCGGTGCCTTTGTGGGTCCGCCCTCCGGATCGCGGGAAGCCCCAATCGTTGATGAAAGCGATGGGCCCACTCATGGGACAGAGGAATCCGGGCGTTGCCTCCGGCGGGATACCGCCGGCCGCTCCGGCCGCCCGGGCCGCTCGGGCCGCCGCCTCCCTGCGCAGCTGGGCCTGGTACTCGTCGTACAGCTTGCTGCACTCTTCAGACAGCTCCCAATACGACGACAACGCCAGCGTCAAGAGCTGATCGGTCTCGAGTTTCCACCTCTCGGCCTCCTGGCGGATCACCACGAGCTCAGCGGCCTTGGCGTCGACATCGGCTCGCAGCACCTCGAGTTCGGCCGCCAAATGCTCGAGCTCATCGGCCATCTCCAGGTCGCCTTCTGTGACCGCCGCCACGGCTTCACGACCTGTCAGGAAGGCGTCCATATCGGGAGCGGCGAACAGTGAATCCGGGCTGAACGCGGCACCCGCCATGTAGAGATCAACCGCCCGGTCCGACACCAGCTGCCTGGCCTCGCGCACCGTGGCAGATCGGTCGTCGAGCGCGGCACGCAGGCCGAGTTCCTCGTAGGCTGCTTGCTCGAGCCGGGCGTTGGCATCAGCGTAAGCGGCAACCGCTTCGTCGAGCCGTGCTTGCCCATGTTCCACCCGCGCCAGCGCTGCGTCGCTGCTGGCGCACGCTGCATCGACTTCATCTCTTGTCACAGAAGGTGCGGGCTGGCCCAGGAAGCTCATCGTCCCGACGATGAGCAGAACCGCCAGCATACGCGCCGACAGGCTTCGCATCGCCGGAAGGGTACCGCTAGGGACCCGAAGTTCTCTGGCTTTCGAGGATGGCGACGACCAGATCGAGGGTCCCGGCGAGCCACTCAGGCCGGGCCGAGTCATCGGCAGCCGTGTGATAGGCGGGGTTGTCCGGGCGCCACAGCATGACCGACGGAACGCCCGCCAGCGCGAACGGTTCGTGGTCGGAGATGGGACCGGCCTCACGAAGGACCGCCGTCTGGCCGAGACCGGCCGCCACCTGGATGGCCAGTAGCGCAGCGGACGGATCGGTCTCTCGGAGGTAAACGGCAGCCAGGTCGTCGCCCCAGCCGACCATGTCGACCGACACCATCAGGTCGGGTACATCACCCCCGCCCACATGGGC
>Ga0224512_10005609_pt1 | contig 10263 bp, 8 predicted proteins | sample SF_May12_sed_USG_4_FD_169103 | JGI IMG/M metagenome (GOLD analysis project Ga0224512, IMG submission 169103) | Sediment microbial communities from San Francisco Bay, California, United States - SF_May12_sed_USGS_13 | ecosystem: Environmental > Aquatic > Marine > Sediment | place: USA: California...
AGGAAGCGCCGATATGCCGACGAACCTCACGCCGGAGTACCGCAAGGCGGAGCAGGAGCTCAAGCGGGCGAGGTCTCCTGAGGAGAAGGTTGCCGCCCTCAACTTGATGCTGTCCACGATCCCCAAGCACAAGGGGACGGAGAAGCTCCAGGCCGACATCAAGCGGCGGCTCGCCAAGCTGCGGACGCAGGCGGAGCAGCAGGAGAAGAAGCGCGGCTTCTCGATTCACGTCGAGCGCGAGGGGGCGGGGCAGGTCGCCGTCGTCGGGCCGCCCAACGCCGGCAAGTCGCGGCTCGTCGCGGCGCTCAGCGGCGTCGAGCTGGAGGTGGCCGACTACCCGTTCACGACTCAGAGGCCGCACCCCGCGATGATGCCGTTCGAGGACGTGCAGGTGCAGCTCGTGGACTTGCCGCCCGTCTCCGCCGAGCACACGGAGAGCTGGATTCCCGGCATCGTGCGCAACGCCGACCTGTCCCTCGTGGTCATCGACCTGTCCTCGCCGGACGCGCTCGAGCAGGCGGAGGAGACGCTCACGATCCTCGCGAAAAACAAGGTGGAGCTCGTCGGTCATGTCGTCGACGCGGACGGCAGCGCCAGCATCGTGGAGCGGCAGGCGCTGCTCATCGGCAACAAGCTGGACGCCGACGGAGCGGCGGATACCGCCGGGCTGCTCGCGGGAATCTACGATGGAAGGCTCCCGCTGCGCCCCGTGTCCGCCGCGCGCGGAGACGGGCTCGAGGAGCTGAGATCTCAGATCTACGTGCTTCTGCGGCTCGTGCGCGTCTACTCGAAGCCGCCGCACCACGAGCCGGAGATGGACAGGCCGTACGTGCTTCCGGACGGCAGCACTCTCCACGACTTCGCGTCTCGCGTGCACCGGGACTTCGCCGACAAGCTCAAGTTCGCGCGGGTGTGGGGCCACGGGAAGTTCGACGGTCAGCGCGTCAACAAGGACCACGTTCTGTGCGACAAGGAGGTCGTCGAGCTGCACATGTAAGCGTCGTCGCGCCTCAAGACCCCGCCCTCTCGGCGTCTTGATCGTACCTCTTTCGCAGGCGGACGGGCCGCTCCCGCCGCTTCCTCAGGCGGAGATTCAGCATCTCGACGAAGATCGAGAAGCCCATCGCGAAGTAGATCGAGCTCTTCGGGATGTGGATGTCGAGCCCGTCGGCCACGAGCGCCAGGCCGATGAGGAGCAGGAAGCTGAGGGCCAGCATCTTGACCGTCGGATGCTTGTCGATGAACCGATTGACCGCTCCGGCCGAGACCATCATGACGGCGACGGCGATCACGATGGCGAGAATCATGACGCCGACGTCCTTGGCCAGGCCGATCGCCGTGATCACGGAGTCCAGCGAGAACACGATGTCGAGGATCATCACCTGCGTGATGACGGAGAGAAACGACACCGCCTTCGCGTCGGGCTGCCCGGCCTCGCTCCCCTCCAGCTTGTCGTGGATCTCCAGCGTGCTCTTGGCCAGGAGGAACAGCCCGCCGGCGATCAGGATCAGGTCGCGGCCGGAGATCTCATTCGAGAACACGCTGAACAGCGGCGCCGTCAGCCGCATGATCCAGGTCAGGGACAGAAGCAGCAGGATGCGCATCACCATCGCGCCGGCCAGGCCGATGAAGCGCGCCTTCGGCTGCTTCTCCCGCGGCAGCCTCCCGACCAGGATCGAGATGAAGACGATGTTGTCGATGCCGAGGACGATCTCGACCGCGGTGAGCGTGAAGAGCGCGATCCAGGCTTCCGGCTGAGCGATCCACTCCATGGCGACAAGGCTCTCCTGCGGCGGACGTCAGCCCGCCGTCGACCCGGCCTCTCCCCGGTCCAGCCGCACACCGACGGGAGCCCCCACGGAGAGGTCGATGTTCGTGGACACGCTGGAGCTGAACGTGAAGCCGGCCTCCATGAGCGCCAGGCGGCAGGCCTCCATGACGGCGCTGCGGACGGCGACCAGGGACACGCCGCGCTCGAACACGTTGACCCAGAACGACACCTCCAGCTCGACGTAGTTCGGCGTCATCGCGGAGACAGAGGCGGCCGGCTTGGGCTCTGGGAGCACACCGCCGACGCGGGAGGTCTTGTCGGCCAGCGCACGCCTCGCGGCGGACGTGTCGTCCGCGTAGTCGATGCCGATGACGAACGATCCCCGTCTCAGCCCGTCACGCGTGAAGTTGACCAGCGGCTCGTTGAAGATCTGCGAGCTGGGTATGAAGACGTCCTTCCCGTCGGCCGTCCTGATGTGAGTGTGGCGGAGCTCGATGCCCCGCACCTCGCCCACGAAGCTGTTCGACTGGATCAGGTGCCCCCGCTCGAACGGGCGGCTGAAGGCGAGGAACAGGCCCGCGAGCAGGTTTTCGCCGATGCCGCGAAACGCGAAGCCCAGGGCGACGGCGGTGATGCCTCCCCCCGCGAGCAGCCCCGCAGCCGCTCCCTGCAGTCCCAGCACGTTGAGCGCGACGAGCAGCCCGACCAGGGCGACCGCCCAGACGACGAGGCCGCGGAAAAACGCGACGTGTGTTGCCGGAAGCTTGCCGCGCGTGAGAACGCGGACCATTCCTCGTCCCAGGAGCCGTCCAGCCAGGACGAACAGCACGACGACGACGAGCGCGACGGCGAGCCTCGGCGTCAGCCCCACGAGCCGGACCCACTCCGCGGCGACGCTCTCTCGCAGGATGTCGACGATCTCGGATCCCATGCGCTTCACCCCTCGAGCGGAACGGCGCGAGTATAAGCCAGCGGACGCTCACGGCGGTCAACGCGCCGGCGTTGCCGGAAGCCTTCTTCGCGGGCTAGTCTCCTGGGTCCCCGCGCGGGTCTGCAACGAGCCGAGGCTTTCATGGAACTGGTTCCAGATCTTCTGCGACGAATGCTGCCCTACGCTCCCGTGGCGACGACGATCGTGCTGGTCATCGTGGGGCTGTGGGTCGTCCAGCGCGTGCTGCAGCAGCGAGCGCAGAAGGTCGGCGGCCACACCTTCCGCGATCAGCTCGTCATGCTCGGCCTCACGCTCTTCGGGATCCTGCTCGTGATCATGGCGCTGCCGAGCAACGCGCTGCGCGGCCAGCTCCTGAGCCTGCTGGGCATCCTGCTCAGCGCGGCCATCGCCCTCTCCTCGACGACCGTGCTGAGCAACGCCATGGCGGGATTCATGCTGCGTGCGGTGCGCGGATTCCGAATGGGGGACTTCATCAAGGTGGGCGACCAGTTCGGCCGCGTCTCCGAGCACGGTCTGGTCCACACGGAGATCCAGACGCCAGACCGCGACCTCGTCACGTTCCCGAACCTCTACCTCGTCACTCACCCCGTGACCACCATCCGGTCGTCCGGCACGATCGTCTCCACCACGGTCTCGCTCGGCTACGACGTGCCGCGCTCCCGCGTCGAGAAGCTGCTGCTCGCGGCCGCCAGCGAGGTGGGGCTCAATGACGCGTTCACGCAGGTGCTCTCTTTGGGCGACTTCTCGGTGACCTATCGCGTCGCCGGCCTCCTGACCGAGGTGAAGACGCTCATCACCTGCCGCTCGAACCTGGCGCGGCGCGTCATGGACGAGCTGCACCGAGGCGGCGTCGAGATCGTCTCGCCGACCTTCATGAACCAGCGGGTGTTTCCGCACGACGCCGCGTTCATCCCGCAGGAGCGGCAGGGACGGCAAGCCGGGCCGCCCGAAGAAGTAGCGGCACCGGAAGCGGTCGTGTTCGACAAGGCCGACGAGGCCGAGGCGCTGGGGATGATGGAACGCCGCATGGAGGAGATGACCAAGAGGCTGGAGGAGCTGAAGAAGCAAGGCGAGGAGTCGAACGACGACGCCGAGAAGGAACGGATCTCGAAAGACGTGGCCGGGCTCGAGGAGCGCCAGAAACGGCTCGTCCAGTCGATCGCCGAGCGCAAGAAGAACGTCGAGGAATGAGCGCCACCGGCCCGTCCGGGTCCGGCACGACCTTGGCGCCGCGATGACGATTTCGTGAGTTGGTGACCGGGCTCGTCGTACGCTCCCGTTCCGATCTGTTTGTACGATCCGGCCGCGAAGTTGCTACCGCTGTGGGCTGGAGGGCGTGTGCCATGAAGAGCGACGTGGGCATCTACGATCTCGGCGAGGTCGGGCAGCGGATCGCGAACTCAAACGCCGGCGCGCGGCCGCCCGGATCTCGCGCGCCGTTTGCATCGACATCGCCCGGCGTGCCGGTCGCGGCCCTCAGCGTGCAGCCGCCGGCGGTCCCCCTCGCGGCGATACGGCCGCCGGCAGCGGCGGTCCCGTCGGTGCCGCCACGCTCGGCCGCGCCCCTCAGGAGCGTTCGGCCGGCGAGCGCGGCGACAGCCGTGCCGCGAACGAGCGCGCCGAGAACGACGGCCGCAGCCGTTCGCAGCGCCGCTCCGAGTCGCAGCTTCGTCCCGCGATCTCCATCGCGCCTTTCCGTGACCCTGTCGCTGATCGTGCCGGGCGCCGGCTACCTGCTGCAAAGAGAGTGGGGCGCCGGACTCTTCTATGCCTGCTCGTCGGCGTTCCTCGCGACGCTCGCGTGGTCGATCCTCGCCACCGCGGATCGACTCGCCGCCACGCTTCCGTTGCTCGGGGCTCCCGCCGCGACGGCCATCTGGGCTCTCGAGGCGATCTTCGCGGCCTATGCGCTCTTGCACCTGTCGTCCGTCCATGCGTCGTCCGCGCCCGCCGTGACGTACCGGCGTCCGCTGCCCCGATTCATTCCGGTCGTGGCGTCGATGCTCGTGCCGGGTTGGGGACAGCTGCTGCGCGGCAAGCGCTTGCGCGCGATCGCGTTCCTCGGCGCGCTGTGGGCGGCCGGCGCCGTCTGGCTCCTGCTCTCCCCCGAGGCCGGACGCCTGATGGCCCTCTTCGACCTGTTCCTTCCCGAGGCGTGGCTCATGTTCGTGCTCCCGATCGTCCGGCTCGCGGCGCCCGTGATGGTCTGGCTGATCGCCGTGTACGACGCGGCCGTGGCCGAGGACTCTTGAGCCGCGGCGCGTCCGCCTGTCACGCCACGTGGGTCGGCGCCGCGGACGGCGCGCCCCGGGTGGTGCGCGTCACGCTCGACGTTCTCGACGAGGGCGTCTCGGCGCCCTGACAGCGTGCAGCGACCGGGGCTTCACCTCTCAGCGTCGCCGGCCGGCGGCACTGGCTGATTGCCGAAGTGCCGCGGCGGCCCCGCGAGAAGCACGTCGAGCGAGGTGTTCCGCTCGATCAACAGCTCGGGCCAGCCGGGCCGAGACCTGTCGAGCAGGAGCGCGAGGGAGAACCCGGAGATCTCGGGCGTGAAGGCGGCAGGCTCGCCCTGCGCCGCCCGGGAGAGGGCCTCCTCGAGCGCTCCCTTCAGCCGCGTCGCCAGCGGGGAGAGGCGGCTCGCGTCCTCGCGCGGATCGGGTGTCTCCCCGGCCTCGGCCCACGCGCTCTCGATCAGGGCGCGGTAGGCGACGAAGAGCGGGAGTCCTTCCCGCAGCTCGGCCCGCCGCCAGGCCAAGACGTCCCGATCGTGCAGCATGGCCACGCGGCGGAACCGCTGGCGCACGAGGCTGCGCGCGTGATTCGTGGCCTCCTCGTCCGTCGCTGCGGCGAGCGCCGCGGCGATGAGGCGTGCCTCCTCGCCGAGGGCCGCCGGGAGCTGGCGGGCGACCCACGCCTCGGGCGCGGGGAGCTCCGCGTCGCGGAAGCCGGGGGGCGGCGGGAGCGAGCGCGCCGCCCAGCCGATGAACACCTCCGCCACGTGTCGCGCGAGCTTCGCCTCGCTCGCGTCGCCCTCGGACAGCGCGCCGGCGAGAAGTGACGGCAGGGCGCGGGGTCGCTCCTCGGTCTCGTCCGGCGGAGCGGCCTCCGCGAGACCGGGCCAGATCGCCCGGAGCAGATCGTCTTCCGGCTCCGCGGCACGCCGCGGGAGCTGGTCGTAAGCCGCGGAGTGCTGGCCGAGCTCGGCGGGCGCGGCGGGTACGGCGGCGGCCACGCCGTACGCGGCGACAACGAACACCAGGATCGCTGAGGTCATTGGTCTCTCCGGGGTCACGATTTGCCCGTCGACCCCACGTCTTCAAGATAGGTCGGGCACGACGGAGCGGCTCACTGCGCTCGATCGGCGGGGATGACCGTCAGCCGCCGTCTGGAAGTGATTCGCCCCGGAGCCGTTCGAGGAAGCCGCACGCCGCGATTCCAGTCTCCTCCAGAGCGGAGAGCAGCGACGCGGCCTCCACGTCCTCGTTGCCACCGGTCACGGCCTCGACGCACATCGGTTCGTACTCGCCGAGAACGCCCGGCTCCTCACCGTCCAGAAGGACGTACGCGGTGACGAAGACGGACGGCGCCGGCGCGGAGTCGGGAAGCGGAGCCAGCTCGACGCGCACCTCGACGACATCTTCGTCGAACAGCTCCTCGAGCCGTCGCTCGACCGTCTTCATATGACGTCTCCTCTGCCGGACTCTCTCGCGCCGCTCGCGCAGCGCCTCCTCGGCGCGTTCCTTCTCCGCGCCGCGGGCGAACGCAGCGAGCCGCTGGATCTCCCAGTCGTCGGCGAGCTCGGAGACCTCGTACTCCAGGGGACGGATGAGCTCGGCCGCGATTCGATCGCTCGGAATCGGGCGGTGCATCGAGCGGCGCACGTAGACCGGATGCCCGATCGCGTCCAGCACGCCGCGCTCGTCGAGCGTCTCGACGAGGCGCAAGGCCCACGGCGTGCGCGGGAACACGCCGCGCATCCAGACCTGCGAATCGCGCACGAGCCGCGATTTCTCCGGCACCGGCAGGGTGACGCGATAAAAGCCGACGCGGTCCAGGTCGGGCCGGTACGCCGGATGGAGGATCGTGTACGACCGGACGCCCTCCGGACCGCCGAAGCGCCGCCAGAGGCTGTCCCATCCGATCGCAAGAAGCTCCCTGTCTTCGATGTCGCCCTGGACGTCGAAGACGATTTTCCGGTTCGCGATCTTGCGCTCCAGCCTGAACGCCAGCTCGCGCGGCGACACGTCTGCGAACCACTCGGCCAGGTAGCGGCCCATCTCGTCGGGACCGACCTCGGAGAGCTGCTTCCTGAGCAGCCAGAAGCGCAGCTCCTCGATCTGCCGCAGCCTCTCCGCGACGTCGACCGGGCAGCCCCTGGCGCAGAGCCGCTCCGCGCGCTCGGCGTTGAGCGACAGCTCGGCGACGTAGCGGGCCTCGTCCTCGGAGATCCCGGCGACGAGGCGGTCCGCAAGGGCCGCGCCGTCGCCGCCGGCCCGCTCGCTCGCAGCAGAGCTTGCTCCGCCCTCCGTCCCGCCGATCCACGAGGCCGGGACGGGCCGCCGGTCTTCTACCGAGACGCCGTCAGCGGGGGCGGACTTGCCGGCGCTCGCCGAGAGCTCGACCTCGCTCACAGCACGGCGTGAGGCGATGACGCGCGCCTCGGCCGGATCGAGTCCGGACCGGAGCGAGAGGATCAGGTCGTGCCGCCTCTGATCGAGCGCCGTCCCCGCGGCGCCGTCGTCGCCCCCGAGCCGTCCGAGCTCGGACGCCACGAGCCGCTCGACCGCGTAGCGCTTCTCCAGCTCGATCTTCGCGGCGGCCCAATTGGCGTAGCTCGCGAAGTGCCCGAACATCTGCGCGGCGACTCCTTCACGGACCCAGGGAAGCGCCTTGCCCGAGATGACGACGTTCGTCTCCCGGGACGCGTCGTCCGGCGCGTCGAGCTCGACGCCGAGACGGATCAGCTCGAAGACCACGTCCTCGGGCCCGCGAATCCACTCGGTGAGGCGCGAGAAGTCCGGAAGCTTCACGTCGAAGGACCGGTGAACGAAAACCGGCCGAGCGCTCGCCTGCTCGAGGGTGTAGCCGGCGCCATTCACGTAGAGCGGTCCGGCGGCGATCTGCAGGTCGTGGATCGTGCCGCTGATGGTCTCACCGTCCGTCGCGCTGAGCGACGGCGGGTCGTCCGATTCGGGCGCGACGCCCGCGACGAGCTCGGGCCACGACGCCATCTCGGGCATGGCCGTCACGCGCCCGGGCACCGGCGAGACCGCCGGAGGCCACGAGAATCCGTCCGCGAGGTCGTCCTCCGGCTCGGCCGGCCTCGAACGGATGACCCGCCGGTCCTTGTGGTGCACGACGCGGCAGCGAAGCGAGCGCGGCAGCTCGACGCGGACCCGACGCACGAGCGGTTCGGCGTTTTGGCGGTCCCGCGGACCCGAGCCCGCGGGCCACGACTCGTACTCCAGCGTGATCTCTCCGTGGAGCAGATCGCGGATCTCGACGAACGTCTGCTCCAGACCGTCCGCGCTGTCGAGGGAAAAGACACGTCCGCCCGTGCTCCGCGCGAGCGACTTGAGGCTTTTCCACACGCCCGAGGCGACGGGGATTCTGAGACCGACGGCGAACACGGCCAGGTCCGCGTCGTGAGAGACCGTCTCCGCGAAGCGGCGCAGCCGCTCCTCCGGGACCGCGCTGGCGGAATCGACCCCGTCCGAGAGCACGACGAGCGCCGTGCGCTCCTCGCGTCCTCTCAGATAGGCGCTCAGGCTGAGGAGTGTGTCTCTGAGCGAGGTCCAGCCGTCCGCACGAATGGAGTCGATCGCCGCCTGGATGCGCGTCACGTCGGCCGCAGTGCGAATCGTGGTCAGCGGCACGCGGAGGCGCAGGTTGTTCTCGAACGATGCGACGAGGACCTTCTCGCCGGGACGCAGCCCGGCGACGTACTCCTTCGCCGCCCCTCGCGCGACACCGATGTTGTCGAACTCGTTCATGCTGCCGCTCGCGTCGATGACGAGGGCATGCAGTGTCGAGCGGCGGGTACGCTCGATGGCGTTGACCCGCGGGACGGGCCGGCCGTCCTCCTCGACGAGAACGTCCGCCGGGCGCACGCTCGCGCAGCCCGGCCCGACGACCGAGACGGGGAGCGTCACACGATCGACCCGTACCCGCTCTTGCATCGTCGTCTCACGGGCGTCGAGGTCGGGCGGAGAATCATCGGCCGCGGCGGCCGCGAGGGAGAGCGCGGCGGCAAGCGCGATCGGAAACGTGGGCGAGATCGGTGCCATCGCAAGAGGGCATACCACCCACCCGGCGCCCCGCTCAACCGTTCCTCTCGAATTCGTGCTGCTCACGAGCGGCGCGCGTGAGCGCCACTCGACCCCGGCACGGGCCGGAACCACCTTCAAGGCAGAGAGGCCTGTCGCGGCCCGCGCCGCGATTGACGCTGGTCGCGGGCCGCCACTACGCTCCGAGAAGGAGTTCCGGCTCCGTCTCGTCGGGCTCCGAGGGGGATCCGGATGGAGGGGACGGGCGCACCACGACGGGAGCGGCCTTCCGCGCCGGCCGAGAGGGCGCCGCGCGGGCACGCGACCGGACGGTTCCGCGGGGCGCTCGACGTCACCCTCGATCTTCCGCTGGCCTCCCTCGGAACTCGCGCGCTGGCGCAGGTCGTCGACGCCGGCGTGCTGTTCCTCGCTTTCGCCACGCTGCTCGCGGGCTGGACGCTCGCCGGCGGTGGTCTCAGCTGGGTCTTCGCGGCGCTCTTGATCGCGATGTTCCTGCTCGAGTGGGGCTACTTCGCGGCGTTCGAGCTGTTCATGCACGGACAGACGCCGGGAAAGCGGCTGCTGCGGCTGCGCGTCGTCACCGAGGACGGCACTCCTGCCGGCGTCATCGCGGTCCTCGTCAGGAACCTGATCCGGCACGTCGACCTCATGCCGCCGTTCTACGGCATCGGGTCGCTCACGATCCTCGCGACGTCGCGCGGGCAGCGGCTCGGAGACCTCGCGGCCGGCACGCTCGTCGTCCGCGAGCCCGATCCCGTTCCGTCGCTCGCGATCCGGCGTTGGCCCGCGGGCTTCACGACGGACGACGTCGCGCTCATGGAGGCGTACTTCGAGCGCTCGCACACGCTGCCGCCCGTCCGGAGCCGCCTTCTCGCCCGTCGACTCCTCGACTGGCTGGCCACGAGCTTCCCGGAGTTCGTCGGCGGCGCGGAGCGGGTCGCGATGCCGGAGACCCGTCTCGTGGAGCTGTTCTCGCCGCCGCCGGCCGGCCAGGATCGCGGCGCGGGTGACGCCGTCACCGGCGCGGCGCGCGAGCACGGGGAGCGCTGAGCGGCCGTGGACTACGCCATGTTCATTCGCCGGGGGGAGGAGACCTGGGAACGTGCCGAGCAGCTAGCCGGCCGGGCCGGCGGCACGCTGCGCGGGCTGTCGTTCGAGGAGCTCGAGAGCCTGGCGGCATGCCAGCGGCGGGTCGTCTCGGATTTCGCCTACGCCCGCACACACTTTCCAGAGAGCGCCGCCGAGCGGCGGCT
>Ga0224512_10005610_pt1 | contig 10263 bp, 5 predicted proteins | sample SF_May12_sed_USG_4_FD_169103 | JGI IMG/M metagenome (GOLD analysis project Ga0224512, IMG submission 169103) | Sediment microbial communities from San Francisco Bay, California, United States - SF_May12_sed_USGS_13 | ecosystem: Environmental > Aquatic > Marine > Sediment | place: USA: California...
CAATTTGGCGAGATGACCTCTTCGATATTGAGGCTGCCTGGGTGGGCGATCCGATTCCGGAACACAACCGGATCTGGTATGAAATACCAGGTTTAGGTTACGGACACTCATCTACCATACAGCCTGTGCGGGATGAACCGAACGAGCCGCTTCTTGACGTGCCGAACTGGGGCTTGCTGACTGAAGTAACCGTGCCGTTCGTGGATGCACACTGGCGACCCCGCGAAGACAGCGAGCTAGCCTACCGCTTCTACTACGGGTCAACTTTTTGGATTACTGGCGTGAGCCAAGATGTGAAGCTCCAGAAGTGGTATCGCATCCTTGACGATAAGTACACCTACGTTTACTACGCGCCGGCCGCCGCCTTCAGACCCGTTCCGATCTCGGAGCTCATTCCAATTTCCCCCGATGTACCCGCCGCCGAAAAGCTCATCAAAGTTGACCTCGCAAACCAGTGGGTAAGCCTCTACGAAGGCGATACGATGGCTTTCTCAACCAAGGTTTCGACCGGGCGTAAATTTGGTCAAGATTATTACTGGACCCCAGAAGGCGATTTTGAGACCTTCCGAAAACGGCCCTCTCGACATATGGCCCGCGGCAATCGCGCGACCGGGTATGATGTACCCGGCGTGCCCTGGGTCTCATATATTGATGAGGAAGGCGTTTCCTTCCATGGGACCTACTGGCACAATGACTATGGGATGCCTCGCAGTCACGGTTGCATTAACATGACGCCCGAAGCTGCAAAGTGGCTCTACCGATGGACGCACCCTGTTGTCCCGAAACATGAGCTGGAAGTTTGGAAGAAGCACGGTACGGCCGTGAACGTGTCCTTCTAGTCCTTCAATCCGATCTATGGCTAAGCAAGCGCTGTTTTCAGGGTTAGTTGCCGATGAGTTCGGCAACCCCGTCGAAGTCGCCTACGTTGGCGGAGAATCTTTCTACGTCATCGATGATGATGGCTTCAAGCGGCATATCGAGACAGAGTCAGTGGATCGCCAGGTGTTGGAGCAGTTTGGTGAATACATCCGGGGTAATGAGGATCTGATCAGCGAAGGTACGATGAGAGCCATCGGCCAGGAAGATATCTTCACTAAAGCCATTATCGACAATTCGCTAAAAGACTTAGACAAGCAGTTCGACCAACTCCTGCGGAGTGGGCTTCCCGAAGACCTCAGAACCTGGATGGGCATGCTGGGCTTTCGCGTCCAGGTTGACATGCAGGGAAACGTGATCAAGATCGAACAGCCGGGCGTTTCAGATGAGGGTCTGAACTAGGCACCCATAATCATCGCGCTGGTCGCTACCGATCTCATACGCAAATAATGTGCAGGGAGTCGGCTCCCTCGTAGCGATTCCCTGCCGTACCCCCGTGTAGTAGAATCTCAGCCATCATGAACCTGTCACAGTACATTTTGGATGTAGACGAAGCGACCTTCGAGAGCGAGGTAGTTCTCAGATCGCATGAAGTGCCAGTGGTTGTTGATTTTTGGGCTCCCTGGTGTGGGCCTTGCCGGATGCTGAGCCCCATGCTTGAGCGCCAAGCGATCGAAGCCGGAGGCGCATTTCTGCTGGCAAAGATCAATGTCGATGACAACCCTGCACTCTCCATCCGATTCGGAGTCCAGGGCATACCGGCAGTCAAGGCCTTTCGGCATGGCGAGATCGCAGCCGAGTTTGTGGGCGCGCAACCCGAGTCCGTGGTGCAGCGTTTTATTGAACAACTTGCACCAAGCGAAACACAGCAGGCCATTGAGGAGGCCCTCAGTCTGCTCGGAACCCGTCACTATCAAGAAGCTGAATTGGCTTTTCGAGATGTTCTGGATGAGGACGAAAGTAACGCCGACGCAGCGCTGGGCCTTGTTGAAAGCTTACTGATGAGGGGCCAGGGGGGAGAGGCACTTGAAATCCTGGAGCATTTTCCAGCAGGTACGGCATGGGCCAAAGCCGAACGCTATAAGCCGTTAGCGGAGCTGCTAGCCGAGACCAGCCAAGAGACAGCTGGATTTGAGGACGACCCGATGGAGGCCAGCCTCCATCAATCGGCCCGGCTGATTGAGCGCGGCAATATCGAAGCCGCAATGGACGGGCTATTGGGTATCCTGCGGGAAGACAAGAAATACCGAGGTGGAATGGTCAAGCAAGCCATGCTCGGGCTCTTTGAGTTGCTTGGAGATCAGGATCCCACAACCCGGAAATACCGGGAGGAATTGGCTTCCGTGCTGTTTTAAACGTGATATGAGGAATCGATTGGGCCGGGCTCCTTGCTCGGCCCTTCTTTTTGTCTGCGAATGAGCGCCCAAGCAACCTTGGATTCAGGCGAAGTAACCCTCAGTCGAGAGCTGAACCTCTTCACTGTGACCATGATCGGCATCGGCGGAATGATCGGCGCCGGCATTTTCGTGCTCACCGGCATTGCCGCGGGGGAGGCAGGGCCAGCAGTGATCCTGGTTTTCCTCCTCAATGGACTAGTGACTTCCCTGACTGCAATGTCTTACGCGGAGCTGGGTTCGGTACTTCCGGGCGCGGGAGGCGGATACATCTTCATCAAAGAAGCGCTGGGAGGAACCGCAGGCTTCCTGGCCGGGTGGATGAGCTGGTTTGCGCAGGCCGTGGCGGGCAGTCTTTACGGTTTGGCCTTCGGCAGATTTGCCGCCGAGCTGATCGAACTCACAGGCTTTCCAAACCTGGGATTGACGGTCGACCAACTATCGCTGGCTTTCATGACCATGATCATTCTCTCCTTCATCTTCATCAATTCCTGGGGCGCGTCCGAGACGGCGGCGGCTGGGAACATCCTGACCCTCACCAAGATCGCCATCCTCGGAGTACTGGTCGTTTTTGGATTGGCCGCGATCACGGGCACGGATCTTAGCCAGGCGGAGCTTACGACCGATTTCTTTTCGCAAGGTGTGATCGGCGTGCTGTCGGCGATGGGCCTCACGTTTATTGCCTTTGAAGGCTATGAAATCATCGCCCAGTCCGGCGAAGAAGTTATCAACCCCAAGCGAAATATTCCAATCGCAATCTTTGCATCGATCGCGGTTGCCGTCGTGATCTACATTCTTGTAGCGTTTGTGGCCGTGAGTGCCACCACGGCTCCAGCAGGGACCACAGTCTCGGCTTATCTTGGCGAAAAAGGCGAAGTAGCGATTATCGAGGTGGCGAGCCAGGTTTTTCCTTTCGGTATCGGCGCCCTGGTCCTACTGATTAGCGGCTTGGCTTCGACTACCTCAGCCCTGAACGCCACGACCTACGCCTCCTCCAGGGTCTCCTTCGCTATGGGGCGCGAAAATAATCTTCCTAGCTTGTTTGCCAAAGTGCATCCAAGTCGACACACGCCGTATTGGGCTGTGGTTTTTACCGGAATCCTGATGATCGCAATGGCCTGGACCTTGCCGATCGAGGACGTGGCGGCCGCGGCCAGCATCATGTTCCTTCTGCTCTTTATGCAGGTCAATCTAGCGCTATTGTTCCTCAGGCGGAGCCGCCCCGAATTAGATCGCGGCTTCAAAGTCCCCCTATTCCCATTTCTCCCGGTCTTAGCGATCGTCACCAACGCGCTGTTGGCGATCAGTTTGTTCCGATTTAGCGCAGTGGCATGGTATTTCGTGATCGGCTGGACTGTCGCGGGTGCTTTGGCCTATTTCGCTTATTTCTCACGCATTGAGGAAATGGAAAAGCCCAAAGAGATCCTGCACGAAGAGGTATTGATCAGCAACGACTACTCAGTGCTGGTCCCGATAGGCACGTCACTTCAGGCTGAGATTCTTGCGCGGATCGGTGCCATCCTTGCATCGGATCGCAACGGGGAGGTGCTCGCCTTGCACGTTGTGCAAGTGCCGCCTCAGCTTTCACTAGGCGACGGGCGCTTGTTTCTCAAAGAATCCCGTCCCTTGATGAACGAAGCCATTGCGCGAGCCAGGGAACACGAAGTTCCGGTCCACACCATCATCAGGCTGGGTCGAAATGTTGCAGAGGCAATTAGGCTGACGGCGGTCGAAAATGCCTCAGATCTGATGGTTCTTGGCTGGCCGGGATACACGAATTCTTCCGGGAAAATGTTTGGCTCCGTGATTGATCCTATTGTCGACAATCCGCCCACCGATGTAGTAGTTGTACGCTACCGGCCGTGGAGGCCGCTGAAGAAGATATTGGTGCCGGTCACGGGAGGGTTGAATAGCCGAATGGCCGTCAAGCTGGCCGCCAGCATGGCCAGCGCCGAGAGTGAACAGCCTGTAACGGTGACAATACTGCATGTGCTGCCGCTAGGAAGCAATCACCGGGCAGAAATCCTCGGTCAACGCGCGGTTGACGCAAGCCAAGAAGGCGTGGATTACGATCTCATCGAGACCAGAATGGTGCGAAGCGAGGATCGAGCGCCCGCCATTCTGGAGGCGAGCGATGGCTACGATCTGATTGTGATTGGTGCCTCAGATGAGCCGATATTCCGGAACTTTATGGTTGGCACGCTTGCTGAACGGGTCGCCCGCGATGCGAATGTTACGGTAATGATGGTGAAGCGCAGAAGCAGCCCATTACATTCATTTATGAGACAAACCATTTTGGAGCCAACGGTCGCAAAGCCCATCGACTAAAGCGAATGGACGGTGGCAAGAAAAGGGCGTTCCATTGGAACGCCCTTTTGATTCCCTTTTGATTTATGAACTGCTCAGGCTATTGTCCGAGGATCAAGGTACCCCAGGTAGTTGGGTTTGAGAGCGTTCGTGAGCTGATGCTCGATACCATTGACTGCTGGACCGGCGCACCCTTCAGATCGTTGTCTGAAACCGAGAGCGCGAATCCAAAACGATCTTCAGCGTTGGGGGTCACTCCAAATACAGACCATGGTATCTTGGCCTCCAGATCATAACCATCCGATCTCGCGGCGGCCTGGATCGTAATCACCGACAGCGAGCCGCGAGTGGATACTGGATACCATCGCCAGGATTCCTTCCCGAGATTGCTAAAGTTGCCGGGCGAGAGGCCGATTTGATAGTCATCGCCCGAAAGAACGTTGGAGAAATAATCACCTTGCAGGTTCGTATCCAGTTGTATCTCAACCTCGTCGCCCTTGAAGATCTGGCTGCCACTTGAGACCTGCACGAACGTATCGTCGGTAACCTTGATGGCAAAGTACAAGGCTTCATTCGTCCACCCGATGTAATACACGCCAGATGCATCGCTAGCGCCGGTCCAGTTGCTGGCACCAAAGACAATCTGGTTTGCATTGAAGGTGGATGAGCTCCAATCACTCAGGTCTCCGTCCAGGGTCGGTGGGGAGTCCATGAAGGCAGCTTCGACCGGTGAACCGTTCGGGCGCGTGTCTTGTGAAACTGGGGTGATGGTCCCACTGGCAACGGGCGTGGCTCCGAGGAGGACGGTTGGTGAAGGAGTAGGGCTAGAACCGGGACCGAGCGTAATCGGGGGCGGCTGCGTGGGTATTCTTTGCTCGGTCTCAGAGAACATCGCCGTCAGTGTGACATCGGCGGTTGGGATTACGAAAGGGGTGGGAGACGACGTGCCGGGAAGCGTACAGGAGAGAATCGTGCCTGCCAGCACCAGAATGGCCAGGCGCTTTCGACGTTTGACATTAACGGCCCTCGCCTGGGAACCGCCCACGCTTGCCTGCGATTCCGTGAGATTGGTGTGCTTGTTTATGTTCATCTTTTCAACACTGACTGCGTGTAGCCACGCGAGAAGTCTGCCCCTAGTGGTTGGCCGCCGATTTTACACTTAACATCGCTTCGGGGAAATCAGGGGAAGGGTTCAAAACCGTTTAAGCGTAGGCCGCCGTCGTTCTGGCAATCACATGACGGAAAAACTAGGGTGGTGTTTAACGGTCGTTGCCGCAAAACCCTCATAATGGCGTGGGTACCGCGCAGGCGTTGGCTGCAAACGAAACTGTGGGGCGGGTGGGAGTCGAACCCACACGTCCTTTCGGACAGAGGATTTTAAGTCCTCGGCGTCTGCCAATTCCGCCACCGCCCCCCCTCGATTGTAGCTTCGCCCCAAATTGCGTCAAGAGCGGTGGTTCAACCCATGCGTCATCAAAGAGGTGAGTAGCGCACGTGTTCGGCTCACCGCGGTCCTGTGTAGCAGAGTTCCGCCGCTGTTGACTAAGTCAAAAAACCCTGCGTGCTATAATCCGCAATTCCATGCTAAAGGGAATAACTAAGTTCTTCGCGGGCGATTCCATCGGTGAAGATATGGAGCGCTACACCGGAATCGCTCAGCGTATCAACGCGCTCGAGTCAGACCTTCGCTCCCTGACGGAAAAGGCACTCCTCGCCAAAACGGCCGAATTCAGGGAGCGCCTGGCCTCCGGGGAATCGCTGGACGATCTGCTTCCAGAGGCTTTTGCAGTTGTGCGCGAGACTGCCATTCGCACTGTAGGGCTCCGGCATTTTGATGTGCAGCTGATCGGCGGCATCGCCCTCCACGAAGGGCGAATTGCAGAAATGAAGACTGGCGAGGGGAAAACCCTGGTTGCCACCTTGCCGATTTATCTGAACGCCCTAGCCGGCAAAGGTATCCACCTCGTAACGGTCAACGATTACCTGGCGCGCCGCGATGCTCGTTGGATGGGGCCCATATTTCGTTTCCACGGGCTGGAGGTCGGTGTACTGCAAGAAGCAGCCCGAACTGAGCACGGTCGCAAAGCGTTCATCTACGACCCCAGCCGTGAAGCAGGTCAAGAGGATGTGTATCACCTGCAGCTGGTGGATCGAAGCGTGGCCTATGCTGCGGATGTGACCTACGGAACCAACAACGAGTTCGGATTTGATTACCTTCGTGACAACATGGCCCAGTCCTTGGAGGCGCGCTCGCAGCGCGGTCACTATTACGCCATCCTAGACGAAGTGGACAACATCCTCATTGATGAGGCCAGAACCCCTCTGATTATTTCAGGGCCCGCGCAAGAAGACCCAGATTTGTATGTTGAGATGGCTCGTGTCGTCCAGCAGCTTGCCGCGGAGGATTACGAGGTCAGCGAACGCGACCGCAACATTTCCCTTACGGAACTGGGGGAAGACCACGTGGAGCGATTGCTCGGACGCCCATTGCGGGATCTCGATCGACCGGAAGATATCACCCCTGAGCAAGCCCGCCTCTTGGGATACCTCGAGCAGAGCTTGCGAGCCAGTTTCCTTTTCAAGCGCAACAAAGACTACGTCGTCCAGGGCGGCCGCGTGATCATTGTGGACGAATTCACTGGGCGCATGATGGCGGGTCGACGGTGGTCGGACGGTCTGCATCAGGCGGTAGAAGCAAAGGAAGGCGTTCGTATTCGTCAGGAGAACGTGACCTACGCCACTATTACCCTGCAAAACTACTTTCGTATGTACGAGAAGCTGGCCGGAATGACGGGCACAGCGCTAACCGAGGCTGAAGAGTTTAATAAGATCTATGAGGTCGATGTATTGCCGCTCCCGACCAACCTGGAGTTTGTCGCTTCGCGAGAAGATTCTGAGCTTCTCGAGATCGATTATCGGGAGAACGGGAACCGCTTCTTCTACTACACCCGACGTGACGAATCGGATGGTGAACCTGTTTTTTGGAAAAGAAAGGACTACCAGGACGCTGTTTACCGAACCGAAGAAGCCAAACTCCGGGCGGTCACGATGGAAATCTTGCGCCGCCACGTTGTAGGGCAGCCACTCTTGGTTGGAACCACATCCGTCGAGCTATCTGAACAGCTTTCGGAGCGACTGCGGGCTAAGTTGCTGCAGAAGCTGGCAATGATTGAGATCCTTCGAGAAGCCTATTTAGAGGCGCACGACATCCCCGACGATGGCATGCGAGTGGAAGAACTCCAGCAGCTTTATGGCCCGTTGGGTGGTTTGGGCAACGCATTGATGAAGCCGTTTGGCCGCGATCTCGAGATCGTGATGAATCCCGGCAAGGAAGAGAATTTGCAGCGGCTGGCTCACATTCTTTCACTCGATCCTGAACATCATGAGCGACTCGCCGAAGCGCTCTCCGGTGGTATCCGACATAATGTTCTGAACGCGAAAAGGCATGCTGAGGAATCGCAAATCATTGCCAGCGCCGGTTCTTTTGGAGCGGTAACCATTGCGACCAACATGGCTGGACGCGGGGTCGACATCAAACTGGGCGGCGAGTTTGCGGAGGAGGTTCTGGCGTCCATCAACCGCGTGCTGCGGCGGATGGGAAATTCGGATCCAGAATCACTCAATCTGGAAGAGCGGCTTGCGCTGCTTGAAAGTGCTGATGATGAAGCGCTAGGAATCTATGGCTCCGAAGTTGAGCTTTTCCGCCGGTTTATGAAAGAAGAGCAGTTGGTTCGAGAGGCCGGCGGTCTACACGTGATCGGTTCAGAACGCCATGAAGCCAGGCGAATTGACAATCAGCTCCGGGGTCGCGCGGCTCGACAGGGCGATCCAGGCTCTTCACGTTTTTTCCTCTCGCTCGAAGACGAATTAATGCGTCTGTTTGGCGGCGAGCAAGTCTCCGGGCTTATGCAGCGCCTCAATATCGACGATGCCACGCCAATCGGACACGGAATCGTCAATAAGACCATCGAACAGTCCCAAACGCGGGTCGAAGGCACCAACTTCGATCGTCGTAAACACCTGTTGGAATACGATGATGTCCTCAACCAGCAGCGCGAGATCTTTTACAGCCAACGCAACCGAGTCTTTGCTAAGGACGATCTAAGCGAAGACCTTGAGGAGTTGCTGAGCGCAGAGGTGGAAGCCCGCGTCGCCACGGCAATGGAGGACGAGGAAGGCCCATGGCGCTTACTGGCTTGGCTGGAAGAAGTGCAACCGACCCTGGGACTTGATACAGAACATCCCTATCCGTCGTTCATGCTGCGGCTTCTGCTGGAATTGCTGGACAAGGCGGACGGGCGAGAGGCGACTCAGGAAGCCTTGCTGAACATCGGAAGGAATTCGCTAGAAGCTCAAGCCAGACACACACGAATTGCAGCGGAAGGCCAGGTTGAGCGGGCGCTGTCCAGCCTCGACGACCAGATCAAGCAGCGTGCGGAACTTGCGGACATGGCCATCGAGGGAACGCTACTGGAAGCAGATGAGCTTGACACCCAGCCGGACCCCAACGAATTACTGGGCGCAGTCGAGAATGCCGCCGGCCTTAGATTGCAGGTAGATGGAGACACCCGACGACAGATTCTGGAGGATCCAGACCGATTCCGCGATTCGGTTCCTGACCTCATTGAAGCCGGCTTGGGGGCTCGGGTGTGGGCCGGCCTCGTACAAGTCATTCAGCGCCGGGTTGGAGAGCAACTCGACGTAGGCGGAATCGAACCCCCCATTGATTGGGATCAAGCGGAGGTCGAGCTTTTCGCGGCCCTGGATCGAGTCGAAGAGCGGCGTGTGGAGCGTCTTCAAACTGAAATCACACGCGAGCTTGAGGCTTCGCTCCCACAAGTGGATCCGATCAGCGAGACGGCTAAGACGCGAGCACTGGTGCAGATGACCTACTCGAGGCAGAAGACCTTCGACGCGCGTAGCCACCAAGCCCGAGAGCTGATCATTCCACGTCTTTCCTACGCCTTTTATACCGCCAGCCTTCTGGAGGAAGAGGAGCAAAGCGAACTCACCGATCGAATCATTGAGCATCTCGCAGGCGCAAAGGTAGCTGTTCAGCGCTTGGTGGGAGAAGCAGAGCTCCGCCGTTCAGGAATCGAGAGCTTCAACGATGACCTTCAATCGGAGCTTCGAGCCGGATTGGGTGAGGAGGCCTATCAAGAGGCCAGAGCCGCAGGCACGCTACGGGAGGACGTTCGCGAACAGGTCCATCTAATCTTGGGGAACGCACTTGTAGCTGAGGCGTACAGACGGCTACTGCTGAGCGTCGGTGACCAGCTTTGGGTAGACTATCTCACCGAGATGGAAGCACTGCGCACTTCGATCGGCTTGGAGGCCTACGGGCAACGCGATCCACTTGTCCAGTATAAGAGCCGCGCGGTAGATATGTTTCGCGGCCTATTGGCCAATATTCGAGCGGGAGTAGTTTCGAGGATGTTTCGACTTCAAGTTAGTGCTCCACAACCGACGCGATCAATTCAGCCGAGAAGCAAGCCTTCTGCTCCTGCTAAGAGTACTGAACAACCCCAAAAAAGCAGAAAGCGGCGCCGCAGAAGGCGTCGTTGAACCATTGGCTACCTCTCCTTCGAAATACGAACTGCTCACGGATCTACCTAAGGTAGATCTCCATCGACATCTCGAGGGCTCGCTTCGCCTCCAGACCCTCATGGAGATCGCGCGGCAAGAA
>Ga0224512_10005611_pt1 | contig 10262 bp, 8 predicted proteins | sample SF_May12_sed_USG_4_FD_169103 | JGI IMG/M metagenome (GOLD analysis project Ga0224512, IMG submission 169103) | Sediment microbial communities from San Francisco Bay, California, United States - SF_May12_sed_USGS_13 | ecosystem: Environmental > Aquatic > Marine > Sediment | place: USA: California...
ATATTGAATTAAATCACTAGCGGAGTGATAGTATGGATTAAAGTCGTAGTCGTATTCAATTAATAGAATCGCACCGAAATTATTATACCAGAAAGAAGCATGGTCACTGTATGTTGCACCAGGGTTAATTGTCTGCAGTGTTAATCCAATATTGTAAAGAGTATTTATTGATAACATTTCATCTTTCAAAGTAATTGAATTAGCAATTGGTCGCGTATGAATCTCTGCGATATTATCACTATTTGAATCGTAAGCTATCATATCAAGATTAATAACACCCATAATTGAATCACCAGCAAGTGCAGCCTGTTGTGCGTAATAAGTGCTTCCGTATAGTCCACGTTCCTCCTCATCCCATAGAGCGTAAATTAACGTGTACTTGGAATTATAGTTCCTAAAAATTCTAGCTGCTTCAAGAACAGCAGCTGTTCCACTGGCGTTATCATCTGCACCGGGAACAACAGTTCCGCTATACGTAAAATCATCATAGTGGGCGCAAATAATATACTTTTTATTTGGATATTGAGTCCCCAATTGAACAGCATAAACATTTCTACCACCGCCCGTGCCAAAAGTTTGGTCATAAGTTGGAAAGCCATAACTCTCGAGTTTTTGCTTGATATAATTTGCTGCCATATCATTACCGGCATGATTATAGCGTCTAGAAACTATAGTATATGGCGTACCGCCAATTATTGTTTGTACTTCACCAGATAATTCTTCAACAAAATATGTTAGCGAATCAATATTTGTTTGATTGATAATTGTTTGAATAGTTGGCGTCTGACTGAAGGATATGCTTTGAATAGCCAGAAATAGAATCAAAGCCTGTAGAATTTTCCTCATATCAAATTCCTTTCTTGAATATTTATTTCAGAGGTATTTGTTGTAAATTTGGATAATAACAGCAATAATTATGCTAAGACGAACTTAAAAAGCCTCTTCAATATCAGCCCAAAAACGTGCAGTATTTTGAGACCTATGTTAACCAGCAAGTAATCTAAGGATTATTTTATCAAACTTGGTAATCACTTCTTCCTTTTGAACAATTTGTCCAGGCTTTCAATTTATGAAGTGTTGGATACTAAATTATTAAACTTTTTTTCATTGAATTATGTTTTAACTTTAATACCAATAATTTATTAGTACTTGAATGACTACAGATTTAAAATATTTCACACCTTCGGAAGCCAAAAAAACTTTACCTCTTGTAAGGAAGATTGTGAAAGATATTCTCGATACCAGCAGGGAAATGCGTCTGATCGCAGATGAGATAGGCGGAAAAGTGGAGAACGATCCGCGCATACAAAAGCTTGCCGATAATGTTGAAAGCTTTATGCAGGAGCTTGAAGAAATAGGTTGCTTTTTTAAAGACTGGAATTTCTCAATCGGGCTGGTTGACTTTCCTTCTATCATAGACGGGAAGGAAGTTTTCCTTTGCTGGAGAACTGATGAAGAAGATATAATGTACTATCACGAAATGGAAACCGGTTTCGCCGGCAGAAAGTTGATTCCTCCGGAAGAACTTACAGACTAATCCTGTTGGTTACTTCTTCAATTCAAATTCAGCTTGAGCTGAAGTTACCTCACCTGAATTTATATCAGTAACATTTAAGTTGATTTTGTATAAACCTTCGGGAGAGTTATAATCGAGTTCAAATTGCGCCTCAAGTTGCACATCAATTAGTTCGCTACTTGTCACTTCTTTCGAATCGCTAAAAATATTTGTTACAGTTAAACTATCAGGACCAATCATATCGACTGTAAATTCAAGAGAAGCCGATAAATCATCACCAACTTCTTTTTTCACAAACCCTTTCACGTTTACAGTTGCATTTATTTCCCAGCTATCGCCAATATCGTAAGCGAAAGCTTCAGGACTGAAAGCTTCAAATTTAACTTCCTCCTTTTTACTGCAGGAAATTACAGCAAACAAAACAAAACATACGAATACTACTTTCTTCATTTCATTCTTTCTTGTTTTTCTTAGTGAGACTTTGTGCTCTTAGTACCTTAGTGGTAAATAATAGTCTAACAACTAACCTGCCTGCCGTCAGGAAGGGACACACAGAACATTTAGAAGCACTTAACTATTCTACCCGTTTTTCTTCTGGAAATCTTTCATAAAGGTTACAAGATCTTCCACACCTTTGGTTGGGAATGCGTTGTAGATTGAAGCACGCAAACCGCCAACAGAGCGATGACCTTTCAATCCGTTGAATCCAGCTTTGGTAGTCTCATCGATAAGTTTCCTTTCCATTTCCGGTGTTGCAAGATTGAAAGTTATATTCATTTGCGAACGGCTGTCTTTTTCAGCGTGACCTTTGTAGAAACCGCCGCTATCATCAATACATTTGTAAAGCAAGCCTGCTTTGTGTTTGTTGATTTCATACATTTTATCCAAGCCACCAAGCTTTATAAGCCATCGTGTTACAAGCATAATTATATAAATACCGAATGTGGAAGGAGTATTATATAGCGAGTCATTATCAACATGAGTTTTGTAATTCAACATTGTATGCAGTGTGTCCTGACTTCTTTCAACTAAATCTTTTCTGATTATTACAAGCGTAACTCCCGAGGGACCCATATTTTTCTGTGCACCCGCATATATCAAACCGTATTTTTTCATATCAATTTTTTTGTGAAGAATATCAGAAGATGCATCACAAACAAGCGGAACGTTTCCGACTTCGGGTTCTTTGTGCCATTGTGTGCCGAAGATTGTATTGTTTGATGTAAAGTGAACATAAGCTGCATCACGATCAAGCTTGAGTTCGCTCTGCTTCGGAATTCTCTTGAAGAATTTTTTATCGCTTTCACCTTCTTCTGTAGTTGCAGCGATATTTGCCGTTCCGACTCTCTTGGCTTCTTTAATTGCTTTCTTTGACCAGCTGCCTGTTAAAATATAATCGGCTTTATTCTTTGGTGGCATCAGGTTTAGCGGGATCATTGAGAACTGAAGACTTGCACCACCCTGAAGAAACAAGATTGAGTAATCATCGGGGATGTTGAGGAGCTTTTTTAACCCTGCCTTTGCTTCGGAATGAATAGCGTCATACGTTTTAGAACGATGGCTTATTTCCATTATTGACATTCCTACACCGGGTAGTGCGAACAAATCTTTTTGTGCTTCCAGCAAAACTTCTTCCGGTATTATTGCCGGACCTGCACTAAAATTATAAATTCTTTTTTCCATGATATTTCCTTTTAAATATATTTCTTTGTGATTCTTTGTGATTCTTTGTGATTCTTTGTGATTCTTTGTGTCCTTAGTGTCTAATTGGTGAAATTAACAGCCACGAATTCACTAATTTCAGATTAAATGAGTTAATAGTCCATCTCTTAATTTTGGTTCGAACCAGGTTGACTTTGGCGGCATAACTTCTCCAGCATCTGAAATATTCATCAGGTCATCAAGTCCAACAGGATAAAGTGAAAATGCTACTGCAGCTTTACCTGCATCAACTAACTTTTCAAGTTCCTTTGTACCGCGAATCCCACCGATAAAATCTATTCGTGTGTTCGTTCGTGGATCATCAATTCCAAGCACAGGATTGAGTAAAAAGTTTTGGAGAATGCTGACATCCAATTTTTCCCCAAAAGATTTTTCTAATGACAAACTAGCAAGTACTGAATCCCTTGATTTCAGATGATACCATTGTTTATGGAGATACATACAGTAGCTGTTTTTAGTTTTTGGCTTCTTTTCGTTAGTTGGCTTTACTTCAAACTTTTCACTTACTTCATTCAGAAAATCATCTTTGCCTAATCCATTCAAATCAAAAACAACGCGGTTATAGGGAAGAATTTTTAACTGTTCCGCCGGAAAGAGAACGGCCACAAAATAATTATATTCTTCATCTCCTTTATGATTCACATTAGCTTTTTTCTTCTCTTCTCTTGCACGACTTGCGCTTTTTGCTCTGTGATGACCATCAGCGATGTAAAGCTTGTTAATTTTTTTGAACTCGCCGATGATGGTTTGATTAAAGTTTTCAGGAACAATCCAAACTGTATGCTGAATGCCATCCGGCGCAGCAAAATCATATTCAGGTTTTACTTCATTCATCGTTTTATCAACAACTTCATTAACAGTCTTTATTCCTCGGTAAGTTAAGAATACAATCCCTGTTTGTGCTTCAGTTGTTACAATGTGATTTGTTCTATCATCCTCTTTTACTTTTCTTGTTTTTTCATGTTTCAGAATCACATCACTATCATAATCATCAACAGAAAAAGTTGCACAAATACCAGTCTGTGCTCTTCCGTCCATTATCAACCTATAAAGATAAAAACCGGGTTTGTCATCAATTTTCAGTGGGGCATCTTTAATGATTCTGTTTAAATTTTCTTTTGCTTTTAAGTAAACTTCCTTCGAGTAAACATCTTTTATATCGGGCAAATCAATTTCAGATCTTGTAATGTGCAGGTAACTAAGTGGATTTCCTTCAGCAAAATGCTTTGCTTCTTCTCTGTTAACTACATCGTAAGGAACACTTGCAACAAGTTGTGATTTTTCTTTGGTTGGTCTTAGCGCTTTGAATGGTTTAATTATCGCCATAATTCTTTCAGTTGTAAAAATTTTATTAATGAACACCTCTAAAATCTACAAATTTGGGCAAATAATCTATAATTTGCCTTTACTAATTGTTATAAAAATAAATTGAAATGCCAATCAGCACATTTGAAAAATTTTCAATAATCGGTCGATGATGGTTATTTTTATGTTTTATATTCTATAATTTTATTAAAAATGGAGTAAATGGCTTTATTTAAAAGAAAAAGAAAATTCCGAAAGAAGAAAAGAACCGATTCCGAAGCTGTAATTGGAAACGTAGAATTTCATCGGGAGATTTATTCCAAAAACATGGATAAAAAACTTGACTTTTTTGTCTGGCTGCCTCCCGGTTATGAAATCAATCCTTCAAAGACTTATCCTGTTCTGTATATGCAAGATGGCCAAAACCTGATTGATCCCAAAACCTCTTTTGCTGGTAAGGACTGGCAGGTTGATGAAACTATAACAAGGCTTATTAAAGAATACAAAATCAAAGAAATCATAGTTGTTGGAATTTCTAATACAAGCGAGCGACTTGAAGAATACAGTGATACTAAAAAAGGTGAGAAATATCTGAAATTTATAATAGAAGAACTCAAGGCCTTTGTCGATACAAAATACAGAACGCTATCTGACAACAAGAATACTGCAATAATAGGTTCATCTATGGGTGGATTGGCGTCATTCATTATAAGCTGGAAACATCCTGAAGTCTTTTCAATGGCAGGATGTATGTCGAGTTCTTTTTACTATAATAATGAAAAAGTTTTTAAGATGATTGATGAGTACGTTGGTCCAAAGAAGCATATTAAATTTTATATTGATCACGGAGAAGATGGCTTGATACGCGGACAGAAAATGTTCTGCAAGTTAACACTGCTTGGTTACGTTATTGGAACAGATCTGGATTATTTTTACGCCCGCGGGGCAGCGCACAACGAATCCGAATGGGCTAAACGACTCGAGCGGCCATTAATTTTCTTTTTTGGAAAATAGAAATGAAACCTTTTCTCACACATACTCTTATTCTTTCTCTTTCTCTAGCTCTTTTTTTCGCCTGCGATAAAAACGATAAACCCGTCAACCTTTCTCTAGCCAGAGAAGAGGTAAAACAATACTACGAATCAGGAATGTTTGATAGGGAACTTGATGGGGTGATATCTGAAGCAAAAATTGAATTTGATCAAATGGATATTAAAAATAATTCGGTTGTAATATTTGACGTAGATGAAACAGCACTTGATAATTACGGACTAGCTGAACAAATGGGTTTTGGATATGTGTATGAAATGAATAAGAAATGGAATGCGGAAATGAAAGCACCTGCAATTCCTAAGATAAAAGAGTTATATGATTTTCTTTTAGCTAAAGGTGCAAAAATAATTTTCCTTACCGGCAGAAATTTTCCAGAGTATGAAGTTACATTTCAAAATCTTAAGAACGCTGGATATACTGTTTTTGACACACTAATTACTCAAATAGGTGATGAAAAGAAAATGAAAGCACTTGAATTTAAAAGCAGCAAACGAATTTGGTTAACAGAAAATGGTTACGAAATTATCGGAACAGTCGGAGATCAATGGTCGGACCTCGAAGGGTTATATCACGGTGTACAGATTAAAATCCCGAATTATCTTTATTTGATTGAGGATTAATAAAGGACGAAACAATGATGACTCAGACCTGCTGGCAAAGTGAGGTGTGAAAGATAATTGCTAATTTAAATCTGTGTGAATCAGTTCAATCTGCGTCCTCTGTGTTCCATTTCTTTTCTCCTCTACTTCTCAATTTTCCTTATATTTGCACTTCATTTTAACAACTAAGAATCAATGTCAGAAACGAAATTTTCAGAAATCCCAAAAGCATACGATCCTTCAAAAACTGAGGATAAGTGGTACAAATACTGGCTCGATAACAAGCTCTTTCACTCGGAGCCAAATGACAAACCACCGTTCACAATTGCAATTCCTCCGCCGAATATTACCGGGATGCTTACGATGGGACACATCCTCAACAACACAATTCAGGATGTTTATACCCGGCTGCAAAGAATGCAGGGCTACAACTCCTGCTGGGTTCCGGGGACAGACCACGCATCAATTGCCACAGAAACAAAAGTAACAAAGTTCCTTGAAGAGAAGGGGATTGATAAATATAAAATCGGTCGTGAAGAATTTCTTAAGCATTGCCAAGAGTGGAGGAAAGAATACGGCGGAATAATCATTCAGCAGTTGAAGAAGCTGGGGGTAAGCTGCGACTGGAACCGCGAACGCTTTACAATGGATGACGACTACTACCTCGAAGTGATAAAAGCCTTCGTTGATCTTTACAAAGAAGGAAAAATATACCGCGGCTACAGGATGGTAAATTGGGATCCCGCAAACAAGTCGGCTATTTCAGATGAAGAAGTTCTTTACAGAACTGTAAACGGAAAACTTTGGCACTTTCGTTATCCTGTAATTGGAACAGACAAGTTAATTATAGTTGCAACAACACGACCCGAGACAATGCTTGGTGATACAGGTGTTGCTGTAAATCCGAATGATGAACGATACAAAGAACTCATCGGCAAAAAAGTAAAGCTTCCGATTGTTGACAGAGAGATTCCGATTTTTACAGATGAATATGTTGATATGGAATTCGGAACAGGTGCAGTTAAAGTTACTCCCGCGCACGATGTAAATGATTACGATATGGGTCAGCGAAACAAACTTGCAACTGTAAACATATTTAATGCAGATGCAACAACAAATGAAAATGTTCCCGAATGGCTACGAGGACTAGATAGATTTGAAGCAAGAAAGAAAGTCGTTGAGTGGTTTGAGAAAAACGGTTTGATGGAAAAGATTGAAGACTACCAGAACAAAGTCGGTTACTCCGAAAGAGGCGGTGTTCCGATTGAGCCGTATCTCTCCGAGCAGTGGTTTATGAAAATGGATGAGCTTGCAAAGCCGGCACTTGATGTGGTGAGAAAAGGAAAAGTAAAATTTTATCCTGCACACTGGGAGAAAACTTATTTCCACTGGATGGAGAACATAAGCGACTGGTGCATTTCACGGCAGCTTTGGTGGGGACACAGAATTCCTGTTTGGTATTGTGTCGGTGACGATCATTGTAAATTGGAATGCAAAGAACCGATAGTATCAGTTGATCCGCCTGAAAAATGCCCGCACTGTGGCTCGACTAATTTAAAACAAGATGAAGATGTGCTAGATACGTGGGCTTCTAGCTGGCTTTGGGCTCATGCAATTTTCAGAACTGAAGAGGAGAGAAAATATTATTATCCAACTTCGATTCTTGTAACTGCACCGGATATAATTTTCTTCTGGGTTGCTAGGATGATAATGGCTGGTATGCATTTTATGAAAGACATTCCTTTCAGTCACGTTTACTTTACAAGCGTCATCCGTGATATGCATGGAAGAAAGATGAGCAAATCTCTCGGCAACTCTCCCGATCCCCTAGATGTTATTAAAGAATACGGTGCAGACGCTTTACGCTTTACTGTTCTTTACCTCGCCCCGCTTGGACAGGATGTACTATTCTCCGCTGATAAATGTGATTTCGGAAGAAACTTTGCAAATAAAATCTGGAATGCCGGAAGATTTCTTCTGATGAACGCTGAGAATATTAAAGTTGATGATAAACCGAAAGATTCTCACATAGATTTTGCGGATGAATGGATAATCTCACGTTTCAATGAGACTCTTGAAGAATTCAATAACGCAATGAATAGTTTTGAAATCAACAATGCAACGAAGATCATTTACTCATTCGTTTGGAATGACTTCTGTGATTGGTATGTTGAGATGATAAAGAACAGGTTATACGGCGATAACGAGGAAATAAAATCTGCAGTACTAACAAGAGCACTATCAATCTTTGAAAATATGCTGATGATGCTTCATCCATTTATGCCGTTTGTTACTGAAGAACTCTGGCAATTGATAATTGAAAGAAAAGAAGGCGAAAGTATTTCCATTTCAGAATTTCCCAAAGTGAAAAAGGAGTTGATTAATCCTCAGGCTGACAGAGAAATGGAAACAGTAGTGAATAATGTAACCGCAATTAGAAATATCCGTGGTGAGATGAACATTCCTCCTTCAAAAAAGATAAATGTTTTGCTGAAATCAAATGAAGTCAGTGAACGACAGATTGATTACATAAAGAAACTTGCAAAGGTTGAAAATCTCGAAGCTGGTGAAAACATTACCAAACCGAAAGCAAGCGCTTCTGCAATTGTAAAATCTGCAGAGATTTATGTTCCACTGGAAGGATTGATTGACCTTGATGTTGAGAGACAACGATTACAGAAAGAAATTAACCGTCTTGAAGGTTCTCTCGTGGGTATTGAAAAGAAACTCTCCAACGAAAAATTTGTTAGCGGTGCACCTGCAGAAGTTGTTAAAAAGGAAAGAACAAAGCAGAGGGATTGGCAGGAGAATCTTAGTAAGTTGAAAGATATTCTTTCTAATCTTAATTAATTACTTCTACTTTTCTTAGCGTAAGAAAAGTAGCAAAAGAAGCATGCATTGAAAAATATTTGCTAAAATTTCACTTCGTTATGCTAAGAGAAATCAACTCACTCGCTTCGCTCAATCAAACAGGATTTCTCTTTTACCGCTTGACTCTGTGAAATTTCTTACGCAATTCTTTTTAGGTGCAAAAAGTAATGTCACACTGAGCTTGTCGAAGTGTGACGGTATTACAAAAGGGAGAATTTATGTACCGCAAACTATCTGACTTTATAGATGATTGGAAGTACGAATCTGAGTCAACAATAAAAGTACTCAGCAATTTGAGTGATGAATCACTCACCGTAAAATTCAATAACCAAATCCGCACACCTGGCAGACTTGCCTGGCACATAATTACTTCCGTTGGAGAAATGGCTCATCGTACTGGATTAACTTTTAAGACAGTGGATGATATTTCACCCATCCCTTCAACTGCAAAAGAAATCCTAGATGAATACAAAAGAACCTCAGACTTTATGATAAAAGAAATTTCTGAAAAATGGTCTGATGAGACTCTTCAGCTGGAAGACGATATGTATGGTGAAAAGTGGGCGAGAGGAAAAACCTTAGGAATTATAGTCAATCATCAAATTCATCATCGTGCACAGTTGACAGTTGTGATGCGACTTGCTGGTTTGAAAGTGCCCGGTGTATACGGTCCTGCAAAAGAGGAGTGGGCAGGCTACGGAATGGAACCGCAGGAGTAGGATTGTTTTCACTGATTATAAAATTTTGAAAAGTGTTTTCGTAAGTCCAATTTGAAAAATCCAATCAGCAGCACTCTCATTTAATCCAAATGTTATTCCTGTATCAAGTACAAAATCAGCAGTTACGGGATAACTGATTCCAAAATCTATGTAAAGAGAATTACTGCCGGAAAAAGATTCGCCAAAAATCTCACCAAAAATTCCAATCGGCAGATCAATCTTGGGTGACATAGCCAAAGCATAGAAATAAAGATTATCATATTCATCCGAATTATTAATAAATGAAGTGCCCGCAGTTAAGTCAAATTGGGCAAAACTAGTTTGTAGAGTAGGCACAGCATAAAAAGTGTATCCTGGAGAGGAAGAATTATCAAATCGTATTCTGCCCACAAGTGCTGCAGCAAATTTATTATTGTTTAATATTTGGTATTTTAACTGAATACCCGGGTCTCCCGCCTTGGTTTCATTTCCGTAATT
>Ga0224512_10005612_pt1 | contig 10261 bp, 7 predicted proteins | sample SF_May12_sed_USG_4_FD_169103 | JGI IMG/M metagenome (GOLD analysis project Ga0224512, IMG submission 169103) | Sediment microbial communities from San Francisco Bay, California, United States - SF_May12_sed_USGS_13 | ecosystem: Environmental > Aquatic > Marine > Sediment | place: USA: California...
AGTTGCGGCATTCTTGTCATCCAGAAAAGTCACATTAATGACGTAATTGGGCGGTAGGTTGCCATTCAGCCACCCTGAATCAGTGCGATTTCTGTGTCCCAGGAACGGCAACTCTGAGGCTGAAATCAGACCTTCGCACTTGCTGCATTGACGTCATTCGATATTTCTGGATGAAAAGGTAGAAAAGCGACGCAATTGACAATTGGACTGAATTCTTGCGTGTGAAGTACTCAATTTTCATATCCGTTGAATGTTTTTACAGAATCTATCCAAGCTTCCTCGCTAGGTCCTCCGCCTTCAGATGTGTATAGCGACGCAGCATACGCAGGTCCTTGTGCCCGGTGATGCTTGCAACCTCCATGATATTGAGGCCTTTCTCGAACAGCCGGGTGGTGGCCTCATGGCGCAGGTCGTGGAAGCGGAGATTTTCGATGCCGGCCCGGCGCACGGCACGGATGTAGGCGCGCTTGACGGCCTCGGTGGTGAGGCCGGGAGAGACCGGGCCGTGCAGGCTGCGGGGCAGGGTGCGCAGCACCCGCACGGCGGTGGTGGACAGTGGCACGGTCCGGGCCTCGCCGTTCTTGGTGTCGGGCAAGTGGGCGGTGCGTCGGTTCAGGTCGATGTACTCCCAACGCAGGCGGGTCAGTTCGCCCTGACGCATGGCAGTCTCCAGTGCCAGTTGCACAATGGACAGCAGCCAGGGATTACGTGCCTCGCGGCAGGCCTCCAGCAGGCGGGCTTCCTCGCCGGCCTGCAGGCGCCGGTCCCGTGGCCGGTTGTCGGCGGGTAGCCGGATATCGCGGACCGGGTTGTGGACGTAGACGCCCCATTCCTTGCGGGCGACCTCGAACACGTGGCCTAGCAGCACCAGGTCTCGCTTGACGGTGGACGGAGTGACATTGCGCAGTCGTTCGTCCCGGAAGCAGGCAATGTCCATCCCGCGGATGCCGGCGACATAACGCCGGGCGAGCGGCAGACGCATCAGGGCGCGCAGGCGGTTGGTCTCGGATGCCGCGCCTTTCTTCCGGGGTGTGATCTCAGCCAGGTAACGGTCCAGCAATTCCTTGAGCGTGGTGGATTCGGCCTCGGCGCGCGAGACGAAAACGCCCTGGTCCATTTCGACCTCGATGGCGCGTGCCCACTGTTCGGCTTCAGCGCGGGTCTCAAAGGTTTTGGATTGCAGCGGCTGGCCCTTTTTCCGGACCTGTGCCTGCCATTGGTAAGCGCCGCGTTTTCGGAAGGTTGCCATTGCCACACTCCGCTCGTTCGCGAACGAGTGTGACAACAGTGTGACAAATAATCAGTTGTTAACCCATTCAGGGGGTGTCGTGGTTTTTAACCGATTGATTTGATTGGTGGGCGATACTGGGATTGAACCAGTGACCCCTGCCGTGTGAAGGCAGTGCTCTCCCGCTGAGCTAATCGCCCGAGATTCAGTAGCCGCTAGGATATTGATTTGTAGTAATAGGGTCAACATATTCATGGTCTGGGAAGCCCGCAGGTTGCTATTGCCTGTTTTATTGGACGACCGCGTCACTGCTTATGCCTGATCAATCAGATGCCAGTGTTGCAATTCGAAGCCGAGCTGCATGCGGTTGATCATGAGGGTCTACAGGCGGATTTCTTTGCGGATCTAAATCAGGCCTGATTCAATGGCCAGTATCCAGGCGTCTAAATATATTATCAGGAGCTTCAGTTGATGCAAATTATGCAAAAAAATAATAGTAGCTTCATCATTCGATATATCATTGTTAGTACTACTTCTTGATGGTGCTTTTGGATGAAGCCTTGTTCCCCGTCTACACCTGAGGGTCGACTTGTTCTGTTGGGAAGTCATATTCATATAACCGAACCGTTGAAACGTGAAATCACATCGCTCGTCGTTGAAAGTCTCGACTGGACAAAAGTGGTACAAACAGCATTGGCCCATAATGTAACGCCAATTCTGTATAACAACCTCGTCCACGCGTGCGCCGATCGCGTACCGGCCGATATCTTCAATGCCTTTCAACAGCACTACACGGAAAATCATGCGCGTAATGTGTATTTGGCCAAAGAGTTCGCAGCCATTAGTGCAGCGCTTGCACAACGGGGCATACCGATAATCGGCTTTAAGGGGCCACTGCTCGCGCAACAAGCCTATAGTAGTCTGGCGCTGCGCCGTGCTGGGGATATAGACATCCTAGTACAGGAAAGTGCTGTTGATCGTGTTTGCGATTTGCTTGAAAAACGCGGTTATTGCGAGGAGCACGTATATCGTACAGGCAGGGCATTGAATGAGCGAGAGCAATGCCTCTATCGTAAATACCAGTCAGAGTATCTTTTTATCCGTCCCCATGACATGGTCATGATAGAACCGCATTGGCGTATCACGCCGGCCACACTCGCCGACAACCTCGACTATGACGCTATCTGGCGGCACGCGCAGGCTATTCCTCTTGCGGACACGAAGGTGCTGGGGCTGTCATCGGAGGATGAACTGCTGGTGTTGTGCCTGCATGGCAGTAAACACGAGTGGACTCAGTTACGCTGGGTGTGTGACATAGCCGCACTAATTGAATCAAATCCGGTGCTGAACTGGGAGGTTACGCATGCACGGGCCGTGGCGCAGGGTTATGCACGGGTGTTGGCGCTGGGACTTAGTTTATGTCAGCGTGCATTTGGACTCTCATTGCCGGTGGCGGTCCAGCGTTTTGTTGCACAAGACAACGCGGCCGGAAAGTTGGCAGACGAAGTATGCGGTCGGCTGCTTGATATAAACAATACAACGCCTGACGTGTTTGTGCTCACACGATTTCGATGGCAGATGCGGGAACGTCTGCGGGATCGGCTGCACTATGCGGCCGGCATCGTGATCACGCCGCGGCTGAAGCATATCCGGGGGTTAAGATTGCCTCTGCCACTTTCGTTTCTCTACTATCCTTACAAGCTGGTACACGATTATATGCTGTCCCCTTTGTTGCGAATCACGGCGCCTCTGCGTCGGGGTCATGAACCGTTAATGACAGGGGCGAGGCTGCTAGATCCCGCGCAGACCTCGCATGCCTTGTGGACACAACGCAGCGGTGCATGGATCCGCTGGGCTGATGAAATAGCTACTCCGACTGACGTAATTTCTCGTCATTTGCTCGAGGCAGCCCGGATCCAGCCCGGCCAAAATGTGCTGGATCTGGCATCCGGTCCAGGAGAACCCGCGCTCAGTATCGCTCGACAGGTGGGTAATGCTGGTTTGGTCGTTGCTACTGACCTGGTTCCGGAGATGCTGGCTGGTTTGAAGGCACGGGCACACAATGAAGGTCATACGCACGTCGTAGTTACTGCAGCCGAGATGTCCAGATTACCCTTTACGGATGCAAGTTTCGATGTTGTAACCTGCCGTTTCGGCATTATGTTTGCGCATGAGCTTGCAGGCACCTTGCAGGAGGTGCGGAGGGTATCACGTTCGGGTGGTCATGTTGCATTCGCGACATGGGGGGCACTGGAAGATAATGCCGTGTTCAGGATTATGCATGCGGTGATTCCGTCATTCATAGAGATACCGCCGCAAACCGGTGATTTGAACGCGTTCCGTTTTTCGTCACCTGGAAGTCTGGTTACTCCGATGACCAGTGGGGGGTTTGTCGATCTGAGTGAAAGGGAAATTACTAATGTAACCGAAGTACCGGCGTATACCGAATTTTGGTGGCCATATATCGAGATGAGTTTTGGCGAGTTGCTCACGGAGTTGACAAATGATCAGCGCGTGGCCCTTAATCGTGCCCTTGTGGCTGCCTTTGCAGCCTATTGTGAAGACGGGGTGTATCGACTACCGGTGCGAATTCGTATTATTGCAGCCCGCAATCCTTGACATTATATCCATCTCAACGGCAGGTCCTGATTATGAGATCGGTGGCCTGCGGTAGCGCATCGATGCTCATCTCAAAGCACTCGACACCCTGTAGCCATTGAATCAAATTGCCCACGCGCTTCCGGTCAAGCGCGGCGGGAATAACGAGGCATTCATCCAGCAGGCGCTGAAGTGCATCGCCGCGGCCAAGCGGGCGCAGTTCGGGCGTGGTGCCGGGTTGGTACCGGGGAAAGATGATCCACTGAATCTGGTAACGTTCATTACCGGGATACTGTAGGGCCGCCGCAGGCGGGGCAAGGTAGCGGATCTGATGCTCATCCTGCCGCATATGCTGCGGAAGGGCTTTCAAACAGGGATAGTAATCAGCCAGTGCCTCTACCGAACCGGCTTTGACTGCCATGCTGAATGGCATCGGGCACACCTGCAGGGTGATGTCCTCGAGCAGTGCGACTTCGTCGGAAAGAAAATACATGCCAGAGGCAGCCAGCGCGGCGCTCAAAGTCGTCTTGCCGCTGCCCGGCGCTGCAGGCATGAGGATGCAACGGTGTTCGTCAGTCATGACGGCGGCGCCGTGTATCTGCATGAAGTAGTCGTGACGATTAATGACGCTTTGGCGGAGCCGCGATTTGACGGACGGTGCCAGGTGGTTGAGCGACGGACAGCGCGCGACTCCTTCCCCGTTTTCCAATACGACATGCTCGTCTCCGCAGTCCAGTATGTCGATGACGAGATCGGACGTATCTCCGTCGGGTATCGCGAGGTGTTTGAGTGTGGGGTGAACGGATTCAAGCTGTGCGCTTGAGGCATAACGGATATGAAACCGTGTCGTGAGCAGTAAATAGTCCTGAATAACGGCAGGTTTCTCCACTGGCTGGAACGTTTCATCGGCCGAGGTGCGATGAAACAGGTTGATGTCCGCACGGTGCCGTTTTGACAACACCTTTTGCCGCAGAGTGCGTGCCTGTTTCTCGAGCTCGTCGGGATTGAGCAAAAGGAAGCTCTCCAGGTCTTTCTGGCGCACGCCAATGCGACGAGCCGTCTCGGCAGGTGCGCGACTGAATGCAGCAAGTAATCGTGGCAATGCGAGCAGTCGCCCCAGTGCTGTGGTGAAGTCAATGGGGGGTGGAGCAGGGAATGCAGCATCTTCGATATAACCCAGCCCCTGCCACTGACCGAGCATTTCTGCAACGTGGGAGTCCGCGTCATCAGCCGAGACGGCAAATGCGTCAGTATATGCAGCGGCAATGTCGGCACAGGTCATGCCTTCTTCAAGGCAGCACCATATAAAGGCGGCACTGGTGTTGAGATGGTAAATCTCGGCACGATCGGCATTGAACAGCAGACCCGTATCGTCGAGCAGATAAAATGTAATTTCACCGGGTATTGACACAGTATTCCGTGTAATGTCGGTCGGTGCTGTAGAGCTCACTGCAGCAGACTCAAATGTTCGCAGCGTGTGCGCTGCGTGTGATCTGGGCTTCACTTGCGGCCTGTTTCAGGGCCTTCAGCTCTGCGGCGAGCTCGCTTGCGGGAGGAAAGTTATCATCGCGTTCAAGTATTACTGCCTGTACCGGTGCATACTCCAGTACTTCACGGATCAACGCCCACAGGTCTTGCTGGATCGCCTGCTGATGAAGATCATGCCATTGCCCATCCTGGTAGCTATAACCGACTACGTGGAGTTGCACAATGTATTGTGGATCGATATCCCGCAGCCACATACGCGGATCGAATTTATGGTTGCGGCTGTTGACGTAGAGGTTGGTTGCGTCCAGCAACAGGCCGCAACCGGCCTGTTCGCAGATGCGATTGAGAAATTCGGTTTCAGCAAGTGTGCCGCGCACCTGTAACTGGGTGGTGATGTTTTCAAGGATGACCGGCTTTTTGATCCGGTCCTGCAGGGTGGCGAGGTGGTCAACGAACAATGCAACCGTTTCCTCGTTTGGACAAACGGGATTAAAATGGCCCAGTTCGAAGTCAGCTGTGCGCCGAAAGCCGGTATGTTCACTGACCCAGAGAGGATCTGTGGTTTCCACCACGGCGGCAAACCATTCGAGTTCGTCGGGATGCAAGGGACCCGGCGTTCCCAGCGACAGACCCAGGCCATGGACCATCATGGGGAAGTGTTGCGCGAGCTCCTGAAGTTTCAGGACTCCACGCTTGTAGAAGTGCTCGGCTGTAACTTCCAGGCACTCGATTTCAGGCGGACATGATTCAATCCAGCCTGCGATGGGGGGGCGATAACCGATGCCCACAAGTGGAGCAGACAAGCTAATCGGGCGACTCTTTGACTGGCCAACGCCATAAAAGCTTGGCATGGCGGTGTGGTATCAGTCGTGATCTTACTACAAAATACTGCCGCCGCCGCAGCCGCAGCCGCCACCGTCTCCGTTGTCACCATTATAGGCATCGGCTGCCTTTGCGGGCTTGGTGTTTGCCGCAAGCAGCAGGGCCACAGCAGGTGCGGTCGCACCTGCAGCTGCACCCTTGCTGCATTTTTTCAGGAACTCACGGCGGCTGTTGTTTTCTTTATTATCGGCTTCTTCGGCTTCTATGGTGTTTTGGTCAGACATCAGATACTCCCATTGGCTAACATTCAAATGCTCATTTATGAAATTATCACAGTTCACGGTGTTAGTGGTAATGCGGCACTGCGTGTAGCAAACCAGGAACCTCTCGAATTAACAACGCTAACTGATAAGGCTTTATATTTAAACAATAAAATCAGATATAATCGGCCATGCAACTTCGAAAGCCTGGCATAGAACGGCCCGTTCTTGGTCGAACCGTTTCTTCGGCTGTACCTGTCAGAATCCATTGCAGTCCTCAAGCTGGAACTGCATCTAGACCGTCCGGTTTTACCGGTACAGTTGAAAACTCGAACATCTGATGACGCTGAATTTCTGCCGGAATCGATTCTTTTCGAAAGTGCGATTTAATTCTTGTGCTAGAGGTGATGTGAGGGTCTCTGCCGAGAATTCAGGAATTTATATGGCACCGCATTTCTGAAAAAACAACACTCGTCATAGAAGCAAAGATTATTATTTTGGTTACTGCCAAAGACAGAGTTTTATTATCAGGATCGGCCGTTCAAAGCGATGTGTATGTTAGCAATGTTCAACGGCAGGATTTATTATAATTTATCGTGATAAAGGGGTGGTGATGGAGTCAATAATAGTGCAGTGATGAAAATAATAAAAACAACTATAAACAGGAAAAAAATTACACTAACTTACATACAGTCACGACTTTTTCGTTGGATATATAGTTGGACAGGTTGAATAAATAAGCATGAAAAACATAAGGTAAAGGATGCGTATACTGCTGTGAAGGCAGTGCTCTCCCGCTGAGCTAATCGCCCTGTGTCTCCAGAGAGGCAGAATAGTACGGTGACGGGCCCGGCGGGTCAATCGCCGTGGAACCCCGTTCCAGTAAAATACATCTACCAATCAATCTGCTAGAATGCGGGGCTTCGATTTCAGGCCATCCGGCCAACACTCGGTAATGCGTACGGGAAGAAGATTATGCTAGATCTCAAGGAAGTGAAAATCGGCGTCGTGGGCCTGGGCTACGTGGGCCTGCCGCTGGCCGTCGAATTCGGCAAACAGTACCCGACGCTAGGCCTGGATCTGAAGGCAGACCGGATCCGGGAGCTGGTTGCCGGGAACGACACTACCCTCGAGGTGACAACCGGGGAACTGGCCGGTGCGAAGCAGCTGAGGTTTACCAGCGAGCCTGGCGAGCTTGCCGGCTGCAATGTCTTTATCGTCACAGTGCCGACGCCCATCGACCGGTTCAAGCGTCCCGATTTGTCATACCTGGAGGGTGCCAGCGAAACCGTTGGCCAACTCCTGAAGACCGGGGACGTGGTCATCTACGAATCGACCGTTTTTCCCGGTGCGACTGAGGAAGTCTGTGTCCCTGTCCTCGAGGCCGTATCGGGTCTGGAATACAACAAGGATTTCTTTGCCGGGTACAGCCCGGAACGGATAAACCCGGGTGACAAGGAGCACCGCGTTACCACGATCCTCAAGGTCACCAGCGGCTCGACGCCGGAAGTTGCGGACTTCGTGGATGCGCTCTACAAGAGTGTGATTGACGCGGGCACCCATCGGGCCAGCAGTATCCGTGTCGCTGAAGCGGCCAAGGTGATCGAAAACACCCAGCGCGACCTGAATATCGCGCTGATCAATGAACTGGCGCTGATCTTCAACCGCATGGGCATCGATACCGAGGAGGTGCTGGAGGCGGCCGGCACCAAGTGGAATTTCCTGCCGTTCCGCCCGGGGCTGGTCGGCGGACACTGCATCGGTGTCGATCCCTACTACCTGACCCACAAGGCCCAGGAGATCGGCTATCACCCGGAGATTATCCTGGCAGGCCGGCGCATCAACGACGGTATGGGCAGTCACGTGGCCGAACAGGTCATCAAGCTGATGGTGAATAACAAAATACAGGTGTCAGGGTCGAAAGTTCTCATGCTCGGGCTGGCCTTCAAGGAGAACTGCCCGGATCTGCGCAATTCCCATGTCGTGGATGTAGTCACGGAATTGCAGGGTTATGACGCCCGGGTGGATGTATATGACCCCTGGGTTGATGCTGACGAGGCCAGGAAGGAATACGGTGTTGAACTTGTTCGCAAACCCCTCAACGGTGGCTACGATGCGGTGGTCATTGCCGTTGCACATGACCAGTTCCGGGAGCTTGGTGCCAGTGGTCTGCGCGCCTACTGTAAACCCGCCGGCATCCTGTTCGACGTAAAGTATCTGTTACCGGCAGAGGCAGTTGACGGGCGCTTGTAATCCGCCTGATCTGATATTTTCATATTTGTACAGGATATAAAACCAAATGAAAGTACTTGTTACCGGCGCGGCCGGTTTTATCGGATCGGCGCTTTCCCTGAGGCTGCTGGAGCGCGGAGACGAGGTTGTCGGCATCGACAATCTGAATGACTATTATGATGTGAAGTTGAAGCAGGCACGTCTGGCGCGGACAACCGACTACGATGGCTTTACCGATGTCCGCATCAACCTGGAAGACCGAGATGGCATGGCGCAGGTCTTCAAGCAGCACGGGCCACACCGGGTCGTGAACCTGGCCGCCCAGGCGGGGGTGCGTTACTCGATTGAGAACCCGCATGCCTACGTGGATACCAACCTGGTGGGCTTCACCAATGTACTCGAAGGCTGCCGCCATAACGGTGTCGAACACCTGGTCTACGCCTCCAGCAGCTCGGTTTACGGGGCGAATACCAATATGCCGTTTTCGGTGCATGACAATGTCGACCACCCGGTCAGCCTGTATGCGGCCAGCAAGAAGGCCAACGAGCTCATGGCGCATACCTACAGTCATCTCTACCGCTTGCCGACCACCGGCCTGCGCTTCTTTACCGTCTACGGGCCGTGGGGAAGACCGGACATGGCCTTGTTCCTGTTCACCAAAAATATCCTGGCGGGCAGGCCCATCGACGTGTTCAACTTTGGCAAGCACCGGCGTGATTTCACCTATATCGACGACATTGTCGAAGGCGTGATCCGCGTGCTGGACAGAATACCGGAGCCCAATCCGGACTGGTCCGGCGATACACCGGACTCCGCGACCAGCACGGCGCCTTACCGTCTGTACAACATCGGCAATAACCAGCCAACCGACCTGATGCGCTACATCGAGGTCCTGGAGGGCTGTCTTGGCAAGCAGGCGGAAAAGAACCTGCTGCCACTGCAGCCCGGTGATGTGCCAGATACCTATGCCGATGTCGCAGACCTGGTCGCCGACATGGGCTACAAGCCGGAAACCTCCGTGGAGCAGGGGGTCGCCAATTTCGTGGCCTGGTACCACGGCTACTACGGGCTGTGACCACCCCGGGCTGGCTATATTTCTTCTTGTAAGATATTAAGGAACGCCTGATTAACGCATCTTTCGTCATTCCGGCGCAGGCCGGAATCCAGTAACTGGCTGATTAGCAACTACTGGATTCCGGGTCTTCGCTACGCTCCGCCCGGAAGGACGGGTTCCTCAGACTTTTATTAAAAGAGTTATATAAGCGCATGTTATTTATGGTTATATGAATCCATTGGCTTGTCGATGACTGGCTGGCGTGGGACAATAACCATTCAGGCCGGTCGCGGCCTGCCTGTTGCCCAATCCAGTACGAAGGTGGCGAACATGCAGGATGGAAGTTGTGGTGCCGAACCGTTTGCATTAAGGGTCATCGGCGACATCATGTCCCCGGAATTCAAGGACGGCTGCATCATTATCATCGACCCGGAGGGTGTGCTCACCGACGGGTGCTATGTGCTGGTGCGCCACGAAGAGGAATACATCTTCCGGCAGCTGGTGTTTGGTGATGGCGTGTATTTTCTGCGGACCTTGCAGGAAGGGCACGAGACCATCGAGATGCCGAACCTGGACCGG
>Ga0224512_10005613_pt1 | contig 10260 bp, 5 predicted proteins | sample SF_May12_sed_USG_4_FD_169103 | JGI IMG/M metagenome (GOLD analysis project Ga0224512, IMG submission 169103) | Sediment microbial communities from San Francisco Bay, California, United States - SF_May12_sed_USGS_13 | ecosystem: Environmental > Aquatic > Marine > Sediment | place: USA: California...
GGCCACCGCGATCGATGTCGAGGCGTTGAACACTCCGCTCGGCCGGTTGGAATGCCGCGTCTATACAGTGGTCGACGGCGAGGCCGTAACCCGTTTCTGGTTCGCGGTGCTGCGGCCGGGCATGCCGGTGAAGGTTGAGCATCAGGTCGACGGTGAGGTGGTCCACACGATCACCATGATCGAGGACGGGATCAGCTAGCTGCGGTCTGCGCTCCACATGCCGGACAGATGTTCTTCGGACCGACCAGGATTGAGACTTCATGCTCGGGACACCATCGGTACGGATGGGTGTCGCGCTGCAGGCCCCGAATCCGACGATTCGCCACCTGCTCACGCTCCCGCGCTTGGTTCCGAGATCGACGGCTTCCCGCCGATCGTCGCGTGTCATAGGCCATGAATACCCCTCCTCGGGTAGTCACACCGCCCAATACATCAATTGCCAGCGCCGCGAGTTTTCCACACCCTGTGGACAGAAAGCAAACCGTTCATGGGCGGTCTACTCGGGGTACCCCGGATGCCGCACCAAGGTTCCACGGGAGCCGTCGGCGGCCATCGCCGGGAGATGGCTCATGGAACCGTTAATGCCTTTGAGGAGGATGAACATGTCGGCTGCGGCCTCGAGCGACAGGGACTCCCCGTCGGCGGCCGCCGTCGTGGTCGCCTCCAGCAGCGTGAACGTGTCCCGATCGAGGGTGGCGGTGAAACGGGGCGAGGAGTACTCCACGGCCCCGTTGAGCACCAGCCGATGGGTCTCGCCGTCCACCCGGGACTCGATGGCGCTGTTGTCGAACACCATGAAGGCGTTGTTCTTTTCCGCCTCGAAGTCCCCGCGATCCAGATAGAGCCGTGGCTTGTCGACATACGGGATCCCGGATGTCGGACAGGCCGTCTCGCAATTGCCGCACTCGTTGCAGAAGTCGGTGAGCACCGCGATCTGGAACATCTGGTCGGCTCCATAGGACTGCGATTCGCCTTCGGTCACGCTCCCACCGGCGGCGGTGAGGGTGGGCAACGCCACCCGGAATGGTTCCATCTCATAGGTCATGAGTGCCATGTTCGGGCACACACCGACGCACAGGCTGCAGATCTCGTGGCAATCGAGACAGCGGCCGGCCTCGGCGATGGCTTGCTCTTCGGTGAAGACCAGCTGGGTCTCGTTGAAGTTGTTGCGGTCGTCGAGTGGAGTGTGCGCCGCTTGGACCCGGTACTCACGCCGGGACCGCCGCACCATCATCTCCTGCAAGTCGACCGTGTGCATCGGCTCTGGTTCCCGGGCCGCGCTCACGCCGTGCTGCGCCGCGATGGCGGCTGCCACCTGCTTGCCGTCATTGGCTGCGACCACGATGGAGGATGGTCCATGGGCGGCGACGTCACCACCGGCATATACGCCGGGGATCGAGGTCTCGAAGGTCTCGGGATCGGTCTGCAGGTAGCCGCTGCCGGTCAGCTCGGGAATCTCGTCGCCGAAGAAGTCGAGGACGGCATGCTGGCTGATGGCGAGGATGAGCGTATCGAGCGGAATCTCGAACTCCGAATCGGCCATATCGTGGGGGATCTTGCGCCCCGAGTCGTCCCGGTCGCCCCGGTATTCGGTGCGGGTCAAGACGATTCCCGCCAATTTGCCATCCTGGATGTTGAGAGCGGCCGGCCGCACCAGCTCCATGATGTTGATGCCCTCTTCGATCGAGGCGGAGATTTCCTCACGGTCCGCCGGCATCTGGTCGATGGTGCGCCGATAGATGAGGCTGACGTCTTCGCCGCCGACCCGGATTGCCGAGCGCACACAGTCCATGGCGGTGTCGCCTGCCCCGATGACCCCCACCCGGGCGCCGATCGGCGGCGGATGGCCTTCGCGCACGTTGCGGAGGAACATGAGCGCATCCATGATTCCCTCGGAGTCCTCTCCCGGCAAGTTGAGACGCTTGGCGAGCTGAGCGCCCACCGCGATGACGATTGAGCCGTACCCATCGGCCCGGAGGTCGGCGAGGGTGAAGTCGACGCCGGCGCTCTGGTTGAAGCGGATTTCGACACCCAGTTCCTCGAGAACCTTCATGTCCTGATCGATATCGGGCTGCGGTACCCGGTACTCGGGGATGGCACCGCCGACCATGCCGCCGGCATAGGGATGGTGCTCGAAGATGGTGACGGCGAACCCGGCATAGGCCAGTTCCTGGGCGGTGGCGATGCCGGAGGGACCGGCACCGATGATCGCCACCTTCTTGCCGGTCTCCGGCTTGCGCGTGAAAAGGACGGGCTGGGTTTCGTGCGACATGATGAACCGTTTGATCTGACGGATGGCGAGCGGCTCGTCGAAGTGGGTGCGGATGCAGGTGTTCTCACACAGGTGATCGCACACCTTGCCGAGAATCGCCGGCATCGGGTTGTCCTGGCGGGTGAGCCTGACCGCTTCGGCGAAGTCGCCGTCGCGGACCGCATTCATGTATTGCGGGACCTTTTGATCGACCGGGCACTCATCGAGGCACGGGGCTTCGATGCAGTCGTAGTAGTCGAGCGCGCGCGGGGTCTTCGACCGATCCATGCGGAAGGTGGCCTTGAGGTAGCGCCGATCGGTGAGCACGTCGGTGGCGTAGGCCCGCAGGTTGATGCGCTCGAGCACATTCATGACAACCGAGACGAGCTCTTCGGCCCGGGCCTCATCCAGTCCGGTGTCGGCTGCCCAGGCGCGGGCGGCGTCCATCAGGGGACCACCGGCGGAAGCGGCGGCCAGTGCTTCGCCGAGAGCCACGCAGGCTTCGAGGCTGAGAGCGAGCCCACTGTCGGAGAGGGCGGCGAGGCGGAGCATGGGCCCGAACTCGCCGAACCCGTCTCGTTCGACGGCGGTCCTGGCAATGAAGTCGCCGATGTCGACGGCACCGGCCGCGTCCATGGCATCGCGCAGGTTCTCTGTGTACTGGAGCATCCGCATGTATCCGCCCGACTTGAGGATGTCGCTGCAGGTGGTGATGGTCTTCATGCCGGCACCGATGAGACCTGCCACGTTGAAGCAGTCGGCCCCGCCGGCGAACGACATGAGCAGGTCACCGTGGAACTGCTCCGATACCCGGAGACCGAGATTCGAGGTGACCGGATGGAGGGCTCGGCCCGACAGGTACATCATGTCGTCGCGATCGAAGACGGTCTTCCAGTTGTTGACTTCGAGGGTGTTGGTCAGCTTCACGCCGAACGTTCGGTTCTGCGTGCGCGCCACCCGCCGCAGGCTGTGCAGCATCGGGACCGCATCCTCGTACTTGAGGTCGTGCTCGAACGCCTCATCGGGGATCGGCACATCATCGAACCCGAGCCGGTCGTTGATGATGGACCGCACCCGGTCGGCTCCGAGGAGCGTGGGGTTGAGCTTGACCGAGGCGTGCAGCCGGCGTTCCTCGAGTAGGTAGATCATGATCTTCTCGATCTCGTCGGGCGGGCACCCGTGCATGGTCGAAAGGGTGATCGTGTCGGAGACCTGGGCCGGGATGTCGATGTCGCGCACCTCGGGGTAGCGCCCGGCGACAATGTCGATGTAGCCGGGCAGGTAGTCCGATGCATCCTTCATCGCGTCGAAGTACCACTGCACGTTCGGCTTGAGCATGCCTTCGAGGTTGTAGCCGACGCTCATGTTGAAGATCATGCCCGGCCGGGTTCCGGGGAATCCGAACTTGCGGTGAAGGGCGTGAATGAGCACCCACGCCCGCAGGTACTCGTCGAACGATTCGAAAATCTTCAGTTCCTGGGACCATTCGACGTTGTAGCCCTCATCCTGGATGTCGATGCACGGCTTGTTGACGTCGAGCTCGTCGAGGGTTTGCACCGTCTTCAACTCGATGAAGCGGGCGCCCACCAGCCAGGAAACGATGATGTTCTGGGCCATCTGGGAATGCGGTCCGGCGGCCACTCCGAATGGCGTGTCCAGCTCCACCCCGTACTTCTCGATGCGGAACTTGTCGTCCAGGCTGGGCTGAAACCACGCCGCGGCCGGCACTCCGAAGAGCGCGTTCTTGGACTCGAGCTCATCGAACACCCAGTCGGTGAGCTGCTCCATCGAGATGAGATGAAACCGGTCAGACATCGTTCCTCGTTTCTCTTGGACTACAAGCGAGCGTGCAGCCGGGCGGCCTGCTCCCGGGCTTTGGCCCGTACCTCGTCGGCGTCGACGCGTGTGGTCTTCCCGTCGGTGAACACAACCTCGTCGTTCACTTTGACTTCGAGTGGCCGGATGGAAGGGGTGAACGCGATGTGCCACGGATCCATCGGCTCGTATGACCAGGTGACCTCATCGCCTCTTGCCGCCGGGATGATGCGCCACCCGTTCTCGAGCCATCCCCAGGCCGAATCGGGCCCGGCGGTGACGTCGACGCTCCGCTGCATGGCGTAGGCGAGGCGAAAGGACTCGATCACATTGGCGCCGATGCCGTCGGTCCCCAGCGCCACCGGGTTGCTGAAGCGGGCCGGGTTGGCATATCCGACTCCGTTGTTGAGGTTGGAACGCGGGTTGTGGAGGATGGTGCCGTGCAGGCCGTGGTCGTCTGGTAAATGGACCGCATGGCTCAACAGCCAGTTGTCTTGAGTGAGCCCGGCCAAGCGGGTGGGGGCATCCACGTCGCCGATGCCTTCGGCAACGTGGATGTGGACTCCAACCTCGAGATCGTGGGCGAGGCCGGCGGCATCCCGGAGTGACTTGTCGCTGCAGGTGAAGGCGGCGTGGATACCGACATAGCCGGGCCCGCCCGCCTTGATGAAGCGCTCGTTCTCCTCAAGCCCGCGTTTGGCACCGTCGGCACCGTGGCGGTCGGTGATGCCGTAGGCGGTGAGCACCCTCACGCCGACCTCGGCGCAGGCCTCGGCGATGACGTCGAGGCTGCCCTCGATGGCGTTGGGGGATTCGTGATGGTCGACGATGGCGGTCGTCCCCGATTCGAGCGCTTCCACGGCTCCGAGCATTGCCGACCAGCGGATCATCTCCAGGTCGAGGGCGACGTCGAGGCGCCACCAGATCTGCTCGAGGATCTCCTGAAAGTTGGTGGCCAGTTTGGGTGGGGGCGGCATTCCCCGGGCCAGCACGGAGTAGAGGTGGTGGTGGGCACACACCAGGCCCGGGGTAACTGCGCTCATCGGTCCCTCCTGCAGTGGCTCCGTCCCAAGCTACTCCGCGATTCTCCGCCCGGGGGCCTGGGCGCTCCTTCGGCGCCGCCGAGCGGACCGGACCGGCCGGGTGGGGGTGACAAGCCGTTCCCGTACCGACCGTCGGAGAGGTCTCCCCTTCCGCCACCAGCACGGGAACGGCCGGGCGGCAGATAGCGTTAGACCAGTCAGGAGGTCACCACATGTTTGGATCGAAGAAGAGTGAGATGGTCACGCCCGAGGAGGCACTGCCGGGCCGCAGCGAGCCGATGCCCCTTGCCGACGTCCATTTCGTCAGCGGCACGTCCCTTTACCCGCCGTTTCCAGAAGGCACCCGGCAAGCCGTCTTTGGCATGGGGTGCTTCTGGGGCGCCGAGCGCATCTTCTGGCAGATCCCCGGGGTGTACACCACGGCGGCGGGTTACGCCGGGGGCTATACGCCCAACCCGACCTACGAGGAGACCTGCACCGGCCGCACCGGGCACACCGAGGCCGTTCTTGTCGTCTACGACCCGGAGCAGGTCACCTACGAGCGGCTGCTGAAGGACTTCTGGGAGCAGCACGACCCCACGCAATACATGGGGCAGGGCAACGATCATGGTTCCCAGTACCGGTCGGCGCTCTCCACCTTCACCGACGAGCAGCTCGATGTTGCCAAGCGGTCGCGGGATCGCTACCAGGCGCTGCTCGACGAGAAAGGCTTTGGGCCGATCACGACGGAAATCGGCGCGGCGGGCGAGTTCTACTACGCCGAGGAATACCACCAGCAGTATCTGGCCAAGAACCCGGGCGGCTACTGCAACCACGGCTTCTGCCAGGTGTCCTACCCGGAGGCGTAGGCGGGTCTCCATCGGGCGGCGTTCACCCCGCCGACGCCGCGAGTCCGATCGATGCGGGAGTGCACGGACCGGGGAAAGAGACCGTGGCGAAAAGGCCACTCAGCCCTAGCGCCCTGAGTGGCTTCCCGCCGACCATGGTGCATGGCCCAAATCCGCCTCAATGTCAACGGCGATGACCGGATCTTCGACGCTCCGGCTCACATTCCGCTGCTGTGGGCGCTGCGAGACTTCCTCGGACTCACCGGCACCAAATATGGCTGCGGCATCGGCATTTGTGGCGCCTGCACCGTTCACGTGGACGGCCGGGCGGCCCGCTCCTGCCAGGTGGCCGCCGATCAGGTGACCGGTCGGGTCACGACCATCGAGGGCCTGTCCGCCGACGGCGATCACCCGGTACAGCAGGCGTGGCTGGCCGAGAACGTTGCTCAGTGCGGATATTGCCAGCCCGGCCAGATCATGACGGCGGCGGCCTTGCTCGCCGGCACCCCCCGGCCGAACGAGGCCGAGGTCGAGGCCGCCATGTCCGGCGTGCTGTGCCGGTGCGGCACCTACCAGCGGATCCGGCGGGCCATCGGGCTGGCCGCGGGCTCGTCATGACCACCGGTATGACTCGCCGGGAGTTCATCAGCGTTTCATCGATGGTCGGCGGCGGATTGCTGGTCACCGTCTACCTCGCCGGCTGCAGCGCCAGCGAGACGGTGATGACCACCATGATGGCGGGGACCCGTACGACCACGACCCTTCCGCCCCCCACCACCATCGGGCCTCCCGAAACCACCCCCACGACGCAGGCGGAGACCACGACGACTACCTATCCCGGTGATCCGAATGCGACGATCCGGCCGAGCATCTACGTGCTGATCGATGGCACCGGGGGTGTCACCGTTACCGCGTTTCGCGCTGAAATGGGGCAGGGGATCCGGACGGCCATCGCCATGATCATCGCCGAGGAACTCGATGCCGAGTGGAACCGGGTTCGGGTCGAGCAAGCCCCGGCCGATCCGGCCTTCGGTGATCAGGTGACCGGCGGCAGCCTGAGCGTTTCCGACCACTACCAGCTGCTGCGTCGGGTGGGGGCGGCGGCCCGGCAGGTGCTGGTTGCCGCCGCTGCCGGCGCCTGGGAGGTTGACCCGGCCGAGTGTCGCACGGAACCAGGTGTGGTCGTCCACCCGGGCGGCGACCTGCGGCTCACATACGGAGAGCTGGTTACCGCCGGCATCGACGCCGAAGCTCCCCGGGTTGACCGGGTGGAGCCCTGGAAGGATCCGGCCCAATTCCGCATCATCGGAACTCCGACGCCACTGTGCGACGCGCCCGAACACGGGCGGGGCGCCACCGTCTACACCAACGACATCACCCTGCCGGGAATGCGGTATGCGGTGATTGCCCGCTGCCCCACCTTCGGCGGCCGATTCCTCGAATACGACCGGGCGGCCGCCCTGGCCGTCCAAGGGGTGACCGATGTGGTGGAGGTCGGGCCGGGAGTGGCGGTGGTCGCCGACCATACCTGGGCGGCGTTGCAGGGCCGGGACGCATTGGCAGTCGAGTGGGACCTCGGTGTGCTCGCCGACACCACCGACGAGGGAATCCGCCAGGAGTTGGCCGACCGGACCCGAGCGACGGGATCCGGTTTGATCGGAGCCACCTACAGCATCCCCTATTTCGCCCATGCGGCCCTCGAGCCGGTATGTGCGGTGGCCGATGTGCAACCGGGCGGCTGCGAGGTGTGGACGGCCACCCAGGACCCGCAAGGGGCCCGCGACGTTGCCCGGCGCGCCGCCGGCCTGCCCGGTGAATCGGTGGTGGTGCACACGCCACTCGTCGGCGGGAAGTTCGGCCGCGGCCATTACCACGAGGCCGTCGAGGAAGCCGTGCGGCTTTCCCAAATCACCGGAGCCCCCATCAAAGTGTTCTGGACCCGGGAGGACGACCTGCGCCACGACCGCTATCACCCCATGAGTCTCTACCAGGCAACCGCACCTGCTTCCGGCAGTGCGCGCCCCACGATTCAGGTCAACTCGGCCGGATCCCCCATCCCGACCGGGGCGTGGCGTTCGGTGCAGAATTTCCCGACCGCCTTTGCCAGGGAGTCCCTCATCGACGAGGTGGCGGCCGCGAACGGGATCGACCCCGTCGACCTCCGGCTCCAGCTCATGGACGCCGATGCCCGCCGGGTGATCGAAAGGGCGGCCGCCGAGAGCGGTTGGGGCAGTTCGCTACCGGGCGGCCGGGCTCGCGGCATTGCCTACCACGCCACCTTCGGCGTGACCCACGTGGCGGAAGTAGTTGAGGTGTCGCTGGAGGACGGCCGAATCCGGGTGCATCGCGTGGTGTGTGCCGTCGACTGCGGGACGGTCGTCAACCCCGATACCGTGCGGGCGCAAATGGAGGGCGGAATCGTCTTCGGGCTCACCGCCGCACTCAAAGACGGTATCAGCATCGAGCACGGGGCCGTCGTTCAGTCGAATTTCGACGACTACCGGCTGCTGCCGTTCGACGAGATGCCGGAGGTCGAGGTCCATTTCGTTGGCACCTCCAAGCCCCCCACCGGGGTAGGGGAGATGGGAGTGCCCCCCGTTGCTCCGGCGGTGGCCAATGCCGTGTTCGCCCTCACCGGCATGCGACTGCGATCCCTGCCGCTGCGCGTGTAGAACCCGTGTGCGCACGCCGAGGGAGGCGGGCCGGCGTTACCCGCCGTTGACCGGCTGGTGCTGGTTCATGGGGAGCCGGTTGCGCCAGCGGCCGTCGACCTCGTGAAAGGCAGCGGCGACCGCTCCGGCGGTCGGGACCAGGCCGATCTCGCCGACCCCCTTGACTCCGTAGGGAGATCCCGGCTGGGGAGCCTCCACCAGAATGGCTTCGATCTCCGGGATGTCCTTGGGGCGCAGAATGTTGAGGCTGCGCAGCGTCATGTTGGTGGGTCGGGCCTCGTCGTCGGTGGGGAAATCCTCCGATAACGCATATCCGAGGCCCATGTGCACGGCGCCCTCGATCTGGCCCTCGCATAGGGTGGGGTTCACCACCCGTCCGACGTCGTGCACTGCCACCACCTTTTCGATTGCGCCGCTGTCCGGATCGGCGATGACCAATTGGGCGGCGTAGGCGAAGGTCGAGTGGATGACCGGATTCTCCACCCCCTCCTCCAGCGAGTTGGTCCAATCGACCCGGTACTCCCCGTAGTAGTCGATGCCCGGCTCGCAGTCGTTCTCCAGTGCCACCCGGCAGGCGTCCTTCACCGAGCCGGCACCCATGAGCGTGCCGCGCGATCCGGTGGTCTGGCCGGCCCCGAGCTCACGGGTAGTGTCGACCACCACGCGCACCCGCTCGGGTGCGATCCCGAGCTCCTCGACGGCCACCTGCAGCGCCACGGTGTGGATGCCCTGGCCCATCTCCGTCCAACAATGCCGCACCTCGACCGTGCCATCCTCTTCGAACCGCACCACTGCCCCTGCGATCTCCTTGAAGCCGTTGCCGAGCCCGGAGTTCTTGATTCCCATGCCGAGCCCGATGGCCTTGCCGGCGGCCCGCGCCTCGTCGTAGGCCGGTTTGATGGTGTCGAGGCACATCCGGGCGCCCCGGCACCCATCGTCGAGGATCTGCCCCGGTCCCCACACGACGCCGGGTGAGACGATGTTGCGGTCCCGGATCTCCCATCCGGTGAGCCCGGCCATCTCGGCCAGACGGTCGAGGATGCCTTCGGAGGCGAACTGGGCCTGGTTGGCTCCGAAGCCGCGAAAGGCGCCACACACCGGGTTGTTGGTGCGCACCGCCACTGCTTCGATGTCGATGTTGGGGAACACGTAGGGTCCGCTGGCGTGGCCGGCCGCACGCTCCAGGACCTTCATCCCGACCGAGGCGTATGGGCCGCTGTCGCCGATGAGGCGGGATCGCAGCGCCAGCAGCTTGCCGTCGGCATCGCATCCCGCCGACACCTCCAGGCGAATGGGATGTCGCTTCGGGTGCATGATGAGCGACTGTTCGCGGGTCAGGGTGCACTTGACGGGTCGCCCGAGCAGATGGGCGGCGAGGGCGGTTTGGGCCTGATTGGACATGTCCTCTTTTCCGCCGAAGGCACCACCGTTCGATACCAGCTCGACGGTGACCTGGTCTCGCTCGATGTCGAGCACAGCGGCGATCTGGTTGCGGTCGTCCCACACCCCCTGTCCGCCCGAATAGACGACCAGTGGTCCGTCGTCGGAGGGAACCGCCAGAGTCGATTCGGGCTCCAGGAACGCGTGCTCGACGCGCTGGGTGTGGAAGGTCTCGTGCACGACATGGGCGGCCTGGGCAAGAGCCCCGTCGA
>Ga0224512_10005614_pt1 | contig 10260 bp, 8 predicted proteins | sample SF_May12_sed_USG_4_FD_169103 | JGI IMG/M metagenome (GOLD analysis project Ga0224512, IMG submission 169103) | Sediment microbial communities from San Francisco Bay, California, United States - SF_May12_sed_USGS_13 | ecosystem: Environmental > Aquatic > Marine > Sediment | place: USA: California...
CTTGGCGAGCAGTGCCAGACGGTCCGCGATCTCCGCCCCGCCCAGAGCGACGCTGACGCAAATAACAAACCCGCCGACAAGACGCACCAGCGCGAATACGACTGGCAAGCCATCTACTCCCCGTCGTCCTGAGCGATTATGATCGGCAGCACTGCGCCAGTCATCGGCGTTGACGTGGCGGCCGCGCGGCCACCGTGTCCGGCGCGAATAGAAAACGCGGCCGGCATGAGCCGGGCGCGATACGGGGAGGTGGCGTCATGTTGACGCTGGCAGAGGTTTTCGAGCGCACTGTCCGCCACCACGGGCCACGCCCGGCAATCGTCCACGGCGACACCAAACTCACTTGGGGACAGTTCGGCGAGCGGGTCGCGGTCGCGGCGGGAGTGCTGAGCGGCCTCGGCCTTGCCAAGGGCCGGCGTTTCGGCATTCAGGCGCCCAACTCTCCGCGTTTCGACGAGCTGAAATGGGCCGGGTTTCGGTGCGGGGCCATTCCCGTGCCGATCAACTGGCGGCTGGTCGCCCCGGAAATCGCACATATTCTCGCCGACGCCGAATGCGACTTGGTCTTCGTCGCGGCCGAGTTTCTGCCAGTCTATGGGGCGCCCGAGCTCGCCCCCTGGCGCGACAAGCTCATCTGCCTCAGCGGCGATGCCCCGGAGATCATGACCGATCTGGCCCGCTATGATGATCTGTTCGCCAGGGCGTCCCCCGCCGGCATCGAACCCGGCAACGCCGATGACGATGCGATCCTGCAATATACGGGCGGCACCACCGGTCGCTCCAAGGGCGTGCGGATCTCGCACACCAATGTCATCACCAGCCAGCTCGGTTTCGCCGCCGCGCTGCGCGCGCGTCCCGATGACGTCTATCTCCACCTCGCGCCGATGTTCCATTCGGCCGACCTGCTGGCCGTGGCCTGGGTGCTGACCGGCGCCGGCCACGCCTATCTGCCGGCGTTCTCGCCTGCCGCCTTTCTCGACTGCATCGCGCGCAACCGGGTGACGGCAACCATCGCCGTGCCGGCGATGCTGATGATGACACTCACCGACCCGGCCTTCGGCGATGCCGACCTGTCCAGCCTGCGCCTGCTCGGCTGGGGCGCCTCGCCAATGGACCCGGAATGGACCAAGCGCGTCGCCGCGGCGTTTCCCGATATCGATATCAGCAATTGCTACGGTCTGACCGAGACCGCGCCGGATCTTACGATTTTCGATCCCGATGAGCTGCGCCAGGCCGTCGCCGACGATGACCCTTCGCTCGCCTCGGTCGGTAAGCCGAACGCCGTCGTGTCGCTGCGCGTCGTCGGGCCCGATGGCAAGGACGTGGCGACCGGCGCCTCGGGCGAGCTTTGGGCGCGTGGGCCCAACATCACCAAGGGCTATCTCAATCTACCGGAGCAGACGGCGGCGGCGCTCACCGACGGCTGGCTGCATACCGGCGATGTCGCCCGCATCGACGAACGCGGCTATGTCTATCTGCTCGACCGGGTGAAGGATATGATCGTGAGCGGCGGCGAGAATGTGTATTGCGCCGAGGTTGAGAGCGCGCTCTACACCCACCCAGGCGTCCACGAATGTGCGGTTATCGGCCTGCCCGACGAAAAATACGGCGAGAGCGTTACCGCGGTCGTCGTCACGGCGCCCGGCGCCACGGTCGATGCCGACGCGCTGATCGCCCATTGCCGGCCGCTGATCGCCGGCTACAAGCTGCCGCGCCGGGTGGAATTCGTCGAGGCGTTGCCCAAGAGCGCCATGGGTAAAACATTGAAGACCGATCTGCGCGAGCGGATGAAAAGCTGATCCGGCAATGCCACATAACCGTTACGACATGCGATCCGCGACATTCGATGAGCAATAGGCGATGAGCAATAGGCAATGAGCAATAGGCAATGAGCGCCAGCAAATGAGCAACGGGAGCCAGGCACCGTTTTTGTTCGGCAACGTCGTCGGGCGCGGCTTTTCGATCCTGTTCCGGAACACCGTCGCGTTCGGCACGATTGCCGTCGTGCTGATGATCCCATACGCGGTCGTCAATGTGCTTCAGGCTACCGGCTATCTGCCCGCCCGCACTGTCGGGACCGTGATTCTGGAACTCATCGTCGGCTTCATTCTGCCCCAGCTCCTGATGGCCGCGATCGTCTTTGCTGCCTTCCAGGACCTGCGCGGCAAGCGGGTCGGCGTCGGCGATGCGATCGCGGGAGGATTTCAGATGATCATGCCGGTGGTGGGTACGGGCATCACGACGGGATTTGCAGTCCTTCTTTCCGCCGCGCCGGCATTTATCGCCGCGCAAGTCAAGATGGGCGGCCTTCAGGTGCTCATCGCCTTCGCCCTCTTTGCCATTCCGATCTACCTGCTGGTCCTTTTCTTCGTCGCCATTCCGGCCTGCGTGATCGAGCGCCCAGGCGTGGCGAACTCTATCCGGCGCAGCGTGCAGCTCACCAATGGCGAGCGCTGGCGCGTGCTGGCGGTGATGACGATCGTCTGGCTGGTCGGGGCCGGCGTGCTGCTGGTGCTGGGTGCGCTCGCCTTCGCGGCGATGCAGGCCGGATCGGTGCTGGGCCCGCCAGTGCTGCTGTCGCTCGCCGCCGCATTCTACTATGCCCTCAACGCCGTCATGGCCACGGTCACCTATCACGATCTGCGCATCGCCAAAGAGGGCGTGGGGACGGATCTCGTCGCACGCGTCTTCGACTAATTCTCCTTACCGCCGGTCGTGCTTGTCGCGGCGGCGCACGCCGAGCAGCATGCGGTGCTCCAGACGCGCACGCATTGCCGTATAGAAGTCCCGCAGGAAACGTTCGTTGTCGGGATCGGCAGGATCGGCTTCCGGCATTTCGATCTTGGCCCGAATGCGCCGGGCGACCTCCGCGCGCACCTCGTCCGCATTTGGCCGGCGGTCGCGCAACACCCCCTCCAGCGTTTGCAGCTCGTAAATGCCGTAGGCGTCGAGCTGCTTGGTGGTGAAGCTGTAATAGGCCGGGGTCGGCGCCTCGGCGTCGGCTGGCACCTCGTCCTGCGCGAGATCCCGCAGCAAGGCGCCCTTTGGCGCCGCGACCACCCAGGTCCCCGCGACCATGTCGCCGACCCGCAGCCCGTCGCGGTTGAGCAGGGGCATGAACATGAACACCGCCAGCCAGCCGATCGTCGCCAGGGTCTGCCAGACCTCGCCGCTGAAGGTGCCGCTCAGCAGCACCGTGAGCGGCAGGAAGACCTCGACCTCGCGCATCAGGTTGCGCGCCAGCACCGCCTGCGGCGTAAGCGGCCCGCCTGCCCGGTCGATGACGCGCAGCCCCATGGCGCGCTTGCCCGGCGTCGTGCCCTGCCAGCGCAGTTCGAAAAAGGCGAAATAGAAGCTACGGATGAAGAACGACGCCAGCATCACGAGCGCGAACAGCCAGCCGATGCCGCTGAACGCGCCGCCAAGGATCACAATGATCAGCAACAGATAGAGCGCGACGATGATGCCGATCACGATCAGGAAATCGAGGATGAAGGCAACCGCCCGCTCGCCGCGTGGGCCGAGCTCTATCGGCAGGACGACCCCCTCGGGCGTCTCGATCCAGCGCGCCAGTGGCGAGCCCGAGCCGATCGGCCGCGCCGCCTGCATCGTGGTCTCCGGCCCGGTCATGACGCCCCCCGCCCCGAGCGCACGAAGTAGAGCCCCCACAACACCGCGGTGACGCCCGCCACCAGGAAGCGCTGATCGGTTTGCAGGATGAGTTGGCGTCCGAAGCCCTCGAGCAGCGCGGCCACGAAGAACATCAGCACCGCGCCGATCACGATCACCCCGGCGCGCCGGCCGGCGCGGGCGAGGTTCTGCAGCCGCGTATACTCGCCCGGAAAGATCACGGCGCGGCCCAGCATCAGCCCCGCCGCTCCGCAGAGCACGATCGCCGTAAGCTCGGTAACGCCGTGGATCAGAAGCCAGCCCCAGAGCTCGGTACCGAGCCCGCGGCTGGTATAAAGCGCGGCGAAAGCGCCGAGCGTCAAACCGTTGAAAAACAGCAACAACACCGTCGGCGCGCCGAGCGCGAAGCCGAGCGCGAAGGCCATGATGCCGATCCGCGCATTGTGGGTGAAGAGGAAGCTGGCAAAGGCCGTAAGACGCTCGCTCAGCCCGCGCCCGTCGCTGAACAACGGCCGGCGCAGGGTTTCGGTATCGGCGGTGGGCGTGCGGCCTTGGGCCGAGCCTTCCGAGACGAAGGTGTAGAACCAGTCGAGATTGCCGATCGTCAGCACATAGCCGACCAGCGCGCCCAGCACCATGCACAGCGCCGAGAGCGCGATGTACCAGCGCGCCGCACGCACCGCCGCGGGCAGCGTCACGGCAAGAAACCGTCCGATCGCCGACAGCGCATTGGAGCGGCCGCCATAGACCAGGAAATAGGCGCGGCTGGAAAGGCTCTCCAGATAGGTCAGCAGGTTGCGGTCGAGCGAGATCGCCCGCGCCACCGACAGTGACGACAGGACCGCGCGGTAGAGGATCGGCAACCGCAGCAGCTCGCGCGCATCCAGGCTCGCCAGCCCGCCGGTCTCGGCCCGCGTGATCAACGCCTCCAGGCGCCGCCAGGCCGGCTCGCGCTCGGCTCGAAAAGCGGTACTTTTCAGCGTCGTGACGGGCGCGCCGCCCCCACCAACGGCCGCATCGCCGATCTCATCGACTTTCGCGCGCGTATGAACCGTGGCCATCTCAGATCAGCTCCCGGCGCGTGATCATCAGATAACGGTTGATCATCTCGGTATTGACCGCCTCATGGCGCACGTCCAGGCAATGCACGCCGAGCCGCGCAAGACGCTGCATCACCACGGCGCGCTCGCGCACGAAGTCGCCGGCGACCGTCGCGCGCGCCATGGCGTCGACGCTGGCCGGCACGGCGTCGGTCATCAGCGCCAATGCGGGATCGACGAAACTCACGAACATGACGACGTGGCGCTGGGTGAGGCGCGCAAGGTTCTCGACCATCATCTCGGCGGTCACCGTATCGATGAAATCGGTCATCAAAACGACGAGCGAGCGGCGCTTCAGGCGTGAGGACAAATGCATCAGCCCAAGCGTGTAATTCGTTTCCTCGGGCCGGTATTCAAGCTCTGCGGCGGCGTGCTGGACGCGCGCGAAGTTCTGCAGGCCCGCCACCGGCTCGGCATAGAGACGCACCTGCGCATCGAAGCCGAAAAGCCCAACCCGGTCACCCTCGCGCAGGCTCGCATAGGCCAGCAGCAGGCTGGCATTGATCGCCCGGTCGAGCCGGGTCACGCCGTCGAGCGGCTCGCTCATCAGATGTCCGGTATCGAAGGCAAGCACGATGTTGTGGTTGCGCTCGGCCTTGAACTCCTTGCAGACCAGCTTGCGGTGGCGCGCCGAATGCTTCCAGTCGACGCTGCGCAGGTCGAGCCCGGGCACGTGATCGCGCATCGCATCGAACTCCGAGCCGTCGCCGTGCTGGTTCTGGGCTTTCTGACCCGTGGGCGCATCGCGTGCGAAAAATCGGATCGCGGCCGCGCGCACCGCGCGGACATTCGGCAGCACGGCGACATCGGTCTCGATCATATGCTCGCTGTGACGCCAGACGAGCCCCATCGGCCCCTGCCAGCGCAGCCAAAGCATTTCGATCTCGGCCATGCCGCGCCGCCTTGGGGCCAGGGGAATGGGGATCTCCGAGCTGCCGCCGGGCGCGACGAGCGCCCGCACGCGGGGCGGCGGCGCCAGCCGCCGGTCGACATCGAGCGCCAACTCCACCGGAACCGTTCGCCCGCCCCGGCCGGGCGTAAGAGTAACCGTCACCGGATCGCTGGAGCCTATATAGAGAACCGGTGGCAGCTTCCAGGCCACGGTGAGCGCCCGCGGCGGCAACGACAGCATTGCGTCGAAGCCGATGGACACCAACCCGCCCGCCAGAAATGCCAGGCCGACCGGCCAGGCATCGGGAAACAGAACCGCCACGAGCAATGCCACGGGCACCGCCGCCCCGACCAGAACCGCTGCGCGCCCGGTCGGTCGCATCAGCGCGGCGCCGCCGTGGCTTCGATGATCTGGGAAATCACCTGATCGGTGCCGAGCCCCTCGATCTCCGCGCCCGGCGCCAGCACGACCCGGTGCCGGAGCGCCGGCAATGCCAGGAACTTCACGTCATCGGGAATAACGTAGTCGCGGCCCTGCATGGCGGCGAAGGCACGCGCGGCCGAGGCCAGCATGGTCGCCGCGCGCGGGCTGGCGCCGAACTGCAACGACGGATGCTCGCGCGTCGCCCGAATGAGATCGACGATGTAATCGACGACGTCGTCGGCCAGACGGATCTCGGCCACGGTTGCGCGCACAGCAGCCAGCTCCGCGGCATCGGCCGCCGGCTCGATGCCGAAGCTGGCGATATCGGGCATGGTCGCCTTGTGGCCGTGGCGGACCACGATGGAACGCTCCTCATCGCGCGATGGATAGTCGAGGATGTGCTTGAAGAGAAAGCGGTCGAGCTGCGCCTCGGGCAGCGGATAGGTCCCGTGATGCTCGATCGGGTTCTGGGTTGCGATCACCACGAAGCTCTCGCCTAGCGAATGCGACGTTCCATCGATCGTCACCGAGCGTTCGTTCATCGCCTCCAGTAGCGCGGCCTGGGTCTTGGGCGGGGTCCGGTTGATCTCGTCGGCGAGCAATACCTGGGTGAAGATCGGCCCTTTGGTCAGGCTGAATTCGTTGGTCTTGAAGTCGAAGAGATTGGTGCCCAGTACGTCACCCGGCATCAGGTCGGGAGTGAACTGGATGCGCCCGAAATCGAGCGAAAGCGTCGCCGCAAAACATTGGGCAAGCATGGTTTTCGCCGTTCCGGGAACGCCTTCGAGCAGGACGTGGCCGTGCGATATCAGCGCCGCGAACATGAGATCGAGGGCCGCCCCCTGGCCCACGATCGCCTTGCCGACCTCGCCGCGAATGCGCTCGCCCAGCCCCTGGATGCCGTCAAGATCCATCCATCATCTCCCGTTTCCATTGCTCAAGGCGCCGCGCCGCCTCCACGAGGCGCCGGTCCGGCGCCTTCTTGTCGCGCACGACATCATCGACATGCGCCGAAAGCGCGCTCCAGCGCTCGCTCGTGCCCCGCGCCGCGCCGACCCGGTCCAGCCATTGCCCACGCGCCGGCCCGTCCCCCGCCGGCGCATGCATCCGGGCTGCCACCACAGCCAGCACGGCGCGGCGATAGCGGTCGAGGATCTCGCGCTGGTGACCCCCGAAGCGCAGGAGCCGGGTTCCATTCTTGATCAAGGTGACCTTGCCGGACTCGAATGCCGGCCGCATCCGCCGCGGCGCCCCGAAGCGCGCTGCCCCCGCCCATATCAGAACGATCAACGCGGCGATCCCGCTTGCCGTGCCGACGACGAAAGGCAGCTCGAAGAGACTGCGCACCAGGCTCGGCTTCTTCTCCACGCCCAGAAGCGCGGTATCGAACACGATAGGACCGCTGGTGCCGCGCGATGGCCGCAGCGCATTGGCCAGCCCGACCGCGATCTGCGCATTGCCGCCGCGTCCGAGGCCGTGATTTGAGAATATGTCCGGGTCGGCGACAACGAGGATGCGCCGCCCTCGCACGATCATCACGCCCGCCAGCATGCCCTCCGGGCTTTCGATCAACGGCTGCAGGCGCTGCGAGCGGATGAGCTGCGGGATCGGCAGATCGGGCGAGGCGCCAAAACGGCTGGGATAGAATGCAGGCCTCCGCTCAAGCCGCACGACGCGCGCGCCCGGCGCGATCCGGCGCAACACCTGCTCGACATTGGCCCGCGGCAGCAGCCCGACCTGGCCGACCCAGTGCCGGTTGCCCCGTGATGGTCGGCCCCGCCATTTCGGCAGCACCACAATCGAGCGGTCGGCCCCCAGCAGACGGGCAAAGGCGCGCGCGCGCCAGCCGTCGAGCCGCGGCTCGGCGATGATCAGCACGCCGCCGCGCGCCTTACGCGCCGAATCGAAGCCGCTCAGCACGACCGGCGCACCGAGCCGCTCAAGCGTCCGCACGAAGGCTTTGTAGCCGATGGCCGAAACGGCATTCGGATGGCCGCCGTAGCGCGCGCCAGGATCGGTGCCGCCCCCGCCCACCATGAGTGCGATCGAAACCAGGAAGGAGATCACCCCGATGGTGACGAGCCAAAACAGCACACGCCGCGAGAAAAGCCCGCTGCGCGCGCTCATGGACGTTCTCCGGTTTCGGCGGCAAAATTCTGAAACGCCTGCCGGCAGCTCTGATAGGTCTCGGCATCGGCCGGCCGGCCACCGAAATGGGCCAGCTCCGATGCGCCCACGATGGCGCCCAGAAAATCGCGCGCGCGGGCCGTGATCGACGACGAGCCGCGCAGGATCTCGCGCGCCGTCAGCGAACGTCCGATGGCCCGTTTGCCGACGCTTTCCAATCGGCCGAGGCTATGCATCAGGATGAGATGAACCGCTTCGGCAAAGGCGCCGCGCGCGGCAAGCCGGTCGGCCTCGTCAAGCAGGCTGTCAGGTCGCGCATCGTCGCCCGCTTCCCCATCGCCGGCGTGCGTTACGACCTCGGTCTTCTCAAAGCGCTTGCGTCCGCTGCCGAGGCGGAAGGACCACACCTCGCGCAGCAGGAAATAGAGCAGGGCAAGACCGGCCACGATGGCGATTACCCACAAGACCGTCTTGCCGATACCGCCAAGACCGCTCGAAGCGCTTCGCTCCGGCAGTTGCGGAATGGGCTGGCGACGCGGCGGCTCCGTGCCACGCGGATCGGGCGGCGGACGTCTGCGTGCGCCGCCGGTCAGCCCCGGCAGGGTCTTCTGGATGTCGCGGTCGGACAGGGCGCGCTTGCTTGCCTCATCGATCGCCGAGGACGCCTCGGCGGCAGGCGCGGCCGGAGCCGCGCAGACCGTCATCAGCAGCGCGGCGAAAGTCATGGCCGCCCAATACGGCGCGTTGCGAGACGCTCGGAGAATACGACCGATCATGGTCTCCCGTGGCGGGCCAGGGGCGGGCAACGGCGTGGCGGCCGCTTTCCTATATCGCGGTCGATTCTACCCATTCAAGGCAGGAGTTACATATCGAAATCGGCGTGAGCACATCGCAATGGGCGGGCGCCGATCAACGCCTCGCGGCAAAACGCGGACAGACTCCGAGTCCGTTCCGGCTCATTCAATTTTGGAGGGCAGCCAGGTCGCGACTTCGGGAACCACGATCAGTAGCGCCAAGACCGCCAGCTCGATCAGAATGAACGGCAGGGCCGAGCGAATGACCTGCCCGATCGTGACATCGAACGGCGCCACGCCCTTCATGACGTAGAGCAATAACCCGAAGGGCGGCGTGAGCAGGCTGATTTCCATGGTGATCAGGATCAACACCATGAGCCAGATGACGTCGATCTTGAACACGACCTGCAGCGATGTCTCACCGAGCAGGAAGAACGGCAGGGTGAGCAGCAGCATGCTCACCTGATCCATGAAGGCGCCGAGGAAAAGCAGCACGGCCATCATCATCAGGATCACGGTGAACTGGGTGAGCTGGAGCGTCGTCAACGCCTCCAGCATGCCGCGGGTGGCGCCTGAAACCGCCAGCGCCTGGGTGAAGACCAGCGAGCCGGCGATGATGAAGAGGATCATCGTGTTGATCTTCGCCGTCTCCATCAACGCCTTGGCGATGGCCCGCCAGTTGAAATCGGCGCCGTCGATGCCGGTTATCTTGATCTTGTTCTTGAACAGGCGGAAGAAGTAGCAAGCCGCCAGCGCGGCGAGGCAGCCTAGCGCGGCGGCATCGGTGGGCGCGGCGAACTTGAAGAAAATGCTGCCGACCACGACGACGAAGATCGCAAACAACGGAAAGATGTAGAGCGCGAAGGGCAGGATGCGGTTCAAGGTCCGCAGCCTGGACCCATCATATGTCCGCTCGAAGACCGTGCGGCCGCGCCGATTGAGCGCAAAGGTAATCGGCTTGTCGAGATGGCTCTCATCGGGATCGTAGCCCGGCGCCAGGGACGGGTTCATCATGCAGCGCCCGACCACATAGGCGAAGAACAGCACCGCCATCAACATGCCCGGCACGATGCCGGCAATGAGCAGCTGCGCCACCGATTGCTCGGCCAGGCTGGCCAGCAGCACCGCCAGCGCCGAGGGTGGGATCAGCATCGCGATGCCGCCCACAGCCATGATCGGGCCCATCGAGATCGCGGGCTTGTAGCCGCGGTTCACCATGTCGGGCAGCAGCACGCTGCCGAGGATCGCGGTGTTGGCGATGGTCGAGCCGGACAGCGAGGAGAACACCGTGCCG
>Ga0224512_10005615_pt1:5000-10258 | contig 10258 bp, 2 predicted proteins | sample SF_May12_sed_USG_4_FD_169103 | JGI IMG/M metagenome (GOLD analysis project Ga0224512, IMG submission 169103) | Sediment microbial communities from San Francisco Bay, California, United States - SF_May12_sed_USGS_13 | ecosystem: Environmental > Aquatic > Marine > Sediment | place: USA...
TCGTTTGGATGATTGATACGACCCCATGAGATATCTGTGATATAAAGAAGTCCGTCAATTCCTCCAAGATCCATGAAGGCTCCAAAGTCAGTGATGTTCTTCACTATACCTTCAAGCACTTGGCCCTTCTCAAGCCCTGAAATGATCTGATCACGTTGTTCGGCCAAGTCACTTTCAATCAAGGCTTTGTGAGAGACAACCGCATTCTTTATATTCTCATTGATCTTCACGACCTTAAATTCCATGGTCTTACCCACGTACGAGTCATAATCTATTACAGGTTTGATGTCAATCTGAGAACCGGGAAGGAAAGTCTCCAATCCTCCGCAATCGGCTATAAGACCTCCCTTGGTCTTACTAATGACAGTGCCTTTGATTATAGATCCATTTTGGTAGCTATCCACTATGTTCTCCCAAGCCCGTAAAAGCTTAGCTTTTCTTCTAGACAAAATTAATTGCCCTCGCTCGTCCTCCTGATTCTCTACATATACCTCGATATCATCACCGATCTTTAGATCCGGCATGTCACGAAACTCTGATAATGATACCAGGCCATCAGATTTGTAATTGATATCCAAAACCACATCACCATTGTTGATTGATGTGACTTTGCCTTTTACGATTTCATTCTCAATTACGGCTGAGAGCGAATTCTCATAGTCCTTTAGATATTGCTCTATCTCCTTCTCAGAGTATTGATGGGTATGACGTTTGCCAATGGTCCAATCAAAGTCATCATGGGCGGTTTGTTCGACGACGGATTCTTCCTCATCAATTTCTTCATCAACATCGTCCTCCTCTGATTCTACCACAGGTTCCTTTCCGTGTTTTTCATCCTTTACGTCAATCTCGTTCTGCTTCGGATCGACTACTTGATCTTTCTCGTCTAACATATTGACAATCAAGTGAAATTTGTACCCGACTACTACGGGTTAGGTTAGAAATAATTTTTGCGGGGCAAAGGTAAGAGAATTTTCAACAGTAGGAAAGCAAGATTGTATTGACAATCGAAAGGAAAAACGAACCTTTAAATGGGATATTTGCGGGGTTGATTACAACTCTTTGCGCAGGCGCGCAACAGGAATGTTCAGTTGTTCCCGATATTTTGCGACGGTTCTTCTAGCTATGTTATAACCCTTCTTTCGTAACATATCCTTCAGCTTCTCATCAGAGTAGGGTTTTTTCTTGTTTTCATCACCGATGATATCGGTGAGTATGTTCTTCACCTCTAAGGTAGATACCTCTTCCCCATCTCTTGTCTGGAGTGATTCGCTGAAAAATTCTTTTAGTCGCTTGGTTCCGAATTCAGTCTGCACAAACTTACTGTTTGCCACTCTCGAAACTGTCGAGATATCCAAACCAGTCAAATCAGCAATATCTTTTAATATCATCGGTTTCAGCTTTCGCTGATCACCAGTGAGAAAATACTCATACTGAAACTGTAGGATGGCATACATGGTCTTATACATTGTATGCTGCCGTTTGCGGATGGCATCAATAAACCATTTTGCAGAATCAATTTTCTGCTTTATAAACAGAATAGCTTCTTTATCTTTCTTCGTTGTCTTCTTCTGCCTTTTGTTGATGCGATAGCTTTGAAGCAGATCCCGATACTGATCGTTGATCCTAAGATCAGGCGCATTGCGTGAATTTAAAGTGAGCTCCAGTTCACCATCTCTGTTCACTATTATAAAATCTGGAACTACATAGTTATTGTTCTTCTGATTCTGGCTGGAGTAGCCGCTTGCCGGCTTTGGATTCAACTTAAGTATCACCTCGATGATCTCTTTGAGATCAGCCTCGCAGATTCCCAATTGCTTCTTTAGCTTGTTGAAATGCTTCTTTGTGAATTCTTCAAAGTGATCGTGTATGATGCAATATGCTGAATCTAACAGCTCTTTGTGGCCATTAGCTTGCCGCATCTTATGTTTTAGTTGAATCTCAAGGCACTCCTGCAGATCTCTGGCTCCTACACCTGGTGGGTCGAATAGCTGGATCTGGGACAAAATCTCCATGATCTTTTCCTCAGTGGTGACAATGTTCTGGGCAAACATCAAATCATCTAGAATCGCTGAAGGGTCACGACGTAAATACCCATCGTCATCAATACTTCCTATGATCTGGAGTGCAACCTGAAAATCTTCGTTCTCTGGGTGCTCTAAAAGTCCTAACTGACTCTCCAAATAATCATGAAATGTATTCTCCACGGCAATCGGAATGGTCTTCTCCTGCTCAGCTGACGACCCATAATCCGAACGTGTTCGGTAGCTTCCAGGGTCATCCTCCATATATTCTGTCAGATATTCATCAAGCTCGAAGTCTTCAGTTTCGAATTCTTCTTTCTCTGTTTCAGATTCTGATTCCTGTTGCTGGTCTTCTTCACCGTAATCCTGCCCTTCCTCAAGAGCCGGGTTGGCTTCCAATTCCTCCTTAATGCGTTGATCTAGGGTGGCAGTTGGGATCTGCAAAAGCTTCATCAGCTGAATCTGCTGGGGAGACAGCTTCTGTAGCATTCTTTGACTAAGGTTTTGTTTCAGCATGTATAAATCAATCCTATAGTGACTAACAAAATTATCTCCTTATTAGTTTTATTCATAAACTATGCCAACACAAGTTTAAGAACAATATATCATATTAAAGAATTTTTTAATATATATATATGAGAATCCCCCATCACTTGCTTTTTTCGTCATTTTTTGTTCTTCCCGATTTTTGCTGTTTCTTTGCAGAAATTTGTATCAAGCGTAAAGATTAGCCTACATGGAAAAGATTGAAAATGAAGGTAAAAAGGGTTATTGTCTCCTATATTTCATCGTCTTCATCATCCTCTTCATTATCCTTTGGGCTTGGATATATTATAGCAATTCACAGCTTAGCTTCTAGGTACTCAGCCCGTCTGCATGTAGATCAAGTTAACTTTTTCAACATGTCAATGTTAAGCTACTGACCGTTTTCTAAACAGCAATCTGCTTTTTTTGCAAAATGAGGAGGCCATTTACCCTATTTGTACATCTTGTTTTCCATTCCATATTGTTTGCACAGACAAGTACGGTAAGTGGTACGATCAGGGACGCCACCTCCGGAGAGCAACTCATTGGAGCTTCTGTTGAATGGGTAGGACAGAACTCCGGCACGACTACTAACGAGTACGGATTCTACTCGTTGCAGGTCGCATCACTAGACTCTATATCACTTCGAATCTCATATATCGGTTACAAGGCCATGGATCTCGCTATTCTAGCCCGTGAAGATCAGCAGTTAGACCTTGCCCTTGCACCCATGGAAATCAATTTGCAAGAGGTAGTGGTTTCATCAGATTCATACCGGGAACGATTGAGATCCACGGAAATGAGTGTTGAAGGCATTTCGGCCCGTGAGGCCAAGGTCCTGCCTGCATTGCTGGGAGAAGTTGATATCATCAAGACCATTCAACTCAAGCCAGGAATATCTTCAGGTTCGGAGGGTAGCTCCGGCCTTTATGTCAGAGGAGGAGGTGCAGACCAGAATTTGATCATATTGGATGAGGCTATCGTTTACAACGCAAATCATCTTTTTGGATTTTTTAGCACATTCAACGCAGATGCCATCAAAGATGTAAAAGTCTATAAGGGTGGATTCCCGTCGCAGTATGGTGGCCGTCTCTCATCGGTGATTGATGTGAAGTTGAATGAAGGCAACAACCAACGTTTTTCAGCAACGGGAGGCCTTGGACTGATCTCCTCAAGGCTGACCCTCGAGGGACCAATTAATAAGGATAAAAGTTCATTCATTGTTAGTGGACGTAGAACCTACGTTGATCTGATTACAAATGCTGTGAATAGATCCAACCGTGATAATCCCGATTTCAGCCCAATCCCAGCCTATAGCTTCTACGACCTCAATGCTAAAATCAACTTCAAGCTAGGAGACAGGGACCACCTTTACCTCAGCGGATACTTTGGTAGGGATGTATTTGCCTTTACCGATGACAACTTCGATTTTGATTTTAACTGGGGAAACGGTACCGGGACAGTACGCTGGAATCACCAGTTTAATCCGCGTTTATTTTCCAATACCACCCTTACCTATTCACAGTATCACTATCGAATCAGCAACAGAGTAACAGGCTTCTCCTTTGATCTAAGCTCAGAGATCAGGGATATCAACATCAAATCTGACTTCTACTACGCTTTAAATAACCGGCACACCTTACGCATGGGAGTCCAGGCTACGTCTCATCAGTTTGATGTTGGCAGGCTCAAAGCAGGAAGCGATGATGGCACCGTATCTTTTTCAGCTGGCCAGCGATTCGATGGTACTGAATTCGGGTTGTACATTTCTGATGAGGCGGTATTAAGTGATAAGTTGAAATTAACTTCCGGACTCAGGTTGTCTGCATTCACCAATGAAGGGGAATCCTATCTTGGTTTGGAACCGAGGGCTGCTGCAAGATTGCTTTTGAGCGATCGTACCGCTCTGAAGCTGAGTTATGCAAGAATGAAGCAGTATGTTCACCTGGTATCTAATAGCGGCCTAGCTCTTCCTACCGACATTTGGTACCCTTCGACAGAGAATGTGAAACCTCAAGTTGCGGATCAAATTGCAATCGGCTACTCCTATTTGCTAGGCCGGCAATTCTTACTGACCAACGAATACTATTACAAGTTTTTGAATCATCAAATTGAATTTAAGGACCATGCTAACCTGTTTGCCAACGACAACTTAGAAGAAGAATTTCGTTTTGGCGATGGATATGCCTACGGGATGGAACTAGGTCTGGAGAAGAAAGAAGGAAGGTTTACAGGTTGGCTGGGATATACCTTAGCCTTCATCCGTAAGGGTGGCTTCGATGGTATTCAAAACGGAGGGTATTTCCCTCCAACCTATGATCGCCGTCATGATCTATCAGTTGTGGCTATGTTTCAGCTTAGCCGAAAATTTACGGTTACTTCCACTTTTGTCTATGGTTCAGGGGATATTGGATGGTTACCTCTGGGACGCTATATCTTCCAAGATGTGGAGGGCAGCGAATTTCAGCCAGTAGTGCCGGTGTATGGTGATCGAAATACCTTTAGATTACCTCCCTATCATCGTATGGATCTCGGTGTTGTGATCAACTTCTTCCCCAAATGGGGGCATCAGGATCTAACCATAAGCGTCTACAATCTTTATGATAGGAGGAATCCATATTTTCTATTTCTGGATGCTGAAACAGAGACGATCCGCCAAGGGAATATTGATATAGAAATTCCTACACGTATTGCTGCCAAGCAAGTTTC
>Ga0224512_10005616_pt1 | contig 10257 bp, 6 predicted proteins | sample SF_May12_sed_USG_4_FD_169103 | JGI IMG/M metagenome (GOLD analysis project Ga0224512, IMG submission 169103) | Sediment microbial communities from San Francisco Bay, California, United States - SF_May12_sed_USGS_13 | ecosystem: Environmental > Aquatic > Marine > Sediment | place: USA: California...
GGCACGCCGTAGCGGCACACTGTCCGGGGCGGGTGGGGACAGGTCGACACAGCGGGTGGCGTTGACGTGGCCGGCGAGACGTTGCAGGAACCGGGTGAGTTCGTCGGCTCGGACGGTCACCTCGATTGGAACCTGAGCGGCGAGCTCGCGGACCAGTTCGGCGGGACGCCACGTCGACTGACGCTCCGCGAGCGCCTCTAACGCCGGATCGACCATGGCTGTGATCGTCTCCTGGTCGATCCCGGTCGGCTGAACGATGCGACCGATGGCGTCGGCGACCAGCGTTTCCGGTTCGATCCCCAGGCTCCGGGTTCGTTGCCGCCATTCGTCGTGGAGCTGGCCGGCCGTGTGATCGTGTGGTTTGGCAGGGCGGGAATCCACCACCGCTTCCCGCTCCAACCGCCACAGCTCCCTCCCTGTGGGCTCACGGTCGAGGTCGATCCGGAATCGGTTCAGCTTGGTGTCGATCCGTTGTTCGACATCGCGGGTGCGTTGCGAGAACTCGGCCAACACGTCGGGATCGATGCCGGTGATCTCGGCGATGCCGTTCGCCGGATCCTCCCAGCCGACTCCGAGTCGGCGGGTGAGCTCGGCCCGCAACCCGGCGTGATACAACCCCGACAGGCTCCGCTGGTCCATTTTCAGCGTGCGTGCGTCCAGTGCCAGCCACCGACCGTCGGGAGCTTTCACCCGGTTGGCGATCACCGCATGGGTATGCAACTGCGGGTCGAGCTTGCGGCTGGTGTGCTGCCGGAACACACCAACCACGATCCCTTCGGCGTCGACGCACACCACATGCCCCTTTCGCCGCATCCGAGTGTGAGCCTGCGATTCCACCCAGGCGAGTACGGCGTCCACCGCTGCGTCGTGTGCGGCCGTCACCTGCCGGCGGGTCTCCTCCGCGCCGATGGCGAACAGCACCGACACCGACTTCGGTGCCGAGAACGTGGCGTCGAACCCCCGCACCGACCCGTCGCCGTAGCGGCGACCCAGCGGTCCACCGGTGGTCGGATGCTCCCCCGCCATCACCGCCAGAAACGCATCGTCATCGAGGTGTCCTTCGAGACCGAGGAGGGTGGCACCTCGCCCGTACCAGCGGCCCGGTGGCTCACCCGCATCCAGGTAGTAGGAGGGGAGCTGCTCGGTGTAGTAGCGGCCGGCCTCTCCGCCTTTGAGCGTGGTCACCCGCACCGTCACGACGCCACCTCCACCCTGTCACCGCAGGTGTGCACTCGTCTGTCTCTGTTGGTTCGGCGGGGTCGCTGCTGGTTGGAGGGTGTGGTCATGATCCGAATCCCCTGTGGACTGGAGATTTCTCACGACTATGATACACGTAAAACAACGTTATTTGCGTCTAACTATTGATAACTGATGCGAGATGATGCGCAATGATGAGAGCTGTGCGAGCGCAGGCGGGACGGGGTTGATCGAGGAGATCGCCTGCCCGCATCGTTCCGGTTCTGTGGTTGGATTGGGACACGGGCGCAATCGCCAGTGAGGAGGGAGGACGGTGTGAGACGTTCGGGTTGGATTGAAGACCGGCAGGGACGAACCGGGCGACGGTGGCGGGCCCGATATCGGGGACCGGATGGACGGATCCGGTCGAGAAGCTTCGACCGGAAGGTCGACGCCGACCGGTGGCTGGTCGCCCGGCTCGGATCGATCGACCGGGGCGAGTGGATCGCACCAGAAGCCGGCAACATCCCCCTGTCCGATGCCGCCGCCAACTGGCTCGCGGGGCTCGACATCAAACCCAAGACCAGGGCCGGCTACGAATCGCTGCTTCGTTCCCGGGTGCTACCCGTCTTCGGGGACCTTCCTGTCAATCGGATCACGCCGGCGATGGTGCGGAACTGGATCGCCGACATGCAGGCGGAGGGTTTGTCGGCGTCGAGGATCAAACAGGCCAAACAGGTGCTGTCCGCACCCCTCGAGCTGGCCGTCGTCGACGGGATCATCGCCCGATCTCCCACAACCGGAGTCAAAGTCCCGACCGTGCGACGCCGTGAACAGCGGTTCCTCGCCGCCGAACAAGTCGCTCACCTCGCCGCCGCCGCCGAGGAGGCTCAGGACGGCGCCGGGCTGGTGGTCATGACGCTGGCCTGGGTGGGGATGCGATGGGGCGAACTTGTGGCTCTCAGACGATCTCGTGTCCACCTGCTGCGGCGGCGGATCGAGATCGCCGAAGCAGCCACCGAACTCGGATCCGGACTGTCATGGGGAACCCCCAAGACCCACGAAGGGCGCCTCGTTACCATGCCCGCCTTCCTCGCCGACCAACTCGCTCCCCGACTCGGGCAGATACCAGACGACGGCCTCGTCTTCACCACAGCTCAGGGAGGGCCACTCCGCTCCTCACCATTCCGTCGACAGATCTGGAAGCCGGCAGTCGAGGCGGCACGGCTCGAGCCGCTCCGCATCCACGACCTGCGAGGCACCGCCGCCTCGCTCATGATCTCCTCCGGAGCCAACATCAAAGCGGTCCAACGCCAACTCGGACACGCCTCCGCAGCCATGACACTCGACCTCTACGGCCACCTCTACGAAGACGACCTCGACACTCTCGCAGACGCCCTCGACCGTCGGTACGCGGCCGCAACGGCTCCGGCACATACCCGCGCCGGAAGAGCGCGCGACGATTCTCCCGCGCCCCTATCGCGCCCCAGCGCGCCCCGAACGACTCGGCGGCCCCCAACGTGATTGATGACAAGAGCTGAAATAGCCCGCCGTGGCAGGGCATTTTGGCGGAGGGGGTGGGATTTGAACCCACGGAACCCGTGAGGGCTCAACGGTTTTCAAGACCGTCACCTTCGACCGCTCGGTCACCCCTCCTCGACTCGAGACGACTTCCCGAGGCGCAGAAACAGTACCGGGTGCGGCCGACGGCGTCGAAGCGTCGACCGAATGTCGAGTGCTGTGAGGGCTCAGACCCGGTCGAGCTGCTTGCGCGCTTGCGGGGCGTGCCCGTACGGCTGCTCGCCGGCGTAAATCGTCTTCTGCCATGGCCGAGTGAGATACCCCAGCGGCACGGTGATGATGTGCACCAGTCGGGTGAAGGGGAACACCAGCAGGAACGCCCAGAACGAGACAACGTGCGCCTTCAAGATGAACGGCAGCGGCGCGACCAGCTCCGGCCGGGGGTCGAGAAGGAAGAGCGACCGGACGTACGGGACGAAGACGCCCGTCCCCCAGAACGATCCCCAGCGGTATCCGGCGGCGATCCACAGCCCTGTGACGATCTGGACTGCGATGATCCCCAGCACCACCAGGTCCATCTTGGTCGTGACCGCGGCCACCCTCCGGTTCGTGAGCCGTCGATGGATGAGAATCCCCAGACCCACCGCCGCCCACGCGCCAAGCGCAAAGCCTGTGATCTCCAGGAGATACAGACGGATCGGCGCACCGTTCCAGATGGTGAACGCTCGCGGCACCAGGAGCGCCGCCAGATGACCGAGCAAGATGAGGGAGAGCCCCCAGTGGAACGACACCGAACCCCAGAACAGACGCCGACCCTCCAGGAGCTGTGACGACAACGCCGACACCGTGAACGGCGCGCGCCGCCACCGCAGAATGCTCACCACGACCGCCAAAACGACCGCAACGTACGGCATCACGACGAAGAGCAGGTCATCCAGCATTGTCACTCCTGACTGGTTCCTTCAGGCACACGGCCAGCTGGGCCTCGACGGCTGCCAGCACGTGTCGGTACGGGTTGGTTCGATCGGCTTCCTTCAGCTCGGCCGACATCGATGTGACCGCCTTGGGAAGCACCGCTACGAGGTCGTCGAGCGGCTCTCGGGCGACGTCGAGGTATCGCAGGATCGGACCCAGATGGTCGGGGAGTTCACCGCGGCGATCGACCTGCAGCGCGGTCATGTCGCGACTCAGGTCGGCCATGAAGGCACCGCGCCGGTAGCTCTCGCCCCAGATGACGTGTCCGACATACGGAACGAAGCTCGGTGACAGGTCGAGGGTGCGGGTGTGGAGCTCCTCCCACTCGCCGAGTGGCAGCGAGCCCACGGCGCCGGCGAACGATTCGAGGCGGTCACGGACCGAACCGAGCCCCAGGTCGGCGATCGCCGAACGCAGTGCCTCGAGGTGACCTGGGCCCGGGTAGTCGAAACACACGGCGATGACGGAGGCCGCGCCCATCATGCACCCCGCCTCGGCGGCTGGCTGAATCCGACACCGACCGCGCCCTTGTGAGCGAGCGGATCGTTCACCTCGGCGATCGCCGATTCACGGTGATAGGGAGGCAGCACGAACCGTTCGTCGAGCGTCGGAAGCGTGGTGAGCTTGTAGATCTCCTCCACTTCGGCTTCGGTGGTGCCGATCCCCTCGAGCAACGCGAGCGTCTCGGGGTCGACGCTGCCATCCACGCTCTGACGCCGCTTGTACAGCCGCACCGCCAGCATCTTGCGCAGCACGGCTCGGATCGTCTCCTCGTTGCCGACAGAGAACAGATTGGCGAGATACTTGATCGGCAGCCTCGCCTTGTCCAGATCCTCGAGCAGCTCGAAGTCTGCGCCCGCCGATCCGATGTCGAGGCGGTTGAGGCCTCGTTCGACCGTGCTCATCACCGGGGAGAGCGGCGGGATGTAGAACATCATCGCCATCGTCCGGAACTCTGCGTGGAGCGGGAGTGCGAGTCGCCACTCCTTGACGAACTTCCACAGGGGCGACCGTTGGGCGGTCTCGATCCAGTCCGCCTCGATCCCGGCGGCCTTGGCCGTCTCGATCACGACGGGATCGCGTGGATCGAGGATTGCATCGAGCTGCGCCTCGATGAGGTCGCTGTCCGGGACTGCCATGGCGGCCTCGATACGGTCGAGGTCGTACAGCAACACGCCCATGTAGCGGATGCGACCGACGCACGAATGGGCACATGCCGGGGCCTGGCCTGTCTCCAGACGAGGGAAGCACAGGATGCACTTCTCCGACTTGCCGGTCGACCAGTTGTAGTACACCTTCTTGTAGGGGCAGGCCGCGACGCACATGCGCCATGCGCGGCACTTGTTCTCGTTCACGAGGACGATCCCGTCCTCTCCGCGTTTGTAGATGGCGCCCGACGGACAGGCGGCGACGCACGCCGGATTGAGGCAGTGGTTGCAGATCCTCGGCAGGTAGTTGAAGACGACCCGCTCGATCTCCTCCAGCTGGGCTCGGACCTCGGGGTCGACGTCTCCCATGGCCGGGTCGTTCCTGGCGTAAGTGCCGGACCCGCCGAGGTCGTCATCCCAGTTCGGCCCCGCCGAGATCTCCATCTCGTCGCCGGTGATCATCGAGATCGGCTTGGCGGTGGGCTGGTGCTCGCCCTCCGGTGCGTCGAACAGATCTTGATAGGTGAACGTGAACGGCTCGTAGTAGTCGTCCAGTTCGGGCAGCGCAGGGTTGAAGAACAGCCGTGCGAGTCCTTTCGGCTTCGATTGGAGGCGGAGATGGAGCCGCCCCTTCTCGTCACGCTTCCAGCCGCCTTCGTAGTGCTCCTGGTCTTCCCATCCGGTGGGGTACCCGGTGCCGGGCCTGGTCTCGACGTTGTTCCACCACATGTACTCGGCGCCTTCTCGATCCGTCCACAGGTTCTTGCAGGCGACGCTGCACGTGTGACAGCCGATGCACTTGTCGAGATGGAAGAGCATGCTCATCTGGGCTCGAACTCTCATGATGCGCTCCTCACATCTCGGGTCGGTCGATACGACGGACGTACACGAAGGTGTCCCGGTTGACGCCGGTCGGTCCCCAGTAGTTGAAGAAGTAGGTGAACTGGGCGTACCCGCCGCTCATCAGGAGCGGCTTCAACCTCGCCCTCGTCAACGAGTTGTTCATCCCGGCTCGTTTGTTGCGCCGCGGCGAGATGGGAATGCCGATGGTCCGCTCGGTGGCGTGATACACGAACACCGTCCCTCTCGGGATCCGCGCCGACGTGATGCATCGCTGGACGAACACACCGTTGTCGTTGTAGAGCTCGACCCAGTCGTTGTCGGCCAGACCGAGCTCGACGGCGTCCTTGTCGTTGACCCACACCGGGTACCCGCCCCGCGACAAGGTCATCATCCGATGGTTGTCCGAGTAGGTGGAGTGGATCGACCACTTGCCGTGCGGCGTGATGTAGTTGAACAGACGCCCGCCCTGACCCTCGGCCAGGCTCTGCTCGGTCTCGGACAACATGCTGTGGTCCGGTCGTGGCTTGTAGATCGGCAGGTGTTCGCCCCACGCCAGATAGTTCTCGTGGTCGAGATAGAAGTGCTGGCGACCGGTCAGCGTCCTCCACGGCACGAGATGCTCTACGTTGAACACGAACGGTGAGTACGCGCGGCCCTTGCTGACGATCCCGCTCCAGGTCGGCGTCGTGAGCACCCGGCGCGGCTGGGCGATGATGTCGTCGAAGCTGTACCGGGAGTCTCGCTGCCCGTCGCCGAGATGGCGGAGCATCCGTCCCGTCTTGGCCTCCTCGGCCTCGAACGCCCGATAGGCGAGTTCGCCGTTCGACGCAGGGTCGAGCGCGAGGATCGCCTCGCAGACCTCGCGGTCGCGAGCGAGTGACGGCATGAGCACACCGTTGCCCAGCGCTCCCTTCTCCGATGGTTGCTTGCGGGCCAGTTCGTCGTAGAAGTCCTCGACGGGGATCTTCAAGCCGTGTGCCGCCACGCCGTTGGCGCGGGTGGCGGTTCCGAGCTTGGCCATCTGCTCGCCGAGTGCCCGGTAGTTGCGTTTGACCACCTTGAACTTCGGCATGGTCTCGCCGGGGACGGCCTCGACCTCGCCGGCTCGCCAGTCGCCGACGGTGGGCTGGGCTAGCTCGTCCGGGGTGTCGTGTTGAAGAGGGAGCATCACGATGTCCTCGACGACGTCGGGCAGATTGCCTTTCGCCAACTCCGAGACCTTCTCGGCGATCGCACGGAAGATCTGCCAATCACTCTTCGACTCCCACGACGGGGCGACGGCCGCCTGCATCGGGTTGATGAAGGAGTGCATATCGGTGGTGTTGAGGTCGTCCTTCTCGTACCAGGTCGCGGCGGGGAGCACCAGGTCCGAGTAGAGAGCGGTGGTGTCCATCCGGAAGTTGAGATCGACGATGAGGTCCATCTTCCCCACCGGGGCGTCCGGACGGACCTCGACCTCGGCCACTCCGTGATCGTCGGGTTCGGCGGCGATCGCCGTCGAGTGGGTCCCGAGGTAGTGCTTCATGAAGTACTCGTGGCCCTTGGCGGAGGTGCCGATGGCGTTCCCTCGCCAGATGAACCACGTGCGCGGCCAGGATTCGGGCGCGTCTGGGTCGTCGATCGCGAACTGGATTTCGCCGGACTTCAGACCGTCGACGACGTAGTCGACCACCTCGGCGTCGGTGCCGGCACCACCGCGCCTGGCTGCTCGGACGACATCGAGCGGGTTCTGCTTGAACTGCGGGAAGAACGGCAGCCAGCCCTGGCGGACGGCCCGAGCCTGATGGTCGATGGTGTGGTCGAATCGCTCGTCTTCGTCCCCGAGTGGGTCGTACTCACGGAACCCCCGTTCGTAGCGCCACTGGTCGCTGTGGACGTAGTGCCACGAGGGCGTGTTCTGGTGGCGCGGCGCCATGCCCCAGTCGAGCCCGAACGCGATGGACGCCCAGGAGGCCTGGTTGACGACCTTCTCCTGACCCACGTAATGGGCCAGACCGCCACCGTTGACTCCGACGGAGCCGGTCAGCATGAGCCCGACGATCGCCGACCGGTACAGGAGGTTGTTGTGGTACCAGTGGTTCGCCCCGGCGCCGATGATCACCATGTTCTTGCCGTTGGTCAGTTCGCCGTTCCGCCCCCACTGGCGGGCGTATTCGATGACGGTGGCGCGATGGATCCCGGTGTACTTTTCCTGCCATGCCGGGGTGTAGGGCACGTCCTCGGCGTCGTAGTCGGGGGCGAAGAACCCTGGGAGGCCCCTGTCGACGCCGAATCGAGCCATCAGCAGGTCGAAAACCGTGGTTACGGCAACGCGACCGTCCCGGGTGTCGACATAGCGGATCGGGACGGATCTGCGGACCGCCGGTCCGCCTTCGAAGTCGTCGAAGTCGATCTCCACGACGTCGTCTCTGCCGTCCAGCACACTGAGCTTGGGGGTGATCTTGCCGCCGACCACCTTGTCCTCGAGTTCGAGGTTCCAATGGCCTTTCTCCTCGTCGGCCCACCGGTAGCCGATGCTTCCGTTGGGCATCCGAGGCTGGTCCGCCTCGTCGTCCCACATGAGCAGCTTCCAGTCGCCGTTCTCGATGTCGGCGTACGGCTCGAGCGTGTTCGCCCTGAGGAACCGACCGGCGCGGCCGTCGGTGATCTCGACCAGGAACGGAAGGTCGGTGTACTGGCGGGTGTAGTCCTCGAAGTACGGAACGCTCCGGTCGCGGTAGAACTCGGTCAGCAGGACGTGGTCGACCGCCAGCCAGAACGCCGTGTCCTGCCCGGGATTGGACGGGATCCACCAGTCGGCGTACTTCGCCACCTGTGAGAAGTCGGGGCTGAAGACCACCAGCTTGGCTCCGGCGTGGCGCACTTCGGAGATGAAGTGGGTGTCGGGGGTCCTGGTCATGTTCAGATTCGAACCCATGACGGCGATGAACCGGCTGTTGAACCAGTCGGCCGATTCGCAGACGTCTGTCTGCTCTCCCCAGGTCTCGGGCGATGCGGGCGGCAGGTCGCAGTACCAGTCGTAGAAGCTGAGGATGACGCCGCCCAGCAGCGACATGAGCCTGCTTCCCGCCGCGTAGCTGATCTGGGACATCGCCGGGATCGGCGAGAACCCGGCGACCCGGTCGGGCCCGTGTTCTGCGGTGGTGTGCACCACCGACGCGGCGGCGATCTCGAGCGCCTCGTCCCAGTGGATCCGCCGGAATCCGCCCTTGCCGCGCGCCTGCTGGTATCGGGTCCGCAGTGCCGGTCTGGACTGGATCGCCTTCCAGGCGGCAACGGGGTCTCCACCGAACTGCTGTTTCGTGGTTCGATACAGGTCGATGAGGGCGCCCCGCACGTAGGGGTACTTGACTCTGATTGGGCTGTACAGGTACCACGAGTACGAGATGCCCCGCTGGCAGCCTCTCGGCTCGTAGGGAGGCAGGCCCTCCTCGAGCGAGGGGTAGTCGGTGGCCTGGAGCTCCCAGGTGACGATCCCGTCCTTGACGAACACCTCCCACGAGCAACTGCCGGTGCAGTTCACGCCATGCGTCGTGCGGACGCGTTTGTCGTGCTCGAAGCGGTTTCGGTAGAACTCCTCCCAGTTCCGGCCGGCGGGGTCGATCGATTCTTCGATCCAGGTGGTCATCGTGCTCCGCCTCTCTTGGTGTCGAGGTACTTCCCTCGTGGCTTTCTGACGAATAGCGCGAGGAAGCCGAACAGCCCGGCGGCCCCGGCCAACCCGAACACCGTCAGCAGATCGGTTCCGCCGGCCGCGGGCTCGTCGGCCACCGCAGCGAAGAAGGCCGTGAGGTCCGCGATCTCGTCGTTGTTCAGCGGATGGTCCTCGAAGAGGGGCGTCATCGTCGCCGAAGGTGGGTTGGCAAGGGCAGCTGCAGCGCCGGCCTCACCCCCGAAACGGACGAAGAGGTCCGTCAGATCGGGGCCGAGGCCCGGTCCCCCGAGACGATCATGTCGGCCCACCGAGTGACACGACGCGCAGGCGGGAGCACCATTGGCCAGTCGGGCTGCGCCGGTGAACAGGGCCTCACCCTCGTCCACGTCACCATCGTCGGGCGCGACCGGAGCGGTTGTGGTGGTCGTGCCGTTGCCCCCTCCACCGCCGGCCAGTGCAGCGACGAACGCTGCGACGGCGTCCACCTGCGCCTCGCTGAGGGACGGAATCGCGGGCATCACTCCGTCGTAGGTGACACCGTCAACGGTGATGGGACCACGCCTGCCCTCGAGAATCACAGAGGCCACATACTCGGTGTCGGCGGCGTTGAGGTTGCCTGCGAGCGGAGGGAACGTTCCACTGATCCCGCTTCCATCGGGCTGGTGGCACGTAGCGCAGCTCTGTTGGTACAGCTCGGATCCCTCCTCGTCGACCTGAGCGATCGCAACACTCGAGAGGAGCAGGATCATCGAAGTCGCAGCGAACACGATCAGAGTTCGACTCATACGGTCACACGCCTCCTCGGAACAGAAGTGATCGATTGCGTGCTCAGCTCCTCGATCATCAGGAGCCTCGCCTTGGTCCACGCTTCGTGGACCGCACAGCCGTCGATCATCGAGCACTCGCCGCCCCTGAGGGCGCATCGGTCGTCGATTGGTC
>Ga0224512_10005617_pt1 | contig 10256 bp, 7 predicted proteins | sample SF_May12_sed_USG_4_FD_169103 | JGI IMG/M metagenome (GOLD analysis project Ga0224512, IMG submission 169103) | Sediment microbial communities from San Francisco Bay, California, United States - SF_May12_sed_USGS_13 | ecosystem: Environmental > Aquatic > Marine > Sediment | place: USA: California...
AGGGGCGGCTCAAAACCGGTCGGCTCTCGGTGGGCGACAAGGTGATGGCGGGCGTCGATGCCGCGCGCCGCGCGCGTACCATGCGCAACCACTCGGCGACTCACCTCATGCACAAGGCGCTGCGCGAGGTGCTGGGTTCGCACGTCCAGCAGAAGGGCTCGCTCGTGGACCACGAGAAAACACGTTTCGACTTCTCGCACAACGAACCGATGACCGAGGAGGAACTCCGGCGCGTGGAAGCGATCGTCAACGCGGAGATCCTTTGCAACGCGGCGACCACCGCGCGGATCATGAAGTTCGACGAGGCGGTGAAAGGCGGCGCAATGGCGCTATTCGGGGAGAAGTACGCGGATGAAGTGCGCGTGCTCGACATCGGTTTCTCGCGCGAGCTGTGCGGTGGCACGCACGTGAAACGCACCGGCGACATCGGATTTTTCAAGGTGATTTCGGAAGGCGGGATCGCTGCCGGCGTCCGGCGCATTGAGGCGACCACCGGAGAGGGCGCGCTCGAGTGGGTGCAGCGCCAGCAGGCGCGACTCGGCGAGGCGGCGGCGGCGCTGAAGGCACAGCCGCACGAAATGACGCAGAAGATCGGGCAGATCATCGACAACGTGAAAACGCTCGAGAAGGAGCTCGCGCGCCTGAAGTCGAAGATGGCTTCCTCGCAGGGCAACGAGATCGCGGCGCAGGCTCTGGACGTGAAGGGCGTCAAGGTGCTCGCGGCGCAAATCGAGGGTGCGGACGCGAAGGCGCTGCGCGAGGCGATGGACAAGCTGAAGCACAAGCTGAAGCGCGCGGCGATCGTGCTCGCTGCAGCCGATGGCGGGAAGGTGTCGCTGATCGCCGGCGTGACCTCTGACGTCACTGCCAAGGTCAAGGCTGGTGAACTCGTCAACTTCGTTGCCCAGCAGGTCGGGGGCAAGGGCGGGGGCCGGCCGGACATGGCGCAGGCGGGCGGCACCGATCCCTCGAAGCTACCGCAAGCTCTAGCCTCGGTGAAGGACTGGGTTTCCGGCAAGCTCTAAAACATATGTCCGGCCGTGGCGCCCGTTCCCGCACTTACCCGCGCTGCGGAACCGAGTCACGGTCGCCGCCCGGACATGGCGCAGGCGGGCGGCACCGATCCCTCCAAGCTGCCGCAAGCGCTGGCGTCGGTGCAGGATTGGGTGTCCAGCAAGCTTTAGATGTAGGTGAAAATCGTGACCGGTGGCCGGTGAAGCGTGAGGTAGAAACCGTAATACAGAGACTGTGAGTAGGGATCGGCTCGCGCAGGTCACTTCAAACCGTCCTTCAGCCTTCAACTTTCGCCTTCGCCCTTTGTCCCTCAATGCGGGAGAACCCCAATGACTCAGGAACGAAAACCCGCCGCGCATCCGCTCATCAAGTCGGAGAAGATCAAGGCCCTGCCCGAAAACCGGTTTGTGCACCCTCTAGACTCTGGCGCGGTGCGGCATACTCGATCGCTCGGGGACGCGACGGGGCTCGCCAGCCTGGGCGTGCATCTGGTGCGTCTCGCGCCCGGCGCCACTAGCACGGTCTATCACTTCCATCACCACGACGAGGAGTGGGTCTACGTACTGTCCGGGCGCGGCGTCGCCGACATCGGCGACGAGACATTCGAAGTCGGGCCGGGTGATTTCATGGGATTCGTCGCCGGGTCACTGCCACATCTGCTCACCAACACGCACCGGGAGGATTTCGTCTACCTGGTCGGCGGCAACCGCCTCCCATATGACGTCTGCGACTACCCGCGCATCCGCAAGCGGCGTTACCGTTGCAACGGCCAGAACGAGTATGTCGACTGGGACGCGGTCGAGCAGACCCATCCGTTGACGAAATAATTGGCCATGCGATTCGGATCAGGTTCTCATTTCGCTGGGTAGCGAACGCATTAAGGACGAAGTCAAAGCAGCGCTGGAACGTGCGGCGCCCCCACCCAAACGCTGCAGGCCTGTAACAGATTGTGACGGCTAAGCGCGGAATTAGCGGAAATGTGCCCCTGATGCCATTTGTCGAGCAACCTCTGTCATGTTTTGTAACAAATGGTTACGTATACGACGATCGGCTTCTGATAGCATTTCTACAATGGCTTTCCGCATGGAGAACATACCGTGAAATTCGCAAGTATGGCGTTAGCGTCCCTCCTCGTCATGGCGGGAATCGTGCTGAGCGGATCGGCGTGGGCTCATGGTGGCGGACATCATCGCGGGCATCATGGTTCGCATCTACGATTTGGTCTCTTCATCGGTGCGCCGGCCTATTGGCATTTCGCGCCGCGTCCTTATTACTATCCCTATTACTATCCTCCGGTTATTGCGGCGCCCGCCTCGCCACCGGTGTATATCGAGCGGGGAAGCGCAGAGCCTTCAGATCAGAGCCAGAGCTACTGGTACTACTGCGCCGATGACAGGGCGTACTACCCTTATGTCAAACAGTGCCCGGGAGGTTGGCAGCGGGTTCCCGCGCAACCGTCGCCCGGTTGATCGTCTAACCCCCGCACAGGGCTCGCAAAATGAAAAATGCGCTCTTGATGGGACTGCTTTTGCTGGGTGGGTGTGTCACCGTACCCTCGGGCCCCAGCGGCATGGCGCTGCCGGGCAGCGGCAAGACGTTTGACCAGTTCCGCGTAGACGACTATGAGTGCAGGCAATATGCTCAGATACAGGCGGGTGGGGTAACGGCGCAGCGGGCCGCGGAAGACAGCGCTGTCAAGAGCGCGGCGGTCGGCACCATCGTCGGCGCGGCGGCCGGTGCCGCGATTAGCGGACACAGTAGCGGGGCTGCCGTGGGAGCCGGAACCGGTTTGCTGGTCGGGTCCCTGGCCGGATCGGGCGCTGCCCAGGGTTCCGCCTATGGCGTTCAAGGGCGCTACGACGCCGGATACATGCAGTGCATGTACGCGAAAGGACACAAGATCCCTGTGAGCGGGCGATTTGCCTCTCGCGGATCGTCGCCTAGGGCTTACGCGCCGCCCCCGCCGCCTCCCTATCGGTAACGGCGCGTTGGGGAAATTTCCCGATCGAGGATACTGGGTCCACGGCCGGTTCCGGCCGTCGGCGGCTCATCGGTTCTCGGCGTTCTAGAACGGCAGGCGCACGTCGGGCTTGACCGCGAGGATCTGGCGCCGGAAGTCTTCCTGGATGCGCTTTAGCGCCTTCTTGTCGTCGGCCTCGAAGCGCAGTACCACGACCGGCGTCGTGTTCGAGGGGCGCGCGAGCCCGAAGCCGTCGGCGTATTCCACCCGCAGGCCGTCGATCTTGATGATCTCGCGCGCGCCCTCGAAACGCGCGGTCTCCCGGAGTTTGTCCATTAGCGTGTAGTTTTCGCCTTCGGCGAGCTTCACGTGCAGCTCCGGCGTGGATACGGCCTCGGGGATGCGGTCGAAGGTCGCGTCGATGTCTGTCTCGCGCGACAAAATCTCCAGCATGCGCGCGCCGGCGTAAAGCGCGTCGTCGAATCCGTACCAGCGCTCCTTGAAGAAGACGTGCCCGCTCATTTCGCCCGCCAGCGGCGCGCCGGTCTCGGCGAGCTTCTTCTTGATGAATGAGTGGCCGGTCTTCCACAGCGTTGGCCGGCCGCCGTGGCTGCGCACCCAGGAGAACAGGTGGCGCGTCGATTTCACGTCGAAAATGATCTCGGCTCCGGGGTTGCGCGAGAGCACATCGGCGGCGAATAGCATGAGCTGCCGGTCGGGGTAGATGATCTTGCCGTGGCGGGTGACGACCCCCAGCCGGTCGCCGTCGCCGTCGAAGGCGAAGCCGATCTCGCCTTTGCCCGCCTTCAGCGCGGCGATGAGATCTTCGAGGTTTTCCGGGTGCGACGGGTCCGGGTGGTGATTGGGGAAGCTGCCGTCGACCTCGCAGAAGAGCTCGAACACCTCGCAGCCCAGCCGGCGGTAGAGTTCGGGTGCAGTTGCGCCAGCAACGCCGTTGCCGCAGTCGATCACGAGCCTTATCGGTCGCGCGAGCTTCACGTCGCGCGTGACGCGGTCGAGATATTCGCCGCGGATGTCGTGAGCGCGGTAGCTCCCCGCGCCGTTCTCAAGCCGTCCTTCCACGATACGGCGGCGCAGGTCCTGGATCAGCTCGGCGGCGAAGGTCTCGCCGCCGACCATGATCTTGATGCCGTTGTACTCGGGCGGGTTGTGCGAGCCGGTGACCATCGCGCCCGAATTCGTCCGCAGATGGTGCGCGGCGAAATACAGCATTGGCGTTGCGACTTGCCCGACATCTATCACGTTGACGCCAGATGCCTGCACCCCGCGCGCGAGCGCCGCGGCGAGTTCCGGCCCGGAGTGGCGGCCGTCGCGGCCGATGGCGATCGCCGCCTGCCCGCGCACGCGCGCCTCGGAGCCGATCGCTCGGCCGATCGCCTCGGCAATCGGCGCGGTCAGGGTCTTGCCGACAATGCCGCGAATGTCATAGGCCTTGAAGATTTCCTGTGGGATGTCTTTCATCGGACGTGCCTGAGGCGGTAGCTGCAGCCGATTATCGCACGTGGCCGTCGACAAAGTAACTGAATACGCGCCGCGGCAGCCACTCGAAACGTCCCGGAAAGGGGCCGCAAGTGAACCCGACGTGGCCGCCGTGCGCGGGAAACTCGGCCGCAATGCATGGCGCGAGTTCTTCGGCAGCGGGCAGCGCTTGCTCGGGGAGGAACGGGTCGTTGCGCGCGTTCATGAGCAATGTCGGCACGGCGATGCCGCGGAGGTATGGCTTGCTGCTCGCGCGCGTCCAGTAATCGTCGGTGTCGCGGAAGCCGTGCAGCGGCGCGGTCACGACGTCGTCGAACTCGCGCAGCGTGCGCGCCGCGGTCATGCGCACGCCGTCGAAAAGACCCGGGAAGCGTTCGAGCTTGGCGCGCGACTTCCGCTTCAGTGTCGATAGGAAATGGCGCACGTAGACTAGATTGAAACCGTGGTCGAGCGCCGCACCCGCGGCCATGAGATCGACCGGCGCCGAGACCGCGGCTGCCGCGGCGACGACCTCGCGCGCTTCGGCGCCGCGCTCGCCGAGCCACTTGAGCAGCGCATTGCCGCCGAGGGAGACGCCGGCGGCGTACAGCGGCGCAGCGAACAGGCTTCTAAGGCGCCGCAGAATCCAATCGATTTCCGCGCTGTCGCCGGAGTGGTAGGCACGAGGCATCCGGTTCAGCTCGCCGCTGCAGCCGCGAAAGTGCGGCACCACGCCGCGCCAGCCCCGCTCGCGCACCGTCTGCATGAGCGCCGCGGCATAATGGCTGCGGGAGCTGCCCTCAAGACCATGAAACACCGCGACGAGTGGCCCGCCGGGCGGGCCATCGACCCAGTCGAGGTCGATGAAGTCGCCGTCGGGTGTCTCCCAGCGCTCGCGCCGGTAAGCGACGGGCGGCCGGAGCATGAAAACGGCGGGGAAGATAGTCTGGGCGTGGCCGCCCGGAAGCCATACGGGGGCGCGGTATCCGCCTTCGGCCCAGAGGCGTGATTGGTGATTAGTGAGTGGTGATTGGTGGGTCTGGTTCGTGGTCATAGGCCAGCGCTTTTCTCCGGCACTGATCACCAATCGCTAGAGGGGAAGGGCGAAAGCCGAAAGGAGGGCGGCAGAAAGACTCCCGGCAGGACACGCTTGGCGCGCTCCCCATCACCCATCACTCGTTAAGCTCTTCCGAGCATCAGTCGCGGTAGGACGGATCGGTGCGGTCAAGCTTGCGCAGCAGCGCCGGCCACTCGAGCAGGCCGAAGGGGCGGCGCGTTCCCGGGAGCATCTGGTGGTTGGTGTACTTCACCACTTCCTCCGGCGGCATCTGCAATTCGGTGTTGCATGAAAGTGCCATCACCTGCAGCTGGCAGGCGCGCTCGAGCCGGAACATGTTGTTGAAGCACTCCGGGATGCTTGGCGCGACGGTAAGCAGCCCGTGGTTGCGCAGCACCATTGCCTCGCGGTTGCCCAGTGCATTGACCAGGCGGCCGCGCTCTTCGAGTCGCAGCGCAACGCCCTCGTAGTCGTGGTAGGCGATGTCGGTAAAGCGCATGGAAGACTGCGCGATCGGCAGGATACCGCATTTCATCGCCGAGACCGCCATGCCCGCGAGCGTGTGCGTATGGATGATGCAGTCGACGTCGTGGCGCGCCGCGTGGACCGCGCTGTGGATCACGTACCCCGCCTGGTTGACGCCGTAGTCGGTCGCGTTGAACAGCACGTTGCCGTCGATGTCGATCTTGATCATCGACGAGGCGGTCATCTCTTCGTAGAGCATGCCGTAGGGGTTGATCAGGAACTCGTTGGTCGCGCCGGGCACGCGCGCCGAGATGTGGTTCGCTACCATCTCGACCATGCCGTACTCGGCCATCAGGCGGTAGCACGCGGCGAGGCTCACCCGAGTTTCCCACTCCTCTCGGCTTACCTGCTCGCGAACCGGCTTGTTGATTTTGATTGCGGGTGCGTTCATGAGTGCATTCCTCCTCGACCCGAGCATTCTAGCGGGTGGACCGGCGCGGCGAAACCGCATGCCGCGTCACCGCGATGGTCATTTCTTGACGTACGCTGCGGCAGCCGTGCCGGCGATCTTGCCGAATACGGAGCCCGACGTGAGGCCCGTGCCGCCCGGGTAGTTGTGGTAGAAGATTCCTCCGACCAGCTCGCCAGCGGCGAAAAGTCCGGGAATCGTCTTGCCCGCCGTGTCCTCGACCTCGGCTTGGTTGCTGATTTTCACGCCCCCGAAGCTGAACGTCACCCCGCAGGTCACGGCAAAGGCCTCGAAGGGCGGAGTGTCGATCGTGTTGGCCCAGTTGGTCTTGTTGATCTTCAGCCCCTTCGTGCAGCGCCCGTCCTTGACCGCCATGTTGAATGGAATGTCCGTGCGCACGGCCTTGTTGTAGGCCTGTATCTCGCGCAGGCAGGCATCGGCATCCACGCCCTCGAGTTTTTTCACCAGCTCCTCGAGCGTGTCGGCGCGCGCCTTGGTCACGCGCTTGATTCGGTACTCGTCGCGCAGCACGGGGATGATCTTGGCGTCGAAGATCTGCCAGGCGAACATTTGAGGCTGCTCCATGACCACCCGGCCGTACTTGGCGTAGGTGTAGTTGCGGAAATCCGCGCCCTCGTCGACGAAGCGCTCGCCGCGGGCGTTCACCATGATGCCCCACGGATAGCTGTGCTTCTGGAAATTATCACCGACCGACAGGTCGCCGAACGGCGGGGCGTTGAGATCCCAGCCCACCGCGTGGCAGCCGGACCAGTGGCCGTATGACATCGCGCCGACGTCGAGCGCCATTTGGATGCCAAGCCCCGTATTGAAGCGCGTGCCGCGGACCTTGGCGAGGTCCCAGTTGGGGCCGAGGTAGCGGCTGCGCATCTCGGCGTTCGACTCGAAGCCGCCGCACGCAATTACCACGGCCTTGGAGCGGATGTCGATGGTCTTGCCCTGGCGCTTGGCTTTCACGCCGCATATCCGGCCATTGTCGTCGGTGAGCAGCGCAATCGCCGGTGTTTCGTAGAAGATCCTGATGCCCTCGCGCTCGCACGCCTTGTGCTCGTTTTCGACCAGGCCCGGACCGCCGCCCCAGGTTTCCGCGGCGAGCCCGCCCCAGAACTTGAACCGGTTACCATCGACTTTGTAGGACTGGCGCCCGTAGCTTGCCTGGAACTTGACGCCCTTCTTGCGCATCCACACGAGCGTCTCGAAGCTGCGGGTGATGAGGATCTCGCACAGGTCCGGGTCGGTGCGGTACTGCGTGATGCGCCCCATGTCGTCGAAGTAGGCATCACTCGTGTAGCTGCCGAAGTCGTGGGTCTTCTTCTCTTCGTCCGTGAGGTCGGGAATGAGCTGCGCGAGGTCTTCGACACCGTTATAGACCACTCGCATGAGGCCGGCCGTGTAGCGGCTGTTGCCGCCGCACTCTTCCATCGGCGCGGCTTCCAGCATGATGACTGCTGCGCCATTCTCGCGCGCGGCGAGCGCCGCGCATGCTGCAGCGTTGCCCGCGCCTATGACGATCACATCGGGTTTGCCAAAATCGCTGGTGCTCATTGCAGTCCTTTCCTGTGCCTCGGAAGAATAGTCGGTGAATCGGGGTTCTCGAATCGTGCCGCGCCAATCGCCTGTTAGAACCTATTTCATAAATCCCCACGTGTGCGACGGAGGCGATGTGGGATGCAGTTCTAGGAGGGCGACCGCAGCAATATCGCGAATATTACAAGGGAGCCCGACAACGAATTGCGCCCAGATTGCCCCGTCCCTCCGGGTTGCGGCCAAAACGGGCGTCTGCGTCGTCCCGCTGCTTGCCAATATTCGCGATATTGGCTGCGCATCGCTCCTCGCATTCATCCCGTTTTGGCCGCAACGCATCACGCGGGGATTTATGAAATAGGTTCTAGTAAACGCTCGGCGTCAAATGCCGCGCGGGAGCGTCACGACGCGCTGAATTGTTGCTTTCACTGGACCCGGACCCCGGCCGGGGCCGAGGCGTCCCCGGAGACAATCGAATAGTCGACCGCGCGGCCGATGCCGCGCCGGAAACCCTCAAGGCGCAACACCTGGCCCGGCGTGACGTTGGCGAGGTTCACCTCGGGCCCGAGCGCGCGGATGATCCCGGCATGTTGCTGCGGGAAGCGATAGGGGTCGACCTCGATCACCAGATGCTCAAACCACGGCTGCGCAGCAAGCTGCCCAAGCGCGCCGGGGGAGTCCTTCGCCAGCAGGTCGATTTCGCACTGCTCGACGGTCACGTATTGGATGCCGTGCTGTGCGACCGTGTTCACGATGCTCTCGAGATATTCGAGGCTTAGCGGCTGCTCTGGGTTCTTGCGGCCGAACTCGTAGACGATCGCAATGCCCCTCTTCTGGAAGAGGTCGATCATTTGGTGCCGCTCGTCGTCCATGAGCGTGATGTAGTTCTCCGAGATCTCCAGCGCCGGGATGCCGAGGCGTTTCAGCAGGGCAATGAGCTCGTCAATCTGGTTGCGCTGCCACGCGTATTCGAACAGAATGCCGCCCGCGAAGGGCTTCACGCCCGCGTCACGGTACAGGGCTGCAGTGCGCGTCACCACCTTCTCCGGGATGAGCAGCGCGTTCAAGGCGAAGATTTTGGCCGAGTCGATGTAATCGCCCGCGACTTCGAGCAGGTCGCGGATGCCGTACTCGCCGCCGGTCCAGCCGAAAGTGTCCGGGCCGAAATCGATCATCGAAGTGATGCCGCGCCGCCGCGGCTTCGTCGAGCGCGGCGGGAGCGTTAATGCCGGCGCGGATGAATTGAGAGTGCCTAACATAGTGAAGCACGTGTGCGTTGCGAGCCAGAATTGCAGATGACGCGAAGGACGGCGCGGGGTATATCTCGCCTCCGCGGCCGCATCCCGCAAAGCGGGTCCCTGCTCCTCGCGTCGCCGGCCCCTGCTACCCGCTGCGGCGCGCGCCACGATTGTGGCCGCAACCCCTCGGGCCGGCACGAATATTGGCCCATGGCTTTGTCGCTCCCATCGTGAATACTCGCGATATTCACTGCGGCGAGCTTCGTGCCCTGAGCCCAAAAAACGTGCCGGCGCATCACGCGCTTCATTATGTTAGGCATTCTTAGGGGCATGCGAGTCGGCCTGTATGCGGGAGGCGCCGGAACCCGGGTGACGCGCGGGGGCTGCCGGTGCGGTAAGCGGGCGGCACGCGTACACGCCGCCAGGGTTGCGCGGATTATACACCAGCGTATGCGGCGTTGCCCTTCGCAAGTCCGTAATGTGATAAAGCCTCTCGGGTCAGTGCAAGGTGTTGCGCGCGCGCTGCGGCTCGTCGCTGCTTGCCGCGGGTGCGGGACTCGGGGCGGGGGACGCATGATGCGCCACCATGCACCAGCCGCGGTCGGTGCGCACGTAGATGTTGGTGGCGATGACGGGCGCGCGGGTGCGCGTTTCGCCGACTACCGCGATGTGCTCGTAGACGCTGTGCACCGACATCATCATCGCATTTACGTACTGCTGCCCGCGCAGCTGGAAACGCAAGGACTGGCCGGAAGCGAAGATCTTGCGCCACGACTCGCGCACCTGCTCCACGCCGCTCACGCGCTGGCCGTGGGGATGCACGCAGTAGATTTCGTCGTCGTCCGACCACACGGCCATCATCGCTTCGAGGTCGCCCTTGGTGAGCGCCTCGTAGAAGGCGGTCTCGGCGTCATGTGGCGAGGCGAAGAGAGTCTTCTTCACAGTCGGGCCCGGGCGGCGCACTGGTGGCGTCAAGAGTCGAGTACCAGCGGATTCTAGCAAAACGCGGCGTGCGCGGTGACGTCCCCGCTG
>Ga0224512_10005618_pt1 | contig 10256 bp, 11 predicted proteins | sample SF_May12_sed_USG_4_FD_169103 | JGI IMG/M metagenome (GOLD analysis project Ga0224512, IMG submission 169103) | Sediment microbial communities from San Francisco Bay, California, United States - SF_May12_sed_USGS_13 | ecosystem: Environmental > Aquatic > Marine > Sediment | place: USA...
AAGACGAACCCGGTCATGGCAACGAAGCAGCAGCCTGATATGAGCGTCAGCGAAATCATGATGGACCTCCACGACCCGAGAAGTGCCAGACGGGTTCCACTCCCAGGGTCAGTATACCCCCAGGAATCGCTGGCGCGCAGCGCGTTCTTCCTGGTACGATCAATTCCTGTGGCTCGACTAGGGAAGGGAATCGCATGAATCGCATCGAAGGCAAACGCGTGCTGGTCACGGGCGCATCCGCCGGCATCGGCGAGGCGTGCGCGCGCGCCTTCGCCGCACGCGGTGCGCGGCTCGTTCTGTGGGCGCGGCGCAAGGACCGGCTGGAGAAGCTCGCGCGCGCCCTCGACACCGAGGTGGAGACGGCTGTCGTGGACGTGCGCGACCGCGACGCGGTGCGCGCGGCGGTGGAGGCACTCCACGACGGCGGCGGCGTGCCCGACATCCTCGTCAACAACGCGGGACTGGCCGCGGGCATGGACAAGCTGCACGAGGGCGACTACGACCACTGGGACCGCATGATCGATACGAACGTCAAGGGTCTTTTGAACGTGACGCGCGAGGTGCTCCCGCTCATGGTGGAACGCGACAGCGGGCACGTGATCCACATCGGCTCGATAGCAGGGCGCCACGTGTACCCCAAGGGGGCGGTGTACAACGCCACCAAGTTCGCGGTGCGCGCGCTCTCCGAAGGCATGAACCTGGATCTCGTGGGCACGCGCGTGCGCGTCTCCAGCGTCGACCCGGGGATGGTGGAGACGGAGTTCTCGCTGGTGCGCTTCGACGGCGACGCCGAGCGCGCGGCGTCGATCTACGCGGGCACGGAGCCGCTCACCGCCGGCGACGTGGCCGATGCGGTGGTCTACGTGGCGGGTACGCCGCCGCACGTGAACATCGCCAGTCTCATGATCCTGCCCACGGCGCAGCGCGGCCCCACCGTGATCCACCGCGAGAAAGGGTAGCGCGGTGAGCGACGCGCGCGCCGACAAGGACACGCTCCGCACCTGCGCCGAGGCGGTGGGCGTGCCCGTGGCGCGCCGGCACATCTTCCTCTGTTGCGACCAGACCGAGCCCAAGTGCTCGACGCGCGAGGACTCGCTCGTTTCGTGGCAGTACCTCAAGCGGCGCTTGAAGGAGCTGGGCCTCTCGGAGGCGGGCGGCATCCTGCGCACCAAGGCCAACTGCCTGCGCATCTGCCGCGACGGCCCCACCGCCGTCGTCTACCCGGAGGGGACGTGGTACCACGGCTGTACGCCCGAGGCGCTCGAGCGCATCATCCAGGAGCACCTGATCGGCGGGCGAGTGGTGGCGGATCTCGTGATCACCGAGCACCGGCTCGAAGATGAGGGATAGTGGGCGAGGCACTCACCATCGACTCCACGGTCACGCTCACCAACGGCGTGGCCATGCCGCGACTGGGGCTGGGCGTCTACGAGATGCGCGTCGGCGCCGAGACGCTTGGCGCCGTGCGCGGCGCATTCGAGGCGGGCTATCGCCACGTCGACACGGCCAAGCTCTACGGAAACGAGCGCGAGGTGGGGGCGGCGGTGCGCGCGAGCGGCATCGCGCGCTCGGAGATCTTCGTCACCACCAAGCTCTGGAACAGTGACCATGGCTACGACGCCACGCGCCGCGCCTTCGCCGCCAGCGTCGAGCGGCTAGGCCTGGAAACCGTCGACCTCTACCTCATCCACTGGCCCGTGCACGGCCGGCGCGCCGACACCTGGCGCGCGCTCGAGGCGATCTACGAGGAGGGCCGCGCGCGCGCCATCGGCGTGAGCAATTACACGACGCGCCACCTCGAAGAGCTCCTCGCCGCCTGTCGCGTGGCGCCCATGGTGAACCAGGTCGAGTTCAGCCCCTTCCTCTACCAGCGCGATCTTCTCGCGTACTGCCGCGAGCGCGGCATCGTGCTGGAGGCGTACAGCCCGCTCACCAAGGGAGAGCGCCTCGGCGACGCCACGCTCGCGCGCGTGGCCGCGCGCCACGGCGTGTCCCCCGCGCAGGTGCTCATCCGCTGGGCCCTGCAGCGCGGCGTTGTCGTGATCCCCAAGTCGGCGCGGCGCGAGCGCATCGTCCAGAACGCGCGCGTCTTCGACTTCGCGCTGGACGAGAAAGACATGGCCGCGCTCGACGCGCTGCACGAGGACCTGCACACGAGCTGGGACCCCACGGACGCCCCATGAACGACACAGAAACTCCGCAGAATCGCGGCGCATCGCCACCGCCGCCGCCGCAAGACCTGACGATCATCGACGTGATCAAGGAGGTCTTCACCCGGTTCGAGGCCTTCGCCAAGCAGCACCTCCTCCGGCCGCGCCCCCCCCAGCAGCTCATCATGATCTGGCTCATCGGCATGGACGCCGTGGCCGGGTCCATCGAACTGGAGTCGGTATACATGGGCGAGTACGTTGTCTCCGACTGGTTCCACGCGTGGGTGCGCATCATGGTGGGCGGGGTGGCGGCGGGCGCGATGCGCTACTGGGTGGCGGGCTCGCTCTTCCACGTGGCCGTGCTGCTCGCGCGCGGGCGCGGCACCATGCGTACCTCGCGCTACATCTTCCTCTACGCCGTCGTTCCCGTGGCCGTGGTGGAGCTTTCGCTGCGCGTGGTGGAGATGCTAGTCTATGGGAACGACTACTTCACCGGCGACACCAGCGCCGCGCTGGATCTCCTGGTCGGCGCGGCCATGTTCGCCGCCTTTCTCTTTAGCGCGCGCCTGGCCTACATCGGCATGACGCGCCTGCAGGGCGCCGATCCCCGGCGCACGATCGCCGTCCTCGTCGCCGCCGGCGTGGGCATGCTGCTCGCGATAATCGGCCTGGGAGCCATGGGAGGGAGCTAATGAAACCGACCGTCACCGGCATTCTCGAGACCGTGCTCTACGTGGACGACGTCGGGCGCGCGCTCGCCTTTTACGAGAACCTCTTCTGCTTCAAGAGCCTCTTTGCCACCGAGCGCGCCGCCGGCCTCGACGTGGCCGGCCGGCAGGTGCTGCTTCTCTTCGAAAAAAAGAGCATGCTCGAACCCGCCGTCTCCAAGCGCGGCACCATCCCGCCCCACGACGGCGACGGCCACCTGCACATGGCCTTTGCGATTCCGGCCGATGCGCTGGAGGCGTGGGAGAAACGCCTCGCCGCGCGCAAGATCCCCGTCACCGCGCGCTACCAATGGCCGCGCGGCGGCCAAAGCCTCTACTTCGAAGACCCCGACGGCCACGTGATCGAGCTGGTCACGCCGGGTTGCTGGAAGACCTACTAGTCCGACGCGCGCTCCACTGCGAGCAGCGTGATGTCGTCCCATTGGTGGGCCGCGGGCGCGAAGGCGCGCGCGGCGGCGACGAGCCCGTCGGCGAGCCTGCCCTCGCGAGCGCCCGCTGCGGCGGCGTCGAGGATGGCGCCGTCGCCGAAGGCGACGCCGGCGTCGTCGTCGATCTCGGAGAGGCCGTCGGTATGGAGCACGACGGTGTCACCGGGCGCGAGCGTGATCGCCACGTCTTCGCCGGGCTCGAAAACACCGGCGTCCACCACGCCCAGCAGCAAGCCGTTGGAGGCGATGCGCTCCACGGTCCCGGTCGCGCGGCGGACGTGGAGCGCGTGCGGCGCCCCGCCTCCGCAAACGTGCAGACGACCGCCGGACGCGTCCACGACCGCCGCGGTGGCGGCGACGAAGAGCTCGGTGGGCAGCACGCCGTATATCGTCTGGTTCATGCGGCGCAGAATATCGGCGGGCGAGGGGACGCCGCCGGCGCGGGAGAGGCCGGCGGCGACGTCGCGGAAGGTGGACTTCATTAGGGTGGTCGAGAGCGCGGCCTGCACGCCGTGACCCGTGGCGTCGGCGACAATGGCTGCGAAGCGGTCGGCGGCGAGGGGGACAACGTCGTAGTAGTCGCCTCCCACGGCGAGCACGGGAATGTAGCAGGCGGAGAAGCGCACGTCGCCGGCGCGGGGCAGCTCGCGCGGGATCATGGCCTGCTGCACGCGGCGCGCGAGCGCGATCTCTCCTGCGAGCACGTCGTGCGCCTGCGCGATGCGGTCACGTTCGCGCAGAGTGCGGTCGAGCTCGCGCACCTTGTCGGCGAGCTGCGCGTCGAGACGCCGCTGCCGCAGGCCGTTGCGGATGACGAGCAGGAGGTGGTTGTTGTCCCATGGCTTCTCGACGTACTGAAAGACCTCGACCTCGTTGATCGCCCGGATCGCGTTCTCCTTGTCCGCGTAGCCCGTGAGCAGCAGACGCACCACGTCGGGATAGCGGCGCTTGACCTCGGCCAGGAACTCGAGGCCGCTCATCTCGGGCATGAGAAAGTCGGAGATGACGACGTCCACGTGCGTGCGCGCCATCGCCTCCAGCGCCTCGCGCGGCGACGTGAACGCGAGCACGCTGTATTCCGTCTCCAGCTCGAGGAACGAGCGGATGGTGGTGGTGACGATGTCCTCGTCGTCCAGCACCAGAACCGTGGGCTGGGTGGGCTCGGTCATGGGGAAGATGGTAGCGCAGATGGCACGCGCTTTCCACGCCGCTCACGCGGGGAGGTAGTGGGCGGCCAGCGCGGCGAAACGCGCCGCTTCGGCTCGCGCCCAATCCGTGTCGCGCCCCAGCTCGGCGGCGATCAACTGCGCCGCGGCGGGCGCGGCGGCGATGGCCGCGCGGGCGTCCACGAAGAGGAGTCCGGTCCGGCGCGCGAGGACGTCCTCGACGGTGCGCGCCATCTCTTTGCGCACGGCCCACACCACCTCGGCGGCCAGAAGCCCCGGCGCGCCGCTCACCTCGAGGGCGAGTTCGGGGTCTTCGCGCGCGAGCGCCTCGATGCGCGCGGCGTCGCTCCCGTAGCGCGCGAGCGGACCCGTCCCCATGCCGTCGGGTGCGCCGTCGTACCCGTGGATGCGCAGCGTGCGCGTGGGCGAGAGCGTCGCGTCGAGCCCGCCCACGTGCGCGGCCTGGTCCACGGTGTCCTCGGCCATCTTGCGGTACGTCGTCCACTTGCCACCGACGATCGTCACCAGCCCGCGCGCGCTCACCAGCACGCGGTGCTCGCGCGAGAGCCGGGCGGTGGGCCGCTCGCCGTCCGCATCGAGGAGCGGGCGCAGGCCGGCGAAAGCACTCCTCACGTCGGCGCGCTCGGGGGCGCGCGCCAGGTAGCGCGCCGCGTGCGCGAGGAGGAACTCGATCTCGTCGTCGCGTGCGTGCGGCTCCAGCTCCGCCGCGGACGCGCGCGTGTCGGTCGTGCCCACCAGCACGCGCCCGCGATAGGGGATGGCGAAGACAACGCGCCCGTCGTCGGTGCGCGGTACCAAGAGTGCCGTGTCGCCGCCCAGGAAGGCGCCGTCGAGGACGACGTGCGCGCCCCGGCTCAGGGTGAGCGTGGGCTCGGCGGCGGGGTCGTCGAGACGCCGCACGCCGTCGGCGAACACGCCCGCCGCGTTGATCACCGCGCGCGCGCGAATCTCCCACGACTCGCCGCTCTCTCCATCTTCCACGCGCACGCCGGCGACGGCGTCGCCTTCGTGCACGATCGCCGTCACGCGCGCGTAGTTGATCACCACCGCGCCCAGATCCGCCGCGGTGGCGGCGAGATTCACGGCCAGCCGTGCGTCGTCGAAACAGGCGTCGAAGTAGCGCACGCCGCCGCGCAGCCCCGCCGCGTTCACCCCCGGCACGCGCGCGCACACGCCGGCGCGCGTGAGGACGCGCGAGCGCCCAATGGCACAGCGCCCGGCGAGGATATCGTAGAGCCCCAGCCCCAGTCCGTAATACGCGCGCTCGAAGCGCCGGTAGGTGGGGACGACGAAGGACACGGGCCGCACCAGATGCGGGGCGTTCGCCATCAGACGCGCCCGCTCGCGGAGCGCCTCCACGACTAGCCCCACTTGTCCCTGGCGCAGGTAGCGCACGCCGCCGTGCGCGAGCTTGGTGCTGCGGCTCGACGTGCCCTTGCCGAAGTCCGCCTGCTCCAGGAGCACCGTGCGGTAGCCGCGCGCCGCCGCGTCCACCGCACAGCCCGGCCCCGTGGCACCCCCGCCGATCACGACGATATCCCAGGGGGAGCCTTCGCCGCGCAGGCGATCGATCATGGGTTCGCGGTTCATGGCACCGCGCCAAGGTGTACCGCATGGGCCGCCCCCGCGCCAAGGGAATCCCCACCAGCGCGATGCGCCTTGTCCGCGGCGGGCATTCGCGCTAGAGTGGGCGCATCATGACCGACGAACGCACCCGCAAGATTCTCGAAGGCGACCTGAGCGAGGACGCCATCCCCGGCGACACCGAGGCGCAGCGCCTCGAGCGCCCCGTGGTGGCCACCCTCGACGCCATACTGGGCGTGAAGCTCCCCGTGCTCGACGACGGCTTCGTGCGCGTGGTGGACTACATGGGCGACGACGCCTCTATCGTGCAGGCGGCGCGCGTCTCCTACGGGCGCGGCACCAAGCACGTCCAGGAGGACCGCGGCCTCATTCGCTACCTCATGCGGCACCACCACACCACGCCCTTCGAGATGTGCGAGGTCAAGCTGCACGTGCGCGTGCCCATGGACGCCTGGCGCCAGTGGATCCGCCACCGCACCGCCAACGTGAACGAGTACTCCACGCGCTACTCCATCGCCGTCGACGCCGCGCAGCGCACGCCCCCCGACCAGTGGCGGCAGCAGTCGCCCGGCAACCGGCAGGGAAGCGAGGGCACGCTCGACAGCACGCAGGGCGAGGTGCTCAGCAAGCGCGAAGCCGAGCTGCAGGAAGCGGCGCGGCAGGCCTACGAAGCGCGCCTCGAGCTGGGTGTCGCGCGCGAGCAGGCGCGCAAGGACCTGCCGCTCTCGACCTACACCGAGGCCTACTGGAAGATCGACCTCCACAACCTCTTCCACTTCCTGGCGCTGCGCATGGACGCGCACTCCCAGCACGAGATCCGCGCCTACGCGACCACGATCGGCGAACGGATCGTGGCGCGCTGGTGCCCGCTGGCATGGGAGGCGTTCTGCGACTACCGCCTGCGCGCCCTCTCGCTCTCCGGCCTCGAGCTGGCCGTGATCGAAGCGGTCGCCGCCGGCGACGCCGCGCGCGCGCGCGAGCTGGCCGCCGGCTACGGCTGGCTGCAAGAGGGCAAGAAGGGACTCAAGCGCAACCGCGAACGCACGGAGTTCGAGGAAAAACTCCGGCGCCTCAAGCTCGCGATTCCCTGGGCTTAGCCGCCATGACCCGTTTCGACCTCGTGCCCACGGGGGCGCTCTTGCCGCACGAGGCCTTCGACCCCGAGCGCGGGCGCGAGGTGCTCGACGGCATGCGCGCGCGCCGCACCTTCTATCCCCCCGTGCTCGTCGACGACGAGACCCTCGTCATACTCGACGGCCACCACCGCTGGTGGGCCGGCCAGCGCCTGGGCTGCGTGCTCACCCCCTGCTACCGCGTCGACTACCTCGACGACGACGCCATCCACGTGCGCGCGCGCCGCAAGGACATCGCCGTCTCCAAGCGCGAGGTGCTCGACAAGGGGGCGAGCCACCGCGTCTATCCCGCCAAGACCACCCGCCACATCTACATCCTCCCCGACTGGATCCGCCCCATTCCCATCGACGACCTTATTCCTTAACCTATTCTCAATTATTAAGTTAGCGGATTCTTGTTGCCTCGTGCAACCGGACCGGTTATATGTCCGTATATCGACTGACCATTCGTCAGTAGATGACCGGAGGTCAACCAATGGGCATTGCGGAGCGGCGGGAACGCGAGAAAGAGCAGCGGCGCGGCGACATCGTGGACGCGGCGGAGCGGGTCTTTTTCACGAAGGGTTGGCGCGAGGCGACGATGGACGACGTCGCGGCGGAGGCGGAGCTGGCGAAGGCCACGCTCTATCTCTACTTCAAGAGCAAGGAAGATCTCTACAGCGCCATCCAGCTCCGCGGGAGCCGCGTGCTGCACGACCGCTTCGCCGCGGCGGTGGCGGGCGTGCCGAGCGGCGTCGAGAAGGTGGAGGCGATTGGGCGCGCCTACGTCCGCTTCTTCACCGACCACCGCGACTACTTCGACGCGATGCTCTACTTCGAGTCGACGGACCTGGATCCGCACCCGGAGAGCGCGCACGCCGGCGAGTGCGAGCAGCTGGGGCGCGACATCATGGGGCTGGTCGCCACCGCGCTCAAGGCGGGCGTCGACGACGGGACGGTGCGCGCGGACATCGATCCCATGCGCGTCGCCTTCCTCCTGTGGGGACAGACGACGGGGATCCTGCAGATCGCGTCGATGAAGGGGCGCGACATGGAGGAGGGGTTCGGCATCACGCCGGAGGACCTCCTGGAGAGCTATTTCGATTTCGTCGAGAAGGCGCTGCGGCCGCGCCCCTGAGCGGGCGCGCGCCCACACATACGGACTGAGCACACAGAGGTATCGTCATGACCCGGACCTTTGCCTTCGCCCTCGCGCTGCTCATTGTATCGGTCTCGGCGCCGCTGCGCGCCATCACCATGGAGGGCTACCTCGCGCGCGTGCGCGCGACGCACCCCCTCTTCGACAGGGAGCGCATGGAGCGCGACATCGCCGAGCGGCACAGCACGCGCTACCTGGGCGCGCAGGATTGGTCGCTCGAAACGGGCGCCGCGTTGCGGCACGTCGAGCCGCTGCAGGTGACCCCCTTCGACCCCGAGCGCATCGACAACGTGCTCGTGGACGCCGGCGGCGCGCGCGCCTTCTGGGGTACGGGCTCGCGGCTCTCGGTGGGATGGCGCTTCGACGCCACCGACCAGAACCTGCCCGGATTCGTCATCCCGGGCCCGGGCGGGGGGATAGAGGTGCCGGTGGGACCCTCCACGTACTACCGAAACATGCTGAGTGCCACGTGGTCGCTCCCGCTCCTGCGCAACCGCGGGGGCGCGCTCGACCGGCTCGCGTACGAGCTGAGCGGCTACGACATCGACCTGAGCGAGGTGACGGCGATCGAGCGGCAGGAGGATTTCGTGCTCGATGTCGCCCTCCGGTTCGTGCGCTGGGCGCTCCTCGATGAGCAGCGCCGCATCGCGGCGGACCGGCTGGCGCTGGCGGAGGAGGAGCTGGGGCGCACGCGGCGCCAGCGCGCCGCGCGCCTGGTGGACGAGGCGGACGTGCTACGCGCGCAGAGCGCGGTGCACCTGACGCAAGCCGTGCTGCGCAACATCGAGGCGGCGTGGGAATCGGCGCGCGCCGAGCTGGCCGTCCTGGCCTCGAGCGAAGAGGCGCTCGCCGAAGGGCCCGACTTCGACCTCTACGAGATCCCGGCGGAGATTCCGGGCGCGGCCGAGATGGAGGGCGCGCTCGTCCGTTCGCGCCTGGTGCGCGCCATCGACATCCAACGCCGGCAGCTCTCGCGCCTGGAGACAGGCAACGTGGAGGTAGCGCGCCCGGACCTGGCGCTCAACCTCTCCGGCGCGCTCCTGGGCGGCGACGAGGCCATGGGTTCCTCGTTCGCCCTCGACCACCCGGACATCGGCGTCGGGCTCGAGCTGCGCTATCCCATCGGCAACCGCACCGCGGAGGCGGACCTGGCCACCACGCGCCTGGAGCTGCGCCAGCTCGCGTACGCCCGCGGAGAAGTCGAGGTGACGCTGCGCGCGGGCATGGAGGGCGTCGTCACTCAGCTCGAGGGGCTGGACGAGGTGCTCGGCCTCGACGTCCAGCGCATCGAGACGGCGCGGCGCAAGACCGACGAGGAACAGCTGCTCTACGAGCGCGGCCGCGGCAATCTGACCTTCGTCATCCAGAGCCGCGACGACGAGGCCATCGCGCGCCTGGACTATGCGCAGAACGCGGCGCGCTACCACGAGCTGGTGCTCCAGTACCGCGCGCTCGCCGACGAGTTATTGAGCGACGCCGAGGCGCGTTGAGCGCTGGCAACCCTCAACCCGGACCGGAACGAACATGGAACGCATCTTCCGATTCTTCGCCGAGCGCCACACGCTCGCGCTCGTACTGACGCTCTCCATCCTCGGGCTCGGCGTGAGCCGGCTCATGACCATCCGCCGCGACGTCTTTCCCCAGGTGCAGTTCGGCGAGGTGATCATCACCACGACTTATCCGGGCGCGGCGCCCGAGGACGTCGAGCTCAACGTGACCAACCCGATCGAGGAAGAGCTGGAGGCGGTCACTGGCATCGACCGCATGAGCTCCTACTCGATGGAGAACGTCTCCATGATCTACGTCGCCATCGACCCCGACGTGGACGACCTCGACGAGGCAATCCGCGAGGTGCGCGAGGCGGTGGCCCGCGTGACCACGCTGCCGCCCGAGGTCGACGAGGCGCCC
>Ga0224512_10005619_pt1 | contig 10254 bp, 5 predicted proteins | sample SF_May12_sed_USG_4_FD_169103 | JGI IMG/M metagenome (GOLD analysis project Ga0224512, IMG submission 169103) | Sediment microbial communities from San Francisco Bay, California, United States - SF_May12_sed_USGS_13 | ecosystem: Environmental > Aquatic > Marine > Sediment | place: USA: California...
AACGGCGACTCTCCAAAAGGGTTCGTTCTCATAGCGGTTGCCTACGGCGTCGGACTCGCCTCTGGACTGAGGCCGGTACTGACGTTCCACGCCGGCATCTCTCAGCGCTTCTTTCCGAGGAAGAGCCTGCCCTGGCGAATCTTCTTCCGCTTGTTCTTTGGATTGCCCAGCCGAGTCATCTGCAACAGCGACGCCGTGCGCCGAGCGATCACAGCCTACGGGATATCCGAGGCAAAGGTGCATGCGATTCCGGCATTCACCACTCGCTATGTCGAGGACCTTGATACGGAAGAACCCCTCCCCACATCCATATCATCGTTCCTCGCTCGGCACTCGCCAGTCCTGGCGTGCTACGCGTACTTCCGGCCCGAGTTCGAACTGGATTCTCTGCTCCGTGCGGTCGCAGCAGCACGCCGGGATTATGACGACCTGGGCCTCGTCCTCATAGGGCACCTTCAGGGCCACGAACCAGTAGCCGCACTCGCCCGCGAACTTGGCATCGCAAATCGCGTTCACTTCGCCGGCGATCTGCCCCACGGCCAATTCTTAGCCACCATGCGCGAAGTAGATCTCTGCATTCGCACACACACCAGGGACGGCGTCTCGTCATCGGTTCTCGAGGCCCTCGCTCTCGGCACCCCGGTATTAGCTTGCCGAAACGAGTCGCGGCCAGCCGGAGTCGTCACCTACGATGGTAGTAGCCTTGAGGACCTCACCGAGAAGTTGCTAGCCTGCCTCAGCAGCCTGTCGGACCTGAAGGTGAACACCGCGCAGCCGCCTCCAGGCGAAGACACCCTCGATGCCGAGATGAGAGTGCTGGTGGGAGCCTGATATCTGCAGCGGGGGAACGTGCCTGACTCAATCGCGTGCTTGTTGCGTCGCCGCAACAGTACCGTTTTGGTGTCGGAGACCGGGGTGCGCCAAGGAACCGAACCTTCGCCGAGCCTAACAGGGTACAGGAGTTGCGCAGCTGGTAGCGAGATCCGCGAGGAGGAAGTCGGTAGGCATGCAGGTAGCCGTCGGTAGGTGGGTCTAATGACCGTAATGATTCCACACCACGAGCGCGCACCCCGGATTGGCCCCGGCGGTCGATCGAGGAGACTTGGGCGTCTGAGAGCGCCCATGCCCTCCCTGTCAGTGCTCAACCGACTCGCGTTTCTTGGCTTGATCGGGTGGGTGATCTGGGCCACAACGTACCTCTTCCCGGGTGCCGAGCTTGTGATCGCGATCGCGATCGCCGCAGCCGCAGCCGATCTGGTGCTCTCGGGACGGGCCCCCGACATCGGAGGATCGGCCGGTGCCTGGCTGCTCGGCTTCGCTGCTGTCGCGCTGCTCACAACAGGAACCTCAATCTGGCTCGGTCGCTCCATCGCCGAGCTGCGCGAGCTGGCCAAGCTGTTGCTGATCTTCTTCCTGGTCCTGGCCACTGCCGGGTCGCCTCGCAGACTTCGGTGGTTGCTGACGATCACCGTGCTGCTTCTCGTTCTGTTTCCCGCACGAGGGGCTATCGCCGCTTACTTCAGCGGAGGCGTGAAGGTCTCAGGCCGAGCCGACTGGCGGGGAGTGTTCGGGAATGCGAACGCCCTGGCTGCAATACTGCTTCTGTTTCTGCCGTTTCCGTATGTGTGGCTCAAGAATGAGAGGCGATCAAAGTACCGATTGCTATGGGCCGGTTGTTTCACCTTGCTGGCCGCGGCCGTGATCGCAAGCAAGTCCAGATCGGGCTTTCTGGGACTGGCGTTGATCATCGTTTGGAGTGTTTGGTCAGCTCGCGACCGGTTTCGGGCACTGGGGATAGCCGTGGCCCTAGCGATCGTGGTTCTCGCATTCGGTCCGGAGGGGTGGCGAGAACGTATGACCACGATGACGTTTGGCCTGACGGACCGTGTGGCACCAAAGGAGGCAGAGGGCGACATCGGGAACTGGACTAGTCGCGTGGTCATCTGGCGCACGGCCGCTTCAATCATAGCTGATAGGCCAATAACGGGTACCGGCCTTGGCACGTTCGAGGAAGCGCACAAGAGGTACGAGGCTCATAGTGGCTGGACGGGGGGGCAGCTGTGGAGGGACACTCACAACTCGTTCCTCCGCGTATGGGCCGAAACCGGCGTGTTCGGCCTTGTGGCATTCCTAGGAATGTTGGGCGTCATCTATAGTCAGGGGATTCGCGCTCTTCGTCGAGCGAAGGGCAGCACCGCGCGAAAGCGGTATGAGACAATCTGCCTAGAAGCGGGACTCATTGGCCTGAGTGCATTCCTCGTCACAAATCTGTTCAACACTTTCAACAAGATCTGGTTCTTTTACTTGAGTCTAGGAATCTTGGTGTTACTGACGCGCCAGTGTCGTATGGCAGTGCCTCGTAGAATGCCGGCGCCGGCCTCCCGGAGGCGCATTACCCCGTCTGGCCGCCTCGCAACAGCTCCTCGGACTTAGCCACGTGTGCGGCATCGCTGGGATCTGCTCCGGACTACCGCTGGGGCGCGACGAGCTACAACGGGCTCTCGCCACCATGAACGCCCGACTCGTCCATCGGGGTCCGGACGAAGAAGGGCGGTTTGTGGGACCTCGGGTAGCGTTGGGGTCGCGGCGTCTGAAGGTGATCGACCTCTCGACGGGGACGATGCCCATCGCCAACGAAAGCGAGGACGTCTGGGTCGTATACAACGGCGAAATCTACAATCACACAGCCCTTCGGCACGAATTAGAGGGGCGCGGCCATGCTTTTCGTACGCGCACAGACACCGAGGTCCTCGTGCACTTGTACGAGGACGACGGGATCGACTTCGTGAACCGGCTCATCGGGATGTTCGCGTTCGCCCTGTGGGACGGCAGGGAGGAGGTACTGTATCTCGTTCGCGATCGACTTGGCATCAAGCCTCTCCATTATCGCGTTGACGGTACCACGCTCACTTTCGCATCGGAGTTGAAGGGCCTTCTTTCGAACGCGAACGCCGAACCTCAGATTGATGTGGATGCTCTCGCAGAGTACCTGGCTCTGGGGTACATCCGTGCCCCTCGCACCATCTACCAGGGACATCGGAAGCTGACACCCGGAACGGTCCTGGAGTTCAGGGGGGGCCAAGTCCGTACTTTCGCCTACTGGGAGTTCCCCGCCGACGCTCAGTCGTTCGAAGGCAAGGTCGATGACGCGGTGGACGCACTTGAGGAGAGCTTGTCCCGCGCGGTGGAGGACCGTCTCATAGCTGACGTGCCATTGGGGTTCTTCCTCAGTGGCGGTATCGATTCGAGCCTCGTGGTGGCTCTGGCCGCGCAGCGAGCTCCCGGTCGATTGAAGACGTTCTCGGTCGGTTTCCCCGGCAATCACGAGTTGGGCTATGCCCGCACTGTAGCGCGTCGCTTCGACACGGATCACCACGAGCTCGTTTTGGAGGCCGACGCATGCCGCATCATCGACAGACTCTTGGGGTTCTTCGATGAGCCATTCGGCGATTCCTCATGCATTCCCACGTATTTCGTGAGCGAGCTGGCACGACGCCATGTCACCGTTGCCCTCTCTGGAGACGGCGGTGACGAGCTCTTCGCCGGGTATCACCAGTACACTCACGACGGGCAACTCGCCCGATTCGACCTCCTGCCTCAGCCGATCCGTCGCCTCATCTTCGGTGGCGCGGCTCGGGTACTGTCTCCGGGAGCCTTTGGGCACCGACGCCTCCGGGCATTGGCGGCCACCCGCGAAGAACGCTTCGCCCAGTTCTCGAGTTACGATCTCGATCCGCGGAGCGGGGGTCTCCTGCGCCCGGGGCTCTTGTCGAGGGTTCCCAGTCCGGTGGACTTGTTCGCGGAGAGCTTTCGCAGAGCTGCGGGCCTGCCGTTCCCGGCGAGACTGTTACACGTCGACGCCACCAACTACCTGCCCGACGATATCCTCACGAAGGTCGATCGGATGAGCATGGCACATTCCCTCGAGGCCAGGGTCCCGCTCCTCGATCACCGCTTTGTCGAACTCGCGACACGAATGCCTGGCGACTGGAAGCTGCGAGACGGAGGAACAAAGTGGATCCTGAAGAGGCTTGCCGCCCGGTACCTTCCGCCGGAGATCCTCCAGCGTCCAAAGCAGGGGTTCGCGATCCCGGTACAGCACTGGCTTCGGAACGAGCTGTCACCTCTCGTCGCTCTGCTGCTCGAACCAGATGCCCCATCCCGAGAGTATCTCTACAGCCCTACAGTGGAACGCCTAGTCGGCGAACATCAACGAGGGCGCCGCGACCACTCGTACGTACTGTGGCGCCTGATCATGCTCGAGCTATGGTTGCGGCGGTCCGGCACGAGCGCCAACCGACCGCTCCGTCCGGACCTCGTTGCAGCGATGAATGAATAGCAGGCCATCTGGTCTAGCCCACGTGCGTCGCGCGGCGGCCATGCCGCTTCCCGAAGTATTCACCCGATCACGGCAGCTAGCTTGGAAGCTGGCGGGCAGATTCGGCCTGCGATCGGTCAACGGTCGCCACATGGGACCGATCACGACGCGCCCCCTGATGCCTGCGCTGTGCGATCTCCACCGGACGGCAGAGGCCGTTCACCGTGTCGACGCCGAGGGCGCTCACAGAATTATTGAGCAGGCAGACGCGGCTTGCGAGGGTCGATTCCCGATCCTTGGGTTCGGAATGCTGGATTTCGGCGAGCCTGTTGACTGGCACCTGGACCCAGTCTACGGTCGTCGGTCGCCGAACGTTCACTTCAGCCGTATCGACCCCCTCGACGTCCACGTTGTAGGGGACCACAAGATCGTGTGGGAGTTGAATCGCCATGGGTTCCTGCAGACCCTGGCGCAGGGGTATGCTCTGACCGGCGATCACCGTTACGTCGCGAGGGCCACTCATCTGCTGCGCGAGTGGCTCGAATGCAATCCGCCTGAAGTTGGAGTCAATTGGGTCAGCTCTCTCGAGGTGGCGTTCAGGGCGATAACCTGGGCGTACGTCTGGCCCCTTTTCGGGCGTTCGCCGCACCTCGCCCAGGAGCTCCGCAACCAATGGCTGGCGAGCATCACATTGCACGCCCGGCACGTGGCTCGGTTCACCTCGCACTATTTCGCACCTAACACGCACCTCACCGGGGAGGGTTTGGCGCTCTACCTCATAGGGCTCACGTTCCCGGAGCTGCGCCGAGCCCGGCGCTATCGCCGGCTCGGTCGCAGAATCCTCGATACGGAGTTCGCTCGACAGCTGCGCGCGGACGGCTTCCACTACGAGCAGAGTGCATGTTACCACCGATACACGTTTGAGTTTCTCTTACTTGATTATCTCGCCACCGCTCTCCTCACATTCGAGTCGGCCGCCGCCGCGCGTGAGCGGCTGGAGCGCGCTGCCGACGCGGCGCTTCCCCTCCTGCAGCCGGATGGCGAGCTCGTAAACGTCGGGGACGAGGATGGAGGTCAGCTGTTATCGCTCGGCGTACGCGACCCGCTCGATGCTCGGCCACTGCTTGCCGCTTGTGCGCTCATTCTCCGGCGGCCTGACCTCAAGGCCATCGTGGGACGCTTGCCCGCCGAGGTTCTCTGGTTGCTCGGGCCGGAAGCCGAACACCAGTGGGAAACGTTGCCCGATGTCGCTCCGCCGAAGGCATCCCGAGTCCTTCCATCGAGCGGCTACGTCGCCATGCGAGACACGTGGGGTGAGTCGGCGAGCCATCTCCTGTTCGATGCAGGACCGCACGGGGCCGCCCGCTGCCGCTATGGTCACGCGCACGCGGATGCCCTGAGCATGACACTCTCCATCGGGGGAGCGCCGTTCCTGGTCGATCCCGGAACTGGCAGCTATGTAGACCGGCCGAGGCGAGAGAGCCTTCGCGGTACGTTCTCCCACAGTACCGCCTGGGTCGACGACGAGGCGCACTGCATCCCGGGGAAGACCTTCGACTGGCTCACCGCCGCCAACGGCACCCTCCGCCGGTGGAGGTCCACTACCGAATTCGACCTAGCCGAAGGCGTTCACGACGGGTACCGTGACGCCACCTCTCCCGTCATGCACCGCCGTCGCGTGCTGCACTGGAAGCAGAAAGGGTGGTTGGTCTGGGATCTGTTCGAAGGTGACGGTGAACGCCGCATCTCGGTCCAATTCGTCCTCGCCGCCGAACCCGGCACAGTCGTGCTGCGAGATTCGACCGTCATTACACCCACTGGAGTCCTGAGTGTGCTCCCCGTCAAGGGCGCACCGATCTTGGAAAGCTCCCTGAGACCCATCGAGGTGTCTCCGCGATACGGTGCGTTCGCCATCGGATCCGCGTTCCGTGCTGTCGTAAAGGCCCGACTTCCAACGGCAATCACGACGCTCATTTGCCCCCCCGGCCCTCCCCCCTCGCTCCGCCCGCTCAGTGGATGGTCCGACTCCCACGAAGGGGCCCGGGGCACGGAGTGTGCATTCCACGACGAGGGGACCGGGGACCACCTGCTGGTTCGGGACTTCGACGCCGGGCCCCCGTTTGGGGGCGAGCGCCTGCGGAGCGATGCCGCTATCACGTGGGTCAGCGGGAGCTCGGGCGAGATTCTCGTGGTAGGAGGCAGCAGCGTCGTTGTGGACGACCGCAAGGTGCTGGAATCAAGACGAGTCGGGGACTGGCTCATTGCGACGGATGTGACGCATTCGCTCGATCCCATGGAGCAGTTCAGCGCATGAGCCGAACCGAGGAAGCGTACCGCATCGAGGCGGAACTCGCCCGACGGCTCAGCGCGACACCAAGGCGGTTGCGAACCCGAGTCGCGCGCGACGTCTACGCGGAGCTGTATCGCCGGGTTCACTGGCATCCCGATCTCAGCCGGTCAGCAGACGACCGACGGGCGCGCGTCAGGCAGGTCAGGTACGCGTACGATCGCTGGATCCGCAGAGCGTCTGCCGTCCTCGAGGTGGGGGCTGGAAACTGTGAGGTGATTGCCGATGCCGGCCGCGACAGCAAGCACGTTCGGTTCGTTGGCATCGACGTTGCCCGTGCTCCACGTGAGAGGTCAGACGCCGGTCTGCCGGAGAACGTGCTGTTCGCTCAAGCTGCCGCAGCCGAGATCCCGATAGCCGACAGTTGCATCGATTTGGTGTTCAGCTCGCAAGTCCTGGAGCATCTGCATCCCGAGGATGTGCCGGATCACCTTGCGGAAGTCGCACGCGTGCTGAGGCCCGGCGGGTGGCTCGGTTTCGACACGCCAAACAGGCTCACCGGACCGCATGATATCTCGCGCGGCTTCACGGTGGAGCCTACGGGGCTGCACCTGAAGGAGTGGACCTACCGGGAATTCGTCCCACTGCTGCGCGCCGGGGGCTTCGACGTGATCCGGACCAGGTTACTTCCTGGGCGATTTGCTCGGGCTCTGGGCGCCCCGCCGCCGGGGCCACTGGCCGACGTGAGGATCAAAGGAGCTCTTGAGAGATTCATTTGGCTGCTGCCGCATCGTGGCCTCAGGCGGGTCGCAGCACGGATAGCCGGCTTGGACGGTATCTATATCTACGCACGGAAGGCCGGCGCCTAGATGTGCGGGATCTGTGGCATTGCGTATGCCGATTCAGGGCGGCAGGTCGGTCAGGCGACCCTGCAGGCGATGATGGACGTCCTCGTCCATCGAGGCCCGGACGACAGCGGATCGTACGTGGATGGTCCCGTCGGACTAGGGCACCGTCGGCTCAGCATCATGGACGTGGCAGGTGGCCATCAGCCAATGGCCAACGAAGACGAGAGCCTCTGGCTCATAGGCAACGGCGAGATATACAACCATCCCCAACTCTCTGCGGAACTCGCCGCCCGCGGACATAGCTACCGAACGCGCTCCGATACGGAGACCATCCTGCATCACTTTGAGGAATCGGGACCCTTGGGGCTCTCTGGGTTGCGCGGCATGTTTGCCTTCGCTCTATGGGATGTCCGGGAACGCAGACTGGTGCTCGCGCGTGACCGACTCGGCATCAAGCCGCTGTATTACGCCACTACGCCCGATGGTGATCTGGCATGGGCGTCGGAGATCAAGGCCCTCTTTCGCACCGGCTTGGTGCGACCAACCCTGAACGTGGCGGCACTGCCAGAGTATCTCTGCAACCGATATACGACTGGTCGGACCACCCTCTTTGAGGACGTGTTCCGAGTTCTTCCGGGTCATTTCATTGTCTGGCACGACGGACGGTGGCGCGAGGAGCCGTATTGGTCACTCAGCGAGCATCTGCAGGGGTCGACAGACCGATTGAGCGCCGCCGCATACCGGGACGCCTTCGAGACTCGCTTCAGGGACGCCGTCCAGTCGCATCTGATGAGCGACGTGCCACTCGGGGTCTTCTTGAGTGGTGGTCTCGATTCCAGCGCCGTCGCGATCACCATGCACGAGTTGGTGGGATCTCGACTCAACACCTTCTCCGTAGGATACGACGAGGGTCCGGAATCCGAGCTGGGGTACGCCCGGTCCGTTGCGGAACACATTGGATCGAACCATCACGAGGTCACGCTATCCGCACACGAGTTCTTCGAGGCACTGCCCCGGCTCCTATGGCACGAAGACGAACCGATCGCGTTCCCTTCCAGCATTTCGCTCTATTTCGTGGCGCGGTTGGCTGCCGACTCCGTGAAGGTGGTTCTCACCGGAGAAGGCAGCGACGAGCTCCTTGCGGGGTACGGGAAATACCTGCGAACCGTCTGGAACGTCCGGCTGGGGCAGCGCTATGAGAGGCTGCCTGGGGCAGCTCAACGCCGGATTCGTCAATTGATCCATCGGCTGCCGGACAAGCACCGAGTCGTCCGCCGCTTGAAACGGACATTTCTGGCACGACCCGTGGACCCAGAGGCGCTCTATTTCGACAGTTTCGGAGTGTTTGGTGCGGATCACACTCGGCAGCTTCTCAACCCGGACCTCCTCGATGGAATGCACCCGGCCGAGGTCGACCCGTTCGCGGAACAGCGACGGCTGTGGATTGAGTCGGCCGATGCGTCGCTCCTGAATCGCCTCTTGTATGTTGACACCCTGAGCTATCTGCACGAGCTGCTCATGAAGCAAGACCAAATGTCGATGGCCGCCTCGCTGGAAAGCCGAGTTCCGTTTCTCGACAACGAACTCATCGAGTTCGCGTTTGGACTGCCGGACGACATGAAGCTGAAGGGAACGAGATCGAAACTGGTGCTGCGGGACATCATGGAACCCCGACTCCCCAAGGAGATCCTCTCCAGATCGAAGATGGGGTTCCCCACGCCGGTCGGTCGTTGGCTCACTGGAGCAGCGCGAGGTTGGCTCGAAGATTGCGCGTTGAGCTCGGATCGGCTGACCGCTCATTTCTTCGACCCATCGGTCGTGCGCCGGCTTGCGCATGAACATGTCTCCGGTTATGCCGACCACACGGAGCGACTCTGGTCAATCGTCAACGTCGAGCTGTGGGCACGAACCTATCCGCAAATCGCGACTGGCCAGTGACCGCACTTCAGATCGGGATACCGTCGTGAAGCTGCTGTGGGTCAAGACCAACTTGCTCCACCCGCTGGACAGCGGCGGTACGATTCGCACGTACAACATGCTGCGCTGCCTTCGCGAGCAGCACGAGATCACGTATGTGACCCTCAAGTCGAATGGCGCGGAGGAGTATCGTCGTCAGGCCAGCGAGTACGCGTCTACGCTCATCGAGGTACCCTGGCACGGCGCGCCGCCGCGAAGCAACTGGCGATTCTACGCGCAAGCGCTCGCCAATCTGCGCTCTGACATGCCTTTTGCCCTGGCCCGCTATCAAGTCCCGGCGTTGAAGGACACCTTGCGAACGATCACAGACCGCTCGAAGGTCGATGTCGCAGTGTCCGATTTTCTCTTTCCCGCTCCACACTTCGAGTCCCTGGCTGGGGTGCCGAAGCTTCTGTTTCAGCACAATGTGGAGTCGCTCATCTGGCAGCGGACGTGGGAACGGAGCCGGGGTCCGATGCGTCCCTATTGGAAGCGGCAGGCTCAACGCATGGAGCACTGGGAACGCTGTCTCGCACGGCAATTCGACCATGTGGTCACGGTTTCTGCCGAAGACGCCGACCTCATGCGAACGTGGATCGATTCGCGCCGCGTGACCGCCATCCCGACCGGCGTCGACACCGAGTACTTCAGGCCGAAGCACCTTGGTGTGGACGGAAAGAATGTGCTCTTCGTGGGATCGTTGGACTGGATTCCCAACATCGACGGCGTTCGTTGGCTGGTGAACCATGTCTGGCCGCTCATTCAGCAGCGTAGGCCTGATGCGCGTTTGCACGTCGTTGGCCGTCGGCCGGGGCGGGAAGTCAAGCGGCTCATCGCCCGTACGG
>Ga0224512_10005620_pt1 | contig 10253 bp, 7 predicted proteins | sample SF_May12_sed_USG_4_FD_169103 | JGI IMG/M metagenome (GOLD analysis project Ga0224512, IMG submission 169103) | Sediment microbial communities from San Francisco Bay, California, United States - SF_May12_sed_USGS_13 | ecosystem: Environmental > Aquatic > Marine > Sediment | place: USA: California...
GGTCCTGCACTCCCGTCCTCGCCCAGCTCTCGGTGGACGACGTGTCGCAGGCCGAGGGCTCGGGCGGCGGCACCACGCCCTTCGTCTTCACCGTCAGCCGCGACCACAACGCGGACGCGGTCTCGGTGACGGCACAGACCGCGGATGGCAGCGCCGAGGCCCCCGGCGACTACACGGCGGCCGGCCCGGTGGTCCTCACCTTCGCCGCCGGCGGCGGCCTCAGCCAGACGGTGACCGTCGACGTCGCGGCAGACGACGCCGTGGAACCCGACGAGGGCTTCACCCTCGCCCTGTCGAACGCCGTCAACGCGGTCATCGCCGACGACACGGGAGACGGCACCATCCAGAACGACGACGCGCACGCCGAGCTGACGATCGACGACGTCGGCCAGGCCGAGGGCTCCGGCGGGGGCACCACGACGCAGACCTTCACCGTGACCCGGAGCCACAACTTCGAGGCCGTCTCGGTCCTGGCGCAGTCGACCGACGGCACCGCCACCGCGGGGAGCGACTACACGGCCATCGGGCCGACGACCCTGGACTTTCCCGCCGGCGGGGTCCTCACCCTCACGGTCGACGTCGACGTCGACGCGGACGGCCTCGTCGAGCTCGACGAGAGCTACACCGTGGACCTCTCGGGCCCCGTCAACGCGACGATTCTCGACGGCGTCGGCAATGGCACGATCGCCAACGACGACGCGGCCACGATCTCGATCGACAGCGGCAGCCAACCGGAGGGCTCGGGCGGCGGCGCCGTTCCGTTTCTCTTCACCCTGACTCTCGACGCGCCAGTCGACACGGCCGTCGCGGTGGACTTCGACACCGCCGACGGCAGCGCCGAGGACGAGAGCGGCGACGGCGACTACTGGGCCGCCCAGGGCACGGTGCAGTTCGCCGCCGGCGCCCCCCAGAGCGAGGGCGTCACGATCGACGTGGCCGCCGACGAGCGTCCCGAGCAGGACGAGGACTTCTTCGTCGACCTCTCCAACGTCGCCGCCGACGGCCGCGACGTGACCCTCTCCGTCGACCGCGGCACCGCGACGTTGCTCGACGACGACGACGCGTGCCCGGGACTGACGGTGTACGGCCAGCCCTGGGACTCGCCGCCCGGGCTGCGCGGACACTTCGCGACCGCGGGTCCGGACGCCACGTTCGAGAGCATCGTCGACGCCGGCGGCACGACGATCCCCCTGCCTCCGGGGCGCGTCTCGGGGCTGCGAGCCTGGGGACTCGGCCGTGACGGAGGCCTCCCCTGCCCACTCGACCCGGCGGTGCCGTTCGACCTCGTCTTCGCCGCCGACGCCGGCGGCGCGCCGGGACCGGTCCTCGCGCAGCGGACCGGCCTCGCGGGCGGGATCACGGCGCTCGGTCCCGAGGTCTTCCAGATCGACCTCCTCTTCGCCCCGTTCGACCCGGACGGCGTCAGCTGGCTGTCGATCCAGCGCGCCGAGAGCGCAGGCTGCGCTTTCGAGTGGCTGGCGGAAGAGCTCGCCGGCACCTACGACGACCTCGTCTTCACCCCCCCGGGAGCGGCGCCCGACGACGCCTACTTCTGTCTCGGCGATCCGTGGATCTTCACCGACGGCTTCGAGTCCGGCGACACCTCGGCCTGGTCGGCGACAGTGCCGTAGGGCTAGCGGCCTCGATTGGCCGCTTGATCCGCTTCTCGACTGCCCAGCGCACGGATCACGTCCGCGGCGGGAACCTCGAGGCCGAAGCGCTCGGCGAGCAGGCCGGGCAGCTCGTCATCGGCGACCTCTCGCTGCGTCTCCTCCTCGCCGCGACGCATCGTGTAGGTCCGCCCCCGCAGGATGTGTCGGGTCTCGGGCTCGCTCCGCTGCACGGTGAGCGTGCGCACGAAGATCGACTCCGGGTGCGTCGAGGTGAAGTAGTGGGCGACCTCGAAGTCGACCGGCAGGGCCGGCGACAACGAGAAGGCATAGAGATCGTGCCACGAGTCCCGCCAACGCCGGCGCAAGACGCCATGTCCGGAGTCCTCCGTGACGACTCGATAGCCCGCGTCGCCCTGTTCGCTGACGGCGCCGTCGAGCGGCACCGGAAGGAGCGGTCCGTCGCCTCCGAAGCCGACGTCGGCGAGCCAGCCACGGTCCTCGAGCTGGACCCGAAGCAGCATGTGCGTCCGCGGCAGAGTCGACGTCGCGCCGGGAGGCCGCACCCTTGCCTCCAGGGTCTCGACGGCGAACCCGAAGGTGCGCAGCGCAGCCGCGAACAGCGTGTTCTGCTCGAAGCAGTAGCCGCCCCGACGGCGGTCGACGAGCTTTGCCACCAGCGTCTCGAGATCGAGCCCGACCGGACGGCCGAGCCGAACGTCGAGGTTCTCGAACGGGATGCGGTCGAGGTGCGCCGATTGCAGAGCCTCGAGCGTGCCGAGGTTCGGGGCGGTCTCGCCTCGGTACCCGATGCGCTCGAGGTAGCCTTTCGCGCGGAACTGCTGCGGCGTCAATCCGCACTCCTTGAACGGGCGGCCCGAGCTGACCGAGGCGACGATGGCGGGGCCGACGGGACTCGAACCCGCGACCTCCGGCTTGACAGGCCGGCATTCTAACCAACTGAACTACGACCCCGCAGGTCGTCCGGGCCGAGAGGCTTGGCTGGCGGCCACTCCAGTGGTGGGAGGTGAGGGACTTGAACCCCCGACCCTCTGCGTGTAAGGCAGATGCTCTCCCACTGAGCTAACCTCCCCGCCCGGGGCGGCCAGATAGTACGGAAGCGGTTCGTCGAAGTCAACGCGCGCCGGCCGCGGCCGCGGGCCGGCGCGCTTCGGGGCAGGCCCCACCGCGGAGACGAACCGGGAGACCCCGGGTCCGCGGCCCGGCCACGGAAGCCAGCCTCGACAGCGCCCTCGCCGGCCATGACGATCTCGCGGCTCTCAGCATTGAGGAACTTCCCAGGCCGGATTTCTCAAGTTTACGAATCTATCCGTGTGGCGGTGCGCAACAACGGAGGCGGCCACGCCAATCACCCGCTCCCGTGGTCGATCATGAGCACCGGCGGCGGCGACGGCCCCCGGATCTTGGCATGAGTTTTGCTTTTATGCTCACTAGACGCTAGCCCGACCTGCCGGGGACGGGGCCGTCTCGGGGGGATTGCAACGGACGGTCGGGGAACTCGAAACACCTTCCTTCCTTGGAGGAGAAGACAGAAATGGGGGACAGCATGGACGCACGCCTGCTCGGCAGAGAGCTCAACAAGTTCTTCAAGGCCCTTTCCGACGAGACCCGCCGCAACATCCTGCAGATCCTCGAGCGCGGCGAGCACAGCGTCGGCGAGATCGTCAGCAACTTCGGGCTGGCACAGCCCACGATCTCGCGGCATCTCTCGGTGCTCAAGGAAGCCAACCTGGTGATCGACGAGCGCCGCGGCCAGCAGGTCATCTACTCGCTCAACCCCGAGGCCATGGCCCACTCGGCCAAGCGCTTCTTCGGCGAGTTCAGCCACTTCAACGGCAAGCTCGCCTAGCGGAGGCGGCCGCGGCCTCGCGGCCGCGCTCCGGCCGCAAGGCGCGAGAGGTGTCGGGACGGGCGACCGCCGTCCCCTGCCGGGCCTATCGCCGGTGGCCGGGGATGTCTATAATCGCGCCCCGGGGAGGGCGGGGCAGCGGACCTGCCGCCCAGGCGGTTCGTCGGGCGGCGCCGAGGCGCGCTCGTCGTCCTCGCCAGTCCCGCGAGGCAGTCCCGCAAGGCGGTCCCGCGAGGCGGCCACGCAAGGCGGTGTAGCTCAGCTGGTTAGAGCGAGCGGCTCATAACCGCTAGGTCGGGGGTTCAAGTCCCTTCACCGCCACCATTCGGAACCCGGTTGACCCGAGACGCGCTGATTCTCGGGATCGCCCACTTACCGCGCGAAAGGCGACCGATTCCTTTTCCCGCCGAGCCCGTCGAGGACTTCCTGCGCCGGCACGGCCTGCTGCGGCCCGGCGGCGGTCTGCTCGTGGCGTTCTCGGGCGGCCCCGACTCGACGGCCCTGCTGTGGGCTCTGTCACGGGTGGCGCCGGCCCACGGCCTGCCGGTCTTCGCCGCGCATCTGGACCACGCCCTCGATTCCGGATCCGCGGCGCGGGCCGCCAGGGCGCGGGCGCTGGCCAGGGAGCTGGCGGTGCCGCTCGTCGAGGAGCGGCTGGCCGGCGGCGAGCTGGCGCGCGGCCACGCGGGGCTGGAGGCCGCCGCGCGCCGGCGGCGCTACCGTTTCCTGCGCCGCGCGAAGGCGGAGTGCGGCGCCGACTGGATCGCCGTCGGCCACCACCGCGACGACCAGATCGAGACGGTACTCTTGCGGCTCCTCTTCGGCAGCGGCCTGACGGGCCTCGGCGCCATGGCCCCGATCGCCGCCGACGTCGTGCGACCGTTGCTCGACCTCTCCCGCGACGACCTGCGCCATGCCGTCCGCCGGCTCGGGCTCGAGACGGCGACCGACCCCGGGAACGAGGATCGCAGCCGGGCCCGCAACCGGGTCCGGCACGAGCTGCTCCCGGCCCTGCGCGGCGCGCCCGACTTCTCGACCGACGTCCTCCTCGCGGCGGCGGCGGCGGCCCGCGGCGCCACGGCGCGGCTGCGCGGCGAGCTGGCTCGCCGGCTCCGCCTCCGGCGCCTGGAGCGAGCTGCCGGTGCCGAGATCGAGCTCGACGCCTTCCGCGCGCTGCCCGTGGAGCTGCGACCATTCGCCCTCGACGCTCTGCGGCGCGCCGCGGGCGCCGAGTACGCGGCGCCGGCCGCCGCCCGCGGGGATCTCGAACGCCGGCTCGCGAGCTCGGAGGGGATCGGCTGCGACTGCGGCGACGGCTGGCGCTGGAGCGCGGCGGGAGGCCGCCTGCGGCTCGCGCGGCCTCGCGCGCGCGAAGTGCCGGAGTTCTCCTATACACTAAGGGCGCCCGGGGAATTGTCGATCCCCGAGGTCGGTTCTCGTTTTCGCCTCTCGGAAGCGGAGCCGGCTCCCTGGATGTTCCGAGGCTCGACCAATCGAGCCGCAATGTCGCTCCCCCTCGAGGCTGGACAGAAGGTGCTGATTCGCAATCGCCGACCCGGAGACCGGATGCGTCCCTTGGGATGTTCCTACCGGCGCAAGCTCAAAGACCTGCTCATCGACCGGCGTCTCGAGCGCGACCGCCGGGACGAGCTGCCGCTGCTCGTCGTCGCGGGGAAGATCGCCTGGGTCCCCGGCGTCACCATCGAGGACCAGTTCCGCGTAGGCAACGGTCCACGCACCTGGGTCGCCGAGCTGCGGCCGCAACCGACGGCCGAGCAGTGATCGAAACACCAACCGGAGCCCCACACGCCGGGGCGCCGGAGAGGAAAGAACCGTGAGCCCAACCATCCGCACGCTGATCGTCTGGATCGCCATCCTCATGGTCGTGATCGTCCTCTGGACCACCTTCCAGTCCGGTCGGATCCAGAGCATCCCCCTCACCTTCACGGAGTTCCTCGACCACGTCGAGAACGGCCGGGTCAGCGAAGTCGAGATTCGCGGCCAGGACCTCACCGGCTCCTTCGACCTGAGCGACCGGTTCCCCGACGGCGGGAGCTTCACCACCTACCTGCCGCCGGAGTATCCGGATCTCATCGCGCTCCTGCGCGCCAACGACGTGGAGATCAAGGCGGCGGAGCCGCGGAGCAACCCGCTCGTCCAGTTCCTCTTCACCTGGGCGCCTTTCCTCCTCATCATCGGCCTCTGGGTCTTTTTCATGCGCCAGATGCAAAGCGGCGGCAACAAGGCCCTGTCGTTCGGCAAGAGCCGCGCCAAGCTGCTGAGCAGCTCGGGGAAGAAGGTCACCTTCGCCGACGTGGCCGGGGTCGAGGAGGCCAAGGAGGAGCTCTCCGAAGTGGTCGAGTTCCTCAAGGAGCCGAGCAAGTTCCAGAAGCTCGGCGGCCGCATCCCCAAGGGCGTCCTGCTGATGGGAACCCCCGGCACCGGCAAGACGCTGCTCGCCCGCGCCATCGCCGGCGAGGCCAACGTGCCCTTCTTCTCGATCTCCGGCTCGGACTTCGTGGAGATGTTCGTGGGCGTCGGCGCCTCGCGGGTGCGCGATCTCTTCGAGCAGGGCAAGAAGAACGCGCCGTGCATCGTCTTCATCGACGAGATCGACGCCGTCGGCCGCCACCGCGGCGCCGGCCTCGGCGGCGGCCACGACGAGCGCGAGCAGACCCTGAACCAGCTGCTCGTCGAGATGGACGGCTTCGAGTCGAACGAGGGCGTGATCCTGATCGCCGCGACGAACCGGCCGGACGTCCTCGATCCGGCGCTGCTGCGCCCGGGACGCTTCGACCGCCGCGTCGTCGTGGACCGGCCCGACATCAACGGCCGCCGCGGGATCCTCGAGGTCCACACGCGGGACATCCCGCTCGCGGACGACGTGCGGCTCGAGGTCGTGGCGCGCGGCACCCCGGGCTTCTCCGGTGCCGACCTCGAGAACCTCGTCAACGAGGCAGCCCTCGTCGCGGCCCGCCGCGACAAGAAGAGCGTCGAGATGGACGACTTCGAGTGGGCCAAGGACAAGGTCCTCATGGGCGTCGAGCGCAAGACGATGCTCCTGTCCGAGGACGAGAAGCGCGTCACGGCCTACCACGAGGCCGGTCACGCCCTCGTCGGCGCGTTCTCCGCCAACTCCGACCCGGTCCACAAGGTCACGATCATCCCCCGCGGCCGCGCCCTCGGCGTCACGATGCAGCTTCCCCTCGAGGACAAGCACAACTACGGCCGGCGCTATCTCGAGACCCAGATCGCGGTGATGATGGGCGGCCGCGTGGCCGAAGAGCTCACCCAGGACGACATCACCACGGGCGCCAGCAACGACATCGAGCGCGCCAGCGAGATGGCGCGCCGCATGGTCTGCGAATGGGGCATGTCGGAGCTCGGACCCCTCGCCTACGGCGGCGGCAGCGAGCCGGTGTTCCTGGGTCGCGACTACAACCAGCGCACCGAGTACAGCGAGGACACCGCGCAGCGCATCGACGCCGAGGTCACCCGTCTCGTCACCGAGGGGTACGAGCGGGCGCGCGCGATCCTCGGCGCGCATCGCGAGGTGCTGGACCGCCTGGCCGAGATCCTCCTCGAGTACGAGTCCGTGACGGGGCGCGAGGTCTACGACCTCATTCGCGAGATCACCGGCCAGGACCTTCAGCCCGAAGAGGCGGATCACGTGACCGGCCCGCCGCCGAAGGCTCCCGCCCCCGTCACGACCCCGAGCGAGCCCGTCCTGGGGGACTCTCCCGGCGGGATGGAGCCCGCCCCGGCGACCCGCCGCGCCGAGCCGCTGGAGAGCCTCTGATCCGATGAGCGGAGCCGGGGCCCGTGACGCTCGGCTCGCCGCGCAAGCACCCTCGCCGGGCGTAGGGCGCCGTCCGCATGCGGCGTTGCGCCTGCGTGGCCGCCAGCTGCCCGCGGGCTCCACGCCCGCGGTGATGGGCATCCTCAACGTCACGCCCGACTCGTTCTCCGACGGCGGCCTGTGGCTCGACCCGCGGGCCGCCGTGGAGCACGGGCTGGCGATGCTCGCTGCCGGCGCCGACCTGCTCGATCTCGGCGCCGAGTCGACTCGCCCGGGCGGCGGGGTCTACGGGCCGGGCGCGGAGGAGGTGCCGGCGGCCCGCGAGCTCGAGCGCCTCCTGCCCGTCCTGCGGCAGCTGCGCGCGGCCACGGACGCGCCGCTGTCCGTCGACACCCGCAAGGCGGAGGTGGCGGAGATCGCTCTTTCCGAGGGCGCCGACCTGATCAACGACGTCAGCGCTCTCGAGGATCCGGGGATGGCGGCGCTGGTTGCCCGCCGCGGGTGCCCGGTCATCCTGATGCACAGCCGCGGCGAGCTCGCCACCATGCAGCGCGGCATCGGCTTTGCGGATCCCGCCGCGGAGGTCGCCGCCGAGCTCGCGGAGGCCGCGGCGCGGGCGATGGCCGCCGGCATCGCGCGGGAGGCCATCATCCTCGACCCCGGCATCGGTTTCGGCAAGACGGCGGAGCACAACCTCGACCTGCTGCGACGGCTCGACGAGCTCGTCGGCCTCGGCTACCCGGTGGTCGTCGGCGCCAGCCGCAAGAGCTTCCTCGCCGCCGTCGTCGACGCGCCGCCCGCCGGGCGCCTGGCGGGCAGCCTGGCCGCCGCGGCCTGGGCGGCGCACCACGGCGCCGCCCTGCTCCGCGTCCACGACGTGGCCGAGACGCGGCAGTTTCTAGCCGTGTGGGGGGCCATCGAGAGAGCGGGGGCGGCGGCGTGAACGTGGCGGGCTGGTTCGAGCTCTTCGGCTGGCGGGACGTGCTCGACGTCGCGCTCGTCTTCGTCGTCATCTACTACCTGCTGGTCCTCATCCGCGGCACCCGGGCGGTGCAGATCCTGCTCGGCATCCTGTTCATCGGCGGCGTCTACTACGCCGCCGGGCGGGTGGAGCTCGTGACCCTGCAGTCCCTGCTGTCGCGCTTCCTCTCGCTGCTGCCGCTGGCCATCATCGTCCTCTTCCAGCAGGAGATCCGCCGCGCCCTGGCCAACTTCGGGCGCAACCCCCTGTGGGGCCTCAACGTGCAGAAGCAGGTCGACTCGACGATCCACGAGGTCGAGGTGGCGGCCAGCGCCCTGGCGGCCAGCCGGACGGGCGGACTGATCGTGCTGCAGCGGCTGGAGGGGCTGCGCAACTACATCGAGAACGGCGTGGAGATCGACGCCAAGGTCTCGAGCGCGCTGCTGGTCAACCTGTTCACGCCGGAGACTCCGCTGCACGACGGGGCGGCGATCATCCAGCAGGACCGCATCGCCGCGGCCTCCTGTTTCCTGCCTCTCTCCTCCCGCGCCGGCCTCTCCCGGACGCTGGGCACGCGGCATCGCGCCGCGCTCGGCATCTCCGAGGAGACCGACGCCCTCGCCGTCGTCGTGTCGGAGGAGACCGGCGGCATCTCGGTGGCCCTGGGAGGCCAGCTGATGCGCAACCTCGACGCCAAGGCGCTGCGCAACAAGCTCTACCAGTACCTCATCCGCGACATCAACATCCAGGTCGGGAGGGCGAAATGAACGACTCTCGGGGCCTCTGGGGCCTGCGCCTGCTGGCGCTGGGTCTCGCCGGGCTGGCCTGGTTCATCTTCAGCGGCGAGAAGCGCGAGCCGCTGTCCGAGAAGGTGATCGACGCCGCCGTGCGCTACGACCTGCCGGAGAGCTTCCTGCTGCTCGAGCGGGTCGAGATGGTGCGGGTCAGCGCCCGCGGTCCCTTGAGCAAGATCCGCAGCCTCACCGCCCCGTTCATCGACGTCTTCGTCGACCTGCCGGCGCAGGAGGGCGTGCAGCAGGTGGCCCTGGGCAGCGACCAGGTCATCCTGCCCGAGGGCCTCGAGGTCGTCTCCGTGGAGCCGAACGTGATCGAGGTGACCCTGGACCGCCTCGCCACCCGCTTCGTGCCGGTCGAAGCCACCCTGGCCGGCGAGCCGGCGGCCGGCGCCCGCGTGCTCTCGACGCGGGTCGTTCCCAACAAGGTCCTCGTCGCCGGCCCCGCCTCGCGCATCGCGGCGCTCGAGGGCGTCAACACGCTTCCCGTGGATCTCTCGGGCCACGCCCGAGACTTCGAGATGGAAGTCGCGGTGCGGCCGCCGGAGCCCCTGATCAACATCCAGGAGCAGCCCACGGTGAACGTCATCATTCGGCTGGAGATCCCCGGAGTCGAGCCCGCGGACATCGGCGACGAGGCCTCCCCGGTCGGATGACTCCTCTGCTCTCGGTCAACGTCGACCACGTCGCGACCCTGCGCCAGGCGCGAGGCGTCGACTACCCCGACCCGGTGGCGGCCGCGGTCGTCGCCGAGGACGCCGGGGCCGGCGGGATCACCGTGCACGTGCGCTCCGACCGCCGGCACATCCAGGACGGCGACGTCGAGCGGCTGCGCCGCGAGGTGCGCGGCAAGCTGAACCTCGAGATGGCGGCGACCGCCGAGATGCTCGGGCTGGCGCTCGAGCTCGCGCCGGACCAGGTGACCCTCGTGCCCGAGCGCCCCGACGAGGTGACCACCGAGGGCGGTCTCGACCTCGCTGCCCAGAAAGCGGTCATCGCCGCGGCCGCCGAGCGGCTGGCGGCGGCGGGGATCGCCGTCTCGCTCTTCCTCGACCCGCACCCCGAGCAGATCGAGGCCCTCGGCACTCTGGGCAGCGGCGCGATCGCCGGCTTCGAGATCAACACCGACCGCTACACCCGGGCCACGGACCGGGCGGGCGAGGAGCTCGCCGCCATCGCCGCCGCCGCCCGCCAAGGAGCCGGCCTCGGCTTTGCCGTC
>Ga0224512_10005621_pt1 | contig 10251 bp, 8 predicted proteins | sample SF_May12_sed_USG_4_FD_169103 | JGI IMG/M metagenome (GOLD analysis project Ga0224512, IMG submission 169103) | Sediment microbial communities from San Francisco Bay, California, United States - SF_May12_sed_USGS_13 | ecosystem: Environmental > Aquatic > Marine > Sediment | place: USA: California...
TCAGAGAGCCAACGCCACGGCGCCTACGACGGGTTCATCCACTTCTACAATCACCACCGAGCCCACGGGGCACTCGGCTGGGCAACACCCACCAGCACCATCCGGGACAACCTCCCCGAAGAGCACAGCTAGCCGGCGTTCTCATCCTCGAATCGGTAGCCGAACGTTTCGATGTCGTAGGCGAAGAACTCCGCCACCAGGGCAGACGTCTTGTCGGTGTAGTAGTCGCGAAAGGGCTTGTGGTTGCCGGAGTTGGAGCGCATCGTGTAGTCGAGCTGGAGGTCGGGCCAGTGGCGCTCAACCACCGGGCGCAGCTCTTCCTCCAGGTGCTCGATCCGGATGATGTAGTCGACGATGCGCCGCCCGCGCTCGTGGAACATCTCATAGCTGTTCCACCGCCGTTGCAGGCCGCTCTGCCAGGTAGGGAGCTCGTTGATGACAAAATCCTCGAAGCTCCCTTCGAAGCCGACCCGGGATACGTTGGCGTAGAGCGACACGGCCCGCGCCCACGGGTTGCGGACCTCGCTGATCGATGTGTACTCCGCGAAGTCCCAGCCGAGCCGGGCAAACTCCTGGCGCATCAGCTTGGCCGGATAGTGGGCCATCTCGTCGTAGTCCTTGCCGAAGATTCGCCGGCATTCGGCGCGGGTATCCCAGTCGAATTCGGTGATGGGGGCGAATAGCTCGGCGATTGTGGAGCAGCCGCATTTCCAGTTGCTGATGAGCATGAGCTTGTGGCTGTGGCTGAATCGCATTCCCGCGGTCACCTCGATTACTGGTGCGGCCAGGCTACCGGGGCGGGACGCCGGCCCGTTCGATAGACCTTCTCACGCTGCGATCGGTAACCTCCTGGCCTATGGTCGACGAAACAAAACTTCCCCAGACCTGGGTGGAATCAGACCGGGTGATCCCGACCCGGTTCGCCCGGCCGTTGAGACGGTTCACTCAGCTCGAGGCCGCCTCCGGCATGGTGCTTCTCGTGGCGGCGTTTGCCGCCATCTTGTGGGCCAACCTCCCCGCCTTCGGTGACAGCTACACCGAGTTCTGGGAGACCGAATTCGACCTGTCGTTCGGAGGATTTCTCCACCTCGAAGAAGACCTCAAGCACCTGGTCAATGATGGGCTGATGACCATCTTCTTCTTCGTCGTGGGTCTCGAAATCAAGCGCGAGATCCGCATCGGCGACCTCCGTGATCCACGGGCGGCCGCCTTGCCGGCCATCGCCGCCCTGGGGGGAATGATCGTTCCGGCCCTCATCTTCTTCTCCTTCAACGCCGGTACGGACGCCGCTCGGGGATGGGGGATCCCCATGGCGACCGACATCGCCTTTGCGGTCGGGCTGGTCGCCCTTCTCGGTTCCCGGGTGCCGAGCACCGCCAAGCTGTTTCTGCTGGCGCTGGCGATCGCCGACGACATCGGGGCGATCGCGGTCATCGCCGTCTTCTACACCGACGAGCTCAGCCTTCCCTGGCTTGCCACCGGGATCTTCTTGCTGGTGGTCATCTACGGGGCCAAACGAAACCACGTCCGCAATTTCGGGTTCTACTGGGTGGTGGGAATCGTTGTGTGGTTCGCGATTCTGGAATCAGGCGTCCACGCCACGCTCGCCGGCGTGGCGCTCGGGTTCTTGACCCCCGCCAGCGCCTATTACACGGGGCGGGAGTACGATCGCAAGGCCCGGGAGACCCTCGACCTGTATGGCGCAGACGACTCGACCACGCCGGCCCGGGAGCACGTCGAGCATGAGGCGCTGCAATTGGCCACCATCGCCCGCGAGTCGGTGTCGCCGCTCACCCGCCTGGAGGAGGCGCTGCACCCGTGGTCGTCGTTCCTCGTTATCCCGATCTTCGCCCTCGCCAATGCCGGTGTCGTCTTCGCCGACATCAGTGTTGGCGATGCCATCACCAGTTCGGTGGCACTTGGCGTCTCCCTGGGCCTGGTGGCCGGCAAGATCGTCGGAATCACGTTCTTTACCTGGATCGCGATTCGCCTCGGCCTGGGTGTGTTCCCGCGCGGCACCGGTTGGGCCGACATCGTCGGCCTCTCGGCCCTCGCCGGCGTCGGTTTCACGGTCTCGCTGTTCATCACCGAGTTGGCGTTCGAGAACCCGCTGTTCACCGATCAGGCCAAGATCGGCATTTTCCTCGGTTCGTTCGTCGCCGGGGTGATCGGCTACACCCTGTTACGGATAAAGCCCCATCGGTCCGCGAGCTGACCTCGATGGCCGACCGACCTTCCCGGTACGCGACAGTGGAAACACGCGTACGCTGATAGTGGTTGCCGGCCGCCCTGTGACACAGTGATTCTCACCTCCGGTCACCTGGATCGGGACCCCCGGCGGCTCGGAACGCCGGACCGACGTCGGTTCTCGGAGGGACGCCGGTCGGCAACCCCTGGCTTCGATCTTGAGCCGGGGAAAGGGTGGATACAACGATGATTGACCCGACGACCCTGCCGGAGATGCTTGGTCGGCCGGACGCAGGGTCCGACGCCGTGGTAGACGTCGACGGTCGAATCCTGCGATACGAGGATCTCACCGGCGCGGTCGACCGACTTGCCGGGCAACTGGCCGGCGTTGGTGTCAAACGCACGACGCCGATCGCGCTTCTGGTACCGAACGGTCCGCCGGCCGCAGTCGCATTCCTGGCGGCCACCCAGGCAGGGATCGCCGCCCCCATCAACCCGGCTTTGCTCCCCGCCGAAGTCGACCGCTTGTTGACCAGCCTTGGGACGAGGCTCGTCATCACCACGACGGAGCCGCCCAGAGGCCTGAACGGTCTGGCCGATCTACGGGTGCTCACCCTTGACCCCACCCGGCTCGCAGCTGGCCTCTGCAGTTCCGGTCGTTCATTTGCGATGGGCGAATACGCGCAGGTTCGCCCTGAGGACACGGCGCTGATTCTCCATACGTCCGGGACAACGGCCTTGCCTAAGAAGGTGGCCCTCTCCCACAAGAATCTCACTTCGTCCGCCCACAACATCGCACGGTGGTTTGATCTCTCGGCTGCGGACCGCTGTCTCAATGTGATGCCGCTATTTCACATTCACGGATTGGTCGGAATGCTCCTCGCCACCATTGCCGGCGGCGGATCGATCGTGTGCACGCCGGGCTTCGATGCGTTCGCCTTCTCGCGATGGCTGCATGACAACCGACCCTCCTGGTTCTCGGCGGTTCCGGCGATTCATCAGCTCATCCTCGCCAGAGGTGCTGATGGGCAACGGCAAGACCTCCCACTTCGGTTTGTCCGCTCCTCATCGGCGCCGCTCCCCCCGCGCGTGATGCGCGACGTGGAGGACCATTACGGGGTCCCCATGCTCGAAGCCTTTGGGATGACGGAGGCTTCGCATCAGATGGCGGCCAGCCCGCTCCCACCGGCGCCGCGCAAGGCCGGATCGGTCGGCGTTCCCACAGGAGTGGAGCTGGCAGTGCTCGCTCACGGGATTCCCACCACTGAACCGGGGGTCACGGGGGAAGTGCTTGTCAAGGGGGAAACGGTCCACGGTGGTTACGTCGATGCTCCTCCCGAAGCCGATCAAGAGGCGTTCGTCGACGGCTGGTTCCGAACGGGAGACCTCGGTTCGTTTGATGCCGACGGCTACCTGTTTCTTGCCGGGCGAGTGAAAGAGATCATCAACCGCGGTGGTGAGAACATCAGTCCCCGTGAGGTCGACGAAGCCTTGCTCGAGCACACGGCCGTGGCGCAGGCGGTTGCCTTTGCAATGCCGCACAAGTGGTTGGGAGAGACGGTGGCCGCCGTCGTCGTTCTCGGCGAAGGGTCGGCCGTGTCCGAACGAGAGCTTCGCCGCTTCGTAGGTGATCGGCTGGCAGCTTTCAAGATCCCAGAACGGATCATCTTCGTAGCCGACATACCGAGAGGACCGACCGGCAAGGTTCAGCGGATCGCACTGGCCGAAACGCTTGGCCTGAGCGGCGGTTCCTTCGAGTAGTACGGCTCGCTCGCCTGGTCGGCTTTCCGAGATAGCGTACGGTCCAGGACGGGGGATCATGGCGTCTCCGAGCGACGAAGAGCGGTTCCGGGCTCTCTATGAGCGGCACCATCCGGCCATCATCGCCTACCTCGTGCGCCGGATCGGGAGGAGCCAGGATGCCGCCGACGCCGCCGACGATGTCTTCGCGGTCGCCTGGCGTCGCTTCAGCAAGGTCCCCGAGGAGGACGAAACGCTTCGCTGGCCGTCCGGGGTCGCCCACAACGTCCTGGCCAACCGGCGGCGGGGGGAGCGTCGCGGCAACCGGCTCCTTGCTCGGCTGGGAAGCCAGCGGCAGCCGGACCTCCTCGGTCCCGAACCGCAGGTCCTGCGCAACCTCGAGGGCCAGCACGTCATGGAAGTGCTCGGCTCGATGCGCCCCGACGACCAGGAGCTCGTCCTCTCTCGTATTGGGACTCGGTCTGCTCTCAGGTCTGAGAGCCGAGCACCCCCTAGGGAGGCGAGGCAAATACGAGGGTCGGGAGGCACTCGCTTCCGGACCCTCAATAGACTGCCGTCATGAGCCGGAAGGAGTTCAGGATCTTTGGCTTCGCCTTCGGCCGAAGTGACGAACCCGACCCCTCCGGGCGATTCGACGAGCTCTCGAAGTCGACCGATGGCGCCGGCGTCCAATGGCGCGATCTCGTGCAGGAGGGTTATCGGGTCCCGGGTGACCTCTTCGTCGGCGGCCTCCGTATGCGCTACGACTGGAATTGGCGGGTCCGGGAGCTGCCGCGTCGGCTCGACGAACACCCGGGCTGAGCGAGTCGCTTCCTCCTGGCTCTCTGGTGCCGCACACTCGGCTTTGGATGTACGACGGCAGAGCCGCTGGAATCAGGGGTCTGGCCGACAGCCGATAGCCGGTCCTCCAAGACCGCTGACCTCACTATGCGACCCGTTAACCTGATCCCGTTCAGTTCAGCGGGGGCGTGATTCGTTATACTCCCGCCGATTTCCGACCCCTCTTGGGAGCTGTTTTTGTGGAAGATGTTGTTTGGATCTATCTCGCGCTCGTAGCCGGACTGGCCGCCCTGGTACTGGCCTACTTCTACGCCAACCAGGTGATGGCGGCCCCGCAAGGGTCGGACCGCATGAAGGAGATCTCCAACGCAATTCGCGACGGCGCCAACGCCTTCCTCCGTCGGGAGTACACCTGGGTGGCCGTCTTCGTTGCGGTCCTGGCGGTGCTCATCTCGGTGCTGCTCGATTGGGGCTGGCCGTGGGGCGCACTCGCCTATGTCTTCGGGGCCTTCCTCTCCGCTCTCGCCGGTTTTGTCGGCATGCGGGTTGCGACCGCCGCCAACGCCCGCACCACCGAAGCCGCCCGCCTCGGCGGCGTCGAGAAGGCGCTCCCGCTGGCCTTCCGCGGCGGGGCCGTCATGGGGTTCACCGTCGCCGGTCTCGGCCTGGCAGGCTTTGCCTTCGCCTACTTGCTGTTCGGCGAGTGGCTCGAAGTCGATGACTCCTTCGAGGTCATTGCCGCCGTCGGACTCGGTGGATCCTCCATTGCCCTCTTCGCCCGTGTCGGCGGTGGCATCTACACCAAGGCCGCCGATGTCGGCGCCGACCTGGTCGGCAAAGTCGAGGCCGGCATCCCGGAGGACGACCCCCGCAACCCCGCCACCATCGCCGACAACGTCGGCGACAACGTCGGAGACGTCGCCGGCATGGGTGCCGACCTGTTCGAGAGCTACGTCGGCTCGCTGGTCGCCCCGATCATCTTCGCCGCCACTGTCTTCGCCGGGAAAGACTTCCTGAGCGTGGCGATTGTCTACCCGCTCGCCATTGCCGCGGTCGGCATGCTGGCCTCGATCATCGGCTCGTTCCTCGTGCGCCCGACCGGCGGCAAACTGGCCGCCGCCCTGCACCGCGGCACCAACGGAGCCGCGGTCATGGCCGCCATCGGGACCTTCGTCATCACCTTCGTGCTCTTCGACGGCAAGGACGAAGTCGACAACTGGCTCGGCCTGTTCCTGGCCGTGGTGGTGGGCCTCGTCGTCGGTTTCCTCATCGGGAAGCTCTCCGAGTTGTTTACCTCCGACCATTACCGGATCGTCAAGGAGATTGCCCGCCAGTCCGAGACCGGTCCCGCCACGGTCGCGTTGGCCGGGATCGCCGAAGGCAAGCGCTCGGCCGCCTTCTCGGTGGTAGTCACGGCCGCCGGCATCTACGGTGCCCATCAGGCGGCCGAATGGGCTTTTGCCGACTCGGTCGAGTTCGCCGGCATCTATGGCGTGGCCATCGCCGCCATCGGCGTGCTCGCCACCCTCGGCATCACGGTTTCGGTGGATGCCTACGGGCCCATCGCCGACAACGCCGGCGGGATCGCCGAGATGGCCCACCTCGATCCGGAGGTGCGGGAGGCCACCGATGCCCTCGACTCGCTCGGCAACACGACGGCGGCGGTTGCCAAGGGCTTCGCCATCGCCTCGGCGGCGGTGACCGCGCTCGCTCTCTTCTTCTCGTTCACCCAGAGCGTTGGGCTCAGCGATCTCAACCTGCTCGACGTCGAGGTCACGGTCGGCATCTTCCTGGGCGCCGCCTTTCCGTACCTATTCGCCGCTCTCACCATCAAGGCGGTCGGCCGGGCCGCCTTCCAGATGATCGAAGAGGTCCGCCGTCAGTTCCGTGAGATCCCGGGCCTGCGCGAGGGCAAGGAAGGCGCCGTCGCCGATTACGCCCGCTGCGTGGACATCTCGACCGCCGCCGCCCTGCGCGAGATGATCGTTCCCGGCGGCCTCGCCGTCGCCCTGCCGATCATCATCGGCTACATCTCGGTGGAGGCCCTCGGCGGGTTCCTCGCCGGGGCCCTCGTGTCCGGTTTCCTACTCGCCATCTACATGGCCAACGCCGGTGGAGCCTGGGACAACGCCAAGAAATTCATCGAGGCCGGCGCCTTCGGCGGCAAGGGCTCGGACGCCCACAAGGCGGCCGTGGTCGGCGACACCATCGGCGATCCCTTCAAAGACACTTCGGGTCCGGCCATGAACATCGTCATCAAGGTGATGACCATCGTCTCGGTGATCTTCGCCTCGGCGTTCGTTTAGGAGTGGCCCGAGTCCCCCGTCCCGGGGTAGCGGGCCGGGGCGCGCGAGAATTCACATATGGAAATCACTGTCGTCCGCCATGGTCAATCCGAGTCCAACCGGAGTGGTCTGTGGCAGGGCCAGGGCGACTCGCCGCTCTCGGAGGAGGGACGGCTGCAGGCCGGGGCGCTCGGCTTCCGGCTCGCCGGGCACCACTACGACCTCGTCATCGCCTCGGATCTGCAGCGGGCGGTCCATACGGCTCAAGCGCTCGGGCATGAACCTGAGGTCGATCCTGCCTGGCGAGAATTGGATATCGGGACCTGGGAGGGCCGGTCGCAGGAGGACGTGGCTGCCGAAGATCCCGATGTGCTGGCCGCGGTGCGAAAGGGTGAGGATGTCAAGCTCGGCGGGGGGGAGAGCCTGGCGGAGTTCGACGCCCGGGTCGGAGCCGTTTTCGAGAAGCTGCAAGCCCGCCTCGATCCGGACGATCGAGCGCTGGTGGTGGCTCACGGCGGCGTCATCGCCTCACTGACCCGTCATGTTCTCGGCCAGGCCCGCAGCTTCTGGTCCGGGTTCGGGCCGCTCGAGAACACCTCGCTGACCCACTTCCGGGTGTACCCGTCGGGTCCCATGCTCATCAGCTACAACGATGCCACCCATCTCGGACCGATCAACCGCTGGACCCAAGAGCGCCACGACGAGGGCAACACGTTGTTGACGTTGATTCGCCACGGCCAGACCGATGCCAACATCGACGACCGGTGGCAGGGGATCACCGACGGCGAGCTCACCCTCGACGGCCGGGCTCAGGCCGCGGCACTCGCCGAGTGGTACCCGGGGCTGGACACCCTGTACTCGTCACCCCTGCGGCGAGCTCAGGACACGGCGGCGGCCCTGGCCGATGTGCTGGGCGTCGAGGTCGAGAACCACCAGGGCTTCATCGAGATGGACCTCGGTGAGTGGGAGGACCTGACCACCCCGACGATTCAGACTGAATGGGCCCAACTATGGGAGCAGATCTACGAGCACGGCGAGGACCTCCCCCGGGGAGCAACCGGAGAGTCCCTTACCGGCACTGCTGCCCGCATGGAGGCGGCACTCCAGGAGTTGGCCCATCGCCATGCCGGTGCCAGAGTCGGCGTGGTGTCCCACGGGGGAGCCATTCGCTCCTACGTCCTCGACCTGCTCGACATCGGCCACGCCGGCCGCGACCGCCTCGCCTTCGTCGACAACACTGCTGTGACCCACATCCTCATCGGCGAAGACTCCGCCACCATCGCCGACTACAACGTTGCCCCCCATTTGGAGTGAGCCGGGTCCCAGCACCGGGGAGCCGGGCCCGTCCCGGCCGTGCCCGACCGGGCCCCGGCAACGGCGAGAACGTGTGCGCTTCCCTCCGGAGGTGTTCGGCAACCCCGGCCCGGGGCCTTCGTCTGGTGTCACAAGCACGTTTGTAGATGGTCGGCAAGGCGAATGGCCAGCGCGGCAATAGTCAAGGTCGGGTTGGCGGCTCCGGAGGTGGGGAACACCGAACTGCCGGCAACATAGAGGTTGTCGACCGCGTGCATTTTGGCGTTGGCGTCGACCACGCCGTGCCGGGGATCCTCGTGCATCCTGGTTGCTCCCATGTGGTGGTATCCGGGGAGGATTCGTCCCGGCCAGCCATCGTGAGATGAAGAGGGGAGGTGTCCGTAGCCCTCGCGTTCGAGCAGGTCGGACAACAACTCGACAAATCGAGTGGCGCTCCGACGATCGATCTCGGGTTGTTGCCAATCGACCACAGCTCGGCGCATTCCGAGCGCGTCTCTTGTCTTGCCGAGGAGTATCCGGCTGGAAATCACCGGCGACCCCTCCACCATCATCCGGACACCCACGGCATCTCGCGGGCGGGCTCGATCCACGACCGCGCGCATTCCTCCCCCTGCCACCGTAGGTATGTTGCGGGCCACCGTCCAGGTCAGGCCGCCGACGTACGGAGGGACCTCCCGGCGACGGACATGTCTCGACAACTCTCGCGCTGCCACCATGCCCTCCGAGTTGTAGGAGTCGGAATGACGGAATCGCGGCCCAAGCCGGAAATGAGCTGTGCAATCGACCAATTGTTCTTGACGGAGGTAGTCCTCCTGGAAGGCAATCATCCCGTGGGCCTTGAGCAGGTGGCGTTCCTCCCGTCCGTCGACCGTGAAATCATCGGGCGTGGGCCGGACCGGATTCCGCAGCGGACCGATCTCGACGTAGGGATGGTCCATGAAGAAAGCCCCGACCAGCGGGCCGTCCTGTGAAGGTCCGAAGAGCCCTGATCCGAGCAGCAATCGGGCGTTCTCGATTCCGCCGGTGGCGAGAACGGTCACCTTCGACCGGAGCTCAAACCGTTTGCCCGCCAGGGTGGCAAACGGCACGGTGACCACCCGGTCCCCTCGAGGGTTCAACTCAAAACCAAGCGCATTGGCCTTCAGATAGACCGTGACATTGGGAGATTCCGCCAACCGCTGCGTGAAAGCCTCGATCAACTCCGCAGAGTTGCTTCGCTCAACGAGCCGCGCGGTGAGGCCGGAGCCTTCGAGCGGGAGTTGCCGAGCCAGCGCGTTGGCGAGGGCGGCAGCAGAATGGTCCTCGAAACCGGTGTCGAACAGTTGGCGGGCCCTGTCATAGAAGGGAACCAGGGTCTCCCGGTCGAACGGCCAGCCGCTGTTTGGGATCCAAGGCCGGTTCAGGAAGTCGAGTGAGCCGAGCGACATCCACCGACCGCCCCATATGGTGAAAGTTCCCCCAAGCGACCGCCGGCGGGTCTCGAGGGTGTTGTAACCGCGTCTGATGTCGTCGGGAGCGTTGAGGGCTTGGGTCGCCCGATCCCAGGTCCTGGGGCCGCTTTCGAGGAGTACGACCGTGTGGTCGGTCTTGGCCAATTCGAGCGCCACCGCCATTCCCGCCGGACCTCCGCCCACGATGCCTACATCAGCGGAAATAGCTCCGGGTTCAGCGTTGTCGGCGTCGGTGATCATTCCTCGGCAATCCGTGAGAAAGGTCCGGCCTCAAGCCTACGGAGGTCCATGGGGGGCCGGGCGGCCCACATGGCATTGTGGGCGGGCGACCCCTCTTCGGCTCGAACGAACGACGTTTACTCAAGACCCAATAACGGTGAAGGTGTGCCGGTCGAAGGGTGAGGGGTTGTTGCTGGTGTCCCATGCCCAGGCGATGGTGTCATAGGACCCGGCTGTCAGGTTGATGTTGTAGG
>Ga0224512_10005622_pt1 | contig 10250 bp, 7 predicted proteins | sample SF_May12_sed_USG_4_FD_169103 | JGI IMG/M metagenome (GOLD analysis project Ga0224512, IMG submission 169103) | Sediment microbial communities from San Francisco Bay, California, United States - SF_May12_sed_USGS_13 | ecosystem: Environmental > Aquatic > Marine > Sediment | place: USA: California...
ACGATCATGTCGGCCTGTTCGAAGACCGTGGCGGCATCCGGCGCGATCTCCGCCCCGGCCGCCCGGTAGATGTCGTCGCCGGCGCCCATGCCGGCACCGGCGCCGGCCTCGACGACCACGTCGTGGCCACGATGGACCATCTCGCGCACGCTGGCAGGCGCCAGACCGACGCGGTATTCGTGAGTCTTGATCTCCCTGGGTACGCCGATGCGCATGGCCTGTCTCCCCGAACCGGATGGCGGCAATCGCGGGATACTACAGCATTTTCCGGTTTCGTGGAATCGGCGCCGATTTGGCGGCGATCAGCAGTGCAGGGCTTTGACTCCGGACGGCACGTCCGGGCGCGCGATATCGCGCGGTCGTCAGACGTCGAAGCCCGCACGCAGCATATCGCCGGCCTCCTCGGCCGGCACCGGCGCGGCGTAATGGAAACCCTGCGCGTACTCGCAGTTCAGCGCGCGCAGGGCGTCGGCGTGCCCGGCCGTTTCAACGCCCTCGGCCACCACATCGAGCCCCAGCGTATGGGCGAGCATCACGATGATGCGCACCAGCTCCTGGTCGCGCGCCTCGCTGACCATTCGGGCAACAAAACTGCGGTCGATTTTCAGAATATCCAGCGGAAAGCGCTGCAGATAACTGAGCGAGGAATAGCCGGTCCCGAAATCGTCGAGCGCCAGGCAAAGGTCCAGGGTCTTGAGCCGCTCAAGCGTCTGTTCCATGAGTTCCGGATTCGACATGATCAGGCTCTCGGTGATCTCGACATGCAGGCTTCCCGGCGACAGGCGGGTATCGGCCAGCACCTGCTCCAGCATGCCGTAAAGGTTCTCGTCCGCGAGGTTGCGGGCCGACAGGTTGACCGAGACGATGAGCTTGCCCTCGAGGTCGAAGACCTCCTGCCACGCCGCGGCCTGGGCACAGGCAGCCGACATCATCAGCTCGCACATCGGCACGATCAGGCCGGTCTCTTCGGCAATATGGATGAACTCGGCCGGTGGAATCACGCCCCGTTCCGGATGCTCGATCCGGGCCAGCGCCTCGAACCCGACGACGCGGCCGGTGTTGAGCGCGATGATCGGCTGGTAGTAGGGCACCACCCGCTCCTCCTCGATCGCCTTGCGCAGGTCGGTCTCGGCTTCCATGAGGCCGACCGCTTCGTGCCGCAGCGTGGAGTAGAAGGTCTCGGTCTTGCCCTTGCCGTCGCGTTTGGCGCGCGACATCGCGAGTTCCGCGTCACGCAGCATGTCGTTTGGTGTTGCATAGTCGGCCGCGCCCATGACGATGCCGACGCTCGCCGAGGTGAAGACCTCGCGGCCACTGAGTCGAAATGGCTGGCCGATCGTCTTCTTGATGCGCGCCACGCTGGCCCTTGCCGTCTTTTCGTTCGGCGTTTCTTCCATGAGAACCGCGAAATTGTCGGCGCCGAGACGCGCCAGCGTGTCGCCGTGATCGATCTGGTTCTCCAGCCGGCGCGAAACCGCCAGCAGCAAATCGTCACCCGCCCCGTGGCCCAGGCTCTCGTTCACCATGCGGAAGCGGTCGAGGTTGAACACGGCCATCGCGAAGCCGCTTTCGGAATTGCGTTTGATGCGCGCCAGCGCCTGACCCAAACGATCGACCAGCAGGGTCCGGTTGGGCAGGCCCGTCATGGCGTCGTGCAAGGCATCGTGGATCAACCGTTCCTCGGCGTATTTCCGGTCGGTAACGTCCGACTGCGATCCGGCCATGCGGTACGGCGTGCCGTCCTCGTTCCGGACGGCCACGCCACGCGCCAGCATACGGAGGATTTCCCCGCTCTTGCGACGGATACGGTATTCGCTCCGGAAGGTCACGGTGCGGCCCGACATATGGGCGTCGACATCGTCGCAGAACTGGTCGATATCGTCGCGGTGGATCCGATTCATCCACTCTTCCGGCGAACCGCCGATTTCGTCGTCACGGTAGCCCAGCATCGACTTGAAACGGGGTGAGAAGTAAATCGTGTTGTTTTCGAGATTCCAGTCCCACAGGCCGTCATTGGCACCCCTGGCGGCCAGTGCATAGCGCTCTTCGCTGGCGCGCAGCGCTCGCTCGGCCTCCTTGCGTTCGGTGATGTCCCGCACCACACCGGTAAAGTGTCTCTGCTCGCCGACCTTGAGCTCGCTGATCGCGATTTCGATGGGGAAGATCGTGCCGTCCTTGCGCAGGCCGACCAGCTCTCGGCGCCGGCCGATCACCGCCCCGGTTCCGCCCTCCAGATAGTGCTTTATGTAATCGTCGTGTTCACTCCGGTACGGCTCCGGCATCAGCATGGTGACCGTCTTGCCGACCACTTCGGACGGCCGGTAGCCGAAAATCTCCGCGGCGGACGGGTTGAAGTCTCGGATCAGGCCCAGCTGGTCGATCGTGATAATGCCGTCGACGACGGTGTCGAGGATGCCCTGCAGGAATTCCTCGCGGTCGGGAATCTGCACCAGGGCGGTGTAGCGCGCGGTGACGTCGGTCACGACGGCGACCACGTGGCCGGCGCCGCCGCCGCGGTCCGCGACCGGCAGGAACCGCAGTTCGTAGGCGGTCTCGCCAGCCACCACGGTATTGGTTACGGTTTCGCCGCCCAGCGCCCGGCGGGCCGCGTCCAGGAGCTCCGGCTGGCCATCCCAAAGCTCGTGGCATGATACGGGATCGGCCCGGCGGGTGCACAGGCCGAGATCGGGGAATTCGTGCCCCTCGACCAGCGACACCGTCATATCGGCGCCAATGACGCACAACGACACCGGCGCCGCGTCCACCACCGCGGACAGCATGCGCCGGACATCCAGTATCGTCATATCCTCTTTCGGGGGGCCCTGCTTCATGAAGTCCGGGTTCTCCTGCCCATACAGCACCATGCCGTGTCGACCCCATAATGCAGGAGCCGCTTTAACGCACGGTTAACTGTGGCGGACGCGGGCCCGGAAAAAAGCGGCCCCGCCCGGGCCAGACGCGGCGGGTTGAACCGGAATTGCGACTGAAATCACGTGCCCTTTGGCGGCGGCGCGGTGTTCACCCATTTGCCGTTGCCAAGGACCGTCGCCTTGAAATCGGGGAACGGGATCCTGTCGATACCGATCAGTTGTCCGACCATCATCTCGTGACCGACGTCCACAAGCGCCACCGTGACCAGCGGAAAGACGCCGCCGACGTCGTCCGGGTCGCCGACCATCGTGCCCTCGAAGGTGACGGCGACATTGGCGTCGGTCAGGGTCGGATAGGCTTGTCTCATCTCGGTCAGCAGGTCCGCCCAGAGCGCGTCGGCGTTGGCGCTCGGCGAGCCACCGTCGCAGGTGACCGTGCCCAAGGGCGCCGTGCAGACGATGGTCGTGGCGGGCACGCCTTCGTCCGGGGGATTCAGGCCCGTGGTGTTGGGGATCGGCTCCTGGATGATGGCCAGCCGGACGCCGCGGCGGGTCGCCTCGGCCGCGCGCTGGTAGTCGAACACCACCAGCGAGAATTCCAGCAGCCCGAAGGACAGCAGGATCAGGACCGGGAAAGTGAGCCCGAACTCGATGAGGAAGGCGCCATCCTCTTCGCGGGCGAACCGTTTGGCAGATGCAAGCGCGGTCTCGAACATGTCAGTTTCCGATCAAGGCCTGTTCCTGGGTGAGGACGATCATATATTTGCCCTCCTGGAAGCTCGTGCTCATCAGGTATTCCAGCGCCGGAACCAGCATGTCCACAACCGGCACATAGGGCACGCTGACGCTGACGGTGTAGACGGTTTCCTCTATATCACCGTCGATAAACTGATGTGAGCTCACCTGCACATCAGCAATCGGATCCGCCCACCCCTTGACGAGGTATTCGCCGCCGGTCGGCTGGCCCGTCCTGGCGATGTTCTCCGTCGACGCGATGACGTCCGCGGTCAGCACCTCGTTGCGCCCGACCCAGGTCACGGCGGATCGCAGCGCCTTCTCGACGGTGATGCTGTAATAGATCATGTGGCCCAGCTCGATCATCGAGAGGAACAGCATCAGGAAGATCGGCGTGACCAGCGCGAGCTCGATCGCCGCGATCCCGCCCTCCGGTTTCAGGAATTTCCTCGCCAAGCGGAACATCGCCGTCTCCCTTTGCCTATTCCACCAGCCGCACGTTGCCGTGGAATTCGAGCGACGTGTTGGCCGTGATCTTGCCAATGATCTCGCCGTAGATCGCCATTTGGGGCGGCTCCTCGGCCTCCTCGGTCAGGAAGATCTCCAGAAACACGCCGTCCGCGGGCAACTCCGACTGTCCGTTGAAACCGGCTTCCGCGCACTCGGCCACGGCGATCTTCATCACCCGGCGTTTGTACGACGGATCCAACGTGGTTTCGGGTACGCCGGTCGGCGGCACGCCGTCCCAATCATTGTCATCCTCGTGGGCGCCCCCTGTGACACTCCATACCGGAAGCGCCTTCCCCGACCCCGGCGGCGACTCGAGCGCTTCATAGCCGGCGGTCCCTATATAATCCTGAATGTCGACCTTCTTCCAGGGGCCGCCGAGTTCTTCGCTTTCGGCCGGATCGACGACGAACTGCACGGTCTTGCCACCGGCTTTCTTGTAGTAGACGACGCCTTGCTCGAAGAGATAGATCTGGTAGCGCGTGGCGCCTGCGAGCTTGGGCGGCATGTTGCGGTTCGGGCCCGGATGTCTCGTAAACCAGTAACCGTTGGCCGGGCCAGTTTCATCCCCCAGATTCCACGCGCCGTTCCCGAAATTGATGGTGGGGTCGTAAAGCCCGGGGACCGGGTCTTCAGGGTTCATGTCGTTGTCCCTGGGATAGTTCATCACGTTCGGCGCCACGGGTCCCGGATCGTTCCACCGGATGTTGACGCCGTCGGCCACCTTCTGCGCGATGACGCCGGTCGCCGTCGTGATCGTGGAGACCGCGTAGCAGCCAAGCGGCTCCTCGGCCGCCAGCGCCGCCTCCACCGCGTTGGCGCCGCCGACGCCGTAGGCGGCGTCTTCGGGCAGGTCGAGCAGGCCGAAATTGCCCGGCCCCCAGGCGCCCGGCTGCGGGCCCTGCTTGATGCGCAGTCCCATGCCCCTGTAGATATCCAAAGTTATATCGTCGGTAGTGGTCGAGGGGTCCCCGTCGTCGAAGTCGCAGATCATCAGCGGCTGCATCTTGCAGATGAACGGATCCGACATGCCGACCGCGTGGGCGTCGAGCGACACCGAATTGCCGCCATCCTGGCCGGTCATTATATTCAGCGCCGGCCCGTAGAAGAACGACAGCGTGCGCCGGTCCACGCTGACCAGGACGAAGCGCGCCAGGCCGCTGTCGGTGGTCTCGGGGCCTCTCGTGGTCCTTGTCGGGTCGAGGGGGTCGACCTCGTAGAAAGTCTCGGCCACGTTGATTATTTCGCCCTGGTCGGCGCCGGCGGTGGTGAAGGCGAGCATCGAGTCCTCGACCACCTTGATCGCCCGTGGGATCGCATCCGTCTGCGCGTCGAGCTGTGCGGCGCCGGCCAGCGCGCCGGCGTCGGCGTGGTTCTGCATCTGGGTCCTCAGCAGCACGATGCGGCCGATGTCGATGGACAGCGCGGCGCCGCCCACGCCGACTGCCATGAAGGCGCCGGTATAAATCATGATGCTGCCGCTTTGATTGTGCAGAAACGACGACACCGTTTCGGCAGCATGCCGTAAATGTCTAAAAACCATGATAATCTCCTGCCCCAGGCCCAATTCGGGGTACTTCCATTTTATTCTTGCACCGCGAGTATGCAAATGTAATAATTTATGACACAGTATAATTACCTGTAAAAACTGACTAAAAATTGAAATACCAGCGGTTTTACTTTGATTAACTTATGCGCCTCGGATATGTCGACACACGTTGATCCTGCAAGAAATAGCGGCCAGACCCGCAGCCGTCTGGGCTTGGGCATCATTCTCGGCTGCCTGGCGGTTCTTGGCGTAGCCGCCTGCGGCGCGCCCGCTGTCGAGGAACCGGTCAGCGACGACCAGGCGGTTCAGCAGCAAAACGCAAGAGCCACCGAGCTGATGCAGTTCGGCAATACCCTGCGTGCCCAGGGTAATCTGAATGAGGCTGCGGGTGTTTACAGCCGCGCCATGAACGCGGACCCCGACTCGCCGCTGCCGCCGGCCGCGCTGGGCGACACCCTCCGGCAGCTCAAGCGGTACGACGAGGCAGAACAGGTCTTCCGCCAGGCGCTGGAACGCAACCCATACAGCGGCATGGCGCTCCAGGGAATCGGAATCCTTCTGATCGAACGAAAGCAGCCGGACGCGGCGGTTGCCATGCTGACGCCGGCCGTCGACGAGAACGCGGCGGATCACCGCGTCTACAACGTTCTCGGCATCGCCTACGACGCGCTGGGCGATCATACGCAGGCGCAGAACCAGTATCTTGCCGGCCTCGACATACAGCCGGAAAACAAGTCGCTGCGCAACAACATGGCGCTGTCGCTGGTCCTTCAGGAGCGCTACGATGCAGCCGTCGAGCAGGTGCAGCGGCTGTTGACCGGCACCGAGGCGGATGAGCCCTACCTGCATAATCTGGCGTTGGTATACGGGCTTGCCGGCCGCATCGAGAGCGCCGCGGCGCTGCTGCGGCAGATGCTGCCGGAGGCGGACGTCGCCAACAATCTGGCCTATTACCAGAACCTGCGGGCGCTGCCGCCCGACCGCCGTCGCGCGGCCATTCTGGATATCGTGCTGCAGTCGATCTTCTTGTCGTCCAACGGGACGACCAGCACGCAGGGGGGGTGATTGCCGGCCGGACCTTTCGCGGGCGTCGCGCTGTCGCGCAGCAGCCAGGCCGGGTCCATTACCCACCGGTGATCTTGGCGCCGGAGAAGCTGGCGATCGCATTGATCATCGCCGGCCCGATCACCACCATGAACAATACCGGCAGAATGAATAACGCCAGCGGCAGCGTCATGATCGCAGGCAGCTGCGCCGCCTTTTCCTCGGCCCGCATCAGGCGTTCGCGGCGGAACTCTGCCGACAGCACCTTGAGCGCGTAGGCCAGGGGCGTACCGTATTTTTCCGACTGGATCAGCGTGCTGACCACGGCCTGGATATCCTTCAATCCGGTGCGGCTCTTCAAATTTTCCAGCGCCTGCCTGCGTTGGGGCAGGAAACCCAGCTCCAGCGCGGTCAGCGAGAGCTCCTCACCGATCGACGGGGACGAAAACCCGATTTCACGGGCGACGCGGCCAACCGCCGCGTCGAGGCTGAGACCTGCCTGGGCACACACCACCAGCAGATCCAGCGCATCCGGCAGGCCCTTCTGCAGGTCCTTCTTGCGCGTTTTCGCCATCTGCATGACCGCAAGGTCGGGCAGGAAGAACGCGGCGGCGGCCGCCAGCAGCGCCATCAGAACGCGGTTGAGGTAGTCCAGATCGTCGGGTGCGAAAATGTTGATCGTGATCAATCCGACGGCACTGCACACGAACGGCAGGGCGATCTTGAAGAAAATGAAAGCGACCAGGGCATCCTTGGTGCGCAGGCCGGCGCGGGCCAGTTTTTGGGATGTCTCCCGCGCCACGTCGCCGCGCAGCAGGTCCAGCCGCTCGACAAACTTGCGCATCACCCCCATGCCGGCCTGTTTGGCTTCCCCCTTTTTCGTGCCGGTGCTCGCCAGCAGACCTTCCCGCAGCGCCTCACGCCGCGATTTCAGATCCTTCAGCCGGCTCGACTCGGGCTTCGGCTCCAGCAGGCTGCGCCAGACGAAGAAAAGGACGAGGAACGTCGCCAGGGCCGTGGCCGCGACGATGATCTGCTCCATCGGGACGGTTACGCCATTGATAATCATATCTCGAAATTCACCATTCTGCCCATGACCCACCAACCCATGGACAGCATCGCCCCGCCGATCCACAGAATCTTGTTGCCGGCCTCGGTGATCCACAGGGTCATGATGTAATCGGGGGCAATCAGCAGCAACAGGCCGGCGATCGCGAACGGGAGTCCGCCAAGAATGTACTGGCTGGCCCGGGCCTCCGACGACATCGCCCTGACCTTCAATCTCATTTGTTTTCGGCTGCGCACCATTTCGGACAGGTTGTCCAGGGTTTCCGCGAGGTTGCCGCCGGTTTCGCGCTGGACCGACAGAACCACCACGAAGAACTTGAATTCCGCCGTGCCGACCCGTTCCGCAGAAGCCCACAGGGCCTGCTCCAGGGTCATGCCGACGCGCATGTCCTCGGTTACCCTCTGGAATTCCTCGGAGATCGGGCCCTCCATCTCGCCGCCCACCACGGCGATCGTCTCGGCCACCGGAAGACCGGACTTGACGCCGCGCACGATCAGATCGAGCCCCTCGGCGAGGCCGGCCACGAACGCATCCCGGCGCTTGAGGATCAAGCGGTTTACGAGTTTGTGCGGCAGGAATGCGCCCGCCGCGATGCCAACTAACGGCGCCGCCGCCACGGGGAAGTCGGTGAACAGCCAGTAGCTGCTGCCCGTGATCAATGCGACAATGATCGAAATGAGAAGATATTTGCCGATCGAAATATTCTTTCCGGTGGCCTCCAACCGCGTGCGCAGCACCTCCGGCCTCGGCAGCACACGCCGTGCAAACCTGTCCAGCGCCGTCCGGTCCTCGTCCCGCCGCAGCGAAATTTCCCGCGATTCGGCGCCTTGAAGTTTCTTTTCCTTGTCGGAAAGAGACTTCATCTTCTCGCGCATCTTGCGCTTGCTGCGCGCAGCAGGGCTAAGGAAGAGGTAATAGACGACCCCGGCCAGCGGAACCGCCATGACCAGCAGGAATACGATGAATTCCGGGCCGAGCACCCTCACAGCGCCGCCTCCAGCAGCTTCTTGTCGAGCCCGTAATATTGTGCGCGCGCCGTGAACGCGGGCCGGATTCCGTGCTTTACGAACTCGCCGACCAACTTGCCATTCTCGTCCTCGCCGATGAACTCGTACGAGAAGAGATCCTGCAGTGTAACGATATCACCCTCCATGCCGGTGATCTCCGTGATCTTCTGGAGGCGCCGGCCGCCATCGCGCATACGGCTGATCTGGACGATCAACTGCACCGCGGCAGCCATCTGCTTGCGCACCGATTCCGCTGGAAGCTTGGTGCCCGACATCGCGCACATGTTCTCAAGGCGGCTGAGCGCCTCGCGCGGGGTATTGGCGTGCAAAGTGCCCATCGAGCCGTCATGGCCGGTGTTCATGGCCTGCAGCATATCCACGGCCTCGCCGCCGCGAATCTCGCCCAGGATGATGCGTTCCGGGCGCATACGCAGACAGTTCTTGACCAGTTCCTGCTGGTTGATCTCGCCCTTGCCCTCGAGGTTGGCCGGACGCGTTTCCAGCCGGACCACGTGCGGCTGCTGCAGCTGCAGTTCCGCGGCGTCCTCGATGGTGATGACGCGCTCGTCCTCGCCGATCATGCTCGACAGCGCGTTCAGCAACGTGGTTTTGCCCGAGCCCGTGCCGCCCGAAATGACGATGTTCAGACGGACCCGGCTGGCGATCCGCAGAACGGTGGCCATGTCTTCCGACATGCTGGTGCCGACCATCTGGTCGAAGGTGATCTTCTGCTTGGCGAACTTACGAATGGAGATCGCCGCGCCGTCAATTGCGAGCGGCGGTATGATGATGTTCACACGCGAGCCGTCGAGGAGACGCGCGTCGCAGAGCGGCGTCGATTCGTCGACCCGGCGGCCGACCTTGGTGACAATTCGCGTACAGATGTTCAGCACGTGCTGGTTATCGCGGAATTTCACGTCGGTCAGGCGCAGCTTGCCATTCTGCTCCACGTAGACCTGATAAGGGCCGTTGACCATGATATCGGTGATTGTCTCGTCCGCGATGAGGGGTTCAAGCGGCCCGAGACCCAGCATGTCGTCGACCAGGGACTCGACCAGGGTTCGCTGTTCGGACCCGTTCAGGCGCATCTTCTCTTCGGTCAGGATCTCGCCGATGATCTCCTCGACCTGACGGAACAGCTGCTCGCGCGGCATCTTTGTCGCTGCCGCCGTATCGATCCGTTCCAGCAGGATCGGCTGGATCTTCTGCTGCGCGGTTTGCAGGGAATCACGTGCTGCGCCGCCGGATTTCTCGGGCTGCGTGTCATCCTGTAAATCGCCGATCTTGCCGGTCTTCTTTACTGAAGTGAGGACTTCATTCAACAGGACGGTAACGACGTTGCGGATGTTAAGGCCGTCGATGGGAACGCTGTGCTTCTGTGCCGCTTCGGTTGCAAGCTTTTCGATCGTGCCGGCGAGGGCCACGCGGTTCTTGCTCGTCGCTTCGCTCGGCTTGATGTGATCGCCCAG
>Ga0224512_10005623_pt1 | contig 10250 bp, 11 predicted proteins | sample SF_May12_sed_USG_4_FD_169103 | JGI IMG/M metagenome (GOLD analysis project Ga0224512, IMG submission 169103) | Sediment microbial communities from San Francisco Bay, California, United States - SF_May12_sed_USGS_13 | ecosystem: Environmental > Aquatic > Marine > Sediment | place: USA...
GCAGTAGGGCGAGGCCGGCGACTACGTGGTGGCAACGGGCGCGTCCATGTCCATCCGGGAATTCCTCGATCTGGTCTTCGGTCAACTCGACCTGGACTGGAAGCAGTACGTCGAGATCGACGCGCGCTACTTCCGCCCCGCCGAGGTCGACCATCTCGAGGGCGACGCCTCGAAGGCCCGGCGTCTGCTGGGGTGGGAACCCAAGACCGACCTGCCGACCCTGGCGCGAATGATGGTCGCGTCCGACATGCGCCTCGCGCAGCGCGAGCGCGTGCTGGCCGAAGCGGGGATGCCGGAAACCAACCAAGTAGACCTCGGATGAGCTCCTCCGAGACGTTCTCGCTGAGTGGCCGCCGCATCTGGGTCACGGGAGGCCACGGCTTTCTGGGGCGGCACCTGCTGGCAGAGCTCCGCCTCCGCGGAGCCGAGGTGCTCGCGCCGACGCAGGCCGAGTGCGACCTGCTCGATCCCTCCGCCGCGGCACGCTTCCTGCGCGAGCACCGGCCCGCGGGCGTGATGCACCTCGCCGCGCGCGTGGGCGGCATCGGCGCCAACCGTCGCCATCCGGGCGAGTTCTTCTACGCCAACCTCGCCATGGGCCTGCATCTCATCGAGGCCTGCCGGTCCGAGGGGGCGGAGAAGCTCCTGGTGCTCGGCACCGTCTGTGCCTATCCCAAGCTGACTGCGGTGCCGTTCCGGGAGGACGATCTGTGGAACGGCTACCCGGAGGAGACCAATGCCGCTTACGGTATCGCCAAGCGAGCGTTGATGGTGCAGCTCGAGGCTTACCGCCAGGAGTACGGCACGCGCGGGATCTTCCTGATTCCCGTGAACCTCTACGGCCCGGGGGACCATCTCGACCTGGAGACCAATCACGTGATCCCAGCGCTCGTCCGCAAGTTCCTGGAAGCACGGGCGAGGCGCGAACCCGCGGTCGAGCTGTGGGGCACGGGAGGCGTCACCCGCGAGTTTCTGTACGTCGAGGACGCGGCGCGCGCGATCTGCAACGGCATGGCGCGCTACGAGGATCCCGACCCCGTCAACCTGGGAACCGGGGAGGAGATCACGATCCGCGATCTCGCGGAGAAAATCCGCGGCCTGGTGGGGTACGAGGGGGAGATCACCTTCAATCCTGAATTCCCCGACGGTCAGCCGAGGCGATGCCTGGACGTCTCCCGCGCTCGCGAGCGTTTCGGCTGGAGCGCTCGCGTGACACTCGACGAGGGCCTGAGTCAGACCGTCGACTGGGCGCGCTCGGAACTGGCGCTCCATGAGTGACTCGACCGGGCCCGGACCATTGATGAAGCGCCCGCTGCGAGGCCGGATCGGCGCGGAATCTCGGGCGTCCTCGCGCGACCGTTCCAGCACCTCCGGCTTCTGGCCACGACGCCTCCCGAATCACCCGGGCTAACGAGCTGACGCGTGCCGCGCTTCGTGCTGCTCGATCACTCGCTGTCCGACTACGTCGGCCATCATTACGCCTACGCCAAGCTGCTCCTCACGGCGGCCCGGGCGGAGGGATTTCATCCGGTGCTGGCGGCCAACCGCCGGATGCGCTCGCTGGGGCCGGAGTTTCCCGAGGTCGAGGTCCATCGTCTGTTTCGGTACTCCACCTACTGCCGCTACACGTACGATGCCCTCCACCCCCTCGGTCGCCGGACCGCGGGCGGCGCCCTGACGCGCGTCGCGCGCGCCCGGCGCAGCCGTTCCTTCGCCGCCGCGTGTGCGGCGCTCGCCCGGAAGGTTCCGCTCGAGGAAGATGACGTCGTCTTCGCCGCGACGATGTCCGAGCTCGACTTCTCCGGACTCGCTCGATGGCTGGCCGCCGATCCGAACACGCGCCGCGCGCGGTGGCACGTGCAGTTCCACGTCAATCTGTTTCGTGGGCGCGAGCCGGACTACCCGTCGCAGCACTCCGTGGCCGGGGCGGTGCGGGAGGTGCTCGGTCGTGCGCTGGCTCCGTTGCACGGGCATCGCCTGCGCCTCTACTGCACGACGGCGCCGCTCGCTCGACAGTACGATGGCCTGGGTGTCGGAAGATTCGAGGTCTTGCCCTATCCCGTCGACGAGGCCTTCTGGCGCCCGAACCGCTCGATTGGGAACGGTGCGCCGCTGCGCGTCGCGCTGGCCGGGCACAGCCGGCGCGAGAAGGGCCACGCCCACCTGCCCGGACTGGTGCGCGAGCTCTGGGATCGCCATCTGAGCACCGGCCGCGTGCAGCTCGTCGTCCAGAGCCGCGCGGGAAAGGTGCGCCTGACGCTGCCGCCCGGTGCTGCGCCGGACGTCGAGCCCGTCGTCTTCGCCCCCGCGGGGCTCCCGCAGGAGCGCTACGTCGAGCTGGTGCGGGGGGCCGATGTCGGTCTGCTGCCGTACGACGCCGACCGCTACTACACGCGCTGCAGCGGCGTGCTGCTCGAGATGCTGTGCGCCGGGGTCCCCGTGCTCGTGCCCGCGGGGACCTGGCTCGCCGAGCAGATCGCCGAGCCGATCCAGCGGCACCTCGATGGGCTCGCGGCGAGCGCGGGCCCGAAGCTGCCCCGGCGCACGACCCACGGCGAGGCGGCCAGGCCTCTCGCGGAACCGACTCCGGACCACGCCGGGGCTCGATTCGATCTCGACATCCCGCCATCGGTGAGCGACTTGCTGGTGTCCTTCACCTGGCCCGAGCCGCGCGAGCCCGGTGTCTACATCAGAGTGGAGACGCGGCAGCTCGACGCCAGGGAGGCCGAGATCGGAACCACGGCCGACGTCGTGGGCCAGCGGGAGCGTTCGCTACCCGTCCGAGCCCTCGTGCGGGTCGTCGATGGCGCGCGCAGCCTGCGGCTGGTGCTGCGCGACGCCTTCGGAGACTCGACGCCGGCGCTCGAGCACCTTTCCGTACAGCCGATCGTCCCCGGAGGCAGCTCTCCCGCCGCGGGTGCGGTGGGGTTGATCGCTGCCGAGCCCGCGCGGGAGCCGGCACTGGTGCGAGAGCTGATCGAGCACCACAGCCACTACCGCCGCACGGCAACGAGCTTCGCCGTTGCCTGCCGCGAGCGTCACACGGCTGCGGAGGTCTTACGGCGACTGCTCGAGGACTGATCCCGGGAGCGAGGAACCGCCCACTCGACGCCCTCGCCGGACTCGCCTGGCGTCTTCCACACCCGTGCTTTCTCGGGTGCCGACCGAAGCGTGGGACAACCGCCGGGAAACACGGGAGAGGACGAGATCCAGCCGGCCAGGGTCAACCGCGCCAGCGACTCCACCCCGAAAGCCAGATAGGCGGCCAGAGCCCCGCTCCCCCGGATCCACACCGGCTCCGTCCCGGGAGAGCGGTGATGCAGCGGGATCAGCAAGCTCGACATCTCGGATGCCGGGTAGTACTTGAGCCGGTGATCCCGCGGCGGCAGTCCGTGAGCCAGCCATCGCAACGGCTGGAGCCAATCCCGGCGAACGCTCGTGGCCTCGAGGCCGACTCTCCGCGGTCGGAGGGAGGCCTGCCCGGTGGGCAATGGAACATCGATGCCCGTGACGGGGAGGCCCAGCAGGGTCTGGCCCGACCGCGCGGGCTGCGCGACGCGGAAACCCGCGGCGGGACGTCCCTGCTCGGCGCAGGCCCAGGCGAGCCAGAAAGAGGCCGGGCCGGCGCCCTCGATCCAGACCGGCGCACCGGCGGTCACTCGCGCCAGCAGGGCCCGCGCCAGCACGCGCGCGGTGCGCGAGGCGCGGTCGACGTGCGTACGGATCCGCGCCTCCATCCCCAGGAACGGATCGGGAGCGTCGGCTCGCCGGAGTCCGTAGGCCTTCAGCGCGCTGCAGTACATCGCCCAACCCACGTCGTCGGCGCCGGACTGGTGACCCCGGGACCGGTCGTGCACACGGTAGTCAAGCAGCGCCTGGGGGACGTGGATCCGCGGTCCCAGACTGTCGGCCTGCATGACGAACAGCACGTCGTCGGCCAGGTCGTCCGAGCTGAAGCCCCCGACGCGCTCGGCCAATGCGGTGGTCGCGGCGAAGGGCACGCCGAGCGAGTTGGAGGAGAACAACTGCTCCGGCGGAATCGCACCCAGCCGCCGCCTGAGGCGTGGGTTTCGCCCCTCTGCGTTGACCTGGAAGTAATCGCAGTAGGCCAGCGCCAGCGGATGGCTCCGGAGCGCCGAGCGGAACGCTCGAACGTAGCCCGGACGGAGCCGGTTGTCCGTGTGGACGTAGCTGAAGTCGTCGCCGCGAGCCATCGTCAACAGTCGATTCAGACAGCTTCCGGGGTCCGAGCGCACCGGATCGTGGATGAACCGGATCCGCTCGTCTCGAAAGCGCCTCATCACCTCCGGCGTCCCGTCCGTCGAGTTGTCCAGAATCCAGAGCTCCCAGTCCGGATCGTCTTGCGCCAGACAGCTCTCCACCGCCTCGCCGATGTAGTCGACCTGGTTGTATGAGGGCATGAGGAGAAGGAACGACGTGTTCGCCACTGCCGGGCTCTCCTCGCACGCGCGTGCGGGGTGGTCAACTCTGCTAGTCTAGCCGGGTCTTCGGACCGCATGCACGCGGGGCGAACGATGATCGGAATCACCGGCTGCTCTGGAACCCTCGGGCGTCTCGTTCGCGAACGCCTCGCGGTCCGGTCCGGGGAGAGCTGCTGTTTCGAGGGCGACCTGCGCTCCGACGCCGACGTGCGGGCCTGGGTCCGCGACGTCCGACCCACACGGGTCGTACACCTCGCGGCACTCGTGCCGCTGGATCAGGTGGCGGCGGATCCGCTCGCGGCCTTTGACGTCAACGTGCTCGGCACGGCTCGCCTGCTCGGAGCGCTCGGCGGCCTCGGCACCGCGCCGTGGATGTTCTACGCCAGCACGAGCCACGTCTACGCGAGCCACGATCGGCCCATCGGCGAGGACGATACGGTCGAGCCGCAGAACACGTACGGGGAGACCAAGCACCTCGCCGAGCAGCTCGTGTTGTTCCACGCGCGGTACGGCGCGGTCAGGGCCTGCGTCGGCAGGATCTTCAGCTTCTACCACGCCTCGCAGTCGAAGCCGTTCCTCTATCCGTCGATCGTGGAGCGGCTGGCCAGCCACGACGCGCCGAAGCCGTTCCGGCTTCGCGGCGGGAACAACATCCGTGACCTTTCGAGCGCGGAGCAGGTGGTCGAGGCGATCCTGCGCCTGATGGAGCGCGAGTGCGAAGGCGTGGTGAACATCGGCTCGGGCGTGGGCACCAGGATCGCGGACTTCGTCCGCGGTCTGTCCGACGAGGAGCTGAACATCGAGGTGCCAGCGGACGACCCCGTGACCTGCCTGGTCGCCGACGTGTCGCGCTTGCGCTCGCTCGTGGACCATGTCTGACCCTCGGGTATCCGTGGTCATTCCGACGTTCAACCGGGCCGAGATGGTGCGCGAGACGGTGGATTCCGTCCTGGCACAGACCGTGCCCTGCGAAGTGGTGGTGTGCGACCATGGGAGCACCGATGCCACGCCCTCGGTGATTCAGGCCTACGGGGAGCGTGTGCGCTACGTGCGTCGGGACCAGGACGCGGGTCCGATCTTCTGCTGGCTGGACGGCGTGCTGCACGCCACCGGCGAGTACGTGCACATCAACTACGACGACGACTGGATCGAGCCGCAGTTCGTGGAGCGCACGCTGGCGCTGATGGCCGGCGACTGCGGCTTCGTGATGACGGATGCCGTGGTGCACCGGGAGGACGGGACGAGCTCCCGGCTGTTCAACGACACGTTCGCCGCGGGCCTCAACGACGCCAAGCTGGCCGAGGAGTTCTTGCTGCTGTCGCCACGCGCGGTGAGCCCCGGCTGCGCTCTGTTCCGCCGGACGGACGTGCTCGACGGCCTGCTCGTGGGCCGCATCCCGTTCTCCCGGGCGAGCTACCACGGCGCGGGGCCCGATCTCCTGATCTTCCTGGTCGCCGTGCGGCGCTACGGCAAGTTCGGATTCGTCGACGAGGCCCTGGCCCACTTTCGCGCCCACCAGGGCTCGATCACGATCGACGCGCTGGCCGACGCAAGCCGGAGCGCGCGTCTTTCGTCGGCATATCGGGCCGTGAAACAATACCATCTCGTTTTGAAGTGGGCGGAGCGCACGCGTCTGCCAACGGCGCTGTGGAGCCTCGTGCACCTGCGGCTCGTGGCCCGGCGCCGGCTGCGCTCCCTTTTCCGTCGCCGGATTCGGCGATGAGCGATCGGCACGCAGAGACCATGCGCATTCATCTGGCCGACGACACGATCGACGCCGACGAGCTCGCCGCTCTGTGCCGCTGGATCCAGAGCGGCTCGCGGCTGACCAAGGGCGAGCTCACCCGCGAGTTCGAAGACGACTTCAGCCGCTATATCGGCGCTCCGCACGCGGTGTTCGTGAACAGCGGCTCGTCGGCCAATCTGCTCATGCTCTACGTGCTCGATGTGCTGGGTGAGCTGCGGAACCGTCGAGTCGTCGCCCCGGCGATCTCGTGGTCGACCACGGTGGCTCCGGCGATGCAGCTCGGCATGGAGATCGAGCTGTGCGACTGTGACCGAACCACGCTCGGACTGGATCCGCAGCACTTCGAGGCGCTGTGTCGCGAGCACAAACCGGCCGCCGCGATCGTGGTGCACGTTCTGGGACACGCCTGTCAGCTGGAGCCGATCCGCTCGATCTGCGCCGAGCACGAAGTGATCCTGATCGAAGACGCCTGTGAGGCACTGGGAACACGGTCGCAGGGACGCCTGCTGGGCACACACGGCGTGATGGGCTCGTTCTCCTTTTACTATGGTCACCAGCTGTCGACCATCGAGGGCGGCGTCCTCGCCGTCAGTGAGCGCCGTCTGTACAACACGCTGCTGTCTTTGCGGGCGCACGGCTGGGCGCGCGATCTCGACCCCGCATACAAGAAGAGCTGGGAGCAGGAGTTCGCCGTCGACGAGGTTCGCAGCCTCTACACGTTTTACTATCCTGGCTTCAACTTCCGGCCGACGGATCTTCAGGCGTTCCTCGGGTTGTCGCAGATGCGCAAGGCCGCGCGCGTGGTCGAGACGCGCCAGCGCAACTTCGAGCTGTACCGCGAAGCGCTGGGCGGCGACTTCTGGTGCCAGACCAGCGACACCGAGCAGCTCTCGAGCTTCGCCTTCGGCACGCTCGTGGCCAATCGCCTGGAGGTGTTCCAGCACCTGCGGCAGCGGGGCGTCGAGTCCCGTCCGCTGGTCTGCGGGAATATCGGGCGCCAGCCGTTCTGGATTCGCCGCTACGGCGAGCTGGCTCTACCGAACGCCGACCTCGTGCACGAATACGGCATCTACCTCCCCAACCACGCCGGACTCAGCCCCACGGACGTCGGCTACGTCACCGAGGCCTTCCGTGAAGTCGCCGTCCCGAAACCGTGGGGCTAGCCTCGGACCGCCTGCAGGACCCGGCAGACCTGAGTCACGACGAAGCGCAGCGGGAGGGGCATCGCCACGGGCTGCACCAGAGCGTCAACACCGTGGGCAGGACGAGCTCCCTCGCCGAGCCCGGCGTCGTGATCGAGAACGTGCGGCAGATCGGCAACGGCTCGCCCCCGCGTGACCACCTCGGAAAGAGTGAAGAGCGGCCTGTCCGGGAGTAGAATCGAGTCGAAAGAGGAGGTCGAACCATCGTGGACGCGAAGACCCGCGACGACTTACAAAGGCGCGCGGGGCCGTGTCGCGATCCTCACGAGGCCTGAGCGGTCGGCGGCGTTTCGTCCGCTCTTCCCCGCAGTCGGATCCCGCGGTCCCGGCGCCACGCGCGAGCACTCCCCGCACGCGCGCGAAGGGGAGGAGCCATGGCGCCCCTCACGACCGTCGAGCCGCCCGCCGCTTCGTCGCCGCCGGCGGTCCGGCCAGAATCGGACGAAGACCGCGGGCGACGAGGCGGTCCGCCTCGAGCGCCCGACGTCGAGCCCCCAGGCGAGACCTACTCGGAGCGGCTGTTCCTCGTCCGCCAAGACGAGCACTCGCGGCTCTTCTGGGTGATGTGCCTCGCCCTGTCCATCGCACTCCATGCCGCGCTGTTCACGCTCAGACTTCCCAGTTTCGACCTCGGACGGCTGGACGTCACCAAGACGCGCGACGTCATGTTCGTCCGCAGGTACGTGCCGCCTCCGCCGAAGACGAGCGCCCCCGGGTCGCCGATCGGTGGCCCCGTCGTTCCCTTGCCCGTGACCCGTCGGCTTCCCGTGCCTGACCCGACTCCCATGGAGCCCGAGCCCATCATCGCGGCCCGCCTCGAGGCACCCGAAGCACCGCTTCCACTCGGCGACGACGTCGTCGTGCTCCTCGGCGATCCCGAGCCTCCGCCCCCGGCTCGCGCCGGGCCGCTTTATCCCGGCATCGGGGGCGTGACCGAGCCGGTCCTCCTCGCGCGCGTCGAGCCCGAGTACCCGGAGGTGGCACGGCGCGCTCGGATGCAGGGCCGTGTGATCCTGCAGGCCGTCATCCACAAGGACGGGACCGTCCGCAAGCTGACCGTCCTCGAAGAGCGGCCTCCCCACCTCGGGTTCAAGGAGGCGGCCGTCGCCGCGGTCACACAGTGGCGATACCTGCCCGCGACACAGCGGGGGCGGCCCGTGGACGTCTACTTCACAGTCGTCGTCAATTTCACGCTCTTGTGAAGCGCAGTGTCGCGGGCTTCAGGAGTTCTCGTGAGACCAGGTTCTTGCCGTCCGGGACGGTGAACGCGTGGCGGCATCGCGCAGGGAGAGCCTCGTCCGACGAGGCCTCGCGGCCACGGGCCGGTCAGCTCAACGTCCGCAAGACCTCGAGACTGGCTTCCGGCTCGGGGCGGCGGGTGTAGTCGGGGTCCGCGTCCACGCTGCGTATGACACCGTCGCGATCGACGACGACGCGGGCCGGGATCGGGAGCTCCCACGAATCGTCGCCGTTGTAGTCGGGGAGCGAGATGTCGAAGGCCCGGTAGACCTCGCGCAGATCCTCAGGCAAGACGAAGACCAGTGACAGCTGCCGCGCGTACGCGTGGCCAAGGTCGCTGAGCACCGGGAAGCTCAGGCGGTGCTTTTCTCTGACCTCCGCGTTCTTCTCCGCGACTTGCGGTGAGATGGCGACGAGCTCGGCTCCCAGGGCGCGGACGTCGTCATGCCTCTTCTGCAGAGCGTCCAGCTCCGCGTTGCAATACGGTCACCATACGCCTCGATAGAAGCTGAGGATCAGCGGCCCCCTGCCGAGAAGATCGTCCGAGCGAACGAGCTGCCCCCCCGTGTCGGGCAGCTCGAAGGCGGGAAGCGGGCTCCCCGAGGTGGGGATGCGCGAGATGATGCCGGACGCGCGAAGATCGTCGGTGGCGCGGCCCATGACTTCTCTCGCTTCCGCGGGGGCCTGCTCCGCGAAGCTCGCCCTGATTCGATCCAACCGATCCTGCAGCGTGCTCATGCGTCCTCCTCGATGCTCGGCGCGACACAGCGACGGCATTCTACATCCCGGGTGAGCCGCGCGACGAAGAGAGTGCGAGGGCGTTGCCCGGGGCGAGGAGCGGAAGCTCGAGCTCGCCGAGCTCGCGTCGCTGCCTGAGCGAGCGGCGCGTCCGTTAGGATGACCCCCTCATGAACGAGCGAATCATTCATCTCCCGGTGATCGCGGCGGCCCTGACAGCGGCGGTCTTGACCGTGCCGGTCGTGGCGCTCGCGAGCGCCCCGGACGAGTCGGTCGTCCCGTCGCGGATGTGCGGCCCGTACTTCTACATCCCGATCGAGGTCGATGGGCCTGACGACGGGAGCCGCGTCACGCTCAACGCCCTGTTCGACACGGGCGGCGCGCAGCTCTCGATCGATCCGCAGACGGTGGAGCGCATCCTCGGCCGCAAGGTCGAGCACGGAGACCCGGTCAGGCTGAGGAACGCGACCGCCGGTCCCATGAGCTTCGGCGCGCTGAAGCCTCGAGCGTGGTCGATGGAGCACCTCTCGCGCCTGATCGGAATGGAGATCGACCTCTTCCTGCCTTTTCGCGCGTTCCGGGACGTGCTGCTGACGCTCGATTTTCCCCGTCGCGAGATCCGTGTCGGCAAGGGCCGCCTGCCCAGCCCCGACGGGGTGGAGGTCTTCGACGCTCGCGGTCGCGACAGGCGCCCATACCTGAGCATCACCATTGGCGGCCGCGAGCGCCGGCTGCTCGCCGACAGCGGCTCCAGCGGCTCGATCTCGATTCGGGAGGACGGCCCGCTGCGCTGGGCCTCCGGCCCGAGCCCCCTGCGCGTCGCCCAGACGATGGAGAGCGTCACGTTCCAGGAGATCGGGCGGCTCGACGAGGAGATCGACA